>Ga0247760_1001457_pt1 | contig 21810 bp, 28 predicted proteins | sample UWRJL171409R4_FD_179936 | JGI IMG/M metagenome (GOLD analysis project Ga0247760, IMG submission 179936) | Plant litter microbial communities from Arlington Agricultural Research Station in Wisconsin, United States - UWRJ-L171-409R-4 | ecosystem: Environmental > Terrestrial > Plant litter >... | reverse complement strand
CGGGAGGTGGCGGACGAGGTGACGGGGGGGATGATGGATATGGCGGAGCAGGGTTGGGCGGGGAACAAGGCGATGACGGGGACGGTGCTGAGGCGGTTGGGGTGGGAACCGAAGTTTGGGGTTGAGGCGTGGGATAGGGACTTTGAGAATGAGTTTGTGGCGATTGAGGAGGGGAGGAGGGGAGGAGGGGGTATACTTTTGATAGCTGTGTTGGGAGGAGTAAGGGGAGTAGTTATTAGAGGGTTCGAGTTAGGAGGTTGGGACTAAAAAGGACGAAACTATATCGGTTCAAGGGCTTCTCCCCTTTTCAGCACTGGTACACATTCCGCAATCTTCCCCTCTGCTGGCACCAATGACTGTAGAAACCCACGTTAGGAAATGATCACCTTCAATCCCTTCTTTTTGACGTCAAGACACTGAAAACATGTATCTTCGGGGCAGACACCAATCTGGCCCGCTTGCATCTTGTTCCCCAAGACGGAAGTAATGGCAAGGCGAGCAAGCCAGTTCTTGTGGCTCCGCACCACGACATACTCGTTGGGCGAAATATCAAGGATCTCGTCCCAAGTATCCAGCGCCGTCAAGCCCAACTTTTTCGTGGCTGCTCGGTCGTGGTATTTGCAGGATGGCGAGAACGTGATGCTTCCTGCTGCTGTGGTTTGGCCCGGGCCAGACGCTCGTGGTGGTAGCCTGGTGATATTCTGCATCGCCGAAACAACATCAACATCGGCGACCCAGACCCCACCATCCCGCACAGAGACGACTGCCTCAATGATAACACCTTCCACATCCCTCTGGCCATAGGAATGAGTCGTGATGAGGGGATAGGTCCACTCGAGCAGACTGATATGCATGGTTGTCTTACCAAAGCAGTCATCTGGGGTGCCGTCGAACTTGGCATATGAGGCAACTCGCCACGCCCCTGGGTCTATCTTTCGCGACACCACCTCGGCTGGTGACCGGAGAAGGACCAGGCCGGGCTTCCCGACGTTACCCAGTAGGCGTTTGAGCCTCCACGGGACATGGGTTCTTGTCGGATCAGCGAGCAACTATCACGGATACCGCGAAATCAGGAGTCAGCGGATGGTCTTGGTTGGTGTGTGAAGTGCGCGGATAGCACAAAACTCACATCTGGAAGGACAAAGAGGGAATCTCCAACGCTTAGAGCGAAAACTTTTTCCAGTTCATCTTGCCGATGGCTCAGGATATCCTGTCCAATCTCGAAGTAGGCCACGGTGGAGAAGGCGATACGGCGAGAGAGAAGGCGATACGGCGAGAGAGAAAGACTCGACGTCGCCAGCCGCGAGATACATTGTCCATGGGCAGCGTGATTTTGGCTCCCCACGGGGGCGAAAATGGGCGCTCCAGGATTCGCGCCGTGATCTTTGCTCCTTCCATCGAGTCGTGAGAGTATACCATGGAGGCAACAGCCATGTAGACAAAGCTCCTCAGAGCTGGGGATTCACGGCCTAGGATCAACGGTGCCAAGGCCGTTAGGTCCAATGACAGGTGTTTGAAGACCCATAAAACGTCCTCCAGGGATACCTGGGCGGATGGGATGCTAGTTCCGGCCGCGCTTCGAGGGCGGTGGATGAAAACAGCCGCCAACGGATTCAACCCAAAGCAACAGTCAAATCGCCTAAGCGGGTCCCCCGTACTCCATTCGTCTTTGAATTCTATGATGTACTGGCTATGATATTTCAGTTTCATAGGCCTTTGGGATACAGGGCAGACCTCGTTAGGGACCCTTCGATAAGGCTCTGGGCGTCCATACTCGTCGAGATCCTGCTGTACCCAACGGTAATGGCTTCTTCGTGGGGTATTAGACACGGCTGAGGATGTACCCTGCGGCTTCGGCCTCACCGCGGTCGCGAAATGCATATGCCTGCTCTTCGAGGCTTGAGGTCGGTTTAGGTCGAACAATTCAGGATCGCTGTATGCGATCAACGTCTCAACGTCATCCGGCAGGTCCATTCTGCCTACTATGCGGCGTAAAAGCTCGATTCTGTCATCAGACTTAGGGAGCATCTTAAGGATCGTCCGTATGTTGAGTAGCCTAAAAAGAGGGCCCGTCTGGTCTGTGCCGGCCCCTGGCGTCTCCATAACAAATGTCTGACGGCGCCTGCCCGGGAGAGAAGCAAAGATCCGTGCGACTCGTCTGCAAAGTGAGCCATGCATGGCTCAATGATCATATCGAGCCACTGATCAATGAACCAATCATCCAGAGCCGCAGGGGATGTTTTGCGAGGTATGCTAGTTGCGACTTTCAGGAGCACCCTCATTGCCAAGTCCGTATCCTCCGTAGGGATCGACCACGCGCCCAGGATGACTCCAAGGTTTGCCTGGAGTAGTTCTGTGAAGGAGAGCCTCGTTCCGTCGAGTTGGAGATTGCGAGTTTTTCGCACCGACGGGCCATAGAACCGGAAATGGCCCAGAGAAAGCGACCACCAAAACCCTCTCTGCTTAGAGGTGGAAGCACCAGTGAATTCCAGCGACAAGACGCCGGCGTCTTTGAGTATTTCGTCATTCACAGGCACGGTTTTGTTGACTCCAGAGGGCGAGAAGACGATCATGTCAGGGTAGAGATGCCAAGCGGAAATGGCCAGATGACTGAGGCATCCTGCAGGGCAAGATGTTCGCCCGAGAGGAGCTTGTCGAGGGCTTCCACGGCGGAGACCCAGGCTTTCTTCACGCTCTGGTATGTTGACGAATCGCCCTCGCACATGCAGGCGAGGTTGTTGAGGATCAAGAAAAGCTGCTTATGGTGCCAACTTTGCACGCCATCCGCTGTCTGCAGCTATGTCCCGGCACTGGCGTCCCAGTCTGCGATCAACTTGCGAACAGTGGCCCCCACCCACAAGTAGGTAACACCCTATCATCGGTGGCGACGAGCAACGATGACCAGCCTAACGATCGGAGACCCAGTACCGGTGGCACCTCCGATTTGTCGACGGAGGATATATGCTCAATTCGATATCTCTTGACCCACAGCAGGCACCTCAGCCCCCAGTGTCAGTGTGAGGCAGCGAAGGCCCACCAGAACTCAGCAACGAGTCACCAACAGACGAGTCGGACAATGTCAGGAGCCAAGGGTATTTCCATTATTACATCCACCTCATGTTATCCATTACTATCTCTTCCTCATATCCAGAATCATGTCCCAGCCCAGTCCGTCTACCTGTACAGCCTACCAGGCTTCAACGGCTCCGCACGGTCATGCTTCAAGCCCAGCGCAATCTTGCCCACATTCTTGTCCGGCTTGACATCCTGAATCATGACCTTCACGCTACCAATCGCCCTCGCCCGCTCAGGCCCGCTCATCGGCTTCGCGGCCGTCTTCGGGAGATGGAGATACCGGCTGTTCCTGGCAAGCGTGGATGCATATCCCAACACGTCCGGCGCGACGAGAACGCTTTCCAGGAACACGCTCGCGAGGCCGACGAGCAGCAAGCTAATCACAGAAGTGAGAAGCACCGCCACCCAGCGCCAGTCAAGCTTGTATACCAGGGCTTCTGGCGAGTAGACGCGTTTGGCCTTTCCACTCGGGGTTTTTGGGGTGAGGTAGAGTGCCGATGCGCTGGGCGACATGAACCCAGTACCGGGCTCGCCCCCCGCCGCCACGGGGTCAATTGAGGATAGGCTGGAGTCCGTGAGGCACTCCGGACAATGGGTAATGTGAATAAAGGTGTTGAAGAGCATACCGAAGTAGCCGGCGAACTCCCAGGGGAGAGTATTAGCAGGATCTATAATGATTGTGTCGTTGGGTTTGCCGTCGACAAACGACCCATACTGCAAGGAATATTTCTCTATCGGTGTGATTGGGTAGTGCACCGGATAGGGATTTGCACCGTAGAGAAGCTCTGCGGAGAAGTCCTTGAGAGGCGTGTGCCATCCGGATGGGACATCGTCCAGGCGGTAGAGGTTCACCTTTGTCAACCCACAGTCATGCGCAAACGAGGAGCCCGAGCTGGCATCAAGATGGCATAGCACGGTGCCGTTATAAAACACCTGCTGAAACCCGCACTCAATGACAGCATATGCCCAGTTGTCGTCAACATCCACGCTTGCGCCGACCTCCAGTCCAGCCGCTTCAAGCATCGTCGCGGCGTTTTTGAGACTCGAAAAGCGTACGCTATCCACCAGTATATCGTCCACGTTCTTACGGGAAAAGAAGTCGATGCCTAACGTTTCCGAAATACTCCAGCGTGTTCCGGTCTCGTTGAGTTCCCTGCGCGTGGCGTTTTTCCAATCAAGACATGTGAAATTGAAGTAGGATGATGTGATGGGAAAGGTGATATTTTCGAAGGGCGCTTGGGCGTCGGCCGACGCTTTGGCTTTATCCTTGTCCTTTTCTGTCGCCTCGAATAAGTTCACAGCGAGAGGAGGTAAACCGAGAGGAACTCCGTAAAGCGAAAGTGTCTCGAAATATTCACCGTAGCCGGTGTCAACCACCTTCTTTGGGAGCGGGTGGTTATATGTATCCTGGTTAAAAGATTTCGAATCCGACACGCGCTTAACCCCCTCCCTCATGAAGGCTCCGACGTAATAGACAGAGACAGACTGCCAAATGTTGGACAAAATGGTGGGGTTGCCTATCTTCTCCGCGGCCCCTGGCGAGAGGAGCATGTTGTTGCCCAGGACCGGCGCGTACACAACAGCCACTTCATCTTCCACGTAGCCGCGCTCGAGCGTGTACGTGCGAAGCAGGGCTTGAGATCCGATTGGTGATAGCGCCCAGATGATGAAAATGCCGAGCGTCAGGAGGTCGAGGCGGCGAAGGAGGAAAGGTTGCTTCATAACAGCACCGAACGAATTGCTGCCGATGAGCTGTTCCAGCTCCATGAGCTTGACGCCACGTTCCACTTTGTAGGCCGCCCATGTTTTGAAGGCCTGAGCGGTGACAGCAGCAAAGACAATCGGCCAGACGGTAACAGCAATCTTGATAGGGTCGATCATCAGTCCCCAACTACCCCCGATCGATTTGCCGTTCATGGCTACGATGAAGCAGGCCAATACTGTTGCGAATTGTTAGCTGGGATCAATTGAAGGGGCCTGGACTTCGGGAAGCGACGAAAGGGATGAACTCACCGAGAAACAAGATGGGCAGAACGACGCTCAAACTCGCGAGGAAGTAGAAGGAGAATGCAGCCCAGCGACGCTCCAACGTCGTTTCGGATTCCTGCCGCTTCTCCGCCTTCTCATCGAGGTCATTCAGGTCCTTGACGGTGACCTTGTATGCCCCCTTCCCGTTCTCAGCTTTTCCGTTTGCCTGCGCGTCGGCTCCGTTGGGCTGGTTTGCTGGGCCCGGGGGCTGTCTTGCGGGCGGGGGTGGCTGGGGCGGACCTGCCATGGCGGCGACTGCAACGCCCGCTACAGCGGTGGCAGCCCCCGCAGCAACGGCGGGAGCCAGATTGGTAGTCGAGCTGGGGGTATCTTCGCCCTCCACGAGGTCCGGGCCGTCGTCGTCGTCATGGTGCCCATCTTCGTCGAAGTCCTCGTCGTCGGAAATATCAGTGTCCGACATGATCTCGTCGCCGTCGAGGAGATCGGGGAGAGCTGCATCGGCTGCGCCGACAAGACCGAAGAGCAGAGCCGTCTTGAAGCGTGATCTGCGCTGTTGCTTGTGGTAGAGGGCCTGCTCGCGCAATGCTTCTTTCTCGTCGGCAGTGAGGGGCTGCTCGGGCGCGCCTGCCTCTGCTGAGGGGCTCACCGCCTTGTCGTTGGGTGGAGTGGTGTCGGTCTTGGCAGGCGTTGCTGCTGCCGCGACATCGCCAGTGGTGGGCTTGGTGGTGGCCTTTTCCGCGTCGGATTTGTCGACTGGTCGCTTCACCTTGGCAAGCGTGCCATCAGGCATGCGAACGGTGATGATCTTGTACTGGACGCCATCCTTCTTGGCTTCCGTCGGTGCCGAGCCGGTCTTTGGCGCGTCGGCTTGTGGTTGGGGCTGAGCCTTTGCCTTTTCCTGTTCTTTTTCGAGCTCTTCAGGAGACAGCTTCTTCTTCACTGTGACGATTGTGCCGTCGGGCTTCTTGACTTTGATGAACTTGAAGCCGGGGGGCGCGGTTCGTGCTGGGGTGGGGCTTGTGGGCCCATTCGGTTCTGCTGGCGCCATTGCAACTGTAGCGTCCCACAAGCTTAAACACACGTTAAACGCACTTACTCAAGGCTTACAAAACTTAGCGAATGTCAAAATCAAAACGAGCAGAACCAAAGCATCGGATGGTATTCGCATTTTGTTCCAACTCAGATGACAGAACGCGATTGCTGTCCGGGCGCAAACCTCCGCTCCGAGCGCGTTCCAGCCGGCCAAACGTAGCCACAATCGGCGACAGAGCGCATGAGCAAGGTCGAGATGGGAATAGCCCTCGGTGACAACTCGCCCGGGCGTTCCCTCTATTGACAGCTGCATGCAATAGTCGGCTTCTAGATGGGCTGGACCGGCAGTACCCATGCGAGGCACGATCCTCCTCGATCGAAAAAAGCTTTCCAACCCCGGAAAAACGCTCTTGGCGCGGTGGCAACACGCTCTGAGAGGCCCAGAACGCCATGCAGGTGCTTGGCCAGGCCCAGCTGGACAATCGACGCAAGCCACAAACCACTAGCGCGTCCCAGCTGGGCCAAGAAGGAGATGGTCGTGCTGAATGGCATCATTTGTTGCCGCCCAACACGATAAGCATGGCCAAGGCCTCTTGTCACCTCTTATCGCCCTGCGCAGCTCAGCTGGGCGCCGCCGTGAAATTGCGGACTCAAAGCTCCCAGACGCCCGCGGCATTTGCAGTTGGGTTAAGACATTTTGTCGCCATTGTTTCTCTCTCCATTCCTGCCGCTCTCCAAATCAGCCAACATGCCGGCAGCAACAACTGCACCGGCCCAGCCGGCAGCGGCAGCTGCAAAGCCCGCTGCGACTGCTCCAGCGCAAGAGTACACAATCGTCACGGTGAAGAAACCAGATGGCACCTTGGTCAAGGTCAAGAAGCCGATCAACAAGGCGAAGGCCGCTGGCACAGCGGGAACTGCCCCTGCTAAGCCGGCGCCTGCTTTGACTCGCGCTCTTCCCGCAGCGGCTCCTGCAGCGGCGGCTCCGGCACCGGCACCGAAGCCTACTCCCGCTCCAGTGTCCACTCCCGCAGCGCCCATGACGGCGCCCGCAACTGCTGCTACGGCCGCCCCAGCACCCGCCCCAGCAACAGCCCCCGCTCCTGCAACTGCGGCGGCGAAGCCAAGCGTCACCCCGACACCCGCCCCGGCATCAACGCCGGCGCCCGCAACTACCGGCGCCACCGCCGCCCCCGCCGCCCCCGCTGCTGCACCAGCTGCTACCCCCTCTGCCGCTGCTAAGCCCGCAACACCAGCCGCTCCGGTGGTTCCAGCAGCTACGGTCCCTGGCCTTGTGGTTGGCGGCATCGCCGCCTTTGGAACCAATGCCTCGGCGTTGGCAACGTCGATCACGACCGCCAGTACCGGTGTGCATAACCTCGCCACTGTGTTTGGGCTGGCCCCAGCAACGCCCGCTCCGACCCCGGCAGCTGCGGCAGCCCCCGTTGCTCTAGCTGCTGCTGCCCCGGCGGCGAGACCACCGCCAGCAGCAGTACCTGCCGCCGCTGCGGTCCAAGCACCCACCGCAGCACCAGTCGCAGCCGCACCGCCTGTCCAAGCACCCAGCACCCTCCCCGCCCCCCTGAATTCCCTCCACGCCCTTGCCAACCAGCCCGCCGCCCAACCCGTGGCTACCCCCCTAGTGGCAGGCCAGCCAGCAACCGCCGCTGCGCCAGGTCAACCCGCACCGGGCACCGCCGCCCCGCAGCTCGTGCCCACTCAGGTTGGCCCACCCTTGACCCCCCAGGAACAAGCCCGACAAGCCCAAGAACAAGCTCAGGCTCAGGCCCAAGCCCAAGCCGGCGTCGCCCCTGGCGCCCCTGCCACAGCAGGACAATCCGCCGCCCTCATCACCACCGCTGTCACAACCCTCGTCACCTCCGTTCCCGCCGCCACCGCCGGAGCCCCGGGTATTGCTCCTCCTGTCCCCGCTACGGCTGCGCCCCCAGTGACGCTCCCTCCTCCTGCCCAAGGAGACGTGAGCCGGGCGGAGGCTGCTCCCGGAGGTGGACAGCCGCAGACGCAGGTCCATGCTCAACCGGCGGATCCGGGCGCGCAGGCGCAGGGACAGGGACAGGTCAATGCGCAGCCGCCGCCTCCTCCGCCGGGAGAGCCCGCAGATGAGCCCCAGGGTGGGCATGAGCCGGCGGGACAGGAACACGAGCCTCAAGGTGCGCATGAGCCGGCAGGGCAGGAACATGAACGTGGAATCAACGGTGACGGTCAAGGAGAGGGAGAAGAAGAAATAGCCGAGTGGGAAGAGGGCATGGAAGAGGTAGACGAGGTAGATGGTGTCGAGGGGGGAGAGGAGATTGCCGAGTGGGAAGAGGGGATGGAGGAAGTTGAAGATGATGGAATAGATGGGGTTGAAGGAGAGGAAGAGATTGCCGAGTGGGAGGAGGGCATGGAAGAGATCGAAGATGATGGCGTGGATGGAGTGGAGGACGCGGATGGAGATGAGGTTGTGGATGATGATTGTGATGTGGATGATTATGATGATGGGGTTGACGATGGGTTTGATCATACGGGTGGCGCACATCACATGTAAGGGGGGCTTAGGGGTTGGCTCTGGGAAATTGTAGTTTGGTAGTAGGTTTCTAGATAATATCATGGCATCGTTAATTACATAAACTTGCTGAATATGTCGTGGCTTACCTCGACTAGTGGAACTCTTCGTTGCGAACACGAACATCTAAATGATACGTGCGTTGTATAATTAGGTTCCGAGTCTTTTCACTTGAGGAGTTTGCGGACATCGCGGAGAGCTAGTACCATACTTATGGTCTCGATAAAACCGGTTTTCTGAGGTCACCGTGCACTGCAATTCCACTAACCCTAACCCTGCTAATCGAGGGGTGAGTATGTACGAATCCCAGGGAGTTAGGGTTATGTATAGAGTGCACGATAACCTCAGAAGCCCGGATTTCTACGAGATCATGCGGTAGTGCTTTGATGGGAGTCACGGTCCTCGCAGGTGGGCAGCAAACAGTGGTTGAATTGGTTACTTTTTAACATCTTGGTTGAAGACGGCTTCAATAGCAGAGGTAGCTATAGCTAAACCTGGGTACTGGGACCATTTGTATCGGAAAGTGTGGAAGTGTTCGGGGAGGAAGCCACTGAGAAGGTCCTCTGCGGCTCAGCGCAGTGCATGATCGGAGAATGCCTGGTAATGGGTCAAGTCGGACATGTTCTCGGAAATTTTTCCAAAAGCGGAAGCGGGGGAACGGATCCACAACTTGACCGGTCGGGAGAGGGATCTCCCATGGCGCCCGATTTTACCAGCCCAAAACACTAACGTGCATACAGCGACTTTGTATCAGATCTTGTTAGTGGCTTTTGGCCCCTGCTAACAGTTCTACTGCAAATTTGTTAAGATCGGCGTTAGAGCCTTGCCCTGGCTGGTAGGATCAGGCGCCACGGGTCCCATGTGTGTACCCTACCTTTAGACAACCTTTGGACCCCTTGGGGGCAGAAAGAACCAATCGCCAGGCATCTTGAACCGGAAACCATGAAAAGGCGATGTTCTACCTCGCTCATGCAGCGGCCCATACCCACTTTCGCCTGCTTTTTGCTTATTTCTGGTGTATGAAGACGCGGAGCAGCGGGCGTCGAACTGCCGAGCGACAGCCAATATCGGTGCTCTGAGATCCAGATGCCCGCTCAGCGAAGTTTCTGGGCCACTGGTGCCATGCGGTGAATACCTTGCAGGGAGGTCGTGAGGCAGTTCGTCGAAGTGCAACACAGTTGCATGCTTGGGAACAAGTCGCACCCTCCGTCTATAAAACCATGACCTGCGCTGGTGTTTTTGGCTCCTCGCCCCTCTCAGTCTTCGTCTACCCTCCCAATACGCATTCGCTTCAGGTTTCATGGCGTGTCTGTCTTTAACGCGCCGCACATCAATCTTGACCATGCCTCTCCAGTAGGTGATCTCACTCGCTCCTTGGAGCACGCTCCCTTATTCTTATGTCCCCTTTTTCTGTCCATCCCGCCCCTCCTTCCGACTGCTCTCTCACCTTAGGTGTCTCTTCTTCTTTGTCCTATAACCATCTGGTCCCTACTTCCGCAACCTGCCGTCCCCTTATCGCCTTCTGGAGGTGCGCCTTTCCACTCCCATGTTCCATACATCCCTCTCCCACGCCCTATACCCCCCCTTCCGAGCATTACCCCTGCCTTCGAAGAACAGGGCGTAGGTAGGTATCACCACTCTTTTTGGTGGATGCGCAGCTACCATGCATTCTTCTTTTCCATCTGACCCTCCGCCAGAAGCACTCCCGATGACCGCAATGCTAGTGCGAACAAGGGCTACGGAACATCGTCGCTACATCTGCCTAGCCCCTCCAGTAGCCTCTCTTCATGGAGCTCTGGCGTGACTCGTACCGCGACGAACAATGGCAAAGACACGTCTACACTCAACGATGTGCTTGGAACTGGCGCTCAGTTCTTCTATGGCCCGTGAGTCCATTCTCCCTTTCCCGGCTCGCCCTGTCCAGGTGCCGAGTTTGCTGGCCGATGTGAATGACCAATGACGTCCAGCAATGTCACACACCCACCGAGCACGATATCGGAGCCGGATCTCCGCTCATGACTTTACTTCCGACACAGCCTTTTCGCCAGTTGGGATATGAGAAGGGGGTGGGCACAGTCTGTACTTGTGAATGACGCATTCATGGGAATCACTGGTCATCAAAAAGGTTGTGGGACAAGATGTTTAATACCGATGTCTATCTGCATGTCCTCAAGATGACCGAACTCGGTAATGAAGATACCGTCCAAATTTCAGCCGTTAGCATGCTATTATCTGGTCGAGATCAAGACACTTCCACTCCTGCCAATGTTCTCTGCCACAGACTCCATTCCGATCGCCCCCACTCGAGCCTCCCGTCTTCTTTCACCAGCTCCAAGCTCAGTTAGTGCGCGCACCCAATGCAGACGATATTCTGCGGCGACCCTTCAACTTTTTTCATGGCCCCTTTGACGCAAAGGCGGCGGTGGGCATAGGTGCTGAATCGCGTCGTCCATTCCCTCATGTCAGGGGCAGTACCGAGACCATAGCTGAAAGACCAGTCTCCCACACTGCAGTTATCAATGCAAATGCCCATACAGCTCTCCGCCAAGTCAGTGCTTTGGAACCCGTGACCTGTGAGTGTAATCACATTAACATGCTCGCCGGATTTGTCTTTAGTTTCTTCGCAGTCACATTTGCCCCAAAAGCCATCACTTGCTGGTTGCCGGAACGCTAGCGGCTGGATCTGGAATGTGCGGTCTGTGCCCAGGGAGTCGGTATTCGTGTAGTAGCCGCCTCCCTTGTAGTTGGCTGGGTTGTTGTCAGGATCGTTCCCGTCACATCCATCAATAATTTCGAGGAAATAGCGCTCGCACTCGTCCTGTGGGATGTAGATCCAGGTCACTGCTGAGAAGTGGATGGACACGACCACGTCGTCTAGGGTGTTCTCATAGTATCGCCGCGTGATGGAATAGGTGTTGTTTGGCAAGAGGTCCAAATCCCCTGGTCCGGCAGACGTTGGGCAAAATTCGTTCACCACCGCATCGTACAGGGCGTCGCGACTAACGTACTTGTCGGTATACACATTGTTGCATACCTTTTGGTAGTGGGTGGCACGGGGAGTGATATCCCCTGGACTATAAGGAGCACCTACTCCCTCGTGAGTGACACACTTGATACCCGGCGGTACGCCTGGAACATTTGTTAAGCCCTCAGAAACGCACTTCTCCTGGTAGCTCCAGGTAGTCTCGGAGAAGGCTGTCCACTCTCTGCTATCACCCCCCAGGCCACAGTTGAAGCTCCAGGTGTCCATCTTGCATTGCTGGGTGAAGAGCTTCACCCATACACCCCAGTCATTGGTTTCGAACCCGTGGCCCCAAATCTCAAAGCGGTTTGTCGATGTGTCAATTGCGTAGCTGCGACAACCCCCCGTCACCCCATCCCTTGCGGGCGGGCGGGTCTTTTGGGGAAAGACGTAGTACACAATGTCCGCGGCACCATCGACATAATAGCCGCCCCCCTTGTAGTTGGCAGGATTTCCCGTCGGATCATTTCCATCATAACCGTCGACGATTACGCCCAGCATATAGTTCACGCAGTCAGTCCCGCTTACGGGACTAAACTTGCCTGACCGGAACATAATTTTCAGGGCCAGACTCCATTGTATCTGAGTTGTATTGACGAAAGATGGAGTCAGAGTCGGGATCCAGAGCGCCCTGACGCACGAAGGTAGGGCAAAAGTGGTTGACAATCAAGTCGCTCAGCGAGCCACGTCCGGCGTATATACTGTTCGATAGGCCCCAGCAAACCTTTTCGTTGCCAGAGGCCGGAAGAGCGGCACGTGGTTGGCTACCGGAAGCGTGTTCTTATTTCGGGGGAATGTTGGCTTGGGTAACGCCGTTCCAGAGCATGCGAGCGCCTAGCTTGTGTTCCCAGCTTGCGGCGTCACTGACGAGGTAGTCCGGCAAGTTCTTGACGAGTGCGCCGTCGCTGATGTTGAAAGGTACGGTGTCATAGGACAGCAAGTTTGCTATCTCGCCTGCGATCATGGGCGCGCAGGTAGACGTGCCGGTAGTTCGGTTGGGTGGCTGAACAGGATTGGAGCTCATGATACATTGGACACCCTCGCCCACGGCATAGAGAGTTACCTCCGGCCCTGTCTGGGAGAATTGTGAGATGTCGCCGCTAGCGTTGACCAACCCGGCTACGATCAGGGGGTATGACTCCTCAGCAAATGCAGCTGGTACGTGGTCAACGTTGGGATGGCCCTTGTCGGCGCCGTTCCCTGCGGGTACCACCATCGGAACGTCAAGGCCCATGAGCTGACCGATTGCTTGGTAAAGTTCCGCCGCCGTATAATCGCCGGGGATAAAGTCTTGCCCGTGCATGGACATGGTAACGACACTTCGCTTTCGACGGTCGGGGCGTGACCGAAGGTCCGCAACAATCTGTCCGATGGCGTCGAGCAACTCCTCCATCGAGTTGTCTGCCATCACGACGGCAACAAGAGTAGCTCGCTTGGCAACGCCGTAGGACTGCCTTGTTGGCCATGCAGGTGCTGTGAAAACTTTCCCAGGGCTCGCCTCCAAGTCCATTGTCAACGTCCGGTCTGAGGCCTTTCAGCCTGGCACTCTCGGTCAAGATATGGGTGTTAGCGACATTGAGAAACTCCTGCCCAACAGTTAGCCGTGCATTTGGTCTCCTTGGCGGGTGTCTTACCGCTGTGAGGTTACGGAAGGCAACGCCCGATTCAATGTGGTAAATCCAACTTCCTGCGCCATTATGACTCTCATAGACGTAGTTCTCAATCTTGGCGGCGTCTGGGACAGAACTATCGAAAGGCCATTGTCAGTACACACCCTCTCTTTCATACGGGGGTCGGCTACGTACCTCGGTTGGCTCACGGAAGCCAACTCTGTGGGAGCATGCATCTGAGTTGCAAAGGTGATGTCTCGCTTTGCCCTAGGCCCCGGTTGCGAAGAGGTCGGGGGCACAACCATGTCCATCGTAAGACGGTAGTTGATGCCTATACTAAGGATACCAGCGTTGGCCGAGGCCTCGACGCTCTGCGAGTCCGTCATGTTCACCGTCCAGGACTGGAAGATTGTTCCTTCGAAGTTATGGTGCGGGAACGGCTCGTTGCCTGTCAAATGTCTTAGGAACTCTGCGGTTTGCGTGAGGACCGCACTGTTCCCGTTATCGGCAGGCCAGACGATCCACTCTTGCATATCTTCTTGCTCTGCAGCCGCGGAGGTGGCGGACAGGTCGATTAGCGTGAGCCGACTGATGCCGATGTGGTTTCTCAGCTGGGCAGCTTGGGTGTCGTCGGCTTCGACAATCCACGACAGATTGTCCGCCAGGGCTTTCACCGAGGGCTTGAAGCCATTGCTGCCAACCGTCGCCAGAACGAACGATGCCGTCTTCTTTACGAGGGAGTGGTCCATGTTTGCCGACGCAGAGACTTTGTAGTAGGCTTTCCCCGACGCTGGCTGGCCGCAGGGCCGATGAGTGAGGGTTTCAGCGACGGCGCCATGGCTACCGAAGAGGAAGAAAACGAGAAATGAGAGCGAGAAGGGATGCATGATCAGCGAGCCTGGGTGGGGATGTGAAGAAATCGCGGAAGGCAGAAGAGGAACAACTGCCGTGATGGGCGAGATCAACGTGGGCGGCTAAGGTGTTGATGTGGAAGGAGGAGAAATGTGACAGCGGGTGCAGCAGCGATTAAATGTTTGGCCAGGTCGTCGCTGCTTCTCAAAACCACAGTGAAAATTCTTCACTTTGAGGTTCGGATGGCATTCACCTCTGCCGCCTGGACTACGATCGTGCCCACAGTACTGCTGTCCATTCTTCTAGGTCGGACTGTGCGGGCAGATCAAAAGCCTGGTTAGAGGGCCGTTATCGATAATCGCTGTGGAACGTTGGACGGGCCGCTTGACAGCAAATTTCTGATTTACTCGGCAAGAGCTATCGTTCAGCATCACCCATCTATCTGCCTGACTCGATCAGGAAGCCACTAACTGTGCTCAACCCATCGACAACGCTCCCTGCCTGCCAGTGAATGACCCGTCGAATCGCGCCCTCACTCGGTTTCACCAAGAAAAAACAAACACTGCTGCCCTGGAGCACCGCGTGGGGCCTCAGTCTTGAATTACAGTCTCCGCCCTGTTCTCATTCAGGCTCGTCGGACCCGACCCGCTTCAGCCTGACCAACTACAGTCCTGTCTGGCCCAAAATCACCTTTGCTTCCACAGTGCCAACGGGAGGCGACGTGAGATCCCAATTTGCCTCACGGCAACAACGCAGACACGACACACATCGTCCGAGTCCCGTCTTTTTGCCATCCGCATGCCCAGATCATCGGAACCTGCGAATTCATTTCCAGCAGGCGAAACCGGGGGAGAAAAGTTTGCGCCATATTCTTTTGAGACCGAACAGCACGCAAGTCGCATCACGATGGAATCATAAAAAAAATAAGGGTATAATCTCGTCTATCACCACACCAGACACCGCCATTCTCTCCCAAAACCACCAAAATCCTCTAGCCCCTAGCTTCCTCACTGACCTCACTTATCCAAACCCGCCAACCTCCTAAACGCCCCATTCTCCAGCACCTCCATCCCCCCTTCCAGCCTCCCGACCCCCTTCCCTCCCAACCGCCCTTCAAACCCACCCATCGCAACCTCCGCCAAAAACCTCCCCAACGGCTCCGTCGGGCTCCAAACGCTCTTATACCCCGCCCTCGTCAACCCCCAAAACGTTCCCTCCATAGCCCCCTTCATCACCCCCCTCGGCGGTATATACCGCTTCACCGCCTCATGATCAAACCAGTCCACGAACCCGGGACGCACGCTGGTTGCACGGAAGAGAGGGTCTGCCTTGCGCATCTCGGCGAGGAGCAGCTCCGTCTCGCCTTTGACGCGGCTGAATATGGGGGTAAAGAATCCCGGAGTGGTGGAGGCGCCAAGGCCGGAGACGAAGATGAAGTTGAAGGGGGCGGTGGAAGGGGGGGAGGAGCGGGAACGGAGGGTTTGGAAGGCGCGGGCGGCGGAGAGGGTGAAGGTTTTGGTTATTTTGATGTACTCTCTGAGAGGGGGTTAGTTTCTATCTATGGAGAGGGGAGGAGGGTAGTGAGAGGTTAAAAAATGCAAGGGTAGAAGGAAGAGACGTACTCCTTGGACACCTCGGCTTGGCTGATGCCCAGCGCCCAGACGCAGCCGGTGGCGTCTTTGAGCTTCTCGAGGAGCTCGTCGTCGTAGGTGTTGAAGTCCTTGTGGATGATGACGTTGATGCGCGGGTCCTTGGCGTCCTCGGCCATCGGGACGGGTCGGCGGCTGAGGATGGATATTTTGGTGATACCTTGGTTTTTGATCATGGCGTCGAGGACGCTGCTGCCGACGAGGCCAGTGGCCCCTGTGAGGATGAGATGCATTGTGATTTGGGGTAAAATCGGCTTTGTGTCTGTGAGTTTGATGGGCGAGTGTTGCCGCCAGTGTGAGACGTGGTGTTGAATGTAAGTGAGTGTCGGCGTGGGTGTGGTGCGACTTTATGCTGAGGTGAAACAGATTTTGGAGATTGCCGTCGGGGTTTACGGTGTTATCGCCGGGAGGGCTCTGATTCAACCCCCCCTGCAGGACTTCGGCGGGGCAATTGTGGCCCGATCGTATTCCGCGCCGGGGGTCCATGGCCCCGACGCCCGTGCTCCGTTCCCCGATTCTCACCGTCAAGATAGCTGTAATGAAAGCACAATCTGAATACAGAGCCGGGTTTTTCTATGTCAAATTTTATTTTTTCCTTGCTGAATAACTAGTTTCTATCTAGGTCCTAGGTGTTTCCTATAAAACTAGAGGACATCGGTGGGCTCTATGAAGGTCGGCCCCGCTTGAAATTGATGTGCTGCATTGACTGGAACCGAGTGCCACTATGGCGAGCGAATCCTGCCGACAACGCCGCTGGGGGGTTGTGCCTTGCATTGTAGTTTGGGCCAGGAAAACCGAAAAGCCGGTTTTCGTAAGGTACATAAACTGTTCGAGAATGAAGTCGCTTTGCTGAGAATGGTGAAGACTCGGATACCATTGCAGGCAAGGATTACGCCCCTTTCTTTGCGCGCACTCAGTGCCCGCGCTGCTCAAGTAGGTAGCCAAGGGCCAATGAATTCCGATTCAGTCTACTCGTTCGATGGCGAATTCATAAGGATATCGTACCGCAAGTTGATAAGGGGCGAATAGACCAAGGTGGAGTAGGCCAAGGCGGATAGCGATCTCCTCGACAAGAATCCAACGCCAACGGACTACCTGTCCGTCAGTTCCGACAAGGCTTGGCACCAAGAGGCTGTGACCTTCACCACGCCCCTCATCCCCATCCTCGCCCCCAAGTTCTCCATCCCCATACTCGTCTTCAAGTTCGCAGTAGGCGCAATCGAATGACAGCCAAAGTCCGAGTATGTCACGGCCGACCCAGAGTCGCCATGGCATTTTGGTGTTTCGGAGTTAGATCAAAGGGGAAAGTTAGTCTTTGGCGGGCAGGGAGCAGCTTTGGACAGTTTTCTGGCAAGTGCAAGGGATCAAGTCAATGGCTTGTAGGAAAAGGAAAAGGCTGTCAAAATGCTTTATGTAGAAAAATGGACAAGATTTGGTGAAATTGTTACAGTTCGCAAGAGTGGTAGTCGTCGAATTTAGACTTTTCTAGCTTCTGAGCCTAACTTCAGCAGCCAACGATTTACAATCCGGGCTTCGCGAGAAAATGAGGTCGATTCGTTCCTTCTCCCTCTAACTACCGCCCGAAAACTCCGCACAATCTCTCGCAATGGCGAACAGCGCGTCGTTCCTCGACCTTCCCTACGAGATTCGGCCAGGAATCATCCGGCTCGCCATCCTCGACAGCTCCCGCGAGGCCCCTCGCGACCCATCCGTCTTCAAATCGCAAGAGCGCCGCAAAATCGAACCCGAACCCAAAGAGGGCGCTGAGAGCTACGACCGTGAAGCCCTCCGCGTCTACTTCGACGCCAATCCCACCCCCAACCCGGCGCTCCCCTTCCTCCTCACCAACCACCAACTCCACAACGAGACCCTCGACCTCCTCTCCACCAAAGCCTTCACCCGAGCCCTCACCTACTCCCTCGACGTCGTCTACCTCAAGGACATGACCTTCCACCCGACCTGGCTGTCCGTCCCGGCTCGCGCGTCGCACATCCCCGAGCTACACGTCCAATTCCGCATTTTCAACTGCCCGGACGACATGCGCACCGCGCCGAGCTACAACCGCGACGACGAGCTCATCATGGGCAGCACAGGCGACAACCGGCTCATGTTCGTGTTCTACCACCTTCTGGCCACCATCCTGGAGCGCGGGCCCTGCGGCCAGCCCATCACTGTCGGACGGGTGGTGATGGACTTCCTGCCCGCCGAAGAAGAGGAAGACATCCTTCCCCTGGCGCTGTATGAGCCATCGCGAATCTACGATGACGTTGATCCGGGCCTGGTGGATTTCTTCCATTGGTATCTTTGGAATACCCGGATCACGAACGAGGAGATGGGCAGGCCGGGCGTGCGGGCTGCGGCCATGCTGATGGGGTTTGTTATGGCCGAGGTGGACCTCATGAAGTGGATGATCATGGAGGTATTTGAGTGGGGGCAGGTCATTTATGAGAGTATTGGCAAGATCGAGTGTCGCTTGGCGGGGGTGCCGAAAGCCGTCGGTCTGGCTGCGGGAGATCTGTGGCAGGTGCCGCCGTGGGGGGGAGATCATGGTTCGGGGTGTCCGTGCAAGCGTAGGTGGGATGCCGAGTTTGTCCCGTGGAGAGAGAAGGTTGTGGCGAGAAGGGTGGAGTTGGGGATGCCAGCTGCGATGGGACCGTAGTGGCGTTTATTCACATTCAGGTCAAGTTGATGTGTTTTGATTTTCTCTGTATTATTCCGAGTCTCTATTACAGTCCCATCCACCCAACCGGCCGCTGCAGATTGTTGGTTCAAGAACCTGCTCGGCCGAGAAGGTACGAGACACCCGAAGAAACTCCAATCTATGTCCCACGTTGTCGAAGGCTGGCAAGAGGTAGACCTCACGGTGTGAAAAACGGTCTCACCAATGCATTGAAAGAAGATCGTCGAGTCAGAGCTCACCAGCCAACGACGCTGGGAAACAAGGAACTCAAAATTCTAGTTACTTAAATACCTATGTTGGCATACATACCTTACTTTCCAAATCAGACATCACTGTCACGCACATTGTTTTTGATTTCTTGAAGGGAATTTCCTGTCTCGGTACTATTTTCCATTTTACCTACATCACTCTCATTCCCCTCCCCCCCCAAATCAGAACCCATCCATCAAAGCACCTTACACTCCCCTAGACCCTAGACACCCATCCCGCACCAGACGTGGAGGAACCTCCCCAATCGGAACCACAACCGTCACCGCCGCATGAAGTCGCGCTCCGCTCACGCGACGCATAAACTGCGTGCAAAATGTCCACGGCTGCCTCTCGGTCGATGCCAAGGATGTCAAGCTGCGTGTCGTGGCAAGCAACGCACACAATTCGCAGGGTTCTGTTTTTCATCTCCGGTGTTGGGTCAAGAATGCGTTGCTTGATATGGTGCCACACGACGTAGTCCTCAATAGCCTTGAGCGCGGTAGAGGGTGGGGATGCCATTTTGCGGATGTCGAGTTTTTGACAAAGGGAGTTTCGTGAGCTCTTGCAACAAAGGGCAGCTTGCGCTTTCAAACATTCAAGTAGGGGCGAGGAGTACCGCTGATACGAATGGCGATTGGAGCAATGTCGTTGTACAGAAAACAGGGCTGAGTTTCCCACTTTGAGGACTACTCAACACTGGTAAAAAGATTGTACACTAAACGTGGACTATTAATGTGTACTGTGTATTTCGCCTACCTGCGAGAGGATGATAGACATTAAAGCAGATACCTAACTGTTCGTTACTGTTGCTTTCTACAATAGTCTAGAATAGATGGAGGCACGGATGTCAAATTCGAAACGGTGCAAATCTGGTACACGAAGGCTGTTGGGACGCAATCACGGCCGGCATCATTACATTTTCACATAAGCGAACTGGGACTATAAGTTGCAGTAATTTAATATTACTATTTCTGTTTTTAGATCCATCTTCTCCTTAGGTAGGTAGGTATTTACCTACCCCATCCAATCTCCAGGGTCTGTTTGGCAAAGGGGTAAGTTTTCTCCCGTCCCTCCAAGCTACAACCTCGCAATCTCGTTTACCATGATCCTATCGTACAGCGATGACGGGCTCGACGCAAACCACGCCACGACGAGTAACCTCGATGATAAAACGGTCCCCACCATCGACGAATCGAGGGACGTCAAGACTGATCGTATGCCCCACATGCTCACCTGCACGGTAAGAGGCACACTCGTTCCACGGGGACTTGGGTGAGTCGACCAGGGCCGCCTTGAGAGCATGAAGCACCTCGTGGAAGTGGTCTTGGTTCACTGCCCATCCACGGACGGGGTCAAACAACTGCGCAGCAATGTGCGGGGGGTTTTGAGGATTGTTGATCAGGGCGTCCAGGTAGGGGACAAGTCGAGCGAGGCCGTGCTGCCGGCAGGGCGAGCAGATGTCGGGCCTGACATTCTCGATGCCCGCCTCGGGCACCGTGGGCGGCACCGCGTCCCTAAGGATATCTTCGATGTTGCAGAGGATCGGTGTGTCGTTGTTACCGGGGAGAGGAGCAGCCTTGCATTGGCATTCGCACACGCTCATCTCCAGGAGCATGCCGCAGACGGGACAATCGATGCATTCGTCTTCGCATTTGTCTTCGTCTTCATCTTCGTCCTCAGAGAGGAGCTCAAACCGCTTGCGATGCGATTCCCAGCACGGCGCGCAGAGCATGTGGCCACAGAAAAGGGCGACACCGGCCTCGGCGTGGAGCTTGTCGACCTGGGGGGAGTCGAGGCCAAGGATGTCAAGCTGGGCCTCAAGACAGATCGGACACATCACATGAGCGGGTGGCTTGTTCTCGTCCGGGTTGAGGATGTGCTTCACGACTTGGTCCCAGAGGGCAATTCTAACAACAGGGGAGGCCATGATGTCGGTTGGTGTTTGTGTGGATAAGAAGAAATAAGGACGGCGGAACTTCAGGGTGGAAGCAATAGATATAATACACATTAGAGATCGTATGCCAGGGTGTTCCCCACCCCATTGGACCGATTCCAGAACAACGCGCCTAGGCATAGCCATCGACCAGAGCGATTGGCTTCACGGCGTGATTTAACAGTTTGGCTTGCTTTTGCAGTGGGGTTGGCTCCCCCAGATTGGCTCTACGGAACCGCCACGTGCGTAGTGCGCTGCGCGCGCGCGGGGTAGGCACTCGAAGGGTGGTGTTGCAAACCACGGTAGTTTTTGGGGTGGCTCAGCCGTGGAAATGCTGACTTGTCTAAGAACTCCACGAAATTTTCACCAGGAGTGACTTGGGATGAAACCACATGTGACAGAAAAGACGCGGCGCTTCGGTCTCTGGCATTGCTTCCCAGCCAAATACAGAATTGTAAAAGTAGATCTAGGTGAGTTAGGAGTTAATGGGGAGGAGAGAGGAAATGTCACAGGACACCTGTAACTACCCATTGTGAACTAGCGCTACCACCATGCAACCAACCTGGTGGGGTCGTGTCAGAAGCGCTGCACTCTGGATTCTGTGAAATTGAAGGGGCTGTAGCTCGTCATTCTGTGCCTTGTTCGGCTTTCTGGCTCAGCCAGAGAACCTTCCTTATAGCTGTGAATAGTGGCAAGCCGTGTGGCAAAGCCGCGCGGCTACAATTGCGTGTCTGTGGCAATGGTTACAAATCTATTGTTCTGGTGGTTTCCAGACTCTTCTTTCTGACAGTTCTGGCCTCTGGCCAGAACCCCCTTCTTTCTGACAGGTCGCAACCCATTAGACTACGCAAGCCACAAGTGCAGGGTACGCAGGAGCGCTGTAATCTGCAATGCTCTGGCCAGTGGCTTAGAATAAAGGCCTATAGTGACCTAATCCAATAGAGCCTATAGCTTATAAAGGCTATAGCCTACAGGCCTAGTAAGCCTGTAGGGCTCTATAAGCCTCCAGCTTATAAGAGGGTTACCTATTACGACCTGCACCCGACACAGGCCTCGAGAGGACTGGCGCGGGTTAAGACAGAACGTATGGCAGGACGCCAACAGGTAAGGGACGTTCCGAAGACGGCTTGTTGAGCTAGCACTCCTAGACGGG
>Ga0247760_1001455_pt1 | contig 21836 bp, 24 predicted proteins | sample UWRJL171409R4_FD_179936 | JGI IMG/M metagenome (GOLD analysis project Ga0247760, IMG submission 179936) | Plant litter microbial communities from Arlington Agricultural Research Station in Wisconsin, United States - UWRJ-L171-409R-4 | ecosystem: Environmental > Terrestrial > Plant litter >... | reverse complement strand
TTTTCCGGGTTCCGGTTTAGAATTTTTTTTTTTTGGGGGGGGGGGGGTGGCAGAAGCAAGCGGGAGAAGCGTCTGAGGGCGGGAAAGTACCCGGGCAGTTATGTGGCTGTGAAGCTATTCGTCGTGAACTGTTGGAAGAATCAACTAGGGGGCATTCGGCTAGAATTTTCAACCATGTGATGACGCACTTCGTCGGACCACTCACTATTATATTCTTCTGCTGCGCTTCCTCCGACGCTGAGGGTAGTTGGCCTCAACATACAGACGCACAAGTAACTTCACTTCTTATCTTGGCCGTTCGGCAGTCCCAGACCGTTAATTCCCGCCATGGGAGTGCCTACAATGCAACCCATAAAGTCAACCAGATCCGTTTGGAACAGCCATCCCCTGTCACCCCGGCGCCAGTGAACTACCATGATTGCAAGTTCAGACCTCACATGTTGCATGACCGTAGGCCAGAGTCTGAGTCGCGCCGAGCAAGATCAACAAGTCGAAAAACCTTGTTTGTACCGGTGGGACGAAACGCTGGGATGACAAAGAGGGCTTAGTTGGTGGCGCGCGTACCTGTTCTACGACAGGTGAGACAGCACACTTCAGTCACCTCGGCTTCCTGGGCCCCGACAGCTTTGATCATTGTGCGGACGGCTACTCGCGCGGTGAGGACTTCGGTGCCGTCGTCATCAAGATGCTCTCGCAGGCAATCCGCGACGGAGATACCATCCGCTCCGTCATTCGCGCCTTCTGGCTTCTGCCTTCCTAGTTCCCCGCTCAGTCGATACCCTGGCCCACCGATGGGCTTCGCAGAGCGTCTGTCAACTCTTTTGGCGGATCAAATGCAGATGCGATTCTTGTGCTTAGATTTGCCAGGCAACCAGGCTGTTTTATTGCTGTGGAGGGCCAAGGTGGTTATTGTTTGTTAATATCTGGGTCGACCAAGCATTGGAGAGGGAAGCATGTCGCTGTCTCAAGTGCGTCATACAAACTGGAAATGACTAAGAATTACAGTTGTCAAGCGGAGAGATATGTCGCCAAGCCACTTCAGGATGGACCGTAGCATTCTGCTGGAATGACGAGAAGTATTCCGCAGCTGGTGATTTCTTGGACGTACCAATAGCTCAGGCAACCCCAGCGCGGCCAACTCCCCCTTACTCACGATCGTGACCAATGACTCGGTCGGAAAACAGTGTCAGATGCAACTATTTAGGTGCCTAGATACGAACATTGAACCCTCAGAAAAGAGCCAACCGAGCCGCAAAAACAAGCCCAACAATCGACACGACCAACGACCCAACAACCTGCGTATCAGCCCCGCTGCGAACCGCCGTCGGAGTGGCCGACCCGCTCCCAGAAGGCCCACCGGTGCCCGAGACCGTCCGACTCGCAGTACCATTGCCTGAAGGACCCGGAACCACCCCCGTCCCGGTCCTAGAGCTGAGCGGCCCGGAACCGGTGGGCGCAGGTCCCGATCCAGAGAGCCTCGTAGTCGAACCGAGACCCCCGGTTCCGGTTACAGTCCCGGTGGGTGCGGGGCGAGTGGTCTTTCAGGGGTTAGCATCAAAGTCCCGCAGAGGGAAAGAGGGAAATGCTCACCGAGCCACCGGGCGCGGGCGTAGGAGCAGCAACACACTGCGCAAGCCACTGCGGTCCTCCTGCGCCGAAGCACCCCGCGAAGCAATCCTTGATCGCGGCGGACGGACCGGCCTGGCAGAGGCAGTCGTTGTAGTTGGCTCCTCCCGTCACGGCCGCACGGCTAGAGCAGCTGGCGGCGGCGGAGCTGGCCGTGTTGCATGCGGCGCGGGCTGTGCATCCGGGATCGGCGGGTGCGGGTCCGGGGGCTGCAGTTGCCCAGGGACCGCCGGGTCGTCCTGGACCCCATGGGGGAGGGCCGCCGGGACCGAAACCGGGACCGCCACCGCCGCCGGGGCCCCAGCCGGCCTGGGGGGCGTCGGCGAGGGCCAAGGGGAGGAGAGCAGCGAGAGCGAGAGCGAGAAGAGAGGCGTGGACCATTGTGACGGATGGGCGGTTTCTTGGTGGTTTCCCTGATGTGTCCACTTAGACGGGGGATCCAAGGTGAGCTGCCTCTTATATTTTCTCCGGCATGCGGGGTCGACCGCGGGAAAGGAAGCGTCGTCATCATGCGCCGAGATGGGCAGTTCCGCATCATCGGGAATGATGCGAGCGCTTGTGAGTGATAAGATGGAGAAAAAAAAGCAGTTGCCGCGCTGCATTCATGGTGTGCGCTGGGCGGCTGATGTTCAGCCTGTATACCCCACTGGCTGAACGACGGCAAGGCTTGGCCTTACGCAAGGTAATCAAGCGGACGAGTAGCAAACCCTACCCAATTGTTCCGTTTAGCCAGGTCTAGACCTTTTGGAATGGTGGGTTCCCATCGGCGTAATAGCGAGGGAGCACTATGATATGAGCTGCGGTATAGAGGATGATCTTCGAGAGGAAGAAATGTTTCTGCCCATACCGCACTCTTGGGTCCGGGTGGGTGGGGCTCTCGGCTAGGAGGGGGCTCAAGATCCCGTCGGTATTGCCGCTCGCCAATCGACATTTCAGGCAGCGGCGAGATCGAGATGCACGCCACATAATCTATGCGGCAGTAAAGCGAGCGGTCGTGTGCAATTCCGTGATGAAAAGGGAAAATGGTCTCCCCTCGTGACATGTAGGGATTTAATCTGGTTGCGTACCGTGCTCAACTATCGTCTCATCTACCACTTCACTCTTATCAGTAGACCGCACCAACCACTGTGACCAAAGATAACCACAGGATGACTTGCCTGTCCGCTTCGCAGAGTCGCCCAGCGCTCTCCAATACACTCATCGTACACCGCGGAACAATGAAGTCTCCGAAATATGTGCGCCCTGCGGCGAAGATGGACCCAGCATGGTTCATCTCTCAAAAGAAGGCGTCTAAAAGAACCTGGAGTGCGCAGTCGGAGCAATCTGGCGATGTATTGTAGTCCATGAAAGGAAAGATTGCTGCGACGAAGGACAGCTGTCTGGATGGCTCCAGAGAGGTGGGGCTGGCCCACACCTCTCAATTGCCCGTTCGGCTGCCCGTGTCCCGGGGCTACTTGGGTCCAATTGCTGTGCTAGAATTTGTAGGTTATCGGATCATTGCCATTCGTGGCAGGCACGAAGTATCCACACAAAATAAATACCTCTGCTTGGTTCCGCCATTTGTCCCATTTTGAATGTAAGTGATGCATTCGATACATCGCAAGCAAGGAAAGCCATTGTACCTATATTAGAGAAATACAACGTGAGTAAACAAAAGTAGCCAAACTAGTGCGCGCCGGAGAGCCAGGACGTGAGAGAGGCTGCGAAAACTACATATATAAGTATTAAAAAACCCCTTCTAGTTATAATACCCTTAGCAGCAACGGAAACGACATCATGCCCTTCTATCACTGCCTTAATGACTCGAGACCTCCAAAACAATTGTCCGCAGATCCAAAGTTGAGGAAACTATACAGACGTCATACCCCAACTCCTTTAAAGCAGACACAGGATCCAACAACCCTAACCAAAGAGAATTGTACTAGCTCGTACTAACCCAGTACGCTGCAAATTAGAACGAAAGAGATAAAAGGAACCGTCCACGCTTTTCCAAGGCACACCCGATCCCTCCACATCCCACATCAGCATATGGGGTACAAGAACGAAAAAATCCAACAAGCAATGTTCCAGTTTTCTCCACCGTTCTTGTCTAAAAACGATGTGCAAGAGATAGAAACACACTAAAGGGAAGACAAACCAATCAAGGAGCGTACTACTCCAGCAAAATAGAAGAACCGTAAAGCCAGAGAAATCCGAAAAATATGTCGTTTGCCAGCGTAGCATCTCCCAAATTGGACTTGGTTGCTTCAAATCATCCAACGCCGTTTTTGGCGAATTTGCTGTTCTGGCCTCATGAACTTCGATGACATGCGTGTTAGAACCCATGACGCAGACCTAATATTGTCGTACTTGCCTCCTCAGACCGTTGTTTCTATCACGCGCAATTCTCTGAAGCGATGAATGGGGGAGTTGCATTTCCTCTTCTGCCATCGATCCGGGCGACACCCCAATGACATCGACGTCGAATGGTTGGCAGAGCCACTCGCATGAGAATCAGAACACCCAAGAGAAGGTTCTCCTCTCAATTATCAAAAGGTATTTTTGAACTTCTGCGGCCATGACGACGGCCATTCGGTCCCACCGGAGAGCCCAACCGGTAACCAGATCTCGGCCCTTGTATGAGAATCGGCGCGTCGTAAGAATGCGGTCGTTGATCCCGTCAGAGACCTTGAGAAGCATATTGGCATCCTGAAGCCAGTTCACATCATTGACTTGATCGGACACTTTCCCAGGGTTGATGAAATGGATGTTGCGTGTGGTGGCAGCCACGAGATCCGCCCAACTCACGACATACAAGCCAGCCCGGTAGTAATTGTCCGAGTCGCCAGCCACCCAGAGCACAAGTGCCAGAATTGTGTTTAAATCGCCCCCACAGCACAATTTAACAAGGCAAAGGACGCCCACGGTCGATATTTTAGGAGAGGAACATTCCCACGGAGACCGGCCTTGGTCAGCTCCCATGTGACTTCCGTATTCATAAAAGTCAGGATGTTGGCGTGCTTCAAGCACCGGAAGGAACTCGGTGTGAGTGCGAGTGGTGTCTGCCTGAACTCGGTTTCTGGCACGGGTCCTTCGAGAGAAGAGATTACGGAACGGGACGACCAAGCAAAAATGGAATCGTCGGTGGATGTCCTGATAATCCCTCTCCGTATAAAAGGGGCATGTTGACATCGAATATTCCAAACAGGCAGTAAGCAATGTCTTCGGCTCTTGTCGTTTTTCTGTCTGCCGCCTAAGACATTCGCTGGCCGACTCGGGCCTGACGAAAGTCAGCGCGGTCTTGGCCAAGGTACTTCTGGGGGATGGCGGTGCGAAGCTGAATGTGCGGCACCATGGAACTTTCACGAAGATGGTGATAAACCAACGAATCACGTTAAGGCACCAGCTTTTTAATGTCCGACGGCAAAGAGATTCGACGCCATTGGAGCGCAGAAACGAACCCAGGAAAACTTTGAAAAATATCAGAATAAACAAACAAAAGACAAGGAAGACTTTTAGACTTTTCCAACTGACAGATTACCCACACGGGTGGCGGTCACACAATGTTTGGGACGGCAAGATCGATAGCTTTCCTGAGGGTGGTGATTTGGCGAGCTCTGTCTTTACTAAACCGCTGGTCAAGACTAAAGTTGGCTATGTTCATCACAAGAAAGGGATATTCGTCGGTCCGCCTAAGGTGTTCGCAAATAGGGTCGGCATATGTAATAACATGGCCGATTTCGTAAAGGGTCAGCAGCGTGGCTGTGTGACTGGACCCCATCCAGGGCGACCACACATCCCGCTGCCGCACGCTGACGGTGTTGTAAGAGCCGTGGGTTCTGAATTGTGTGAGCGAGAACCCGCGCCCTGTTAAATAACCAAAGAGTCTTGCAAGATCGGCCACCAGCTTCTCTAAGGTAGAAGTGTCGATTTCGTGCTATTCGCTACCTCGCCGAGCCTCCCAGGCACTAGCAACTAAATCGAGTTGGGGCAATCGACAACCCCCGTCCTGGCAGAACGGCCGATGGACCTGATTCTGACCATCCGTACGGTGCTGTGACAGATTTCTTCGTTTCATTACTGCCTGACGATGCTGATGGCTTCGTTTCGTCGCTGCTTGACCTTGTCGATGCCTTCATTTTGTCGCCGCACGATGATGCTGACGCCTCCCTCTTGTCATTGCTTGATCTTGCCGACCTGAGAGAGCGTTTTGTATCTTTTTCAGGGCTGCGGACATGGTGATGGATCATGTAGAAGCCGAATGTGCAACTTTGTTGGGGTGGCAGAGCTATTTATATCCCAATGGCCAACACGGACAGAGAGTTTCAGCCGAGTCATGTTTTGCCGAAGCGAATCATCATCTTGTGGCATGATGGATTCGAGTTTATCTCCGGGTCGTATCTAGAGAAGGCTTCCGGCGGTTAAATTTTGGGGAGCTGGTCTGCCGGACAAGCTCCACACACCTGATTGGGAAGCAGGCTGGCCACTGCGCAAGCCACTGTCGTCAGCCTGTTTGTTTTGCCCCTGAAGAGCAGGGTACATTTTCGGGTGGCCGCGGAAGAGGTAGGGGCTCGTGACAGAGAAGCCCATGTTGAATGATGCTTATGGAGTTGGCAACATGAATGGGCCGACTTGTATGTCTGAAAGGTCGAATGCATGGCGTCACAGACGGAACTTTGGTTCCGGGTTAGACAGCGCTGTACCATGCCAAAGCTGAGTTGTGGAATGCCTCGGTTCCGTCCCGCAATTTCCCTTGGGCGCTGAAAAAAATGTCTCTGGCTAGAATCATGCAAATGCCAAATCCCAGGTGCTCTCGGCCGCAAGAGTCTGGACATTCCGCTCCAACTTTGTTGATGCTCAACCAACAGATTCGAGCTCCCAAGATAATGGACTCGGACGAGACCTCGAAGCAAGCACGCCCCTAAAAACCTAGTCATTCTCCCATAAGACGGACTAGCCCATCTGATTAGTTGAAACACATTGATGCCGTGGATGTTGTAAACCGGACCAATCATGCTCGATTGGTTGGCAACCATGATGCCGCTACTCGCCTATATCGAGATAAGTGTAACCGTGCCGCTCTTGCGTCTCTAATTTGCTTCATCATGTTGACCAGGCTGGGCAGGATAGGGAAGAGCTGGCCGTTGAGAGTAATGCTACCCGCTGTGCTCCCAAGTGTCCCAGACATACGACAACGCCGTGAAGGGCGGACAGTCGAGGGCATCAAGAACAACAATTTGAAGAAGACTGGTGACGGAAGAATCTTTATTACGGTGGAGTTGGAGAAGGCCGACCGAGTTTGGTATGTCTAGCGCCTGGTAGAGGGGTGCCCTTGGACTTCATTACGGCTAATCACGGAAGAGCTGTTACGGATCTTTACTCAAGATGAACGCCATCGGCCATTTGCGTACAGCGACGGTCTGTATCGAGTTCAGATGGGAGTGGCTTCTGTTGTATGCGGCGGTGTTGTTGGTCAGCATCGGACTCTTGGTGGCGGTAGTTTTAAGCGGATATTCAACAGCAGGGGTGATGCGAATGTGGAAGGTGTCGCGGCTTCCTTTTTTGCTTTACGAAATGGTGGATCGCCCACCGCTTGGCGATATTGTTGATGAGAATGAGTTGGAGAGGTTTGTCGAAGAGTTTGGACGCAAAAAGTTTGCAGTTGACGGTCCAGTTGGTTTCGTTGGGAAGGGGGTAGATGAAGCCCGGCCCGAGAAGGGCTCTGGGGGATTTCCTTGATGGAGATGCAAACGGTATAGACGGGCACCCACACTGCGAGGCAATCCAAGCAGCAGATGCATGGTATAGGCGAGTTTTGCTGCAAGGAGTGTACGATGCGAGAATCCATCTGAAGGCTGTTTGTCACGGAGGTTGCCTATGCATCGGCATCAATGTCACGATTGGAACTAGGAAACTGTCTAGCATATATATATACTATATACTAATATGGATGCAGTCATAGAAGATTATCGCTGCTACTTTGATCGGCATGGAAATACTGGCTGCAGGAGATCACAAACTCATCAGTGGCCTACAGCCGTCTTTCAGCGTCGCCGACATGCTCCTCCTGACCAGGGCCATATGGTTTTAGCGTGAGCGATTTAAAGACCCTGGCTTGGTACTTCAGCTTAAGTCGTTTTGTAGCACCGTCCCAGATAGGACACCGGCCGCCTCTCCAATCGGGCGCGCAGTACATGACCAGGTGTTCCTCGATCATGCTGAGATGTTCGTCGGCCTTCTTTGTCCAAACAACGGGGACGTCGCCGCCATGGGTCTCGTACAGATAGTTTGCAGTGATGGTCAACCCCGCGCACTCCTCCTTCGTCAGCAGATGAAGCAGGGCGCCCGGGTTTTCCGGGGGCGGGACGGTGGCGTGGCAGTCAAAGGTTCCCGAGGCAGCAGGATACACGATCGACAGCGTCTCGAGCGAGGCTAACCAGGTGAGCGCATTTGGCAGCCACAGACCGCGGTCGGCCATGTTCAGCGCCACAGCGAGATGGCGGACGTCGGCCGTCCACGGATCAGGCTCTCTACCGCAGATGACACCGACAAAGTACTCGAACGTCGTCCGGCTGTCGAGATAGAGAATGTCCCGAGCCGGGTCATACTCGTGCGTGCCACCCGCGGACCGGAGCGCTATGTCGTAAGCCTCGGTGTTAGTGGCGAGGAGGTTTATGTTGACGGGCTCGTGGACAACAAGTGGGCCATGCGTGCGTGGCGGGCGCTCCGCCAATGTCCAGACCGCGGGCGAGGCCATCCTGAGGATGCAGACGCCCGCTGCCGATGAGGGGAAGGACGATGCCTCGCGCCATATCTCCTGCCGCAAGTCGGGAGGGAGGCGAGAGAATGGTGGAAAGTCTGGCATTTCGGCGCAAACGGAGAGCTCTCGTTGCGCTTTCCAGGTTGCTTTGATGTCGGTATAAATAGTTGTCGAGGAAATGAGGAAGCGGCAAGTAGGTAGGTAGGTATTTATGTTACCATCAGCGGATGTGGTTCAGAGCCTGCTACGATATTTAGGTGAGGATCTAAAGAAGCAAAACTGCCTTGGAGGTCGCCAAGGCAGCAGAGGCATCGAGACCTCCTCTCATTGGCATTCAGCGCCAAGCCCTTCCAGTGGTCCTAGGGCACTTCTTGGGGGCGGTGCCAATGTGGCTGTGAAGGCAGCCAGTCGACGGTCTCATCAGATCCACTTCGTCATCGAATAACGGTTAGTAAATCTTCAAGGCCAGACTTTGTTTCAAGAAATGAAGTTTAAAGCTGGAAAACCTAAGGTTTACACAGTGTTAGAGTTTTCAGCCTCCCCCAGAGCGTCAAATTTTTTGACATGTCCATACAGGACTTTGCAAGTCCATTGTTGATCGATAAGCCATCTCGAATTGGGGGCTTTTCAAGCTTATCAAAACTTGGTCACCTTACCTAGGTAGGTTGTGCAGAAACAAGAGATGTGCAATCGTCTGAGGCAGTGAAAAAGATATCTTGTGAGGTCTTCATGGTAGCCACGTGTGGCGCATGATGATGGAATTCGACCAATGGGTATTTGGGCACGTGGCTTAATCTTTTGCCAATCGCGCGGGGCGTTGATGGTTCTGGTGATCAGACATCGGCAGCACTGCGGGCGAAGAAGCCGAGTTGGTCAGCCGTTAACTCAAAACTTACTCCACCGCGTCATGCCGTTTGAAATTGAAGTAGGCGAGAGCGCCTATGTTTTCGACAGGTCGACCATCATTTCGGATACGAAGCGATACCCGTGGCTAAAGAACGATACTTGCAGCATCCAAGATGCCGCTGAGGATGACGCACCGCTTTGCTGGGCGTGCCGAACCTTGAACTTCGAATACCTTTTCACCGTCCCGACTGCTGACATGGTGATCCCCGGTGACGACGTTCAGACGGATTCTGGGCACGCCAAGGCCCCGATACTCCTCTGGGGCCAGACAAAGAACATGATGCTCACCACCCAGACCGCGGCGAGCCTCCAAACCCCAGGCACTGTTACGGCGTACAATGCCGATATCCCGCTCACCATCCGCGACGCCATCCTCACCTGCCAGCTCCTCTCATTCAAGTATCTTTGGGTCGACAGCCTCTGCATCGAGCAGGACTCCCCCCTCAAAATGGAAACCATCGAGCAAATGGACGCCATCTACGGGCGCGCCCGTCTTACGCTCGTCGCAGCAACAGGATCGGATGCGCAAGCCGGACTTCCTGGCATACGAACCGGCCACCGGCCGCGGCGACAGCACACCGTGCGAATTGCAAGCAACATTCTATTGTCCAGGATCCTCCCGACATTCAAAGCAATGGTCGATCAAAGCACCTGGAACTCGCGCGGCTGGACATACCAAGAACGCATCTTATCGGAGCGAAAGCTATGCTTTACGAGCCAACAAGCATACTACGAGTGCCCGCACGGCTACAGCTGCGAGGACAAGTTGGACGGCCCCCACGAAAGCGACGCTCCCCGAATAAGCTACCCTGGCCACCACGACGACGACGCTGCGCCAGGCGGCGTGGTTGACGACAAATACCGGCTCGAGCAGAAGGGAGTCTTGAATTACGCAATCTACGAGGGTGTGGTCCGGGAGTACACAGCGCGGACGTTGAGCTACGAGGAGGACGGCGAAGCTGCGTTTAAAGGCGTGGCAAACGCGATGCAGCTGCGCCTCTTTAACGGGTCTCCTGTGATATTTGGTATACCGCTCTGCTGCATAGATCTGGCCTTGCTCTGGTATCCGTCCGGCCGCTTGGAGAGGCGACGCCGCCGTCTCGAGCACCCAGCTGTCACCACCAGGCAGTTCCCCTCGTGGACTTGGATGGGGTGGAAGGGCAAGTTCATGACGGAGAGTGTCGGGAATGAGTCCGAGAGAATTCTCAGCCGCGTCGAGTGGCTTGACGCGAGAGACAAGACATCGCCGCTGCCGAAAGCCTCGACGGGAATGCCGCCATCGTGCTGGCCTGGGTGGAGCCAGTGGACGCGCTATGTAGACCAACATGGCTTCGGATTCTATGCGCCCAACATCTCAACCCATGCTGAGCAACGCTTCTGTCACCCTGTGCCGGGCTTCACAAACAGCCGAGCAGTACCGGTTGACCCAGCATCTGGCTTGCTGTTCATGCGAGCAGAAGTTGCTCAGATGAGCTTATCAACTTCGCACACAGGCAGGTGGGATGAAGAACCGTCTTGCGCCAACGGAGATCACAGGTCTGCCACATGCCAGCTCTGGATCCTGGATGACGCAGGCAAGCGTGCCGGAATAGTGTACGTGAATGGCGAGTGGCTCCTGGGAAAGGACTCTGCTACGGCCAGACGCGGGCTCACTTTTCTCAAGCTGAGCCAGCAAACCTTTTCCCTCCAGGATTCCGATCCTGCCTGGGATGAGGAAACTCGCTCGTATAAAGGAACAACTGGCTCACCGGCTCTCAATCCTCAGGACCCGCTTCACCCTGAGGATGAAGCTTTCGATCAGGCCGTCTATGATCAGAATATTTGTTGGTGTTTGTATAACGTCCTCCTGGTTGAGTGGGCGGAGAGTATCGCCTACAGGGTGGGCATCGGCCAGGTTCACATCGATGCATTCGATAATGCCCGGCCGGAACTCAGGACGGTTGCTCTTGGGTAGGGCCAGATGAGGCCTCCATAGGGGTTAGATTGTAACTTGGCATGGAGGGAGTGGGCTACGCTGTTGCTTGCAGGTAAAGAAAGAGGGGGAGAACCTAGGCATTCTGTGGCGTAGGAACGCCGGAAGAGGCGGAACAGGAGCGACTGTTCTTATATTCTTCCCGTTAGCTTATTTAATTGTGGGCATCGACCGCGCTGAGGATATCATCAATGACGAGAATGCCCGCTCGTGAATAGATGGCTCGTGCGAGAGTGATGCGCCATTTCTGTCCGTCACTTAGGTTGACACCGTTGACGCCCAATTCTGTTTTGACACCATCCGGTAGCATGTCCAGATCCTTCTTCAGGGCACAGGCGGCGACTGTGGCGTCGAATTGCTCCTCGTCCATTGGCAATCCGAAGAGGATATTCTCCGTGACAGATGCATTCTCAATCCAAGGTATCTTGCCGACCACCTTCTCCGCCGAGATCTTCATTCTCCTTCGAAGTTATATTCTCATCTGTATTAGACTTACCCACTAGATCAACCAAGTGTTTGGGCATTGCTGGACTTCGGAGATTGTCTTTCAAAAGGATTACAGAGTTAATGGATACTGTTAGACATGGTCCCGCAAGTTTACGGTCTACTTGTAGATCGCCGCCTAAGCCATCACATCTCCGCACGGTACGAACAACTCTCAAACGAGAGCAATCCAACTCATATCCTCGCCGCCCTGAGCTACGATGGCCTCGCCATCTATGGTACCGTGAACATATGCCTCGCCCACCAGCTCCCACTTCTCGAATCCGGCGCGCCTTAACAGGTAGGGCACCCGGGCGCCGCCGAACACGGCGATGCGATTGCCCCCGAGCGCAGCGGCTGGCCCCATGGCTGCGTACCCAAGTTTCGATAACGCGAACTGCCGACCTCTCGTCCGGCGTGCCAGCAGCCCGAGGAAGCGCTTCGGCACGAAGGTGAAGCCTCCGTCCATCTGTTCCACCACGCGGTTGTCGTAGCGGCGCCCGGCTGCCAGCATCAACCCGCGTAGCGCGTTGTCATATGGCGAACGCGGTTCGATGCCCGCAAACGCCTCAATGGCATCAAGGACGCCGAAGAAGTCGCGCACTGTTTTGTCGGACGCCGGCACGAACGGCGCGTTGCCGCCTCTGCCACCTGCCAACCAGTCGAGGGCCAACCTGCAGCGGGCCGGCCGTCGTCGTCGTCGCAGATTAGCGTACGCAGCACGACCTCGCGCACGGACTGCCCGCGCGGTATGCGAAATGCGTGGCGAGGGGTACGAAGGTGGAAGGAGGCCAGGTTGAGGAGGCCTTTCACGTAGGCCTTGGTCAGGCGAGCGAGACGACCCTCGACCTCATCCAGCCGGCCGTTCGCAGCGGCTTCGAGCATGTGCCGGTGCTGCTCGGGTGTGTTTTGCCACGGATTTCCATGGTCGACCGTGTAGATCTCGTCCAGCAAGATGCCCTTGATATGGATCGTCGTGGGGTCTGTGTCCTTCACCTCGGCAAGCACGGTGCCGCCGGCTTGATAAGTTGTCGATGGGTTGTCCAGCGGGTAGAGGTGGTCGTCCGACAGGGCGGAGAGGAGTGGGACCCATGATCTACGCTTCTGCTGCGACGCCTCGTTCTTCCGGTCGAGGCCTGCCAAGCCCAAGAGGGAAAAGGAGCCTTTGCGAAGGAAATACTTTGTAACTTCGGCGTAGCGATCGAGCGCGTCTATTCCGTGCTTCGACTCGAGTTCTTTAGCCATCCCATACGTCTTATCAAGACCCTGCAGGGCATAGACCTTGTCGAGAGGGTCGCCGGATTCGGATTGACAGCATTCAACGAGGACGTTGGGTAGAGGAATGCTGCTCATCCTGCCGCGCCGATACGTTTGCCGGAGGCTTCGGAGTCTCGAGATGAAATGGATGCCGTATTTACAGGCCTTGAATCGGTCCGGCCCCATGTTCATCCTCGCCAGCGTCAACTGGCCTCTCTCGTTGGCGGACCTGAAGCAGCTGATAACCCTAGAGAACATGTCCCAAGGAATGAAGCGTCGGTCGTGGAGGATTTTCACCTGTCGAGCAACCACGATTTCCTGGATTATCCAGGCGCGCGTCCAAAAGTCGGCTTCCAAAAGGCTCTGAAGACGGCGCCACTTCTCAGGCTCCTCAGGAAACGGGAAGTTCTTCGCCCTTCCCAAGCCCGGCAAGGTGCGTTCGGCGAGCTCTATAACTATGTGCACGTCCAGTTCGCCGAGGAAGTTGAGAAGCGACCCTTCATCATGTCCTTGCCCAAGACAAGCGACAACCCGTTTTGCTCCGCGGTATATGGTGGTCATCTTGGGAATTTGCTTCTCCTTTTCGCCTATACCTTCTTGATTATACAGACCGCGTCGATCCAGATGTATGCCGTGCCGTAGATCGGCATCAGGACTTCGAGGGCGTTGAAGATAGTCTCGCTGATTCCGAGGTCCTTGCCGTCAATGCGGAGTGCATGAGTTTTTGGCTTGTCCGTCGGAGGCCACCTCCAAGATATCGCCGTGTACCTTGGTAATCGCCACCAACTGCATCGCCTCGCCACCAGGTCGCAGCGAGCGGTAAAAAGCCCGCTGCGAATCCGGAGGAGGCGGATTTGCCTGGAAGCATTGCCTAGCGGCTTATGCTGAAACCGGTCAACTGGTGACGGCGGTGCGCGTTTGAGGATGTCGTCCGTAAGAGATTCCTTGCGCTTCCTGAATTTAAGCTCGGCCGCACTGCCTACCGCGATGACAAGGCACCGAAGTGCACGGTAGGTGGGCAGCAGCAGAGGCAGTAAGCGATCCCGCAGCGCCCTAAGGACCGCCTTTCCTGAGAGCGCCAGCGCCTTCCGAAAAAACCAAGACATTGCCAGCAGCGGAACCCATCTCCAAAGCACGATGTTCAAATATATCCAGCTAAGCATGAAGATCCAGTCCGGGCAGCAGAGGAGAAAAAGGTACGCGATGCTCCAGACGACGAAGGTTGTGCCGATGAAGGTCGCTTTCCTCGGGTATGGGTGAATGCGAAGTTGATTTGCGAAATCGAACAACGTAGTGAACTGCCTAGCCAAAGCTCGATCCGTGCTTATCATGGCGATCCTTCCTAGGCCGCGAAGATAGACCAGGGGTTCCGGAGTCATGTAGTATGGGGAGACGATGAAGCCAATGAAGCGTCGTACCAGGAATAGCTCGATAGGAACGATAAAGGCGACGTCCAGGATAACGTGGAAATATGTACGCAATAGCTGTTGCGAGAAAAGGGCTATCGCCTGCTTGAAGAATGGATGCGAGACCTCGAATAGAGGGAGGGATTCCACTTCGAAATTCATGGTAACGGTAATTCCTCTGGCAGACTAGCTCGGAAATCGTCAACTACGAGAGAGGATTGAACGGTTGTATAGGAGAAAGACGAAGATTTTCTGAGTAAAAGGGAACAGAGACCCATCGCGTTCACCTCTCAATCGTGGTGTTGACGCGGAGTTTGGGGAGGCTCGGAAAAGGGGTTGGACTGCCAAGCCCATGTTTCCGAAAGAGAATGTCTATTTGTACTGTAACCCGATGACCATTTGTACTGTAAAATCCACAATCCCATACAAAACCCTAACCTTGAGAGCGGGCAACCCCACGTATTCGGCACCAGTCGGCCTCGGTCGCAACAATCGCAACCAACCTGTTCTATTGAACCAGGCTCAAATAACGCAATTGAGCCCAATTCTCAAGTTTCTGCAGTCAAACCTCAATTGATTCTACGTAATTACTCGCTGAATAACCCTCCACTGCGCCCTGTGATTGGCCAGAACGGCTCCAACGGCTTTAATTACCCCTAAGTCTGGCCAGCGCCCCTGGCGCGCAAAGGTCCCTCGTAATGCCTGCAGTCGCGGAGGGTGGCCGGCTTCCAGACGCCGGTAGGAGGGCAGAGGGCAGGAGAAAGGCTCAGGGTTTGCCTACAGGTCGGCTTCAGTTGGGTCCGACTCGGTATCGTCATCTTCTTCGGCATCGGTTGCGTGGACGGCGGCCTCGGGGCCTGCATCGCGGGGGGGGTCGCGAAGGGGCTTACGCATCGCGCGCGTGGGCGTTCTCAGCCATCTGCGCACCAAATTAGCCCGGGGAAATGTGCGCGCAGCCCTTACGTACCTTGGCGACGATGAATTTCGCGAGGCGGTGTCAATTGAGGTGGTGGTGCGGAAGAGAAGTCGCCTGCAAGGGATGCGCTTTCAATTGACGTTGGGCTTAGTGGTGGGATTGCCGGCGCTCAGAGTTAGGGTTATGTATAGGGTTGTGGATTTTACAGTACAAATGGTCAGCGGGTTACAGTACAAATAGACATTCTCTTCCGAAAAAGAAAGCGCCACAATGCACTTGTAAACTTAGGTGGGGATGTTATGCAGGTGGGTAACTGTTCACGATTTGAGTGTCTGTTTGTTGACTAATGACAACTGCTTTGCACTCGGAGACCCTCGTGCCTGCGGAAACGGCCAGGTACAGAAGGAGTAGCTTGTCAGATATAACAGCGATTACCACTTGTCAGAAGCAATAAACGTTCCGTGCTTTGTAGTGCAGTAGTAATGCGTGACATAGCTCAGTCTTAGTAATGGCAGGGTCTCTTGCCCATTTTAGAGTTTAAGAGGGTCGAAAACACAGCTGCCTTACAAGGTTCGATTCAGCCCCTGAATCAGCCTTATGGCTTTGCCCCTGAAAGTCCCTACGCGGTGGAGTACAACCATGTTTTGTGGAGTAACAAGGCAAATTCATTTGGAATCCATCCATGGGTATTTTGTGGGTTTTGTCGAATTTGTGGGTTTCTATTCGAGATGAGTAATCCCCTTTGAGGGCCGTGCCTGTTGGGTCGATGTTTTGCCCTCGCCGTTTTGCTTGGTCAGGGGAGCCCGCTTTCCAGCTAGTGGCTAAAGGCGCTAATGGGCTACGCTATTATCCTGGATTAGTGAGACGGCTTCGGCCGGCTTGTCAATGCTTATTCCATCGTTACAACGCGCATAGACGCAGACATGCTCACCAACCATCGGTGGAGTTACGATGGAGGCGTTTGTTTGTATAAATCCTGCCTCTTAGCAACACCAGTTTGTGTTTTGCTGTTCCCAGTATCATTGCATTCTCAGCTTTTCACACCCAACCACAATTTCCATTTTTCCAGTTTCATTTCTCCTTTCTGTTCCTTTTTTCCTTCTCTGCTTCATTTCCTTGCGACATTCATTCGCATTTACCAAACCATCGCATTTCGGCATCTTCATCAAGACAACATCAGCATCAACAGAAATGCATTTCCTCACTCTCGTCCTTTCCTCCGTCCTCGCCCTCGGCGCCAGTGCTGTCCCGACCCCGGAATCCACCACAGCCAACGCCCCTCTCGTCTTTGACATGCCGGCCGCGCCTCACCTCGAGGCGCGTGATGTCACAGGCCTGATCCGTCTCTGCACCGATTTCAACGCCGGTGGTCGCTGCGCCGATGTCACCATCCCCTCCGGCGCCATCACGACCAGCCCGCTTGCTCAGGGCTTCTCCGCGTTCGAGGTCGACGGCGGCCAGGTATGCAACCTTCTCGGGGGCTGTCCCTCGTCGGCAAAGATCATCAGCCCTGGTCTGGACTGCAACTTGAGCGACTCGTTCAACCCATTCACCGGCTGTGGCTTGATTGCTGGCGATGGACATCAGATCACTATTGATAGTCTGACAGGGTGAGTCGCTTCCATCATTGTGGTTTATTTTTGAACTAGTGCTGACAATTGAGCGAACAGATTTGTCAACTTCCCAGGCTCGCTGAATGACAACCTGCGCTGCATCCAGTGCCAGACTTTCCAGTAAGAGTATTGTAGGAGAAGGTGGAGCATGGGAACAGGGGGTTTATTGCATATGTGGGGAGTTACTCCATATAGACGTTCATGTTTGGCTTTGCATAGCGACATAAAATAGAAAGGAAAACACTCATGTTGACGGGTGATGTCTACGCTATGACATGAACTCGTCGCGGTATTGCTGCCCTTTGCACCACTGCGATTGCGTGATGGTGGGCGGCGGACCTGGATTCTCATTGGAGCGCGCAAAATTTATTGGCTTTAGCTCTGGTTCTGGAGCGACGCCTCACTCCCCAATCCGTCAAAAATTGACGCCTCCTCATTTTCCTCAGCAACCACCTTTCTATTCTTGGATTTAAGGAGATAAGAGCCGCAATGCGCTTGCTCGAAATAAGAATGGCCGCAATGGCTGACCTTCAGGCTGTCTCTCGCTTCACCGCCGCAGCACGACCACAGACTCGGAACCGAAGCCAAGATGGGTGCCGCTTCCAACGCACTTTCCCTCCTCGTAGCGCTGTGGCTACTTTGCAGCTTGAACGCCAATGCGAGTATCAGTTACATCAAGGCAACGGACGACTGCACATTCCACTCGACCCCTGGAATTGCAACATGTTGCTGCAATGGCGACTGCGACATCGGACATGTTGGGAAAGATGATTGGATCTGGGGCATGGGCTGCCTTGAGGACTTTGAAACGCCATCGGTTTGCTCATCGACGGAGGTGTTCCGCTACTCAAACAATTCGCACACGAGGTTTGACAATGGCGGCAATTGCTACGGTACCGTATGTAACTGGGAAAAGTGGCATTACGACTACGAGTGTTGCCGATGCCCTGATGGATATCGATCCACGGCAGCACAATTTCCCAATTGCAACACCATCGGTGACTGTGTCGGGTGTACCGAGCCCTGGGAGTACCCAGTGAGCACGGGCATATCGGTTTTCTCATGGGAGTGCCGCCGAAGAGGACTCAGCTGCAATGCAGTCGACACCATAGCGCGGCTTTCGGAGAAGGAACTTCAAGCCACAGGGTCGACCACCGCAAGATACTACGGCCAGCTCCTCGACCAAGCCTGCCTGCGCAGCAACTGCACAACCACTGCGTTATGCCAACGCGTCCAAGGCTTTCTATCCGGCAACCCCGAGTGCCGAAACCTCGACGGCGACTTTGACTTTGAGCAGACAGTGCTGGAGGAGACAGTCAAAGCACCTAACGCCGCAAGCGTTGCCACCGCCGCCAAAGAGGCCGACAATGCTGCCACGGCCCTCGGCACCGCCTTTGCCAGCTCGTCCATCGCACTCGGCAGCGAAAACCCCCTCCTCTCGCTCTTCATCGTCGCCAGCGGCGGGACCGACCCAGCCACATGGGGCAAGACCTACGCAGGCATCTCCCATTTCTCCGCCAGCTTCGCTACCCAGATCCAGGGGTACATCCACGACATCGTTAAAACCAATAACGATACCCAAAAGCTCGAGTCCAAACTCATCACCCTTGCCGACCAGCAAGACCGTATGTTTCGCTGCGCCTTCATCCCTAACCTGCAAGTCCAAGCCAACAAGACCGAGCTCCTCCCCAACCCGTCCCTTGCAGGGAGCCTGCTTGCTCCGCTTGGCGCAACCACCCTCCGCATGGCCGCCATCCAAGTCGAGCTCGACCGTGCTAAGCGCCTCCAGACCCTCAAGAATTCCCTTGCCCCGCTGGGCATCATCCTCCCGCGAGACGACAAACTGATCTGGAACCCGCGCAACTGGGATGACGCACCCACCCTCCCCGGGCTGTCCACTAACCTCACCGAGCTCTCCCCCGCCGCAGGCGACGCAAATCCTCTCATCACCCTCTCCATCCCGTCCAAAGTCACACTGGCCATCCAGCTCCACGACCGCGACCACACCGCCTTCGACCCGCTCATGGCGCGCACCGCACTGCTCGATCCCGCATCGAACCCGTCCCTCCCCGTTCCAATGTCATGGAAGGTCAACAATCACAACCTCCAGCTCGTTGCGCCCATCGCGGCCATATATCCTGCCCTGGGCGACCTCGCCATGTGGAACGCCACGCATGTCATCGCTAGCAACGTCTCCGCACAGCCTATTCTGTTCGAAGAGTACCTTACTAAGGGTCAAGGTCCGGGGCAGGCGACGACGAATGTGGATCGGTACACTATGTACAAGAAGGCGACGGTGAAGATGCAGTTGGCGAAGGACGTGCTCGACAAGTACCCCGCGAGGGATCTGGCGCTGTACGATTTGGTCAGTGGGGCGAAAATGGAAGCGCAGTTCAAAGAGACGGCCGAGGGAGGTGGGGAATGGAGCGTTGATGTTGCTGCTAATAAGGGGAGCCATGCTGGGCAATGGGGAGGCGGCGGGTGTTTTGGTGTGGGGTTGACGACTGAGGGGAAGTCGTTGGGTGTTAGGGGGAGGATAGCGGTAATGGGGAATGTCCTTACTGCACTGAGTTTGGCAGTGGTTGTTGTCGTTGGGGACTGGGTGTAAGAGATGCTGGAGTAAGTAAATACTACTGGACGACAGTTCTCCGCGCCGTCTAGGTAGATACACACGTGTGGGTAGTTCAGTTGGCATTTTGTTATTTGGGAGCTATCCGAGAGGTGTTAATGGAGTTCTTGGTATGTAATTCAGGCCGAACAGGGCTATCTAAGAGTTTGTAAGCCTCTTTGGTGTAGCACTGCGCCTTGAACGACCAGCAACAAAACGAACCCGTCGAGATCTGCGCGAGCTAACGCTCCGGACGGAAGAGCTTCGCATCGTGGCCGAACACCTCTGTGCTGTGCAGGATGGCCTGGATGGAGACACCGATGTCGACTCCGCCCGGGACAGTGGCGGGCTTTCCGTGCACTGTGAAGGTGTCGCCTTAGGGTGGGACGGTGCCTGTGTCGTTTATCAGATACTATTGCGGGTTTGGTGGAAGTGAATCTGAGGAAAGTAACTTACGGGGGGTGAAAGTGACGGCGATAGGCCAAACTCGCATGACCTCGCGGATGACAGCTTCGAAGAGCCAACGCCGTTGTGTCTGCCACAGCGATGATCTGCAATGCGAACTCGGTACCTGGCATGTGTCGGAACCGCTGTAAGCTGCTGCTGTGACTGTGTTTCGTTAACTGTAAGAAGAAAAGAACCAAACTCACGCAAGTCCTGGTGCGTCAACCCCTGACGAATCCACTCGCCCAGCATATCCGAACCCTGTCTTCGCTTCTCAACAGGGGGTGCCCACCGCTCATCCACAATGCCAAACACCGAACCCAGAACCGGTCCGTATCCGCGTTTCTCCCCAGGCTTGGGGATCAACAACGGTCCAATGACAGGCACGCGAGTCAGTCAACCAAATCCAACAACCATGACAGCCGCGCCGACCAGCAGACCTTTCTGACTGGCACTGACATACCCTTTTACGTCTTGATCGCTGGACAAGAGACCGAATGATTGGCCTAGACCCATGGTGCTGCTGATATCGAGGGCGAGGAACCGCAGTTTCTCGGCCATGTCTATCGGGGTTATCTGTCTGTTGGTGGACAAGTACTTGGAACGGATGGAATTGACCAGTTTGCGGATGTTAGTGTCTATCGCGTGCTCGAATTCGTCGGATTTTCCTCTGTCGCGGTACTTCTCGGATGCCATGTTAGCTACAGGGTGGGTTATCACAAGTGCATTCATATTGGGCTGAATGGTAGAACGGACGGTCGACTCACACCCGGGGCCACCAGCCTTCCTCGCTGCCCATGTTTCTCGTTGTCGGTCTGGGTGAAGAGGTTGTCCAGGCCGTACTGAGATCAAGACGGCTTATACCACCAGTCTGTTTTCTTGTAGCCCGCTCTGGAAGTAATGCGCGCCAAGATGTCCGGGTCTGAGACGAGCAGGATATTCGGACCAATCAGGGCAATGGGACCGTACTTCTCGGCCACATCCTCATACCATGAAAAGGGGCCGAGACCACATAATTGCTTGCCTTGCAGGAGAAGAGTGAATCCGACGCCCCAGGGCCATTTGAAATATTGCAGTCTACTGTAGACATACAGCTTGTGCGAGAGGTAGGCGACAAGAAGGACGGCCAAAAGAACCCCCAATCCTCGCAGAGTGTCTGGGAGAGTCTCATTTTCGCTGAGGTTGCCGTGGGTTCCTACTTCCAGACGAGTGAGTGGGCGCGAGGAACTCGCATCTTATCTGTGCGACTGTCCTCGAAAAGCCCTTTCAGAAGCTTGCCTTACATTCTGCAATCGCTATGATCGAAATATTCCGTACTGTACTCTCATGTTTATGCAACCTGGTTGGGCTGTGCCGTCTACCTCGATTCACACTACTGCAGTTTGTGTCAGCCCAATCATACGCGGCGTTCAACGCAGCTATTGTACGACGAGCAAACCTCGCGGACGAGGCACACGATCGAGAGCTCAATGCAAAGTTCTACCCACGTTGTGCAAACAGAACAGTCTGGCGTACAGTGTCCATCGAATTTATCTACAATTTCCCCCCCTCTGCACACATTAGTCATTATCACCGTCGGAAGATCTGCCCAGATCCCTCTTTAGAACCCAAGCCTCAATGAACACCCACTCGCCTCCCTATCCCGTAACATCAATACCTCTCCAAACCTAGGTATCCAGACAACCTCCCATCACCATCCACACAACCAACTTGTGGTATCTACCCACCTGCCCAAAACAACACCACACAAACCATCCCCAGCACAACCGCCAACACATTCCCCCCCTCCGCACCAAAAATCACCCCCAGCCCCAGCCCCAGCCTGAAATTCCACGGTGCCGGCACGGCCTTCCTCCCTCCCACCTC
>Ga0247760_1001451_pt1 | contig 21870 bp, 34 predicted proteins | sample UWRJL171409R4_FD_179936 | JGI IMG/M metagenome (GOLD analysis project Ga0247760, IMG submission 179936) | Plant litter microbial communities from Arlington Agricultural Research Station in Wisconsin, United States - UWRJ-L171-409R-4 | ecosystem: Environmental > Terrestrial > Plant litter >... | reverse complement strand
ACCATAGAATCCACACATCTGTTCGTGGAACTGTTAGGGCCTCTGTTAGTCAGGAACCGCACAGGCCAATTTGTGTGGCTCTGTTTTTTTGGCAACCGCTTGCCTACCTACGCCGCCTCGTGTGCGGTCGCGCCGCTTGCTCAGCGGAGCTCAGCGGTGGCTCAAGCCATGGCATGCCATTGTTAACGTGGGGAGAGGGAATGCAGTCAGGTGTTTGTTGGCCCAAAAACGGAGTCCTCCCCGCTATTCTGGGGAGTTGGCCAATCAGAGCTCCGCAAGAGTGCCTGCGAGTGTGGCTGGCGACCGACCTGGCCAACCACACAAAGGCCCGCACAAGTATTCTTAGTACCTGGTAGGCGGGGGCGCAGTCAGGCTTATCCCAGGGGGCTCGGCGTTCCCACCACTGTCAGCCCTTGGCCCAGCACCCACTTCAAAGTCTTTGAAGTCGGCCGTTTGTCTCCCGCCGGTACCCGTTCCCGAGGCCATGGACCCCAGGTCGGCTGATTTCCGATGTTTGTTTGGGCGTCGGGAAGCCAAAATTCGCGATGACAGTTCACAAAGCTCCACACCAACCCTAACCCCTGCTGACATTTGCCATGTCAACGCTTATGAACTTGACAATTCGCTCTTCTTTCCAAATACTTTGTACGGATTACTGACAGGACAGATAAATTCCCAGCTTCTGTTCCATGGGTTTGCCCCTCGGTGCATCGTTACATTCGCACAACCTTGGTCCTCTTTCAGATCAATGCCGTCTTCCTCCCATTGACTCCTCTTGCTAGCGCCGCACCCGCCCCCTTCAGGACAACCTTGAATGGGCCAGGGGGTTCCACCTGCAACGCCAACAGCACCAACACTCACCGCCAGAAAAAAACAAACCACCGGCCGCCGCAACGATTGAGCCCGGCCATGCTATACGCTCCTCGACCCGATGCAAACTCCCAAAATGCCCGTCTTACGTGGAAGACCCCGCACCGACGAGCGTGCCCTCCATTTTTAGCCCGCCAGTCCTCCCAGGTAGGCGGTAATTAATAACAACAAATCAACCCCGCCCCAAAAAAAGCCGTCCAACTCATCCCATCTTTGCAAACAACTCCAAACCGGTCCCGAATACTCCCCGACCGCCCCCCGCGATGACAGCTTCCATGGAAAAACCCCGTCTACCAAAGATAGACAGATGACAGAATGATGAAACCCACTACGACCACCACCCCGCCCTCCCTCCATTCTGCGCCGTAACCTGCGTCCTCCCCGCGCCTCCCCCACCATGCTGCTGCTGGCCCTGTCGCGGTCCCTGCGGTCCAGGCGTCGGCCCCCGTCTCGGCGACCCTGAGCTCGACGACGACGGGCGCCGCAGGTCCTCCAGCCGCTTCTGCAGCTGCGACGCGTTCCACAGGCGGCGCACGTGCAGCTGCTTGAGGTTCTCGTCGTACACGGGGGCCGTGACGCGCTCAAACAGCAGCATGCTCTCGGCCCAGCGCGAGGCGAACTGCTCATCGGCGTCGTCAAAGGTGAAGGTGATGCTATCCTCGTCGTCGGGGAGCCGACATGTGATGAACCAGGTGATGAAGGAGGGCAGCGCGACCGAGACTTCCTTGGCGGCGGGGTTGAAGCGCGGCGACCGCCGGTAGTTGGGGATCGTGGGTGGGGATTGCTGCTGCTGGTGCGACGAAGACGCGAAGGAGGAGCGGCGGTCTTCGGACTCGAGATGCTTGGCGTAGGCTTGCGCTATTGCACGGTGCGAGAAGACTAGGCTGATGCGGTCGTCGGTGACGGAGACGTCGACTGCGGCGAGGGTTGGCATTGCGTGTGGTGTGGGGTTTGGGGTTTCGCTCCGACTCTTTTGAGGAGGTGAGAAACACAGGTGAGTTTTGACGAATGGTGGATGAGAAAGAATTTTGTTTGTGTTGTGCCAGTGATATGCTCTGTTTTGGCGGTGAAGGGCTCTTGCGATTGACCCGAGTTCGACACCAGTGTCAAAGTGACTGGAGAGTTGAGCACGAGAGTCGATGTCGATGCAGATCTCGCGCACAAAAAAAGAGGAGACTCTCCAAGTTTGAAGCCTCTTAACTCTCCCCGTCCGCATCGCTGGGCTGTGATTCACGGCCAAATTCGTGCTTCCCCAGCCAATCGCATGGCTACAGTTGTTCCACTCGCTCAGTCTCCCACGTCCTCGTGCATGCCGAAGCCCACTTCGTGGCCCTCACACAGCCAATAATCACGGCGGCAACGCTGGCGCTATGCCGCTCCTGGGGATAGCCTCACAGGCTGGCCCAGACACAGGGCGACTTACCGCCCGCGCCCGCCCTCCCTGCGCGCGACCAGTTGTCCGTTGCCAATTCCTACAGTTTCATTAATGGAACTCGATGCTACCCCTCTTTGAGCCTCAGGTTGCAAACCACAGCCTGAGCAAAGTCGTTGGGCGGAAAGCGATGACAGCGATTGAAACATGGAGTTGGGTTGTTTCAATCCGGTGCGCTGATTGCTGGGCATATTGTATGGGTACCAATATTGATGCAGGGCCGTAAATCGAGACAACAGACTGAACACCACGTGTAAAGGACGGGAAGAAGGTGCAGCAGGATGTCCGAGTCTTTTGCCGTCGAAGTCGTTGTTGGTTGTTGGTCGGAAGTAAGTATCAGATGAATTTATAATCAACAATATGCCGTGTTTCGAGATCATGATGGAAGATGGTTGGGCTCGAGTGGTCTGACATTTGTCCTGCCTGATGAGAAGGCTCAGGCTCAAGGTTGAAGCCCAACGCCCGAACCAGTCCATTGGACACGGGTACGGTTTCCGGGCAAGCGCAACAGAGTATCTTCCTTCAGTGGCGATGGTGGCGAGCGCGGAACACATTGCGTCATGGTTCATGCGAGCTGGCTGCATTGGTCTTGGTGGCTTCTTTCCGGACCCTCAAATAAAAGAGAGCCACTTCTTGAATCTCTTTGGGTTGAAGTAGGTAAGCGCACGACATTGCGGATAAAATCAGTTCAGTGTCCAAAACCCGATTCTATTCCGACCATGTCTCTCTCTAGCAACCCGCAAATCCTCATTTAGAGTCTACTAAATAATTCCCAACGCCAGTACATGTATCAAGAGGTATCATGTGTCCAATGCAACCGAGTCTTCCCCAGACCCGTACCTCGCAATATCCAAGTCATAAACATTCCAGCCCATAAACACGCACGCATATGCAAAGTAGGTAACTGAGCATGCAAATCAAGCCCATTTGCCCAACAAGCTCATCAACGCCATGCCAGCAATCAGTCCAATCATTCCAAGAACTGTTCGGAGCGGCCCCGCGGTCGTCATCTCGCCACCCAGCATCCAGTCGTGCGCCCACATCTCCACGACACCAACCCACACGAGAATGCCGGCCGACAGCGCATCTAGCGTGCCGATGGCGATGACGGTGGACGGGTCGTTTCCGTTGAAGTTCTTCAGGACACCGATGCCAATACCCATGCCGAGGGGCGTGACAAAGGCAAAGGCAGTTGCTAGGAGGAGCTTCATTCGCATTGAGACGGTGTGACTGGATGCGCAAGCTTCAGTGGGCTGTGTTGTGCTGTCGGACTCTTCAGCTGTGGACGGCTTCCTCGGGTGAGCGTCATGTGCATGCGAGTGCACGTGTGCGTGCGTGCGCTGATGGTCTGATGCGGCGCCGAGCTCTTCGGCGAGGGTGGTTGGCATCGAATTCTTTGGCTCATGGAAGTGGTCGTGGTGACCGAGGCCATGGCCGTGGGGATGGGCCGGGGAGTCGGCGGAGCGGGGCTGGCCAAGGGCGGCGATGCGGGTTCCGAGGGCGATGCCTTCGAACATTTGATGGAAGACAATAACAACGAATAGGGTGATGAAGGTGCTGTCGCCTGCTACGACAAGAGTAAGGCCGATTACTAGAACAATGTTAGTCAATGTTTTGCTGTTAGGTCGCACAGGTCAAGGGGTACTCACGGAGCGAGTGGAAGATCACACCGGCTTCGAGAACGGCAATGTTGACCATCTCAGGGCTTGCGTGTGAGACATGCCTCGCCGCACCCCCAGGTGACTCGACGCTCTTAGCAGCGCTCTTGGCGCCATGCCACTGCACGAGACGGATGCCGAGATACTCGACAAGGAAAGATAGGAACAGGCCGGCCATTAGGATGGCCGAGGCAGTACTCTCGAAGGCAAGTTCGCCTAGGCACTCATTCGCAAACATGAGGGTTGCATGGGTGAAGAGCTGTTACTACAGTCAGCATACAAGTTTGATACATCCAATCGAGGTTGACTGACGTGGATGAAGGCGGTTGCAATGATGATGCCGGTACCGAACTGTCTCAGAATGGTGAACAGGAGGTTGTTCGGTGACATGAACCGCCAAGCGAAAATAGGGGTAAAAACGCCTAAGACGGTTAGCCAGGAACCTCCAAGCATGGCTTTGAGGACGGCGACATACCAATCGAGCTTGTGGCTAGGATCACGAACAGAAGGCCGACCCGCAAGTTGATGTTGTAATCCCGATCGACTTTGCTGCACGACTGTTCTATCTTCTCGCCGTTCGCGCCGGTACAGTGCCTGCATTATGTTAGCCATCAGTAACACAGCGAGGCTCTAGTGAAACTTACTCAACGCCAGCATGGAAGTGACAATTCTGGCCACCGGTTGCTGCCGTCTCCCCTGCGTGCTCGTCTGCGTGTTCGTCTCCATGCTCGCCCTCTTCGGCCGCAAGCGCGATTTCCACGTCGTCGCCGTTGGGAGCAACACAGAATCTGCGACTGGTCAGTACAAGCTTGCAGTGCAACGCTGGCTGTGGAACCTTACGTCTCTCCGTCGTGGGAATGGCACCCGGTGTATGCAGGAGGAATATCCACGGTCCCGGTTGCTGGGATGTGTACAACGTATTCGGTCGTACCAGCCATGCAGTATCTGCGCACACGATATTAGCGTCCGGGGACTGCATGCACGAAACCGTAGGGCACATACACTGATGAATCGTGGAGATGGCACTCCGAAACAGCAGTCAGGCTTGCGGTGCCCGACGCCACTGCGGCGGAGGTGCGCGTGACAGCGTGGCTCGTCTCGGCGGCGAGGATGATCTGCACCTCACCTGTAGGCGCCAAACATAATCTGGCATCGGGTCAGCATCGAACAACAGGACGGCATAGAGGGAAATGGGCATACGTTTGGCCATCGTGGATGTGGCAGCCGGTGTATGACGAGGCCGTGACAGTGCCCGAGATGAGGTACTCGGCTGTTCCGGCTTCACAGTATCTGAGCGAGATAAGACGGTCAGTGGGCGCTCGAGTAACAATTGCCCAGGATGCAGCCTACTGGGCAGTGCCGTGGAGGTGACAGCTTGAAACGGCCGTTATCGTGGCTGTAGGCGGGGTTGTGACGGTTTGTGCTGCGACGATATCCAAAAGCGGAGCCGCTAGCAGTCCGCGGAGGGCTGCCCTCCTGATCCAAGACATGACGTGCTTCAGACAGTCCCGAGTCCCGACGAGATATTTGGGGGGGAACTGGCGCAACAGGAAACCCAATGGCGGTGAAAAGAATGGACGCGACAATGTGTTATCGCAAGTTAGGGATGGAAATGGCGCATTCAGACCCTCGGCTCTCTGGCTTTTGACGTGGGCCACAAAAAGACGCTTGGTCAACCTCGAGCACGTCGAAAGTGGTCCAAGGTCGATTGTGTGGAAAGTGCACCCGGTTTTGCACGACGTGCAGGAGCCTCTCGCGAATATATTGCACGTAGAAGAATATAGGAATGGTAACCACGGCCTCGGGTTGCTGCTGATGGGCTCTTTAGACTGAAGAGAAATGGAAGAAATCGCGGCGACAAAAATCCAGGGGCCGGGTTGGAAGTGACGAAATCAAGAGCAGGGGTGCCCGGGGTCCCTCGCGGGGTCAGACACCTTGATGGACAACTGCTCAAAGCGGGAAAAAGCGTGGATGGAGATAAATGCCAGGCGCTGTGATTGGTCCGTCTCGAGTCCCCATGCATGTAATCTTCGGAAGACGCTGAGTCGAGCACCTTGATGGCCACCGCCCGAGAACCTTGACGGCTGCGGCAAGCTCGGTGAAGCAGGTCGCTTAGGCGTTGCCAAGAGCTGAGTCCACAAACATCCACTCTGCCTCAGCGCCCGACCCGCGATGCAGTCTTGGAACTCTCCAACAACTAACGAGTGCATCCAATGCAGTCGATTTTCCGAGCAGTTGGCGAGATAGTCCCGTTCGTCTCAACGCACGACTGGGCTTACGCAGAACTCGCGCCTGGCATGCTGCTGGGGAACATGTCGCGTGTCGCAGCGGAGTGGAACACGGCAGGCTACTATTTGGCTTGGCTCTTGGCTCATCCAACCGCTCAACGCCCAAACTATCATCACATGTGGGTTCGTTTTTTCCGAACTTGAAAGCTGGGTAATGTCAAACTCAAAGGCGATCCCCGTATAAATATGGAAGATATTTGCTCTCAGCCTTGCTGTGCAATGTAACTTGCATTTTCTCCTCGTGCGACCTCGACATCGTCAGCTCAAAATCAATTTCAAAATGACCAAATTCCTGCTCTACCTCGCGCTCACTCCTCTCATCCTGGCGCAGAGTCTAGCGCCATCACCGACCGAGTCTGTCGGATGCTTGGAGCATGGTGACCACTGGTAAGATTCAACCCCCATGCACAAGCCCGTTTGGCACAGACTCACGGGATATCAGGCACTGCGCAGCGCCGAGGTCAACCCTCAGTTTGGCTTCTATCACCACCATCCCAACGAGATCTGTCGTAACCGCTGTTCCTACGCTCAGCGTCTCCCACAGTCATGACAGCCATGACCATGACCACGAGCACGTCGACGGAATCGACGCCGAGCACGTGAGCAACCACAGCATCCACGCCGAGGACGACCATCACAGCAGCGGCGGGTCTGTGAAGCCTAGCCCGACTGAGTCCGCCGGCTGCGAAAACCACGGCAACCACTGGCACTGCGACGGCAAGAAGGCCGAAGAGACTGCGGCGAAGACTGGCTCTGCGGGCGCTGCTTCAACTTCTTCATCCTCTAGCGGCTCTGGTCAGACAGGAGTGAACAAGGCGGCAATGGTGGGGGTTATGGGGCTTGCTGTTGCATACACCATCATCATGTCATAGATAGTCATGATAATTGTAATAATAATTCGAGAAAGCAGAAAATGAAACTCAGTTCCCATGTTGCAACCCATGCTTTCCGTTACACCACATGCACCACATGCAATAGTGCAGCCGAGGAGTGAGCTGAAGTCTAAAAGTGCTCAACTCTCACGCCCATCACGCCCAGGCGCCTGGTTCCGGGATACAATGATCCCATAAAATCTCTCAACCCATGCTTTCCGTTACATCACATGCGGTAGTGCAGCCAAGCAGAAATTTGAAGTCTAAAGGTGTCCAACTCATCACGCCCAGGCGCCTGGTTCTGTCTATGAATGATCCCAAAACCACTAGACGGGCACCATGCATGCAACAGGCCCATTTGGTTGGTAATTTCAATTAGACTGACAACTTGCGTCTGTCAACGCATGCATGGTGGGTTGGACGAAAAAGAATCGTTCGTCATTGGCATTGGCATTGGACGAACCTGGAGATGGGCCGAAGAACCTTGATGGCCCACGAACCGGGAGGATCCCGCCCCGCAAAAAGATTGCAATTCTTGGCGTGATGCGGCACCCGCTCGAGTGGAAGGAATTTGGAATGTGCGTGGCTGGGCTGCCCGCCTCGGGCTCCACCGCGATAAGAATCTGTTGCCAAATTCTTACGTCTCTTTTGCGTGACATGATTCAAGACGCGTTCGTCCAATATTCTGATGTTTCATGAGTGAGTGCAGCGAACGGAAGGGTTCGGATCTGGGCTTGACTACGCGACAGGAGTCGATTCGGAGGGAAGATTAAGAGGGGATAAACTCGGGTATCTCTCGGTAGTTTTATCCGAAAGACGGAGATTCGACGAGGTACTTCGTACCTTACTGAGCGGTAGCTCGCTTCCTGGCTTGCAACTGCTGCTGCATCGGCGTTCGTCTCATTGGCCCGGGGGAATGACGCCATCGGAACCTGAGACGCGGCGCGGAAGATGCGGCAGCTTCAGATCAAACAGTCGCTCAGGCGATATTTTTTGAATAAAATCGAGGAGGGACGCACGTCAATCACTCTTATCTAATCATTGCGAGTCTTGGTGTCATTAGGCATGTTGTTGAAGCTTGTGGGGGGCTATGCTTTGGAGAGTTGTGCCTTGGGCGCAGCGCAAGCCCCTGAGTGAGCACGGGCCGCCCCCTTTCGGCATTGAGGAGGAATCTTGGACAACATGTGTGACGAAGCAAGTGGAGGTTTGCGGCGATCTGAACTGATCGTCGACAACCAAAACCTGTTCTGGTGTAAGTAAATTCTAATGCAATGCAGCCAAGACTACGATATGCTCCAAAACATTGCTGGGTGGATGCGAGCCAAAGTAGAGTTACACAAAATGCGCAGTGATTCAGTCTTGTTTTGTTGCGAGGCTTCAAATGATGCCTCGGGTAAGATGTCTATACTCTGGACAATAACATTATGAATACAAAGGCCATCCCAAACTCCCGCTTCTATGCTATCCAACCTGCGCCAAGTTGGCGGCTCCTGACACTAGAAATACAGACGGAAAAAAGCAGAATGCAGACCTGAATGCTCGACATCGAATTAGAAAAGCTCACACTGTGGTTCCTTGACCTTGCACTTGAAGACCTCTCTAAAAGCCCTGGAATTCGCCGCGGCCCCAATCAACCGATGGTTGGTTGGGGCGTGTGCCTCGGTCGGATACGTTTTCAGGTTGTATTCGGGTGTATGGCTCGAACACCAAGCGTTGCCGTAAAAAATGAAGAAGAGTTCTTCGTGGGTGAATCTCTCCAACCCAGGAATGTTCAAGTCCTTGTTCTTGGCCTGTACCTTCTTCCAGGCATCCCATGCGATGCGAAGCCCACCCGCGTCGGAGAGATTTTCGCCGAGGGTTATCGATCCATTGGTGTTCATAGTCTTTCCGCCGGGGATGGGGTATGTGAAGGCATCATATTGCTTGACAAAGCATTGCGTACGTTCCTCAAATGCAGAGATGGTCTTGTTGTCCCACCACGAGACGTGCTCAGCGTTCTCATTGAACTCGCGACCAGTGTTATCGAAGCCGTGAAGAATTTCGTGGCCGACGAAAGCACCAAGGGTGCCGTACGTAGCATAACTGGGCAGCGCCTCGCTGAAGAGAGGGAGTTGAGAGATGCCTGGGAGGATGTTGATGCTGTTGACATAGGGGTTATAGTAAGCATTAGGTTCTTGGATCTTGTCCCCCAAGTCCTTCCGATTGACCGGCTTCAGCACATCACCAAAACTTCGTGAAACGGTCGATTTCCGTACTGAGATCACGTTGTTGAAGAAGCTATCGGTGACATTAAGGTTCTTGTAAAAGGCTGCAACGGACTCAGGGCTGCGAATGTCCGGGTTGGCGGTGGGATAGCCGATGTTCTGCTGAATGTTGTCGACCTTCTTTTTGGCGCGCTCCTTCGCCTCGGGGGACATCCACTCTAGGGTGTCGATGCGTTCCTTAAATTGGCCGCGGAGCTCGGTCGCCACCTTTTCCTGAAGCTCCCGGGCCTTGTCGGTATACGTGGCAGAGACAAAGAAGCGGCCCACAACGAAACGCAGTGCGTCATCGATATGTTTGAAGCAAAATTCAGCTCGATCTGAGCGAGAGGTCGTCGGTGATCCGTTTGTCAAAACAGCCTGGTCGGCCACGGTGAGAGTGACGATAGCCTTGCTAATCATATAACTCTGAAGAACGGCCTTGGGGTAACTGGTGATAATTTTGGAGAGGTTTGCGAAGAATTGTACAGGTTCCAAGACGAGCCTTTTGTCGTCGGGAAAATTGGCAGGTAGGAGGTTCCTCAAAACCTTGTCAATACCTAAAGCTGGCAAGAGAGCTCCCAGTTCCTTCAAAGTAATATTCCCCGCGTTCTAAGAATGTCGGTTAGTAAGAAGAGTGGGGAGGGCAGCCAGTTGCGTTGCTGGGCACTCACAGCAGAGCCCATCACTGGTGGGGGCATGGTCTTCTTGAGATCGACCTCTAGGTTCACGATGCCCTCAGCAATGGCCGTCGCCTCCTCAGCGGAAAACGTGCCGGGATAGTTCGGGGTAGCCATGACCGCAACAATGTCTTTCACGAAGCTCTTCAAGGCTTCGGGGTCGTCATACATCGATGTATTTTGGTAGTTGATGAGCTCGGTTTGGGCAACACTCGCTACTCGATCCATCTGTACGTGCGCATTCGTCAGCGATGCAACTTGCTTGTGCTCCAGTATCTTCAAGAATGCAAGAATGCATGCGACAAAGGGAATAATGCCCGAATGAAAAGGGGCAATCACGTACCGGAGCAAAGTAGTCGGATTGGACGCCAAGCTTCACGAAGGGGGAAATGCCCATCTCCTCCAGGAAAAAGGTGGCTTTGCTCAAACCGTCATAGTCAGAAGGGGAGAGTTTCGCCTTCAAATCCTCAGTGTGTGGCCAAATAGTGTTCAGGGTAGCGATGAGATTGACAAGTGGCTGGCTGCCCGCCTTGGATATCGACTCTGTGTCCATACAAGTTTCGTAGCTCCGCTGAAGCATCTTGAAATTTGCCTCATCGACAGCGTTGGTGGTCCAGGTGCTGTTCCATCGCGTTGCCTGGTAGTCGATGGCGTCCGAATAACTCCCTTCGATGATGCTCTTGATAATTCGGCTGTTGCGTGCGCCAGCAGAGTGCAGAACATTCAGATCCTCCCCGTTCATGTCCGCGAAACCATGGCAGACCACTAAAATGGGGCAAGTCAGTATCGAAAGATGGATGACGTGCCCGATGAACCCTCAGATAGACTCACTCTTATCAAACTCGGTGCAAGGATCCATCTTGTCCCAGTGCGGCGAAATCTGCGAGGCCAGCCTGGAAGCCATCTGTAGGCACGCTGGTGTAAGGCACAGAGCCTGAGAGTCGGCCATCTTGCAGAGAAGTGCAACTTGCAAGGGATTCGAGAAGGGTGTTGGTGTTGCTGGCCCGTAGTCCCAGGGTGGCGTTCTGCACAGAGAGCGCCGACGATCGAGGTCTTATATCAGGATGCTCCTCAGGCATCACTTGTCGTCCCAAGCGGCCCTCCGTGCCAAGTCTAGGCATTGCCTTGATTGGTTGCCCAGGAAGGCTCAGCTCCGAAACTGTGGTGCCAGGGACCTTTGTCATGAGCTAAGGTAGGGGCTGTCATGCAACACACCCTGGACGCCTATTTTTGACAGGCCCTGGAAAAGATAGCGGATCCCAAGACTTTTTGATGGTGGATCCATAATCCAGCCCGAATGCCAGATGAGAGGGCGCAGCCCGATTGCCGACACGGCCATACGCCAGACGAAGAACCCCCAATTGCTTTGCTGGTGTCATTCTCACCTCACATCTTTTCAACACCACACACTTCTTCGCCCAGGCTAGGCTCAGGTTCATGAACAGTCCTCTCAGGGTGCTGTTCGCTGTGCAACTTGACTCGGTGTTGCAGGTTCCCGCTCCAACACGACAGGTTCATCGGCAGGTATCAGTGGATGTCTCTGAGCCTGCAACATGCTTGCGCTCCTTCCACGGCAGCTCTCGGCCGTTAATTCGCAGGTGCTCCCAGAGCCAAGCGTATAAGGGAGGTAATTCGTACGCGAACCGTTTCCGTCCCACGGGAGGAGGGAGGCAGCGCAACGAGCTAGAGATTTGAGTTGACCCTTACTAAGATCTAGCATGGGTACGGAAGTCGAAAGAAGCTTAGCTGCCGTCCGGATCCCTGGTAGCGGCTCCTTAAGGATTTTGTGGGGGGAAAGAGAGTTTTAGGCAGGCACATCAGGGCGACACAGCAGTGGTTAAGCTGTACCCCCCCCTAGCGAGCACCATTGACAGCTGGGACTAGCCGTCGCGAATGTCGCTCGGGTGGTGCTCGAACCCCTAAAGTGTCTGTTTGGTAAGGGGAGCAGAGGGGGCCGCCATTTTTGGTTGGTTTGACTGCTTGGCTTGTTTCTCAGGTGGTCTTGGCATCATCTCGTTTAAGGAGAGCAATCGGCGGGCATCTCACCTTACCGCGATCAAACAAGATCGGCTCCGCCCATCCCGGTTTACGAATTGCCACTTCTGGTGCCATTGCTCGAGGCCACAAGTGGCGCTGCTGCTGCTTGTTGTGAATTGAGGAAGACATGGTCGCTGCTCCGCTTGCTGGCGGCTGTGCTTCATTGCGCGCGTTCGGCATCAAATCTCCTGCTTCATCCGATATTTTTGATCTACTTGGAACCAACTTGCCCCGCAAAAGGGCCATTAGTCCACCGACAACGCAAATAAAGTCTAGGTCGAAGCGATGAGTAAGACTGTAAGATGATCTTTAGTGCCTGGGGAATGGGAATCCTTTTGCATCGCACCTGACTTCCATTCTCACGAGAATTGACGAAGAGATGGCCTGGCGGTATTCTGACAGGGGCCGGGCGACGAGGTAGACGGACAAGAACGTGACTGCTGGCATTGGATCGGTTTTGCCGTGTCGATGTTGGGGGCTGTTTGGTGTTGCGCCCGGGAAGTTTCTTCGTTGCCATCCCGGGACAGTTGTGCTGTGTGGCCCCACCGTGACACTGCAGACGGGAGCCGGGAGGGCGCGGTCTGTGGTCTCAGGCTCACCAATCGGGCAGGCGCGCTGAGCACTGAATTGAATCGCATCGCTGGATGGGACACCGGCGCCTTCCTCAGCGTGAACATTCACATCTTCCAGACAGTCACCGGATGACCAACTCTTCGCAACGCATACCCAAGCTGGGCTAGACAAGAAGGGCTTGGCATGGTTCACGAAGCATGATCTTGAACCCGTGGGACAAAAATGTAACGTTCTGAATTGAACGTTGCACTTGTAGAAAGAAAGGCGTTGAACGACAGTGCTTTCAGGTTACAGGTACTCAGAGCATAGAGGGTCATCTTGGCAGCAGGCTTTCCACTTCAGTCAATAAAATCACCTGGGCAAACTCCGCTACCAGCTCTCCCACTCATACCACTCAACCAAGATGTCAAATCTCAAAATCGCCTCAGTCCAGTTCGAGAACGCCTCGGGGGACAAAGCATTCAACCTCGCTGCCATCGAACGTCTCTCAGCGCAAACCGCCCACCAAGGCTGCCAAGTCGTCGCCTTCCACGAATGCTCCGTCACCGGCTACACCTTCGCCTCGCACCTCACCCACGCCCAACTCCTCGCCCTGGCCGAGCCCATCCCCTCCGGCCCAAGCACCTCCGCCCTGCTCCAAATCTCCCGCACCCACAACATCGCCATTCTCGCCGGCCTCTTCGAGCTCGACTCCGACTCAGAGCCCGACTCTCCTCCCAAAATCTACAACACCTACATCTGCGTGCACCCCACCCTCGGCCTCCTCACAAAATACCGCAAGCTCCACCCTTTCATCTCCCCTCACCTTTCCCCCGGACACTCCTACGTGGTCTTCGACCTCTACGGCTGGAAGTGCGGCATCCTCATCTGCTACGACAACAACATCGTCGAGAACGTCCGCGCCACTACCCTCCTAGGAGCGGAAATCCTCTTCGCGCCACATGTGACTATGTGCACGCCCTCGACTCGGCCAGGGGCGGGGTTTGTGGACCCGAGATTGTGGGAGGGGAGGGAGAGGGATCCGACCAGTTTGAGGGCGGAGTTTGAGGGGTTGAAGGGGCGGGGGTGGTTGATGAAGTGGCTGCCTGCACGGGCGTATGATAATGGGATTTATGTGGTGTTTAGTAACCCGGTGGGGATGGATGGGGAGCAACTAAAGAATGGGTATTCGATGGTGCTGGATCCGTTTGGGGATGTGGTTGCTGAGTGCAGGAAATTGGGGGAGGATATGGCCGTGGCGGTGTGTACGAGGGAGAAGTTGATGATGGCTGGGGGGTGGAGATACCGGAAGGCGAGGAGGCCAGAGTTGTATCGGGAGGTGATTGGGGCGGAGAATGAGGCCGTGTTGAAGGTTGCTTGGCGGGGGGAGAAATAGGGGTTCGCCTGGTGATGTATAAGCAACCGGGTTGTCGAGATCAAGCTCCCAGACGCTATCGTGTAATCGGGGGAGAGAACTTGAAGGGATGGCCGCCAGGTGATGGTTCATCTCATCATTGTCAATATCTTCGTCTTCCTGCTCGACATCAACATCCTCGCCTTGGAGTACGTGGGGCTCTACAATGTCCAAACGGTTTATAAGACGCTGATATATAGAGTCAAGCTGAAGTTGGAGTTCAGCATCCTCAATCGCCTGGTGAAGTTGACAAAATCCTCGCGTGGTAGTTCATACACACAGTCCAGCGGCGGAGGAGGTGGTGTGCAGCTTCCTCGGATATTTGACGGCACCCAAGTTACGGAGAGGCAACGGCAAGACTCGTGCATCTCAGACCTTGGCAACTGTGTGGTCGTTGGACCGTGCTCATCTGCAGTCAAGCCAGGTGGACCATCGGTGGTAATGACGACAGAGATGACTGTTGAGCGAGGTGCTACAACGGGGAGTCACGGGAGAGAGGAGGGTCGGTGGCAACCAGACCTCGATTCCGGATAGATGTATTTAGATGCCAACTATAGCTTCGAAGTTTATTTCACGATCTTGATTATTCAGCGTAGCATGACAAGAGGTAACCGTAATATCCAACTTCGGTTGCTCTCTTCATAGCGCTTAACTTGTATTGTAGATCTTGCAGGTCCGGCTAAATACCCGAGGTTCAGTCCACCCACCCGACGTGTCGGTTCAATGTACCCAAGTATAGAGACAAAAAGAATGTTACCGTGGGGTCTGGTAACCCGCTGAGTTAATATCAGCCGCTTACTATTCCCCATTTATTACCGGAAAGTTCTTCGCCTGCCATTGGCATGTTACACTCCGGCTTCCCAGCAACGTTTTCGTTCCATAGAAACCTGGAAACATATACGATAAGGCCACATTGTGACATAAATAGTACACCTTTCACCATTTGCTCATAATTTCAACCATGAAACAGACCTCAACATCAAAACCCCTTGCCTTTTTCACAAAACAAAAACCATCCGCCATGCTCTCCACCACCCTCATATTATCCCTCCCCCTCATAACTCTCGCGGCACCCATCGCATCCGACCTAAAACCCTGGGAAATCTCAACCCTCAGCACGCACAGTCCCTCAGGCCGCTCCGGAAACGCCCCCTACTCCTCCCTATTCGTCACAATAACCGACCCTAACACCATCCCTCTCGGCAAAACCCGCTACGGCGAAGCCGCCTTCCCGCCGTCTGCTGCAAACTGCACTGCTAGATGGAACTCCTACGCCGGTGAAGACCCCTTTGGGCAAATCATCCCCTGTGAGGTAGAGAACTTCAATTCCGGGCGGTGGACGATGGAGATACAAAAGGCGAATGCGACGGGGAATGGGGCATCGGCGACGAGGGACTTCAAGTTAAGGTTTGGGCTAGAGGAGAGCATGATTTTGGATGAGGGGATTGTGAGTAAGCGGTTTGTTGGGACTGGAGGGTTTGCGGTGGGAGAGAATTTGGGGATTGTGTGTGGCGGGAGCGGGGTTTGTAGTACGTGGTTGAAGGAGGAGGGGAGGCCGTGGTTGGTGGGGCAGGAGGTGAGGGATACAAGGTGTTTGGTGGGGGTTTGTCAGGGAGTTTGAGGGACGGTGAGGACGGGGGAATATTATGAGCTGGACTTTGAAGAGAAGATGACAGAGCAGAAGGGAATTCAGAGATATACAGGGTTGTTCCGGAATACATGTTATATGAGACGAATCTGGGCACGCGAAATTTCCTTTTTCGTATCTGGAGCACGTGACACTGCTCACCCCGGCTCAGGCCCGGCTCAGAATTGCTCAGGCTTGCTCACCTTTGCTCAGGCTAAGTACCATTTTCGGCACGCTACGCCACAGCATGCTGAACTCATGTGCTTTAACTCTAGCCGAGTGGGCCCAGATTTGGTCCCATATATAAAGATGGCCAAAATTGCTCCTCCTTTTGAAAATGAACGTCTCACCTTTACGTCTTATATTTTTTCGTGTTACCTACCTAACTCTAGGGGACTTAGCCTGTCGATACTATGTCCGGAAGTTAATATGACGACGGAAGAGAGCTGGAGCTGCATCCCGACATCGACTGGCACTAACTGCTGGCCACTTCCTCCAAACAGGCCAGTCAGCCTTTCTAGGAGCCAGACATGCTTATATTCAATGCGGAGATAGCCGAATGTGATGATATTAGGCAATGTCTTCTCTTAGAGCGTGTGGAGCGCAGAGCGACCACTACAGATAGTTATTTGTACAAGCCCCAACGGTCATTTGTATGTCTTATTCTCCAGGCAGAAGATAGGGGCATGTATACCAGAATAAGCATTGCCTCTCTTAATGAGGAGCGTAAGTATGGGCTGTAATAGGAACGGCAAACAGTATAGCTCGCGTAAATTACTGCGATAAATTATGATTAGACAAAGCTGGAACGGAGTAAGTAGCTCTTAAATTTCTAAAGGAGCTTTAAAGTCCTACTGCCCTTTGTAAAATCAGGCTAAAGGATGCTAACGTGCTAAGTGTCTCTTCTTGCCAAGTGGTCTAAGATAATACTAAGTATGTAATAAGAACAGTAAGCTAATCCACTTTCTAAAGTGCTCTTTACAGGGGGTATTCCACTTGTTAATTTTAGGAGACTAACCTAACGTTCTTTTAAGCACGCTTGCTTAATACTCTAATTGCTAATCATTACTCTATGTCTTTTGCAACTCTTTCTTTTTCTCTTGCAATTCCTTCTTCTGTTTTATGTAAAGCGTCTTGTTCTTAAACCGAATTCTTAAATCCCTTACTGCCCTTACTAGCTGCTTTTTTAGCTACTTTTAAATTACTCTTTAATAATACTATGCCCCCTTTTAAATAAATAGATAGAGTTAAACCGCAAAGCGCTAGAGCAAAAGCAGAGCGTGACTAATAGCATTAACTAGCTGCTTAAGACTAGCTAATCCGACAATAGCTGCAATTATTATTGTGAAAACTTTGCCTAAAGGCAGTAAATTGCTAATTACTGCTTGAATGTTATTAATAAACTTAATAGTGTTAACTGAGGTGCTGGTAAACTTCTTAATAAGCTGATATATAAAGTTAATCTCATTTAAACTGGGATATCATGTACCATCCCATACTATGTATTATTGGTATATGACAAACGGTTCTGAATCTGGGCCATACTCTCCAGCTTGCCAGAATTTGGGGTAGCTCAGAGAAGAATCAGGGAAAGCTCAGGACAAATCAGCTGCAGCTCACCCTAGCTCACCCCAGCTCAGGACCACGAACGAAAACGGAAATTTCATGTGCCCAGATTCGTTGCAGACAACCAGGCTGTTAAACCCGGCAGTTTCTTAAACTACCTACCTAGTCACATAACTGTTACCAGCATGTGCTTGCCGCTGAGTCGATGCTCATTTATCACGTCCGCTGGGCAGCGTCCCGAGTAGTTTTGGCCTTCTCCACCTTGTAACCTCTTCAAAATCGTCCAGCATGGGCACTTGTTCAGCGGCATCGGATATCTAGTCGGGGTAATGTTGAGGAGCTGCTCCACTTGTTCGATTTCAAGTGACCATCTGACACGTGGAGACATCGCATCGTACGGGCATAGCTTCCGTGCGAGCTCAGCCTCCCAACAATCCCACTGTAGATACCGGATCATCGATAGTGTCTGTGACCGCAGATATACATAATATTTTCCTCCTGAAGAAAGGTCGTCAGGGCCGTGGAACGTGCCGCCGGTTCCCAACTTCCTAGACCTGGGTGGTACCATTCCCACACTGGTCGGCGAACTCAGATTAACTCTTCCTCTCTTCTCCCGCGTGCACCATTCGGATCTTCGGTCTCGGAGAACAGGTCGATATACCAATTGTGAACCGAGTCAAACTCGTAGTGCTTAAACGTGAACTCGAAGAACCCATCGGAAAACTTTTTACTGTAAGTTGGTAGAGAAGACACGAAGGACCTGTTTGTCATGTAGAAGTCTTGCGGGAAATCATCGTATGACAACATCGTACTCTCCGCTTCCTCACGGACGAGGGATATGAGCGGCCGTATGACCTCTTGGAGGTCCGTCGCTCCAAGGAATATTTGGTGGCGAACAGTGAGCGCGATTCGGGAGTCTCGCTGCTTGGCCAACCTCGAGTTATTCAGCTCCAGCGTCGCGTCAACCCAGGCTTCGTCGTCAAAGACAGGCAGCAGCTTCGGCAGCGATCTCGTCAGATCAAATGAATGTGATAAGGTCCGGGACCGCGTAGTAGTCCGGGATAGAGTTCCGTTGTGTGGAGAGAGGTGGGATAACTAAGACACCTCGTAAGGGCGCAATGATCTTGTACTTTTCGCTGTCGAGTGCTCCAATATGAAATGATGTGCATTGACAAGCCCAATCGGACAATTCGAACTCGAACTCGCCGAGTCTTGCGTCCCCTGCAAGGAAAGAAGTTGGTTGCCTGGAAGATACAGACCGTGACTACGCAAAATTTCTGGTGTGCAACGTTTCTGACATATGCAGAGGCTTGACACTAGCAGCGCGCGCGCGCAGCAGAAGTCTTTTTGAGACATTGCTGAGTCCTCTCTGCACCATAGCTGCAGGTAAGTGGATCCCCAACCGGAGCGGCCAATAGCATCATGAGGCTGGTTGAGGCCGTGAGGCCAAAGGGTGAGGCCAAAGGCGGGGTTGGGGTGGCGAGGCCCAAGCCAATCCTACTCGATCGTTTCCAGACTTGAGGATATTTCACGCCTTCCTGATCCTTCCCATCTTCAACCTCTCTCATCATCAGTATCAGCCCGAATGTGAACAGTTTTCGAACCCCTCTATCGCCGTTCCCGTGGTCAACTCTGCCATCACCTGTTCCAAGATGGATTCCGAGCTGCTTGCACTTGGTAAGGATGGAAGCAAAGTGCAGCCCGTCTACACACCCGCCAACGCAGGGCTCGGCGCGGGGGCAAAAGTGGGGAAATCATAACTGAGCCAAAGACACCATCAACGCTTGTTCAATAAACAAAAGATGCCAGAAGAAGCAGTCCATCGGATGTTGGTCATTTAACTCACTCGATTGCAACCAGATGCGTAGCAGAGGCCGGACCTGTTCATAGCGCCTTTGTCTTACCGCTACTTTACAACTGTAATGACGCGGAACGAAATGACATTGGCGAGAACTTGTCTTTTGCCTTCGTCTGCTCTGCTGCTCGGTGGATTGTTGGACATCAAATCTGATGGGCAAGTCCTCTGGTTATAATAGTTTACCTATCAAACGATGATGGAAATGTATGCTCCAATTACCCCTCTCTCCCGTCCCCCCTCTCTCCCCTAATTTCCCTCTGTCTCGCCTGGCTGCTGTCTTCGTTGGCATTTTGCTGACGTTGATTTGGTCTAGCAGGTGAGACCACTACTGAAAATACCACCTCAGACAGTTTTGGTACTGCTCCATTCGCATTCCCCGCCGACATGGACGACGGCATAATTGACCTGGCCGAGTGGCTGTCGAGTAACGAAACCTATGGGGCCAGCATTTACATGCCAGCCAGCTATAGCAGTGATCACGAAAGCGCCGCCATGGAGACGCTGCTACCACTATGGCAGCTTTCCCCAACTATCAGCCTCCAGACCATCCCACCCCTGACATTGGAAATCGAGCAATACCGGCGTGCCACTCTTCGAGAGAGCATTTCTTTGGCCACATCGACGGAGACTTTCGATCCGACGCCAACCCTGCCTACGATTCCGATGACTGTTACCCCGAGCCGCACGATCCCGAGCCCACAAACCCCCAAAGCAGCAACACCTTCGCCCACCTCCAGATTTCCGTGTTCCCGATGCACCAGTGCGTTCACCTCCAAAAAAGACTTGTCTCGGCACATCTCTGGTATCCACGACAAGCGGACCCCCTTCACCTGCAACGAACCAGGGTGCAAACGGTCGTCACTCGCTCGGGGATTCAACCGCAGGGACAATCGTGACAGACACTGGCGCAAAATGCACGGCAAGGACCGATGCGGCATCCACCGCATAATCGCTGAGGAGCGTCATCGCGGCGGGCCAAAGGGTGGTGGTAACCAAGCTGGCCTAGAGAGGCGTGTCGACGAGGAAAGGGAAAGCATAGTGATGTTGACTAGGGACCGCGCGGCGTGTGTGGCAAAGCTGCGTGAGCTGGAGTGTGCGATCAAGGAATTGCGAGAGATTGCGTTTGAAAGCTATGACTGAAGGTCCTATCGGTTTGAAGGTACTTGTAAGGTATGGAAGGAGCGTCTGGCACAGGTTGGAATTTGGCCCCACCATCCAGCGATTATTCCAGGCAGCCAGATTTGCCCAGAAAATGTCCCCAATCAAGCATCTTTGCCGCCAACTTTCATTATGCCTCCGTCGCAGAGTAACGAGGGCGTTGGACAGAGAACAAGAAGTGGGATGCAGCCCAGAGACAACCTCAAGATTTCTACGACGCGTTTCTAAACTCTTTGAGTTGCCCCAAATGCACCTCCGCCCAAGCCATATGTTTATACCACAGCCTCCCTTGTCTCTATTATCTGAAACACTTTGCATGATCAACCTAATCTCATCGCGATATAGCTTATCCCCTATCAAAACTCTGCCGCTTAATCCCAAGCCTAAGTTAAAAACACCATTCGCCTGGGCGTCCACTGCAAACGACATAGTCATGTATCTTGTGGCGACAATCTCCTGTGCTAGTTCTTCCTCACGCACTGGGCTCCCAGCGATTGCCTTATTTATTTTGGTGGATTTGGTGGATTTGGTGGATTTGGTGGATTTGGAATAGTTCTAGTAGTGCAAGTTGAGACGCTTATTGTTGTTAGGGTTGGCTAACTAATCGGTGCGCGCAAGCGATGTGGTGCACAAGTGATGCACCGTAGCGAATCAGACTCTTAATTGCAGAAACGTGCACACTGGAAACTGTGGAAATAATAGGGGTTGCAACCCCCCATTTCTCCACAGTTTCCAGTGTGCAACGTTTCTGACAGGGTGCCCCCCGGTTACATGATCGGTGGGGGTGGATCGTAGGGGGCAACGTCTAAATATCTAGCTCCAAATTTGTCGCAGTCAGCCATTTGGACGGTGGCCTCCTTGAGCACCAGACTCCCCAGACTGTAGGCGAGGAAGATCAGAGGTTTAGAGGGCCACTCATGGTCGGTGGGAGCATGCCGAAGACATGTCGGAAAACTCTTCATCTGGAGGGTAGCAGTCCTTGACGGCGCTTCGAAGATTCCGGCCGCTATCGAGACGGAGTAGACGATAACATGATCAGATGCACTCAGCGCTCTGATCGAGCTAAGTAAGTCAATACCACCCCTTGGAATTGGCTCGGCTTTGGGTCGGCAGGAGGACTTGGCTTAGCTTGGATGCTTGGGTAATTCTAGCTCTTGGCGCCGGAAGAGGTTGATCCGTTCTGGCTGCCATTGTGATGTGATGGAGAAGTAGGCTTGCGTGTGCAGTATTCTGATGACCTGGAGGCTTCTTCTCTGGCGTTTTCAAGGGGTATGGCTGTTTAAATAGCTATTCTCTCGGCCAGGAGTAATTTGATCACGGAGGATAAAGAAGACCTGCTGGTATGCTTGAAACGCGGTCAAGGGAGGGAGACTTTTCATGATAGCGAATGGGAAAAAATGGTGTTGCGCTGGATGCACTTCTGCAGCGCGCTGTGTATGGGAAAGAAATGCTCCCGAACGTGACCTTTTACCTCGGGCTTTTGACATGGGCGTGGGTCGGCCTAAACAGGACGTGATGTCTACTGCTGTGCTGGGCTGAGGAAAAAAAAAAAAAAAAAACGCGGGCCAGGGCGGCGGGGGGCCCCGCAGCCCCCCCCCCCGCATCACGAAGCCGCGCG
>Ga0247760_1001450_pt1 | contig 21905 bp, 26 predicted proteins | sample UWRJL171409R4_FD_179936 | JGI IMG/M metagenome (GOLD analysis project Ga0247760, IMG submission 179936) | Plant litter microbial communities from Arlington Agricultural Research Station in Wisconsin, United States - UWRJ-L171-409R-4 | ecosystem: Environmental > Terrestrial > Plant litter >... | reverse complement strand
CACTCGGTCCTATCAAAGGCACAACCTGTCGGCCAGGCTGGATCACCGCCCCTGGAAACGCCGCATGAACTCCATGGCTTGCTCCATGGGATACCCAATGAAGACTGGTCCAGAGATATTAAACACCATCTGAGGAGAGCTATCGCCCTCAGCCTGGGGTGTCGACATCTCGACCGGGTTGACAAAGGTTGGCTGGAGAGATGGCCCTGCGGCCGGCGGCATGCCACTTTTGACGGCAGAGAATGACGGCTGGGCCTGTTTGTGGTGATGGTGTCCATCTTCGTGGATTGAGGGTCCACCGAGCTCTGGAAATGACGAGGGAAATGGAAGTTTGATGTGATCAAAGGGACACTTCTTTGGACCCATCGGTTCCTTGGGCGTCTGCGGTGGATTATGAGTGTGTATCGTCACAGGTGCAGCTAGAGGCGAGGCAGGGCGCTCGACGTCCTCTGCATGGAAGGCAGTGGCTGGTGGCACGGTGATGCCCCAGGGCCGACTGGGAGACTCGCCAACCCTGACGTCCCGCAGCGAGTGGTCGAAATGGCTTTGACGCTCCTCGTCTGGAGGTGCCTCGTTCGCTTGATTGGGATCACTAGCCGTGACTGCTTGCGCCCAATTTTCCACCCGCTTGTTCGACGACTTGTCCACCTCTTCAGCGTCCACGTCTGCAGTAGGCAGCATGGGCCGATGAAGATGGCTTAGGTCGTTGATCATGCTAACCAGACTCCCATACTTGGCATCGAGCTTCCTTATTTGCTCTTCATTCCTCTGGTAACGCCTAACACAGACCTCATGACTCCGAGGAATCTCGTGCTTGTGAGTTTCTACGTATCGCGCAATCTCCTCGGGCGAGTGCTTGTCAAGAAAGCGGATTGGGCATTTGGAAGGCACTGGAGCCGCTGTCATTGTCGTCTCCTCAAGCATTGCAGCACAGATAGGGTCTGAGGATTTGTGTGGCGTAGGGTCAGGGGTGGTGCCAGTCAGGTCGCCACTATGAGGCGTTCCAACTGGTTCCTGACTAGACGAGAATGGGCAAGCAAGAAGACCCTTCTTGCCTTCCACTGTGAAATCTTGTTCAAGCACCGTAGACATGGATGTCATCGCCTCCGTAGGATGAGAGAGCGATGTTTCTTTGCTTGATCCACTGCTTTCCCCTACTCGGCTCATTTGCACCGTCAGCTGCTGGGCAGCTCTTCTCCCTTCCCTGATGAGCAACGCAATCTGGTGCTGTGTGTTTCCGGGCTGCTCACGCCTCGGAAGAGGGACGGTTGAGGACAAGTCCGGCAAATGATGCCTCAATTCTGGGGGGAGCTGGAGCTTCGCGAGCGTTTCCGACACTTCGGGCGCGCCAGGGGCATACTTGTCGGCAAGGACCTGATACTACGGGTCGACGGCTTTTGTCAGCAACTGCGATTAGGTGTAGGGGTAGCATTGTTGTAGAGGAATGATGCCAAGTCAGGAACAAATAAAAGTTTCTCCATCCACCGTCAACCCTTCTAAAGAAGACAGCTACTGATCTAGAGCTAATAAAATCATCATGTGATTTGCGGGGGCAGCTATGGAAACGAATTGGCGACTACATACCTGCTCATGCGCAAAGCGCAGCTTGTGCTCAAGAATTGTCTTGCGGTCGATGAGCGACTGGACTTCATCGGCCAGCGCGCTAAAGGACTCGGCCAGAATCTGGGCGAGGCGTGCGTGGTTCATCACATTAGAGATGGGGAGGGCGAAACACCGAGTAATCTCAACGTTGACTGGTGCTGCTGGGAAAAGAGGGAAGAAAGAGAATTGGTCAGCAAGTTTCTCACGGAAGAAAAGGTCATGGGCAGTGTGCCCCACCAAGAACGTATCCACTCGCACAAGTTTGGCCGGTTCCGGCGCAAGGGCCTGGGCAACGCAGAAGGGGTTGCTCCTGTTCTCCCTTGCTGTGCGGTGTTGTAGAAATTAATACGTAGACGGAAACCATGTTCCGTAAAAACAGACATCATTGCGTGCTGCTGCTAAAAACAAGGAAGAAGACGAGAGTGACGGGCTGCGAGGTGGTTGATCCACCTCACCCAATCTAACAGGTGCCTTCCTACCTGACGACTGCCCTCTCGCGGAAGCCAAACTACCTCAATTCCAGGGTTGCTTTTGACTGCACCTCCGCTTACCCCATCTCCCGCAACTTCGTGCTGCTCGTTTCATGACAGTTCATTTCGCGGAGAGTCTTTAGAAGAACGGGTATCGAGGTATAACTCGTAGATCATTGGCGTCCTCGGCCATCGGGTCGCAACTACTCGTTCACGTCGCTTCAGTCAAGCCGTGGCCCATAGAAATAACCATGATCACCGTCCCAGCAGCGCGGTTGCTTAACAAGAGGTCACACCTCGTTCCGGGTAGGAAACGCTGCGTATCGCCTAGTTAACATAACTGACGTGGAACCCAGGCGAACTCCACGTAACTGAGTTCTTTTTCGAGGTGCCCTTGGATTATGCGGATTCAGCGTCACGTAATATCCAACTATTCGGACGCAGCGCACGGCGGCACCACAAGCCGCTCGTAAAACCAACTTCCAAGGAATTTGAGTTTATGAACGATCTGCCGTATCTTGTTTATCTCGAGGGCGGCCCGGGCGTTGGCAACCCTGAGCCCCAGGACAGCGCGCTTACGGCAATCTTTCTGAATCGCGGATACCAAGTGCTATTCCTCGACTACCGGGGGACAGGCCTGAGCACTCCGGTCAACGCTCGCTGGCTGGCTGCCCAAGGCGAGCCAAAACACCAAGCCAATTATCTCAAGCTCTTCCGCGCAGACAATATCGTCCGCGACTGCGAGGCGGTGCGGAAGTACCTAACGGCAGATCTTCCCGAGGAGAAGAAGCAATGGTCCCTCTTTGGTCAGTCGTTTGGCGGCTTCGTCTCATTGACCTACCTCTCCAAACACCCCCATTACCTCCGGGAGGTCTTCATAACGGGCGGTCTTGCGCCTGTACTGCGTACTGCCGAGGAAGTCTACCGGGCCACTTGTCAAAAGACGATAGAAAGGAGCGGGGCATACTATCGCAAATTTCCCGAGGACATTGGGAAGGTCGGCCTGATATTCAACTATCTTCAGGCTGCAGAGAGGGACGGAAAGGCCATTCGCCTCCCAGATGGCGGACTTCTGACCGCACAGCGGTTTCTAACCCTGGGCATGTCCTTTGGCTGTCATGGGGGGTTTGACTTGGTTCACTCCATTGTGCTCAAGATGAACGCCGATCTCGACCAATTCGGCTTCCTCACTCGGGCCACGCTCATCAACCTGGAGAAGCACAACGCGTTTGATGCAAACCCGATATACGCCATTCTCCATGAGGCTATCTACTGTTCGCGGGAAGGCATGGCCTCGGACTGGGCGGCATTCCGAATCGCCTCCGAATTCAAGGCTTTCGGTTGGACACATGTCAAAGATATCAAGATGGAAGCTGGGGTGCCAATCTACTTCAGTGGAGAGATGATTTTCCCGTTCCTGTTTGAGACATACCCGGAGCTCCAGGAAATGCGCGATGCGGCGGACATCCTTGCTACCTTCGATGGATGGGACGACCTGTACGACTTGGACCAACTTGGCCGCAATGATGTCCCAGTCTATGCCGCAAGCTTCATTGACGACATGTACGTCGATATCAATTTCGCGCGAGAAACAGCGAATCTGATCAGGGGGGCAAGAACCCACGAGACGAACAGCATGTATCACAATGCGATCAGGGTGAGGACAGGCGAAGCGCTCAGTCATCTCTTTAGACTGAGAGACGACACGCTTGACTGAATGTTTGTTTCTGACACTAAGGAAAGCGTATCTATATTCTACGTGTCTCGAGTGCACGTGTAGCAATGGGTGGCACAGCGACAAGTGGCCTAGTAGAGAAATGAGGACATTCGTTACGCCCCCTCTCGCTGCCCACAAAGATTGGACATTCCAAGTGTGATCCCATATAAGCGCCAATGCAGTCAGGCTGCGCCACCTTTGGGAGCACCCAACCCTGAGCGTTCGGCGCCCAGTGATGAAGAGGCAACCACCAGAGTGTGGACGCGGCAACAGCGGCGGCGGCGATCAGGATGTGCCCACGCTGGTTGATTACGACCCACGTTCTCCAGGCTTCCCCAGAAGAGACCAGTCACTCAGCACTGGTCCTGGATAAACACTCTAGGTCGCGTTACGTATTGCGAATGCCAGGCAGTAAGCCATATCCAACCGCTCTCGGCAAGTCCACGAAAACAAATCAGCATGAATCAACAATACCAACAGGAGACCAAAAAGGTGGATGAAAGAGGGAGATGAAAACACAACATCAGTCAGCCATATGCCGCGCTACACGCTTTGAACTGGTGCCCGTTATCTGAATCTGCATCTGCACATGCACCTGCACCTGGGTAGGCCTGCATTCGCATACATACCCACATTCACATCCGCACTGCATCTGCCATTCCACTTAGTCCATATCTCATCATAAATTCATCCTCCCATCCACCAAAGGAGCGGATGCCTTCAAAGCGGCTCCACTCACCATTGCACAACCACATGTGCCTTGCCTGCCTGCATCCGATAGGCAAACAACCCCCCCCCCCCCCTGTCTGTTCCACACTGCACTACCCGGCCCACGCTCTTCTGACTGAATGATTTTGCCGCCAAACGGGCAGATGGACAAGTGGCCCAACCTGGACAAGCCAGCTAAGTATACGTAGCCTTGGTAACCTGCATGATTGCGTACACCTAAACCTGCACAAACCATGCAGTGCGCATGTATTATAAGGGAGAGAGAAAGGCGTTGGATGATCAACTTCGGCGCCCGCTCGCTGGCGTATGGAGACACTTCTAGGCTCGGTTCCGGGTCCACGTTCAAAAGGCGGCCATGTGTCGATACAGTACGTAAATAGTTTTCTGTCTTTGTGCCTGCAGGCCTACCGACCTACCCGATGTCGGAGTGATCGGATGAGCTGAGTCGACGAGCCGAGACAGCAGGGTGGACGGAGCGTGGTGGGTGTGGTTGCCTTCATTCTCCCTCATTGCCTCTCGAGGCAGAATACCCATTTGGACTCGACCGAACAACCGGCCCAATTTTGTCCTCTCTGATCGACTCCGATCCGGCGATGGTAAGGGCGCGTGGCGTGTCTGTTGCATAATATCATGTGTAAGGTTTAGACAGGTTGGGGATGGGGTGGGTGTCGTGCCTTGACCGTATGGCGTGCATCCGATGAGAGAGATACGTGGACATAAAAGCGCCGAGGGCATGGCTTCCGGTGGTGTAACCAAGGAGGTAATTGCTGTGGCCGCGTGCCGGTAGCCTCCCGGCGTTCACTGCGTGACCTTGTCTCCCCACCAAGGCACTCTGTACACATGGCAAACGCGTGAAGCACGGCACTATCTCCCTTTGAGTGCGCCATCTGCAATATTTTGGCGGTTTATCGTCGTAAAATGGATGAACGAGGAAGCTACCTCCGAAAGGGTCCAAAGGAGGGCCCAGATCACAGACTGCACCACATCCTGTGATTCCAATCCGACCGGTTTCAGCCCCAGAGAACTCCCAGTTACAGAGATAAGGCAACACAGATATAAGAATTGAAGAATATACGTGACTTCCACTCCCTCATCGGAAGGTCAAGTGGTCCAGATTTCACGAATCAACGCCCCCCCCCCCATTACCATCTCGGCGGCCCCCGGTACGGGTGGTATTGCACACGGTAAGGGCTAACAGGATCCAGCCCGGGCGGGGGATACCAAGGCCTCTCCATGCTCGGGAGAGCACGGCCGTTGACCGGATCCTCTTCCCTCCTCGCCGCCATTTCGCGCAGTAGAAGCGGAGCGATTTCAGGATTGCTGAGCAGGAATTCCTGCGTCTCGTTCGGGGAGTGGCGCCACGGCTGTAAGAAGCCAACGCGCGCGAATATCATCTTAAGCAGGTTGTCATTTTCTGGTAAACCCTCGTACAGCTTCCTGCACAAGAAGAGGACTTCGGGGACAGCAGCGTCTGGGCCAGCCGTCTCGAGCATGTCAATAGCCACGCGGGCGACCTCCGTCTTGAAACCGTCGAGAAGGAATTTGTTAGCCAGTATGTAGACGTCAATATTCAGTTCATAGGCGAGCAGCCAAGTGCGTAGGTCCTCGCCCGAGATGCGTGGCACCAACTCCGTGTGCCAGCCTGTCTGGCCAGGGGGCGTCATGGGTGGCGGAGCAGGCACGCCATGTCGCCTTCGCGGAGGCCTGCGTTGCCGGTCACCGCGCGTGTGCATGTGCATGTCTCGATGATCGACGACGACATTGGGATGATGCGGCATGGGGGCCACGGGCATGGCACGAGGGGCTTGGCAGTGCCAGCACGGAGGCCCCGTGACAGAAAGGCACTGGGGACAGCCGCAGTTTGGTCGGTGTTGACCTGGGCGCTTTTGACGCATTCGTTCAAAATAACGGTCCTCCCTGCGGCGCCGGCGTTCTCTCCGACGGCGTGACACAGCGCTAACATCAGAGCCGTACGAGCCTATCGAGTCGTCCGAATCCGAGTCCGCGCCCGTCTCCTGGCCGCCTTCTTTGCCCTTCCCCTTGTCTTGGTCGGGTACTATCGGCCTTATTAACAACCTGCCGAAAGACCCCCAATGCCAGACTGCAACATACCTAATACCGAGGCGACCGGCTTGATGGGCTTGTATTTACCCTCGTAGAGATAGGCAATCAGGAAATGGAAAATGGCAGGGTTTTCCTCGGGCAAGTCCATGGACTGAGATCCCGCCTCTTTGAAATCACCACAGAGAGCCTTTTCAAAGTACTCTGATTTCAACAGGACATGCTTGTGCACCTATCAACGGCATCAGCTTGTTGCAATACCCCTGGCTATGGTGTGCAGATTCACATCCCATGCATCCACCCTGGGTATAACTTACGTAGAATGTCTCCACGAAAGGGGTCATGCCCACATTGAGTGGGATAACGGGGCTGCTGTACCTTCTGCATTCCCCATACTCATGAGTGAAGTGAACCCAAGACGGTCACAAACGGACTCACCCGTCAGCCGTTGACAGCCAAAGATCTTCCTTGGGATCCAACGTCTCCTTGCGGCTGATCCCATCGGGCATACCATCTAGGACAACAACACCGGGTAATGTCGTCGAGGGTCCTCTCATGACATCGTCGAGGGTCCGATCTCGTTGGCTCTGGCGACGGCCCATGACGGCAGGAGTCGTGACCTCCGGAAGAAGAGGCGGGTGCGGAGGGGCACTTGAACTTGATGCCTCTCCGTTCCCCATCGACGACCGGCTACTTTCGCCGGCCGTGGCCGACTTGCTCGTTTCCATGTCTTTGGTCGCTTGTGTACTATCTGAACCCCGCGTTACGATTGGCAACGAGGCCGACTAAGACAATGGGCAGGCGCAATGGCAAAGAGTGGGACAGTGGGAGACAGCTTTTGAATTCACGTCCAGGAAAAGGCAGCTAAGATATGTTGAAAATCGCTCGGGCCTCCTGCGGTGGCGGGGCAGGTGATGGATAAGGAGTGGCTGCTATGGTTTGGGGGCGCAAAGATGAAGTGGGAATGTGGTCGAGATGCGAGATGGCGGCAGGGTTCCCGCTTCAGGGTAGGGAGTCAGGATTTGGAGCAAACTGCCGAAGAGCAGCAAAGAAAGCGAGAAGGAGAGCCAGACCCGAGTCGCAGAGGTAACCTATGAAAGACAGACAAAACAAGGAAAAAAAGGAAGGCGGGACAAGAGGGAGCTGAAGAAGGAAGACCTTCGGGTGCTAGTCGCCGGGGCTCAGTGGTCGCAGCAAAACACCAAGTCGCCCATCCGGGAAACACTTGAAATCCCAAGTTGGGAGGTGGATGAGCACAAACAGGCAGCCACACCGGCTCGGGTCTGGCAAATAACGACTCCAGTGTGGTCCGGTAACCGGCAAAGTGTGCAAGGACCCCTCCGAAGCCTTTTCGTATCAAGCGCGCCTCTCGTATTATAACCCAGATGAATTGCTTGGTGAGCAACGAAGAGGGACTCAGCGCCTGTGTGTGAGTCCTGGGGTGTGGTTGGGCGGGTCAACTTCTTTTTTCTTCAACCAACGGGGAGGGGAGGGGTGCATCTAGGGATCTGATTTGCTATCTGCAGAAAAGCTGCAATTACGATTCTGAGCACAGGCGTCCACGGGTGTGTGGCAAGAGCAACCGGACTGGTGGGCGTTTGCTGGTGCGAAGACTTACCTCTGGCGGGAAAGCGCAACTGCAACCTAGGCAAGTTCAGGCAAATCCATCCCTGTGTGGTGTGGTGCAACATCCCTACTGCGTATGTACCCATTCCCTTATGCATCCCTCTGCGTCAGACCTTAGCGCGGGCCTGTGGGGGGCGACTCTGCAGCGTCTGAAAGTCGTGCTCCAGCCAACCTAGGGGTCAGCCGAATTGGCTGCGCAACGCCACAGGGTCCGCCACCTCAAATCCTTTTTGGCTGGCTAAACGCGGCGACCTCTGCTCCCAACAGCCGTTGTCAGTCGACGGCGCCGTGGGGGAGGGGGAAGGTCTCCCCAACGAAACTCAATCTCAATCTCAGGCCTCATGCTCTGCATAGCTGGCTCGCCTGCAATCGCGTTAGCTGCACTATTCGGTCGGGTGCTACCACCAGATGGTTGCAACCCCATGGCAATCCCGTCTGGATTAATAAGTGTTGAAAATCCCTCCACATGTCACTAAATACGATGGCCTGGGGTATATCCCTGATGTCGCCGTCCTCCTCGTAGTCCTTGTCCCGTTAGAACTCGTCGGCACTGCGAAGGCGTGGTGGTAATAACCCATTCATGTTTGTGAACCTCAGCCAGCCGCAACAAGAAGTGCATGCCTCCTTGGGCAAGCTCCTGCCGCATCGCGCCACCCAGAGGACATTGCAAACCCTAAATGGCGGTCAACAGTCTTAGGTCTCATTCCTCCTCGAATTGCTCCCGCATCTCAATCTCTATGTCATGTCAGCCTTCAGATCTGTGAAACCACCATGAATTTGGGGGCTGGCAACTCACGCCACAACCGGTTGGCTGAGTCGGTGATAATTCTCGCCTTGGCTAGTAACTTCTCCTCATACTTCTGCTCGTCCTTCGCCTCGAGTCTCACCTTGTTTGGCTGGGCTTGCAAGAGAACTGGCAGTAGCTCCATGGGGTCAGCATTGGCAACAGCCGCCACCGTCTTGAAGCCATTTTCCCAAAATACTCGTCTGGTTCCTTGGTCAGTTCATCATTCAGCGTGGTAGGGTGTGCTTTCATACGCGGTTCGACTCTTCACAAAGGTGATTTTGGCCAGAGCCAGGAGGTCTGATCTTGCCCCTGCTTTCAGGCGGTCCGAGAAGTGGTCAAGAGCAGCCGCCATCGCACTTCAACTTTGTTAGCACACTTGGCAACAGAGTAGCGGACCAGTTTCAAAACAAACCCCCAATCCATATGCTCGCAGAACTTGATCATTCCAGCAGCAAAGCTCTCGCAGGTCTGGGCCAGAGTCTGGACAGACCCTCTTGGAGTATCATACTTTCGGGCGACTCGATGAACTGGGACCTCGTTACAGAGGTCGCGCAGCTGGAGTGCTAGGTAGAATCTATAATACCGCCTTGCGATGTCTTTTTCCTCGGCCGTTGTCTCCCTGAGGCTGCCGCCGTGTAACCTAATCCTCACATTAGCACCATGTCGCTAAATTTCATGTTCTAAGGGCTTGGGTGTTATACATCTTCGTAACGACGACCGGTTTGATGCCCAGGAAGCTCATAACACGGAGACCGCTTTCATCAAGTTCCTGCATCTCATTCCAGAATACTCGCCAGTTGATAGCGACTCCTCCGAGGTCATGGACTGGAGTAAAGATATAAAGGACGTGCATCTCTCCGTCCAATACAAACGCCTGCAGTGCTCTCTCTAGCTCATCGTGTATAAAGACGCCATGCTCGGGATCCAGGGCTGAGGCCACAATCGCCGCACCAAGCTTGGTGGCTTGGAAGTTTCCGTCATCGTCGGTAGTGATAAAGCCCATCGTCTTGAGATCCACCAGGCTTGTCTCAATGTTCTCTTGGATCAACGACGGGTCAGCCGTGAGAGAGAGCATAGTCCTGCCGACATAGTCGTCGAGTGACACCCTACTGGTCGCTAACCTGATGGCAACGATCTCGAGCAATGCTCTCTGTATTCGCCGTTTGTCGGATATCAGGCAGCTCTCAATTTCGGGCACGTTTGTATGCATGAGATCAATGACCACTTCTTGGTCGGCTTTCCGGCAGCATAAGTAAGTCTCGCCTACCTCGTCCTTTCCCTTCCTCCCCGCCCTTCCGCGCATTTGACGTAGCATTGCCGGCCCAACGAAATCTCGGCCCATGCGAGCATTGTGCAAGATCACACGGCGAGCCGGAAGGTTTATTCCCGCTGCTAAAGAACAAGTCGCGACACAAACCTTGAGTATCCCGGAGTCGTAAGCTTCGGTGATAAGAGATCGCTCTTCTGTCGTCAGCCCTGCATGGTGAAAGGCGACACCGGCCGGGATAGTCTCTTCCAGTCTTGGGTCGAGTCCTGTGCTCAAGCTCCGTAAATCTCCGAGCAGATCTACCCTCTTCTCTTGGATGCTCGGAAGTGCCTCGTCGAAGCTTGGTAACACGCGACTGATGAGCGAGGCGTCTGATTCGCAACCAGCGCGGCTGCTGGAAAACACTAGAGCACCATAGCCAGCCCTGGCAGTCTCATTGGCGAGAGCAACTACCGAGTTTATCACCGGGTCTTTCAACTCTTTGTGACGAGAGGGGCTGATGGTTCCGCAAGGCTCAGGAATCGACTGGGTTGACTGTGTTCGATTGTCCAGCGGGACTGATGTTTCCAATAGGCTGGCTGTAGTCCCGGCTGAATAAATCTTCCCGTCGTACACCAGATGCTCTTCAATCGGTATGGGTCGGTAGTGTGTTTCGTACGAGTGCCCCCCAAGCCACTTCTTGAGGAGGTTGATATTCTGTCTGTGTTAGCCACGGTCACCAAAGCGTTAGCTTCATACATACCGTGAGGGTAGCGCTCATGGCGACAATCTGAACGTCTTGGTCAAGGCACAACAATTTGGTAGTCATGAGCTCTAGGATATAGCCCCGATGCCCATCATCGATCATGTGGCACTCGTCTAGGACCATGGCTCTCAGCTTCTGAATAGAGCAGTCCTCAATTGCCGTGTTTACCAACGAGTTCGCCTTCTCAATGGTGCATACGGCAACGTCGAAGTCTTGCCATGTCGCTCTCACCTTGCTACCCCCAAAGAATCCAACTACCCGGATGGCATTTCTATCTGCTCTTGCAGCCCAGAGCTTCTGGCCCTCGGGCGGTTTTTGGCCAAGATCTCGTTCCCGGGATATGCCGTCGACAATGTTTCGAAGCCAGCGGACCTTTTCCTGCACAAGAGCGACATAAGGCATTACTAGAATGGCCTTTGTATCTCTATCGTCCAGGACCCGTCTGAGCATCAGTATGTCGGCCACGAGTGACTTGCCACCGCCTGTGGGCGCACTGTAAACCAGGTTCTTCTCGCCCTGCAGAAGACCCGGACCAAGAAGACATTGCTTCTGCCATGGATAGATGGTTTTGATCCCCAGCTTAGCAAAGTTGGCTACGAGTCGTCTGGGTAGATCGTATCTGTGATGCGAGAGCGAAAGCAAGGGATCGACCGTTAATGTTGGCGTTGCAGCGAAATCCTTCCTCTGCGAGTATTCAGAGGTGAACCCATCGGCATTCCACGGGCGATGGACGGTGCTTGCCGTGAGCTTAGCGGGGGGGTTGCCCACACTTTGGCCCTGGCGGAGAGGTGGTAGTGGTCGCTGTTTGTCTTCCCTGCCCTGCCCCCAACCTTGGGAACCCTGCACTTCGTGAAAACTGCGTTTTCTTTGACCAGCGTCTGCAGTTGTCTGGCTCTGTTGATTCTGAAGAGACTCAAAAGTCGTTGTGTGCCATATGCTGGGTTTGGCATTGTTCGCCATGTTTGCTGTTGTGTACGCCGAACATTTCGGCCCCCCACCTCCCAAAGAAAAAGAAAAAGACGGGGATGACCAGTTCAAGGTTAAGTGGGGTTCTGAGCCGAACATATCTCTAAACTTGTTTGCTTCATCTCGTTATCCTTGCTTTCCACCTTTTTTTTCGGTGGGGGGTTTGGGTTTGGGTTTGGGTTTCTGGAAATATGCAGCAACTGCTTTCTGGCTGATGAAGTGTCCGGGGAAGGAGGACATGGCGTCAAGCCTTGCCTTTCCAGATGGTTGGTCGACAGGGGGTAGCAAGTCGAGCCCCACATTTCTCCCCCGGACTGTTCCGGCCTACAAGTTGCGATAAGGTCGCAGACACCTTGACATGATTCTCATGTGAGCACTGCAAGAATACTCGATAACTCTTTGTGTCCCCAACTGCGATCATGAGCCGAGTACCGTCAACCAAAGCAAAAGTATTTTGGGATTGACACTTCATTGGATATTCCCCTCAAGTCCCGCGCGGATTCTGCTGGTGGGTGTTTAACTACTTATGAAGTACCTTCTACATCAGGGAGACTTTTGACTCGACCTGGGCTGGCGACCTCCATTCTTCAACTCCCAAGACAATGGACGCGGCAAACATACACGTGTAGTACAGGAAGATACCCCTCTAGGTACGTGGCCTCATTCCTGGAATGCCCCCCAACCCCAAAAGACGGTAGAAGGTCTCGATATCGAGGAAAAGAGACTGATCAGGACATACATTTACCGTGTTGTCTGGTATTTGACGTGATTGTAGCTGGTAAGCGCCCCCCTTTCCTGCGTTGCCCAGCTGGTGTGGGCCATTTGGGCGCTATTCGGCCATGTTTTCTCGGGCCAGTCTCACCTCAAATGTCTTCGACTATAGTATCTTCCATCATAGGTAAGCGATAACGATCACGTCTCTCAATCGGTTACCGTCGACCTGAAACAGGATCCCAGTCGTCTCCGAGAAGCCGATGAATGGACCGCCCGGCCTCGATGCGATATCATTGGCTCTCGCTTTCACGCACCTCCTCTGGGCTGGGATGGTGTATTTGCAAGACGCTACGGCGAGCAGTGAGATATGCTCAAGAATGTCGAAACAACGTTGTAGCCGCCATTTCCACTTATATTTTCTGTGCCATTGCATATCCTGGTTTACGTCTTCCAGGAGGACCTCAATTTGTATTGATCCTCGACAAGCTGGCCGAGATTATTGTTTTGCGGAGAAAGGGTGCCAGTTTTATTCTTGGCCGCCGCCCACAAGGGAATTCGCTCTCACACATGTTCGGTAACGCCTAGTCTAGGAAGCCTTTGGACGCGGGCGTCAAAACCGGTCCTAGCCACGTTCTCTTGTGTAAGGAGGTGTCGCGTCTGGGGCAAGACGCCGATCATCCGCACGTCCACATGTCACAGTATCTGGCATTCAGGCGGGATCGATGGAGGACAGCCTGGCCCCTCAATACACCCAGGAAGTTGTCGTCATGGGTTGGACCCATTGCACGGTGCTGCTGCTTTGAAGTGAGAGGTCGAAGACCCGCAGACCAGATTGATGAACCACCAGTGTCTCTTGATAGCTGTCGCGGCGCTTTTCAGTCCTGAATACCACCTTTCAACAGCGATCCTCCGCCTCAGAGACGCTATTTTCTTGGTTAGGAAGACGGATGATGGGCGGTCGTCTCGTGCACTAAATTAAATCGGTCGTCGCTTAAGCTGGCAGGTTCCTCCCTTCCTCGCAGCCGGGGACGTCCCACCTCTCAGGGTTCACATTGCACGAGGGGACCAGTGTGTAACTGTCAATCCACACTGGGCGTACTGAGAAAACCTCACTTTATCCCATCTCATTCCGTTTTCCCCTGCCTTCATATTTTCCACTCGGTCAACGGCCTTGCCATGGTCGCCGGTTACAAGGAGCTTACTTCACTGTCTCGCCGCCCACGTCCCGACTTGGAGGTTTGGAGAGGGGTTCAGGGTAGCATAGCAAAAGCCTCGCGATGCGCAGCAAGGATACTATTTCGTACATGAATCATCCAGGGCGCTGGACTGGCAGGTAATTACCAACCTGGCCGTGTCGCCGCGAGCAGTGAAGCATCGGGGAAGGCAGACCTCAACTCGAGAGGTCGCTGGAACATCCGGGTTAATTACCTGCGGACGGGACCGGCAGATCATAAATTTTACCCCATTGCCTCATGATAGGTAAGGTACCGTGGTTACCCGTTCATGTGTCTCCGGTCCGGCCTCGATCATTTCTCCCTTGTCTTTGCCAAGCAGCAGCACATCAACGCATGGGTTTGAGCTTTGAAACGGGCACAACCAGTGCGTGTTTTTGCGGCAGGAAACAGCCATAGGCTCTGGGCTACTTCGATTCGCAAGTTTGCTCCTCATTTCAACTCAGCTCCCCGCAATCATCCTGACCTAGCTGCCAAGCGACTGGCCGACTTCCATTGTCATTTGGAGACCACTATCCAGCAAGTAACTCCACCCCTGATACTGATGGGGTGGGATGAAGAAAACGCTTCGTCACACCGTGCAGCTTCTTTCTGCAGCTGCCCTTTTCTGCCAGCCGGTCAACAGCTGCTGAACCTCGCCATGTCGCACTTTTATGCCTCCCGTGTGAGCGGGTTGCCATGCCGCAGCCACCACCAGTAGTCGTACAAACCCTATCAGTCGCCTCTTTCAGCAATCATGAGTCTCTCTTCGGTCTGGAGAACCGAAGCGAAGGTGAATCTTTTCCGCTGTTTCCATCTAACGCAGGTAGAATGCGGAGGTAGAATGCGGGAGTAAAAAAAGTGGTGACAACCTAGATCACAGGCCGACCGGGGCGTGGGTTATTGCCAAGATGCCGGGGAACATGTTCGACTCTTGACATCCACATCGCCGATCAAGCCAGGAGGCGGCCCGACCCAACACAGAATGCCACAAAACTCGCAATGTGCACATGATGAGAGGGATCTGGCCAGCAGGCTTGACGACAAGACCAGTTTTGCACAAGTTATTGTGGTCGTGTAGAGAAAACGAAGGCGTAGATGACTTGTCATGATGCAGCGCAAATTTGTCGCTGGGTTGGCCAACCGGAAAACAGGGGTAGCGAAGGCGGTGCCCTTAATGATCATCTAGGGTGGCCAATGTTTCGACGTGTTGCCTGCTTTGGCTCTCAGGATCCAACTGTCCCGATCCGGGCTCATCCCAAGCCTCTTTTGGTTGCAGCCTCACGCCGCAGACAAACTGCGAGGGACATTGCGTGGTTGCGACTTCCGTCAAAGGTGCGGGAGTGGGGGGAAGAAAGCCGAGAAGCGGGCAAGGGCGGGAGCGCGCGAGACGGCATATTCCACATCGGTCCTAGACCGCCAAAAGACTGCGGTCACAGGACAAAGGAGCGAGAATAATCACTTCTAGCCCTGGGTATACATACCACCGGTGAAGGCAGGGGTGGAGGGGTCTGGGTGGAGCGGCGACAGAGTCAGCAAAGCGCACACGCATCATGATGCGTGGTTGTGTGTTGGGAAGAGACCAGGACATCGGGGGTGGGTGGTCCTGGGGGGCTAATAAGTCTACGACAGTACATGACGGATGTATCCCGTTCCATTAATTATTGGGATGGACATGCATCGCTCACTCACTGGGGCGAGCAGCGAGCACTGCATAGCAAAGCAAGAGCGCAATCCAGGTAGAGTGGCATGCTTCTCTTGATTATCACCGGGTCCCCTCCCCATTGAATGTGAATTCCGTGCCACCTACAAGGCCATCAGTTCTGCCTTTGGCCGGCTGCAACGCACACAAATATATATACAGCCAATGAGATGCACAGCGTTTTTTGGGCCCAATCTTGACTCGGATGGGCGAAGCAGAGCTGCGCGGATCTCCAGTTTTGGTCGATGGCCAACTGGGAACGAGCCAGCGGCATCCCGGCTTCGCCAGAACTGCGTGGGAAATGGGATGCTAGCCTTTTCTCCTCCCTCACCCTTTCGCGCTGGCCAAGGCGTGCGTCCCTTGTGTCGATTTCTTTGGCCATGCACCAGGCCCGTGGCGTTGCACCACGAGCTGGCGCCGGTGAAAATATCCAGTGCATGTCCCCATCACCCTCGCAAAAGTCCAGAATAGGTAGGCAGGCGTGAACAGCCGTATATCCAGATGCTGGATCGGACGCTGGGGTGCGGGCTGGACGTGGAGAAGAAGACAAACAGAATGGGGTGAGGTTGATGAAGAGCTTTTTCGGGGCCCAGGTAGCGTCCAGGTACTCGCAAGGTGGCTGCATGGGGTATTTGCCGACGTTGAAATCTAGACAATGGCGGGAATGAGAACCCCTGCAGTACGCGATATCTACCTTTGCTCCACCCACAGCGCCTGGCCCCACCCATCCGGAGCTGTGTTGTGAGCGAGCGAGCGTGCGTGGGCTGGTCCTGGCGTGCTGCTCTTTTTGGCGCAGAGTAGTCGAAGGTCCACGGAGAGTGGCCGTCCCTGGGCTCTGGACCTGGGGGGAGGTTTTAAGGATAAGGTAGGTGGGTAGGCTGGGTCGGGGGCAAGGGAGGAGTGGAAGGGTTAGACGTCCAGGCATGGCGCCGCCTTGCCTCTGCAGGCCGAAAGAAGAGACGTACCAACCCAGCTTGCCTTACCTTCCATCCTTGCCATTTGACGTTTCTCACCCGTTTCTCCATTATTACCTTTGCCCACATATCTCTCCCTTCCCATTTCTTCCTCCTCGCCAACCTCACATATGCAATCCGACCCGGTCGGTGTTTGCCTACCACCTGCAGCACTTGGGACGTTCTCTGGGCCTTGCGTGCACGCCCGCCATTCACTCTTGCCTCCGATCCTCGCGGCCCTTTCCATCCGCTGCCACATTTATATGCCTTCGAACAACCGCGATCTGGTGCAACTCCTCGCACTCTCGCCCCGGCCAGTCTCTGGATTTGAACCTCTTTTCTTCCCCATCTCCGCCCTACACTCGCACAAGAACTTGCTGTCGTCCCCGTCGGCCGCTGCCAGCTCGTAGCAGTCTGCACGGGGCGCCGACACGCTCCCGCAGCTCGTCTTATGGGCCAGAGTCTGGCCCATCGCCTTCCTGCTCGAGTTGTACCCCCATGTCACTCATCCCCATCTCTTCTCCCACACAAACACACACACACACCCAGGCCCAGCACTTTTGCACTCTGGACCTCCCTCAGCACGCCGCGCGATCACTCACGCGCCGAGTATAGCTTGAGGCTTGAATTTTAGCTGCTTCGGCGAGCGAGCGCCATGAAATCTCAAAATGTAAACCACACCGAGGACTTCTCAGCTTTGTCAACCCGTTCCTCATCAGCCAAGGAAGGCGCCGCGCCCGCAAACTCCGGCAAGCAGCCCACAACCACCACTTCTACGACCTCGGGCCCTTCATCTTCCGGCTTGCCCAGAATGTCGGATCCATCACCGATCTCAGCAAGCAATTCATCATCTCCACAGCCCATGGAGAAACCAACGTCTGCCGCCGTGCAGGCCGCCTCCAAGGATGCCGCCAGCGGGACGACGGCCTCACCTTATGGCACGCGCTCACGGAACCGCAACGGCGGCGCGCGCCCAAATTACGCCGAGGATAAAGATATCGACATGGACCTTTATGATCACTACGCGGACCGCCGGGACGATGATTCTAAAAAGACAGGCACTAGACAAGCCTTTGTTTCCAGCAGCACGGCAGCGGCCCCGCGCTCAAGCAATGGCTCAACTCGGAAACCGCTTCCGTCGTCGGATGACACCAAGCACCAAGGTGCATCACAACACTCAGCATCCACGCCCAAAGATCAGCAAAGTCAGTCTCAGGCAGGGCCGTTGAGCACTGCGGGCACCGCGGCAAATGGCACGATTACGACCAAGTCGAAGAAGCGCAAGGCCGACGCCGCAGCGGCGGCATCCGGGGGCAACCAGGCACCGTCATCGCCTGCTGCAAACTCGTCCGGTGCACAGAAGCGCCAGGGCGTCAATGGATCTGGCCATGCCAACGGTGCTCAAGGCACGGCGAGCGCTAGGGACGGCGGTTACGCTGACACGAACCTGCTCACATTTGAAAAGTGCAGAGCCATGCTCAAGAATGGGAGAATGGTAGCTGACGACGGCACAGTACTGGAAGTAAACGGTCAGTCGACTCCTCGGAGGTGCAGGAATGCAAGCGGTGGTGTGCTGGTGCAGGGCGGAAAGGGCTGAGTTTTTGCTGACATTGGCTGCAGATCACGTCTACCTGGTCTGTGAGCCGCCTGGCGAGCCGTACTATCTAGGACGCATCATGGAGTTCTTGCACGCAAAAAACGACACGTCCGGCCCGATTGACGCTCTGCGTATCAATTGGTACTACCGGCCCAAGGACATTGGCCGCAAGGTGCAAGACACGCGCCTAGTATTTGCCACGATGCACTCGGACATCAGCCCGTTGACATCGCTGCGCGGCAAATGTCATATCCGGCACAAGACCGAGATTGTGGATATGGCGGCGTACAAGCGGGCTCCCGACAGTTTCTGGTATGAGAAGCTATACGATCGCTACATCCAAAAGAATTACGAGGTCATCCCGACGGCCCAGATCATCAATGTGCCCGAGCACGTCAAGCGGGTGCTTGACGAACGCTGGAAGTACATTTTGGTGGAGCAGGGTCGGGGCAAAGAGCTGACCAGTGCCGTCAAGACGTGCAAGCGATGCAGCGGCTACTGCGCCAGGTACGTCCTTTTTGCATGGCGCTCTGTCCCTGCCTGCATTTCATTTGCCTCCCCCCGGCCCGTGTGGGGCGCTCGGCTGACACATCAAGCAGCAACGATTCGGTCGATTGTGCCGTCTGTCAACACACGTACCACATGAATTGTGTGAAGCCACCCCTGCTCAAAAAACCCTCGCGTGGCTTCGCATGGTCGTGCGCCGCCTGCAGCCGAGCTCAGGAAAGGAAGCTCGAGGCCCGCAATACACCCAACATTCACGATTCACACGACGCGGATGAAGAGGAGTTTTTGGACGATGAAGACGACGATTTGGCCGGCACTGCGGGAGTCGGCACGGGTCGTACAAGCCGCACCAGCCCCGCCGAGGACGAACACCAGCCGGCAACAGCCGAGCAAATATACCACGCCAGCCTGTGGCCATACCGTTATCTCGGGATCCACTGCAAAGTGGAAGATGCCCTTGATTACGATGATCGCATCTTCCCTCGCGCCAGCACCCGACTGGGCCCCCGCCACCAGGCCATAGTGCTGCCCTGGCCCGGTCGTCCGGTTGAGTATGTCAAACCGCTCGAGGTCAAAAAGACGGGGCGCAAAGACAACAAGCTTAATAAGGAGATGCAAGCCGCTCTCGAGGCTGAGCGTGCAAAAAAAGAGTCCCGCCCCAAGTGGGTGCAAGATGAGCCTCCCGGATGGGTGCAGCGCGGAGGCGACGATACCATTGACTTGCTTTACAAGCCCCCCGAGGATTGCGGTGTGCAGATGTCAGGCGAGGCTATCGACGAGTATATGGCTAAGGCGAGATCCATAGCTGTCAGCTTGGGGCTCCCCCCGCACTCGACCAATCTCCAGGATGTAGCGCGTGATACGCTGTTTTGCAACCTGTTCGATCCGCAAAAGTCGCTCAAAGAACTCGAAAAAGTTTCCAAGTCCGTCTTTAAAGAGCCGGAGCTCACGGCGGTAGAACAAAAGAAGTTCGAGGAGGGTGTCGCCAAGCATGGCTCAGAGCTGCATAGCGTTATGAAGCATGTCAAGACCCTCTCGCCCGCAACCGTCACCCGTTATTACTACACGTGGAAGAAAACAGAGCGCGGCAAGCAAGTGTGGGGCAACTACCCAGGGCGCAAGGGCAAGAAAGATGCCAAGAAGGCCGAGGCGGCCGCGAATCGGATGGCTGACGACCTGGCCGATGACGGTGATGATTCCGCCTTTGACGTCGAGAAGGCCGAAAGAAAGAAAAGGGGTTTCATCTGCAAGTTTTGTTCTACCAAGACTTCGCGCCAGTGGCGAAGAGCTCCGAACGCCTCTGCCAACTTAGTGGCTGAGAATGGTAGTCGCAACGTGAACAAGGATAAGAATGGCCAGTATGTCCAAGCACTATGCCGCAGGTGTGCTGAGCTCTGGCGACGATACGCTATCCAGTGGGAGGATGTCGACGAAGTCGCGAAGAAGGTCGCTCAGACCGGAGGACGTGGATGGAGGCGGAGAGTGGACGAAGAGCTCTACAAGGAGCTCCTTGCGGCTGACGAAATGATGAGCAACACGCAATTCTCAACCCCCGACCCCGCCGCTGCCGTCGCGAGTCCTTCCGGCTCTTCAAGCTTGCAGCAGGCTGGTCAAGAGCCTCCTCGCAAGAAACTCAAAGGCTTCACCGAGCGTGACGCTGATCATACGGGATCCGAGTCTGGTAGTGTATACGGCATCGCTGGTTCAAAGAAAAAGGAGAAGGCTGAAAAACCAGCCCCACCTCCTGTTCCGGAAATTCCCAAAGCTCGCACCCTACCGTGTGCGATATGCCGCGAGATGGAACCGGTCGGGGACCAGCATCTCTCTTGCAAAGAATGCCGTCTGACAGTGCACCGAGGCTGCTATGGCATCATCGACAACCGGGCTCCTGGGAAATGGACATGCGATATGTGCGTCAATGACAAGAGCCCCCAGGTGTCGATTGTAAGTTCTCCCCTGACACCAAGCTGTGTCTCGACGGCATTGGCTAACATTCTTTCAGAACTACAAGTGCGTCCTCTGCCCTGTGGAATTCACCGAGCATGATTTTGTCGAGCCTCCAAAGATCTCTCACAAGAAAAAGACTGAGAAGGACCGTGAACGCGAGCGTCAAGAACGCGAGGCGGCACAGAAGGCGGCCGATTATTATCGCAAAAAGCAGGAGGAAATGAACCGCCCCCTCAACCCTCGGGAACCCCTAAAGCGGACGGCCGACAACAACTGGGTTCACGTCACCTGTGCCGTGTGGACACCTGAGATCAAGTTCGGCAATGCCAAGGCCCTTGGGCCAAGCGAGGGCATTCCACTCATCCCGCAATCAAGATATGCCGAGGTGTGCAAGGTTTGCAAGAGGGATGACGGAGCTTGTGTTAGCTGCCACCATTGTCGTGCCTCAGTACACGTTGAATGCGCCCATCAAGCCAGCTACGTCTTGGGCTTCGATATAACTCCTGTTAAGGGTTCCCGGCGTGATCAGTTCAACATCGTCTCGCTCAATGGGGAAAGCGGAGTTATGACAGCTGCGATCTGGTGCAAAGAACATGCGCCAAAGACCAAGGCGCATCAGATGCATGACATGGTGGAAGAGAGTGGCATGAACGTGCTTCAGCTCTATGTCCAGAACTTCAAACAGGCCGATCTTGCACTTACCGGATGCGCGAGGAAGGCAAATCAGATTACCGTTGCTTCCAAGATGTCGACGCCAGTCTCCCCGCCAGCATCAAACCGTCGCTTTTCGACCATCAATGCTGCCAATGTTGTCAATGGCGACCGTGACGCATCACCAACTGCACTCGTTCCTGGTGGTAAGGTTTGCATGACTTGCAGTACCGATGTCAGTCCAACGTGGCATGCGATCGACCAAACGCAGGAGCGCGAACTCACTAATGGATATTATGGGAAGCTGGGCCTCGAGGCTCAGAGGTTCGTGGAACAGCGGAGCTTCCAGTGTCACAAATGCAAGAAGCTAAATCGGAAACCCAACCCGCACCCGCCTCAAGTCGATGAGCCGACGACCCTTTCGGAGCCCAGGCAAGCACACCCTTCAGCAATTGTCGCCGATCGGTCTATCGGCCCCGTTGATTCCAGACATGCGATTCGTACATCATACTGGTCCCCAGGGATGCCGCCGGCTACCGGACACGCGGGTGCGCAGCCTGTGCCTCTTCAGGCGCCCGTTGGCGGCCCCATCGCACCCCCGATGATCCCGCCCAGCGTCCAAGGTCCCCCTGTGGCACCCCCACCCTTGCCTC
>Ga0247760_1001448_pt1 | contig 21909 bp, 2 predicted proteins | sample UWRJL171409R4_FD_179936 | JGI IMG/M metagenome (GOLD analysis project Ga0247760, IMG submission 179936) | Plant litter microbial communities from Arlington Agricultural Research Station in Wisconsin, United States - UWRJ-L171-409R-4 | ecosystem: Environmental > Terrestrial > Plant litter >... | reverse complement strand
GATGCTGCCTGCCTGTGGCTAGCAGCTAGATGTAGAAGGATTACGGTGCAGTGCTCTAACAATAGTCCACGCGGAACTCTACTAGAGTTCCTTTCTTTTGCCCCACTTTTTCTAGGAAATGGGGGGTAGAGTTCCTTTCTATATAAGGGGTAGAGTTCGTTTTATTCCCAAAAATATATAGTTATTAAAGCGGTACCGTTCGAATTGCAAAAAGAAAACTAAAACTTCTATCTCTTCAGATTTCCTGTATAATATTTAATTATTAAGATATGGGGGTGAGAAGATATTGGGGGTAAAAGGTCTGAAATCGTTATACGATTAGTATAATATATATTTAATTACTTAATTAAAATAAATAAAATTAATATATATTAAATTGCTAGTTTCTAGTAATTAAAATATATATTTTTAATTTGCTATATAATACGTAGTATTAGATAAACGTTTAATTTAATTTGGTATAATCCTGCGCAGATATAAAGGTATCTTAAGGTTTAGGGTCCTTTTATGCAAATAAGCTTTTTTACCCCTATAAAGTTAATTAAAAAACCCCTATAAAGATTTAGCCACAAAAATACAATTTAAAAAGCTTTTTGCCAGAATATATAATATTTAATCAATTATTCTTTTCTTACAATCTAATCGTACCCTATTATAGCTTATGCAATTAAAATTATAAGCGTTATACTATATAATAAAAGGGACGATGCGTATTGTATTATATAGAAGATAATTAATAAATTGCGTATTAAAGTTTTAAGATTATATAAGATATAAATTTAAATATAATTAGAATAAATTCCCGTATACGTTTAAAATATCTTTAAAATATATATATGAGAGATATAAAAGCTCCCTAAAGAAATTAGATATTATATAGTATAATAAAAGTCCCAAAGTATAATATAATTATCTTTATATATTAGAATTTAAGGTATAATATTGTAAAGAGCCGTTGCTATAGTATTAACTATTTTCTAAAGGCAAAGTATTATATAATAAGATTTATAAATTATATAAACTTATATTTTTATAAATATATTGTATTTTATTTATATAGGTAAAATAGTAGGCGTATAAAATTACTATTATTATTATAAACTTCTAATATAAAAAAGCGTTATAGGTTATAAGTATACAAATCCACCATCGCCTTTATAAATTCCTAATATAAAAAATATTGTAAAATAATATACGTATATTATTACTATTACTACTTTTAACTGCCTAATTATCCTATTAAGGCTCGCAACCCTAGCTTATAATAGTATAAGCCTAAAAAACACATTTAAGAATTACTAGCTCTAAACCCTATATTATATTACTATATAAAACTAACGCTTACCTTTACCCTTACCCCCTTTTTGCAAAAGGTTTTTAAAACATTTTCTTTAGCGTTATACCTTTACATCCAGGCCCTTAGCCTAATAAAAAGCCTAATATGTAGTATTCCTTAAGTCCCTTGCATAACTTATAATTTTATTCATTTAATTAATTAGCTTATTATATAAGTTTAGGTTTAAAATACCGTTATTAATTTTAATTAAGCTTATATTAATAGACTATAACAAACTATTATTAGTATTATTATCCTTTTTCTTATTACTAAAATCTAGTACTATTTACTTAAAGCTAATATTAGTGTTTTTTAACGTTTAATATCTTAAGGTTTTGTTTAATTTAAAAGGAATAAGTATATCGTATTTAACTACTATATAAGTTAGTTATTTTATCTAATTATATTATAATATATATACTAAATCCTATATTAGCCCCCCCGCCTACTTCGTAATGGGAATACTTCGTCTTTTAGTTTATTAATACGCAATTAAAATATATGTTATTAAAATAACCTTATATAATAAGGTAATATTTAAAGAACTTTTTATTCCCAGTATTATAGTAGTTTATATAAGGGCTATTATCTAGTTATTCGCTTTTTAATACTAATATTAAAGTATTTCTATATTAAGTATTTTTAATTAAGGTTTGCCACGTTAGGTATTACTTAATAAAGTTATTATATTTAATAAATATAATTTTATTAGGCAATTTTAATTTTAAAATAACTATATAGGTAGTTATATTAGCGTATTTAGCAAGGTTTTATAATATAAAAGGCCAAGGGGCTACGAAGAAGTTAATATACTTCTCGTTATTAATATAATCCGCCAATATACCTGCAAGCCACTTAATAGTAGTAGTAGTAGTCTTAGCCTATTTATAAGGAGGTATTGCTGCTATATGCGTTGTTAATATATTAAATATAACTAGTTATAGGCTATATATATTTTATAAACGTTATTAAGGGTAAAAGTAAGGCGGATAAGCTATATAAGGTGGTAGATACTATAACTTATTAATTATTAGCATTAGCTGGAATTTTATATAATACCTAGTAAATGGTAATATTAGTAGGTAACTTAGGGCATAGAATAATATGATCATATAAAAAGTAGGGGTAAGTAGAAATTTAAATAGTTAAAGTATAGTAAAAGGCAAAGTAGTGTAAATTGCGAATTATATAATATATTAGTTAAAAGAAACTGAAAATGGCCATTTTATAAAGTATACGATATAGGAAAATATATAAGGAGTATTAAAAGTATATATATAATATATAAACGGGAGAATAAATAGAAGAATATTATATACCTTAAGCTAAAGTAGGTAATATATTAGGGTTATACTAAGCGTAAATTTCTTAATTACGTATATAAAGATAAAGGTGCAAAGTAGGTAAAGTATATATATATAGTATATAAAGTAAGAAAATATTACGTACCTTAAGATGTAATATACAATATATTACGGGTTATATTAGGTATAAATTTCTTAATTACGCGTATAAAGGTAAAGGTAAAGTATAAGGCGATAAAAAGTATGCTTAGTATATAAAGCAGCAAAATAAGAAAGAAAGCGTTACGTACCTTAAGCTAGGGCGTATAATATATTATGGGCTATGCTGGGTATAAGTTTCTCAGATACGTATATAAGGTTAGGAGTAAAAAGTGGGCAGAAAAAGTATATATATTATATATAGAGCAAGAAAATATTACGTACCTTAAGCTAAAGCGGGCAATATATAATAAGCTGTACTGGGTATAAGTTTCTCAAACGTACGTATAAGGTTGGGGGTGGAAAGTAAGCAAAGAGTATATGTAAGTAGTATACAGAGCAAGAAAATATTACGCACCTCAAGATAAAGTGGGCGATATGCTGCGGGCTGTACTGGGTATAAGATTCTCAATTACGTATATAAAGGTAGGGGTGGAAAGTAAGTAAAGGAAGAGTATGCTTGGTATATAAAGCAGAAAAATAAGAAAGAAAATGTAATATACCTTAAGCTAAAGCGGGTGATATACCGAAAGCTATATTAAGTATAAGTTTCTTAGCTACGTATACGAAAATAGACGTATAAAATAGGTAAAAAATATATATATAGTATATAAAGTAAGAAAATATTACGTACCTTAAGATATAGCAAACGATAGGCTATGGGTTATTAAGGTAAGTAGTAATTAAAGTTATTATATAAAGGAAGAAAGGTAGTAGAGGGCAGAGGGTAAGGGGGGTATTTATACCTAGAAATTATACCGGCCATTAAGGTGCTGGTTTCTACTATTTTCGGTAAGTAGGCCCGATTTTGCTATTACTGGTTTGCTCCTTCCTTTACAGTTCCAGGTAGAAATAGCGCTATACGCGGTTATTCAATACTATGGTTTGCTCTTTAATATAATAGTAGCGTTATATATAATTAATATTAAATGAAAAGCTAGCAATTATATTAATTTTTATCTTATAACTTAATATACACGTTATATACTAACCCAGGTCTTATAACTTCTATTTGCAAAATTGCTATATAATAGCAACATTAGGTTAAATATTAATAATTAGTTTATATCCTTAATACTATATATATTATATATTATCCAAAATACTACGTTAATATTAGAAACGCTAGTTATTAAACCGGATAACTCCTTATATTATATATTTACTTACTAGGTTAAATAAACTTAGCTAGCTACCTAGATGTAATTTTAGCTAGAGAGCTTTTCTATAGCATTATACCATCTTCTCCGGTAGGATGCTTTGTTATATTATAATATTATATTATTTTATATTAATAGTTAAATAAGCTAAAGAATTAATTTATTATAATACCTCTCTAATATATAGGGGCTTTAATTCGTTATAATTATAATCCACGCGGCAGTCTACTAAACTTGGTTTCTTTTACCCCACTTTTTCTAGAAAATAGGGGGTAGATTCGATTACTATATAGGGGGTAGACGTGAGTTTGTTCCCAAAGGTATATAGTTATAAAAATAGTACTATTCGAATCGCAAGAAGAAAACTAAAACTTCTATTTTTTCAAATTTCCTATACAATATCTAGTTATTGAGATATAGGGGTGAGAAGATATTGGGGGTAAAAGGTCTAAACCTGCTATACGATTAGTACAATACATATTCGGCCACTTAACCAAAATGAATAAAACCGATATATATTAAATCACCAGTTTCTAGTAATTAAAACGTATATTTTCAATTTGCTATATAATACGTAATACTGGAAAAAGGTTCAATTTAATTTGGTATAATCCCGTATAAATATAAGGGTATCTTAAGGTTTAAGGTCCTCTTAGCAAATAAGCTTTTTTATCCCTGTAAACTCAATTAAAAAACCTTTATAAAAAGCCAGTTACAAAAATACAATTAAAAAAGCTTCCAACCAAAATATATAATATAATCAATCATTCTTTTCTTACAATTTAATAACACCTTACTACAGCCCCTTCAATTAAAACTATAAGCGCTATATTATATAATAAAAGAGACGATACGTATTGCATTATATAAAAGACAATTAATAAATCGCGTATTAAAGTTTCGAAATTATACAAGATATAAACCTGGACATAATTAAAACAAATTTCCGTATATATCTAAAATATCTTTAAAATATATATACAAGAGACATAAAAGCTCCCCAAAAAAATTAGACATTATATAATATAATAAAATCCCAAAGTACAATATAATCATCAGGATCCAAAATACAATACCACAAATAGCCGCCGCTACAATATCAACTATTTTCTAAAGGCAGGGCATTATATAGTAGGATCCACAAATTACATAGACTTATATTTTTACAAACGTATCGTATTTTATCTATATAGGTAAAACAGCAGGTATACAAAACCACCATTACTATTACAAACTTCTAATGTAAAAAAGCATCACAGGTTACAAGCGTATAAATCCGCCATCGCCTTTACAAATTCCCAATATAAAAAACATCGCAAGATGGTATGCGTATATTATCGCCATTACTACCCTTAACTACCTAATTATCCCACTAAAACTCGCAACCCCAGCTCACAATAGTACAGGCTTAAAAAACGCATTTAAAAATTACTAATTCTAAACCTTATACTATATCGCTATATAAAACTAACGCCTACCCTTACCCTTACCCCCCTTTTGCAAAAGGTTTTCGGAACGTTCTCTCTAGCACTATACCTTTACATCCAGGCCCTCAGCCCGATAAGAGGCCTAGTACGTAACATTTCTTAAATCCCTTATATAATTTATAACTTTATTCCTTTAGTTAACTAGCTTATTATACGAATTTAAGCTTAAAATACCGCTATTAGTTTCGATTAAAATTATACTAATAAACTATAGCAAGCCGTCATTAGTACCATCATCCTCCTCCTCGTTACTAAAATCCAATACTACCTACTCAAAACTAATACCAGTATTTTTTAACGTTTAATACCTTAAAATCTTACTTAACTTAAAGGGAATAAGCGTATCGTACTTAACTACTATATAAATCATTTTATCCAACTATACCGTAATATATATACCAAATCCTGCATCAGCCCCCCTACCTACTCCGTAATAAAAATATTTCATCTTTTAATCTACTAATACGTAATTAAAGTACGCGTTATTAAAATAGCCCTATATAATAAGGTAATACTTAAAGAACTTTTTATTCCCGGTACTATAACGGTTTGTATAAAAGCCGTTATCCGGCTATTCGCCTTTTAATACTAATACCAAAACATTTCCGTATTAAATATTTTTAATTAAGGTTTACTACATTAGGCACCACTTAATAAAATTATCGTATTTAACAAGTATAACCTTATTAGGTAATCCCGACTTTAAAATAACTATATAAGTAACTATATTAGTATATTTAGCAAAGCTTTATAGTATAAAAGGCTAAGGGGCTATGGAGAAGTTAATATACTTCTCGTTATCGATATAATCCACCAATACACCCGCAGGCCATTTAATAGCGGCGGTAATGGTTTTGGCCTATCCGCGAGGAGGTATTATTACTATATACGTCGTTAATACATTAAACATAACCAACTATAGGCTATACATACCTTATAAACGTTATTAGGGGTAAGAGTAAGGCGGATAAATTACATAAAGCAGCAAATATTATAACTTATTAATTATTAATATTAATTGGAATTTTATATAATACCTAGTAAACGGTAATACTAATAGGCAACCTAGGGCAAAAAATAATAAAATTATACGAAAGGTAGAGGTAGGTAAAGATTTAAATAATCAAAGTATAATAAAAGGCAAAGTAGTATAAATTGCGAATTATATAATATATCAGTTAGAAGAAACTAAAAAGGGTTATTTTATAAAGTATATAACGCGGGGAAATACGTAAGGAGTATTAGGAGTATATATATAGTATATAAGTAGGAAAATAAGTAGGAGAATGTTATATACCTTAAGCTAAAGCAGGTAATATACCATAAGCTATACTAGGCGTGAATTTTTCAATTACGTATACAAAGATAAAGGTACAAAGTAAATAGAGTATATATATATATAGTATATAAAATAAAAAAATATCACGCACCTTAAAATATAGTATACAATATATTACGAATTATATTAGGTATAAATTTCTCAATTACACGTACAAAAGTAAAGGCAAAGTATAAGGTAATAAAAAGTATACTTGGTATATAAAGCAGTAAAATAAAAAAGAAAGCGTTACGTACTTTAAGCTGGGGCGTATAATATACTGTGGGTTATACTAGGTATAAGTTTCTCGGACGCGTATATAAAGTTAAAAGTAAAAAGTAAGTAGAGAAAAAAAGTATATATATATATATAAAGTAAGAAAATATTACGTATTTTGAACTAAAGCGGGTAATATACAATAAGTTATATTAAATATAAGTTTTTCAAACGCGCATATAAAATTAAGGGTAAAAAGTAAGTAAAAAGTATATATAAGTAGTATACAGAGTAAGAAAATATCACGTACCTTAAAATAAAGTAGGTAATATACTACGGGTTATACTAAGTATAAATTTCTCAATTATACGTATAAAGATAGAGGCCAAGTATAAGGCGATAAAAAGTATATTTAGTATATAAGTAGCAAAATAAAAAAGAAAATATTACATATTTTAAGCTAAAGCGGGTAATATACCAAAAGCTATACTAAGTATAAGTTTCTCAGCTACGTATACGAAGATAAAGGTACAAAGTAGGTAAAGTATATATATATATATAGTATACAAAGCAAGAAAATATCACGTACCTCAAGATAAAATGGGCGATATACTACAGGCTATGCTAGGTATAAGATTTTTAATTACGCGTACGAAGGTAAGGGTAAAAAGTAAGTAAAGGGAAAGTATATTTAGTATATAGAGTAAAAAAATAAAAAAGAAAATATAACGTACCTTAAGCTGGAGCGGGCAATATACTAAAAGCTGTACTAAGTATAAGTTTTTTAACCGCACGTACGAAAATAAACGTATAAAGTAGGTAAAAAGTATATATATAGTATATAAAGTAAGAAAATATTACGTACCTTAAAATATAGTAAGTAATAGGCTATAGGTTATTAAGGTGGGTAGTAATTAAAATTATTATATAAAGGAAAAAAGGTAGTAAAGGGCGGAGGGTAAGGGGTGTATTTATACCCAAAAATTATACCAGCTATTAAAGTACTGGTTTCCACTATTCTTAGTAAGTAGGTCTGATTTTGCTATTACTAATTTGCTCCTTCCTTTACAATTTTAAGTAAAAATAGTATTATACGCGGTTATTCGGTACTATAATTTGCTTTTTAATGCAGCAGTAACGTTATACGTAATTGATATTGGATAAAAAGCTAGTAATTATATTAATTTTTATCTTATAACTCGATATACGCGTTATATACCGACCCAGGTCTTATGGTTTCTATTCGCAAAATTGCTGTATAATAGCAATATTGGGTTAAATATTAATAATCAATTTATATCCTCGATATTATATATATTATATATTATTTATAATACTTCGTTAATATTAGAAACGCTAGTTATTAAACTAGATGACTTTTTGTACCGTATATTTACTTATTAGGTTAAATAAACTTAACTAGCTACCTAAATATAATTTTAGCTGGAGAGCTCCTTTATAGTATTATATTATTTTTTTCGGTAGGACGTTTTATTATACTATAATATTATATTATTTTATATTAATAATTGAACGAGCTAAAGAATTAACCTATTATAATACCTTTTTAGTATATAGGGGTTTTAATTCGTTATCGCTGGGAGTTTTAACTTGCAGCTAATAAAAAAGGTTAAATAGGTCTACTTTGGGTTAGTATATACCGCTAATTTAAAAAATTAATATATTTTTACAACCTCTTTTTACCGTATAATTTTTAAATTAGCAAATTATTAGCTTTTATTACAGTTTATTTTCTTATTCTATTAAATTAATTTTCCTACGTATATTTTTATATAATTTTGCATTTAAATATTACGTAATATTTTTACATTTAGCTTTTATAAACCTATTTTATTATTTTAAAAAGTATAATCTTTTCGTTTATATAAGTTATTATTACTAGATACTTCCCAGCGAAGCCAAAATATATTTTACTAGCTAGTATAAGGGTATACTTTTTATAATTTGGAAAATTATTATATAGCATTTAGCCTTATTTAATATAAAGTTTTAAAAATAAGCTGATTTTAATTTCCTTAAGCTGCCTAAAAGGCTAGTACCTATAATTTCCTAGTTTAAAGGGCCTTTTTATAACGGTTTATTTTATATTATATATCTGTATATTATAATATTAATTAAGTATATATAAGGTTATTATAAAAGTAACTACAGCTGGGTTAACTTAAGGCCTTAAGGTTGGTTAATAATTACGGTAGGTACTATTAAATTATATAGCCTGACTAGTTTTAGTAAAGTCCAGTATAGGATGTTATAGGGGATAAGTTCCTTGTAACGGGCGCAGTGGAAGGTTTTAAGGGTACGATAACTGCCCGGGACGGGTTAAAGGAAGCTAAGATTAGCAAACTAACCTACTATAACAAGTAAAGATACAGGGGTTTATGCCCTGTAATAGGGTGACTATAGTGGGCTTTGCACAGAGATTACGAAGGTTAAAAGGTTGCCTGCAGGCTATATATAAACTATTTTGCTTAAGGTAGAAGAAGGGAAAAGAATTAGATACCAGAAATATAAAAGGGGAGATGGTTCTTTATAGGGCCCTTAATAGGTATAGGTTAACTTTATAGGGGGTGAGGGCCCTAAAATATAAAAGGAAAGCCTATACTATAGAGGGAAAAGTACTTACGTTGGCGCTGGAATCCAAAGGATTTTAGGGTAACGAGTTGGCTGTACTAACGTAACAGTAGTGGTAAGTCTACCCCTGTAGGCCAAGCCTACAGGTAGTGGGTCCTTGGAACTCCCCGTCGGTTTTAGTAGGTTTTAGTAGGTCCAGGGGGCTTGGCAGCCCCCCTGAACCACAATATTAACTCCCCGTAGTTGTGGTGACTGTACTTTGCTATAGTGCAGTCGGTAGTACTCCCAGGGCAGTAGATTAACTAGGCTACAGCACCCAAGGGTGCTGTAGCTACAGGGTAACTGGGCTGTAATTTCAATAGGTACTATTGTACCGTAGTGTACTGGAGTTTTATATTAACGTTTCTTTACTAAGAGGAAAGGTTTAGCTTATTTTAAGGTTATTGTACCTATTCCAATACGTAATATTATATTAGGTAGATATTCCGAATAATTAATAACGGTATAATGATTTATTAATTTAGCTATAAAGTAAATAGATGGTATATAATACGCTATAGGTATTATTAGTAATAAATTCGGGTCCTTTGAGTTTAATCTTTAGGTTTAACGTACGGGATAGGGTAAATATTTTAACGGGTTATTATTTAATACGATTTGGTAACTAATTAGTAGAGATCCGGAAGTTAAGTAATTAGATATATTAAAAATATTAGTATAGTAGTAGGAGGAGTATTTACTACGGTTAGGTTTCCTTTGAGAGGTTATTGATACTATTGTATAAAAGGTATAATTAGTATCCGACCGTTTGGAAGCTGGTTTAATTATATTATTTAAGATCGTTAATAAATTGGGAAGCAGGTTATAGTACCCTTTTAACGTATAGGTTAAAATTATTACTATTATTAGGTATACTAAGGTCTGGTAAAGGGCTATATTATATATTTACTATACTTAGGTGTTTTTCGAAAATCCGCGTATCTAAAAGAAGTTTACGCTATAGAAGATAATGCTGTATTAAGAGGATTTATAGTAGTTTATTATCTAAGTAACTAAAAAGTAATTATATAATACGTTTAAGGGTAATAATTATATAGTTCTTAACTGGTTTATCCTTAACTTTTTAATTAATTTACTTAATTATTAATTACTAAGTTAATTATACGAAAGTTCTTTACTATTAACGTTAGCGGAAATAAGCGTTAATTTAATATATAATATTTGGATAGTTTTTATAATATATATTAATAAGTATTTCGTAATCTTTTAAGTAATAAAGTACCTAATTTTATATTAAAATTAGCTGGAAATAAAAGAAAATCTAATATAAAAAAATGGTAAATTAGCCTTATATACGTATTACGTTTTTACTAAATAATAGTTAATTCCTATACTAAATAACGACGGATTTTTTAAGTTTATATAAGTAAAAATTTCGCGTTTCCTTTAACGGTTTACCTAGAAAAGTCAGCTTACGCCCTTTAATTAGATTATTAATATTAAAGCATATAATATAAAACTTACCCGGGATAACGCGTAAAAGGGCTATATTTTATAAAGTGGTAAAAATAGGATAATTCTTTCGTATAAGTAATAGTTTTTTATAATAATAGATTTTTTAAAAATAATATAAAAGCTTATATAATTCCTAAAAAACCTTATAAACAAGTTTATTTTTATACCCTATAATTACGTATTACTAGAGATTCCAGATAATATAAAAAATAATTTATATAATTTTATACCTAATTTCTCTTTTATAAGGAACCCAGAAAACAAATTGTAGATTAAATTAGGCCGTAGGTGGCTTTTTAAATAAATCTATACCGTAAACCAGTTATAAGAATATTAAATTAATAATACGGATAGCAATATTAAAATATAGTAAAGCGAGGCTTCAACTTACCTCGCTTAGGTCAAAGAGTTCCAAAAGTAGCTTTTCGTTACCATATACTTATTTGCTAATTAGCTAGTACACGCGACGGAGCTTCTGGTTATACGGCTAATTAATATACCCAACAGTAGCCTATAAAATATATATATACAGGATAATTAAATCTGTATATAAATAGGTTACTATAAAAGCTACATAATTATTAAGTAGGTAAAGCTAATCTCCCGGTTTCTACTTCGTAAGTTTACGTTTTTATTTATACGGTACTTTTAAATAGTTCTCCTATTTATTTAGTATCTTTTTACTAAGCTTACTAATACGTTTTACTATACTATTATACCATAGTTATAAGCCAACTTATTAGTTAAGTTGCTAGACGATAATAAGGATGATTTAGTATTACTAGATAATTAAAATTACAAAAACGCTATTATACAACCGCCTTATTATTAGTATTTTATCTATAATAAGTACTTCTAATTATTTAATAAGATACGTTAGGTACTAAAAGCGTATACGAAATACTATTTAAAATATATTATTACTATTTACAAATAGTATTATATAACTATTACCATCGCCCGCAGGTTTATTAAAAACGCCTAGTTTATATAATAGTATAAGCTGGCCGTTTCTTCGTACGAGGATTTGGATACGGAGAACAATAAGGATAATTACCTCGATTTATAAATCACCTACTCTTTCTACATAGCCCAGATAACGTATAATCGTATTATTACTAATTTTAGTAACATTAAAAGCCTAATAGCGTACCTTGAAGTTAGTATAACGTAATATAAACTATTCGGCTTTGGTTCCAGTTTTTTCGGTATTTAAACTGGGTATATTAGCAACTTATTTATTACGCAGAGCTATATATACGTTTAATAACTCCGCTACCTTTGTATAATTAATTTTAAGGCTATATTAATTAAAGCTTTAGGCCAGCCCAGCGCCAGGCTTAAGCCGTACCAAGCTAAGGTGTTAAGTACTATAGTTTTGTATTATAACCCTATACTCCAGATCGTAACGACTAGCCAGGGTAAGATAATAAGCTTCCTACTACCGGTGATAGCTAGCCCTAACAGCGGTATAATAATTATTATTATTTCGTTTATTATATTATAAATAGATTTTATTATACGTATTAACCGTATCTAAAAGGACCTTTATACGATTTGGAACCCCGGGGTTGGGTATTATATAATCCGGCTAGTACTTATATCGCCCGAGTATTTTGATTACTTATTGTAGTAGAGTTTTATTAAACGCTTGGTTACCTTTTTCTATCTGGATTATATTATTATTAACAAATACTACGCTATATTAAATACTAGTTACTAATTTAGGTTATAACTACGTAATATTCGTAACTACCTTTTTAATATAGCTACGTAATTGATTTTCCTAACCGTAACTTTATAACCTCGGTATAAGGCGGAGTTATGGAACATTTTGGGCCTGTACCTATTATAGTTAATTATTAAAGTATTCCGGGGCTTAATTAATTAACTAGATATATAATACTAAGTTTAAACTTTTAATAATTCCGATAAAGAGGAAGATATAGTTGTATAATTAATTAATAATTATTTGGTAAAATAGGGTGGCTTAGTACTCCGGGGTTGGGTTATTATATATTATTATATAGTCGAGCTTATCGGCTAGCTGGTATAATAGTTGGGCTGCTTAGCGTATTACGTTAGTATTGGCTCTGGTTAGTAAAAGGATAGTATATTTGTAAATTGGAAAAGGAACGGGGGCGTTATTGTTATTACTAACGCGTTAAGTTAAGGATTTAACGAGCCTAATATCCGGTTTATTGTATATATTGGATTACCTTATTAGTTACACTATTTTGTATAGGAAATTAGCCGAATTAGTTGCGATAGTAAAGGTGGTACGAGTGTATTAGTATATGTGGCCTTGGCGCTGGAGGTTGCGAAACGTTCCGTAAACGAGGAGGAAATTATTAACTACGTAGGTTAGATGGCCGTTTGCCGGCGTTAGTACCTAGCCTTAGTTATAAATGGTTTAGTCCGCTAGATATATATTAAGGGTAAGTTCTAATGCGATTTATATTTTGGTTATACGAATTAGGTTATTAAGGTCTTAGAAGCCGCTACGTTGGATCCGTACGAAAAACGGATGGCTAATGGATTGGTAATACTGGTATGTAATAACGTTACTTAGGAGGTAGAATTTTAGCGGATATATAATAAATTTTGTAAGTTATTTGTATTTTTCGAATATTATTATATTTGCTTTAGTAACCGTACGTAACGTATTAAGTTAGGGTATAAAGTATACTGGTTTAAGAATTATATTAATTTAGGGTAGTAGTTTAATTGGATTTGCAGATTACGTAGCGTTAATATAAAAAGGTATAGTTATTATTTTAAATACTAGTTACTATAAAAGCTATATAAGGTATAGGCTATAGAGTTAGTAAATAGGCGATTGTTTAAGCTAGTACGAAGACCCTATCTTTTAATTTGTAATAGATGCTAGTAGCATCTATTGAAATTTATATGGCCCTATAGCCTTATAGGGGGTAGGATCCGTTATAACCTTTAGAAGTAGGATCCGATGACTTTTTTTTGGTAAAAAAGTATAAAACCTATATATATCGAAAGCTCTTAATTACGTATATAATTTTATTTAACCCCAGGTTTATACGATTAATTTTAAGGTAGTTACAATAGTAGGAAAGTTTTATATTTATTTTTGTAAGGAGTAATACTAAGGCCGGATTTAACTAATCAAATATTTATACCTTACTTAGGGGAAGCTGTATATAAGTTAAAGGATTAACCTTAATAAGTAAATTTCGCTTAGAAAAAGCAAATTATTATTATAATATATACTAAAAAGTAAAATAAAATTATTTAAAATCTTACTATTGTATAAGCTACTTATTTATATTATATATAAATATTACGTTCTTATTAACGAAATCCCAATACATTTTAAGAACCAATATTAGTAACTTATACCTATAAAGCGATAAATTATTTTCAAAGCAGCCTATAACTTTAACTTATACGATAATTAACAATCGCTTAATACTCTTAAAATACCAATAAAGCCTATTTTACTAATCGCTAAATTAAAAAGCCTATTTATGGGGGCTTTTCGCTACAATATATATTAGTTTGTAACTTGTATAATACGTTATTAATTTCCCGTATCGTATAATTGCTAATTACTTCTACTTAAGTATAAATAATATAAAAATATTACCGTTAGATTTATAATTAGGTTAATCCTTATACGAAAGGAGGTAATACTTACTAGCGACTAGTATATCTTCCGAAAGAGCTATAAATTAAAGGGGTTTTTTATTAACGGTTCTTCCCAAAAAGGCGCGTATTTTAATGGTTTAAGATTACGCTAGTTCCAGAAACTATATAATTAAAATTACCAATTTAGGAGAAGGGTAATTTCTCTTCCCAAATTATTACTAGTTTCCAAAATACCCAATAACGTATAATTACCATCCAAAAGTCTAAAGGTAAAATTATACCGAACCAATAGCTTAATTAAGTATAGTAAATAATTTATTTATAAGATTTTCTAGCAAATTAAATCTGGTCATTGGTTTTAATAAAGGCTGAGGAAGGTTGGTATTAATAGGGTTATACGGTATTTAAAAGCTTTATTAATTTAAATAAATTACTTTTAGCAGCTTAAAAATACCTTAATAAAATTATATAATTAGCCTAAGGCTTTTATATAATTAATAATACTAGGATAATAGTATTTTTCGAAACCAATTAGGTAAATTACTAAAAACCAAAACCAACCTATTCGTTTAATACCTAATTGGAGCCCAAGATGATAATATAATATATTAGTTATTAAAAACGTATCATCGGGTATATCTTCCATATAATAATTTTAAACGAGGATAATTAACCCCCATTTAAATTGATAAAATAATAATAAAACGTACTTAATAAGTTTATTAATAATATTAATTAATATAAATTATACGATTTTATAAATAGGGCTTATTTGGATTTTCTAATTATACTTCTAGACTACAAATTTAAGGGTTTGAATTATAATAGCGTATTTTTCTTAATACTCGCGGCCATAAGGGTCTGGGAGAATAGCAATTAGTATATATTAGATTAATATACGACAATTTATTTAATTATTATTACCATTATATAAATACTTATTATATATTAATCGTATTTTAAGGTTAAGAATTCCAATAATTTAGATAAAGGGTTTTTCAATATCGTATAATACAAAATAATTAGATTTATAACTATTACCAGTATATCTACCAGGTTATAGCTAATAAACTGGATTTTCAAGATTAAATCGTATAATTTAAGGATCGTTTATACTACCCCAGCCCAAACCCAGGTTACGTAGTTTAAAAATAATAGGGTTACGTTACGGTTAGTTTTATTTACGTTTAATTAGCTTTTAAAAATATTATATAAAATGATCTTATATTTAAATTATATAATATATTTTTTAACGTTTAAAAAGGATAACGTATAGTAACCCAAAGTTAATTAGCTTAGATTATATAACGATATAGGTAACGATTAAATAACTTTTTCGTTTATTTAAAACTAACGGAATAAGTATCTTTAGAATCTCAATACGTAATTTATATAAAAATTAGCCCAGAATATAAGGTTATAAGCCAGGTAACGTAAGCTAGGAATAATATATATACAACCCGTAATTTATAAAACGTATTTAAATATAATAGATTCGTTTCGGAAGCATCTTCTCTTTACAATCTATTTACTTACTAAGTAACCAGCTTATACGATAAAGATACTTAATATCCAGTATTTTAATACTCCGTATAATTATATCCGTAACGTTTTTATTAAAAATAAAATGGTTTACTTATAGTATTTTTACCATAAGGGCTACCAGTATACTAGTAATATTAAGGTTATTAATTGTTATCTCCCTAAGGCTCTCGGCAAAATCTTTATACAATATCTCATTTTAGTTATTCCGTTTTATTAATAGATTTAAATCAATGCCGGCTACGGGGAGGTAATTAGCCCGTTTATTTGGGAAAAGAGCTTCGTACAACCCTATCCTTTAATCCGCAACGGATGCTAGTAGCATCCGTTGAAATCTATATGGCCCCACAGCCCTATAGGGGGTAGGATCCGTTGTAACCTTTAGGAGTAGGATCCGATGACTTTTTTCTGGTAAAAACGTATAAAACCTATATGTATCGAAAGCTCTTAATTACGTACATAATCCTATTTAACCCCAGGCTTATACGATTAGTCCTAAGGTGGTTGTAATGGTAGGAAAGTTTTGTATTTATTTTCGTAGGGAGCGATACTAAGGCCGGACCTAGCCAATTAAATACTTACATTTTACCTAGGGAAGGCTACGTATAAGCTAAAAAATTAACCCTAACAGGTAAATTTCACTTAGAAAAAGCAAATCATTATTACAATATATACTAAAAAGCAAGATAAAACCGTTCAAAATCTTACTATTGTATAAGCTACTTATTTATACTATATATAAATATTACATTCTTATTAACAAAATCCCAACATATCTTAAGAACCAATATTGGTAACTTATACCTATAAAGCGATAAATTATCTTTAAAGCAGCCTACAATTCCGATTTATATAATAATTAATAATCGCTTAGCACTTTCAAAATACCAACGAAACCCATCCTACTAATTACTAAATTAAAAGGCCTATTTATAGGGGCTTTTCGCTATAATATATACTAATTTGTAACTTATATAATACGTTATTAATTTCCCGTATTGTATAATTACTAATTACTTCTACTTAAGTATAAATAATGCAAAAGTATTACCGTTAGGTCTATAATTAAATTAATTCTCGTACGAAAGGAGGTAATACTTACTAGCGGCTGGTATATCTTCCAAAAAAGCTATAGACTGGGGGGGTTTCTTACTAACGGTTCTTCCTAAAAAGGTACGTATCTTAATAGTTTAAGGTTACACCGGTTCTAAAAACTATATAATTGGAATTACTAGTTTAAAAGAAGGGTAATTTCTCTTTTTAAATCATTACCAGTTTCCAAAATACCTAATAACGTATAATTACTATCTAAAAATCTGAAGGTAAAATTATACCAAACTAATAGCTTAATTAAATATAGTAAGTAACCTATTTATAGGATTTTCCAACGGATTAGGTCCAATTGTTAATTTTGATAAAGGCCGAAAAAAGCTGGTATCAGTAGGGTCATACAATATTTAAAAGCTTTATTAATCTAAATAAGTTGCTTTTAGCGGCCTAAGAGTACCTTAATAAAATCGTATAATTAGCCCAGGGCTTTTATATAATTAATAATACTAGGATAATAGTACTTTTCGAAATTAACTAGGTAAATTACTAAAAGCCAAAACCAACCTACCTATTTAATACCTAATTAAAGCCCGAGATAATAATACAATATATCGGTTATTAAAAACGCATTATTAGGTATATCTTCTATATAATAGTCTTGGACGAGGATAATTAACCCCCGTTCAAACCGACAAGATAATAATAAAACGTACTTAGCGAATTTATTAATAGTATTAACTAGCGTAAGTTATATAATTCCGTAAATAAGATTTACTTAAATTTTCTAATCACGCTTCTAGACTACGAGTTTAAAGGTTTGGATTATAATAATATATTTCTCTTAGCACTCGTAACCATAGGGATCCGGGAAAATAGCAACTAATATATACTGGATTAATATATAACAATCTACTTAACTATTATTACCGTTATACGGATACTTATTATATATTAATTATATCTTAAGGTTAAAGATTCCAATAATTTAAATAAAGGGCTTTTTAATATTATATAATACAAAATAATTAAGTTTATAACTATTACTAATATATCTACCAAACCGTAACTAATAAACTAAATCTTCGGGACCAAATTATACAATTTAAAAATCGTTTATACTACCCCGGCCCAAGTCTAGGTTACGTAATTTAAAAATAATAAGGTTACGTTACGGCTAGTTTTATTTACACTTAACCAGCTTTCGAAAATATTATATAAAATAATTTTACGCTTAAATCGTATAATACGTTTTTTAACGTTTAAGGAAAATAATATATAGTAACTTAAAATCAATTAACTTAAATTATATAACGATATAGGCAACGATTAGGTAACTTTCTCATTTATCCAAAACCAACGGAATAGGTATCTTTAGAATTTTAATACGTAACTTATACAAAAACTAGCCTAAAATATAAGGTTATAAACCAAGTAGCGTAAACCGGGAACAATATATATATAACCCGTAGCCCGTAAAATATATTTAAATATAATAGATTCGTTCCGGGAATATCTTCTCTTTGCAATTTATTTATTTACTAAGTAGCCGGCTTGTATAATAAAAATACTTAGTATCCGATATTTTAATACTTTATATAATTATCTCCGTAACGTTTTTATTAAAAATAGAATAATTTACTTATAATATTTTTACTACAAAGGCTACCAGCATACTAATAGTATTAAAATTATTAATCGTTATCTCCCCAAGGCTCTCGGCAAAATCTTCGTATAATATCTCGTTCTAATTATTCCATTCTACCAGCAGATCCAGATCGATACCGGCTACGGGAAGGTAATTAACCCGTTTATCTAGGAAAAAAGCTTCGTACGACCCTAAAGGCTTGGTTCGGATAACAATAATTTAATACAATTATAAAGCTTGGATAAAATACACCGGATACTAAAAGCTAAAAGCAACGAGTTTTTAGGCTACAAAATTACGGTTTCTATATAACGGCATATTACTATTACTATTACTTACCAATTTCTTTAAAATATCTTTCCGCAGGGGCAAGGGCGGGGCCAGGGCCAGGGGTTTAGGAAAGGCGGCTCATACGATAAAAACGAGGATTCGGAGGATAAATTGGGCCCAAACCAGCATATTAACCATATTATCGATATATAGGCCGGGCACTTATCGTACGTAGCTAATATAATTTACAGCCGGGATCTCCAACAATTAGTACAGGGGTTAACCGTATAAGATAAGCTTTTCCGGCAAGCCAATATAACGTAGCATCGGCTATTATAATTTAATTCGTACAATAATAATTACATCTATTCGGTTTTAAACCAGCCCAAAAACGGTAAAGCTTTCCGGGTCCAGCAAATACAGCTAGGGGTACTACAGTAAGCCAATTTACTGGGTAATTTACGGAATATATACCAGAACCCAAAGTTAGTATTCCGTAGCAACTAGCAAAGGGCGTTGGAATATATCGTATAAAGCTTTACACTAATACTCCAAGTTACGGTAACTAATTGCGGGAAAAGCATATCGTTTATACTACCAGCATTTTTATCCAGTAGCAAATCGCTAGATAGCGTTACAATTATTATTATACCGTTTATTACGTTATAATACGATCTTCTTTCCCGGGCTTATACAATTAGGCTTAATTATAAGGTCTAATCGGAGGAAAACGTTATCGTAACGATTATATTAGTCACATTAAAGTCATTTATCACTAAAGCGTTTACTAATTTTATTAACTAGTTAACTATACAATAGCAGCTTAATCGTATCGTTTTCGACAAGTACCATATAATCTTGGATTCTTCGTATAAATACCAGCCCAAATTAATAACTATAAGCCAAATTCTTTACCGGGTTGGCGTTCAACTTATCTTTCTCACAGCCACGCTCCCGCCCAGAAACGAGGCTACGTTATAACAAACAATCAATTTACTAACGGAGCAGGTCCGGACCGTACAAATACAAACCAATCGGCCCAACATTACGTACTTAATTTAATTCGTTAGCAACGACTAGAAAATCGCAAATACAACTATCCAAATAACTCGTAAGGTTTTAAACTCAGCAGGTTATACGAAGATTATTATCTATTACCGGAAAATCCAGTTAATAAAGGCTATTAATTCCCAATTAGGGTACAGGGCTTATTTTACCGATATTACGGATAAGGAAGAAAAAGATAAAATTATACAAAACTAGCAAGAAAAAGGGGGGGCAATTATTGCAACCAACGTACTTAAAGCTGGGCTTAATATTCCAAACGTACAGCTTATTATCTACGTAAACTTGCCGAAAACGCTTCGGGACTTTATACAAAAGAGTAGGCGTGCTGGGAGGGATAGGTTACGATCTAAATCAGTTATAATTACAATTTAGGGTCGTACGAAAAAGGAAAACCGGAAAGGCAGCCAAGGGTATATAAAAAAGAAAGACCGGGAAGGTAACCAAGCTTGGCAGGTAGGAGAAGATATCGAAGAATACATTAATAATTAAATATTATATTAGTAGCTAATTTTATCCTAAGTAATAGACGGCTTTTACAATTGTATAAGGTATAGGGAAAATAAGGCGTTATATAATCTTTATAAAGCTATACGGAAGGTATAACGGCAGCAAACAGCGGAAGATAACAAGTAAGGCATCGCAACCAATTATAACGTACAGATAATATAACGATAAGCGATTTAGCATAACCGTACAGTATAGGCTTAAATTAACAATATCGTATAAAGACTTCGATTCTTTAAAAATAATTATACACTTTGTAAAATAAGCTATAAAAAAGGATATATAACGTACAAATATAGCGTATCTAGGCAGAATTATACAATTAATTGGGAGGTTATTAGCAAGTAGGTGGATATAATACAGGTACTTAGCGATATCGTACGACGTAAAAAGCTTCCCAAATACTACGCGTATTAGCATTACTATACACTACAGGATTATTACAAACATTGGCGTACGAAGGCGGGTAACGAAGGCAGCTTCGTATAAATAAACTCGATACGTTATACGTATTTATTGGTTATTTCGCAGGTTATAGCAACTAGTATAGTATTTAACCAGCAGAAGATTCTAAAAATAGCGGTAAAAATCGTACAAACACAAGGTATACCAATTCCAAAAACGATATCGTAGGAGGATTTTCTTTATACAAGGATTCAACTTAGCAGTATACAAACTATTAGCATTATAATTATATTTTTACTATTAAGTAAGCCATATAACCAGCAAATTGCATAATTTATTTTATTAGAAAAGAGTTTATTTAATTATTATATAAATTATAATATTATTTATTATAAATAAAATAAAAGGTAAAATAACTATTATAAACTTAGAGTTAAGATATAGTATAAATTAATTGTACAACAGAAGTCCATATATTAAGTAGGTAGAAAAATATAGGAATAATTATAATCAATATAATTTAAGTAGAAAAAGGGAGTACAAAAAAAGAGTAAAAACGTAATATAAAAAAGTGGTATAAATATAGTATAAATAAGGTATTAAAAAGCAGTATAAATAAGGTGTAAATAAGTAGTAAAATAAATATAAAAGGTATTATAAAAAAGCAGATTCAGG
>Ga0247760_1001447_pt1 | contig 21930 bp, 21 predicted proteins | sample UWRJL171409R4_FD_179936 | JGI IMG/M metagenome (GOLD analysis project Ga0247760, IMG submission 179936) | Plant litter microbial communities from Arlington Agricultural Research Station in Wisconsin, United States - UWRJ-L171-409R-4 | ecosystem: Environmental > Terrestrial > Plant litter >... | reverse complement strand
CGGGGGAGGGCTTACAACTTCCACTTGGGTATCCCGTCATCGGCCATATGCACGGTGGGCTCCCCGTAGTGTTGCCTGACGGCCTGGAAGAGCTCGATGGATTCCATTGCTGCAGCGATTTTAAGGGGTGTCAGTCCCAGCATCATGTGCATCAGAAGCCAGCTGCCCAGCGTGAGGACAGGAATCAGAATGACCCGCGTCAGCGACAGTGTGGCAACTTGGTCGGAGAAGACGACAAAGTCCTCAATGCCCGGCCGGGGGTGGTGTGTGGTATTGTCCAGGGCGAGGTTGGGGATGTCTATCTTGGGGGGGCTCCCGTCGATGTCCGGTTGGAGGTAGAGGGTGGTGTCGGTGAGAGTGTTGATGGTGGCGATGTAGGCGCTGAGAATGATGTAATACAGGTCTTTGTACATGCTCGAGTCGCGTGCGTCGAATCTGCTGGCTATCACGGCCTTTGCTGACTGAAGTGCTGACCCCTGTAGGGCAAATCCAAGATTGTAAGCGACGGGGAGTGTGAAGTAGCGCCGGAGAATCTCGACCATGGCGTCGGACAGCTTCTCCTTGCCAACCATGGCCTGTAGATTGAGAATGGTGCTGGACTTCTCGGGCCCCTCGTCCGCAAAGAACCATGTGTCGCTTTGCCAGCATGAGAGAGCGGGCCTTCCACGGAGCACTTTGTGGAAGGTTTGGTTGCCCTCGCGGACTTCCTTCGTCCTATACCACGGGTCCTCATTCTTCAAGTAGCTCTTCCGGTCAAACGATGAAACAATGATGGCCCAGCTGACGTTCCCTCGCTCACTCGCGGGCCTGATGGGAGCTTCGGCGCGGAACTTGGCAGATGGTGCTGGGCACAAAGAGTTGACTTCCTCGAGCTTCCCGTTGGGCTGCCTCAATGGAAGCCAGTATTTCTCTGTCGGGCTACTGCTTGAGTTGGCAGGGACAGAACCTACCCCCTGGTACCAGTTGTACTCGGTGATGCAGGATCCGGCGATGCTCAAACGGAGTTTGGGCAGCTTCTGCAAGCCCAAGTCGGCACCTGTCACGTTGTAGCCGTAATTGATGCGCTGTATGGGCTCAGTGCGTGGTGTTTTTGGGTCGAGAGGGTCTGAGCCCCTCCAGGTGCCCAGAGGAATAGGCCCTTCCACCTTGACCTTACTTCGGAGACGATCAGTCGCGATGTAAGCCGCTCCCGCGGCACGAATATACGGCTCCAGTTGCAGCAAGTGGGTGCCGAAAATGACCGACTCATCAATAGGGCCGCCATCGTCCTTGCTCAAGTCCGGTGGAACGTAGATACTGCCGGTCCTGACGGGCGCCGCGTTGCCAAGAAACACGGTTGGGGGGAGCAAGATGCCGGCCAGCAAGCTGGCAATCCACGCGCTGAGGAGCGCCGCAACCAGCGGATAATACCACCACTTCTTCAGCGCGTCGCGGGAGTAGAACAGCGTGTCGACCACGGAGAGATGTGTTGACTCCCGTTTGTTCCAGAGAGACATGGATATGTCGTTGACCTTGTTGCCGGTGCGCGAGCTCTTGAGGTAGATGCAGAGCCCGCCGGCGATGAAGATGGCCGTGATGTTGATCACGATCAGTGTCGACATCATGGTGTATCCCGACTGGATGTATCGGTACATGGCGATGGGCACGGCAATGGCCGGCACCGGGCCGTGGTCTTCATGGGGGAAGGCAAACTTGGTCCATGTCAGGTAGGTCGAGTTCGGCTGGCTGATCTGGGAGAAAACCATGGTTAACACGGTGATTGGAAGAGCCGGATCGGAACATCAGGGGAGAGATAGGCGAAAGGACGGGACCTTGAGAAAAGCTGGACGGGCGGGTGAAATTGCACTGGACCATGGGTTTCATAACCCCCTTGGGGGAAAGCCGTCCTACCTCGGATCCTCGTTTGCATAATACAAACAGAGCGCAGCCCGCTGCTTCGCCGGCCTGTCGAGTTGCGGGCGATGACGGCGTTACGCAACAGCCTGCGGTAAGATACTAACCACCCGTGAGCAACATGACACGGCCCCTGCACGTCTCGGCCGCCGGCGAGCCTGCTTTTTTCGATTGCACTCCTCCCTGCGACTGGTAGGAGCTCCCAGGCTGCCAACACGATGATGGCTGCAGCGTTCTCCGTACCGGTAGCCCTGTGGGGCTGGATTGAGCCGCGGAGGGGGCAATATCCCTGTATCCCGTAAGTACCTATGAAAGGGCCAAAGAGTCCCTTTTCGTCTTGTCTTTCACTTTGCCTCGTACCCTCCCTTCTCCAACCCAGATCAAGGATGCGGCCCTCAAGAAATCTCCTCTGCGTCGCCCTCTCGGTGGCTTTTGCCGCCACGGCAAAGAAGATCACGGCAGCCCCGGGGCTGTTTGGGGTTCTGGACGATGCCGGCGCCTCGCAGTTTGCCTCCCTTGTCCGAGAAAGCCCGGATCTCCTCGATCTCTTGGTGGCTGGTGAGATCGCCACGGTGTTTGCAACTTCAAACGGCGACAATCCAAGCCACCCCTTGAAGCCAAGACACAGCATCATAGCCCACGAACGCCGCGAGACCAACACCAGCTCCTCAAAGTCAGTACTATACCAGGCGGCCTTCACACAGCTCGAAGACATGGATAGCGGATCCGCCAAGGCCAAGCTCAAACGCAAAACCGCAAACGCCATACATGCATCCGGGGGCTTGTTACCCCCCAGCTTCGTGATCGAAACCGCCGAGCATGCCAACCTCAACGGCTCAGGTCAAAACGTCGTCGTTCAGAGCTGGCAACCCTCCTCCGTCTCCACCAGTGACGACTACTACCCTCCCATCATCGCCCAGGTGTACTCCGGCCTCGGCAACACCGTCAACATCATCCACGAGGACCTCGAGTTCGCCCGCTGCAAAGACACCGGCAGGATCTACATCACCGATGACTACTTCACCCTCCCCGAGAGCCTATGCAGCACCTCCGCCAAGCTCAACCTCACCATCTTCAACTCCTTCGTCCAGTGCTCGGGCCTCAGCGAGACGTTGAATACCAGACCCTCCATCACGGTCTTTATTCCGGTCAACATGGCATACGAGAACGCCGGCGTAGGCAAGCCGGACCACGACGATCCAAAAGTAGTAGCGGAAAAGGTCAAGGCGCTTGTCATTCCTGATTTCCTGGGATATACGCCGAATCTGGCAGACGGCCAGACCCTGACCTCGATGAATGGGACCGACGTGAAAATCGAGATCAACGGGGAGGGAACCTTTGTCAATGGAGGCATGGTCATCCAGCGGGACATCATTCTCGAGAATGGCGTGGCTCATGTGATTGAGGAGGTATGTTGAATCTGGTGTTTTGGCTCAGCGAAATAGGGGTGATGCTGACCGTTGACAGGCGTATCCTTGGCTCGAGTAGCCATGCCCGTGTGACGGTACTGGCCGACGCCGCTGCGGGCCCAGAGTTCGGGGCGGGCGGCGGAAGCTTTCGAGGCTGTGATGAGTGGGACGAGTGCCTGGTAGGAAGGGGCTGGTGAACAGACTGGAAAGTCCCCGGGCCCCGGGTCGGTACTGGATCGGCACCCGCGTCCAGTCAGATTCCAACTTCGTGTAGTGACAATATTGATCTCTTCCCCTCATCTACCCTGGGCGGAGAAGCTTGTAGTGCTGCAAGTCTAACGTGACGTCGCTCACCGAGGCCCGGTTGCACGGGGCCCTTATAATTCTCCTGTCCCCGAGATTACATCGTGGAAACCGATTCCAATGCGACATTGATATCTAAACCCGAGCTCGTGTGACTCCGTATGCATATCATCAGCCACTAACGTCTTGGTTGTCCGTAACCGACGGGGGCGATGGAAGCCCCTTCCACCACTTCATCATCTTGGTGTGACGACAATCCTTCTTGCGGCTCTTTCAGGCTATGCTCCCCGTCCACGGGACAGTTACCGAGGCCGCTCCTCCCCCTTTTCGAGTCCAGATCCGTCTCGCCCACTCCCATCCTGTCCATTGGGGGACTCGAACAAAAGGACGCCCGCATCCGGTCCCGTCGGGCACGTGCGACCGGTAAAAGAGGTCTCGTGTAACAGCCCTGGGATGCTGTCCTACATGCCCACTCCAGCCACGTCCAACGACACGGATGTACGCCCTGAGCCGGTATGTACATTTATTGCCATATTGTGACACCAGGGGGACCCCTGTCGTCTCTGACCTACAACAAGCCATGTCTTGAGGGGAAGATGTTGCCAGCCGTGCATCGAGATTGCCGTCCTTTTCCAAGATCGCTGGCGCCTCAAGCAAGTCGTACTTTCTGATGCCCACTAGCTCCTGAGGATACTTGAGTGCGGTGACTAGCCGGTATAAACAAGATGGCTACCTATCCTCCACAGAAACAGAAATACCCAGGTCTGGCTGTGTGAATTCCTTCCATAAACGCCATCCCTTAGAGGCTTTATATCTGGCGCTGAACTTCAGCTTCATATTTGGGTAACAGATAGTGATTGGTTCGTCAGTATCCGCCCATCCTTCCGCCGGGAAACCATTTGCGTAGCTTTCTAGCAGAGAGGTTCCCGCCAGCCCTGTCGCTGGATATGCCATCAACCGGTAGTTTGATTTGGAAGGCTGCGCAGCAGGTGCGCGTGCTCGTTCCGGCACTTGGATCCCAAGGACGAAGGACGCAGGGCCCTCGACCCTACAGAACCATGTCATTCTCTGAGCCGTGTCCGACTTTGAGCCCTCCAACGTATTTGATCTTAGGATTAGACCAGCACTAGTTGTGCTATAGTCGTCTTGTGAGAAGCGGATGATAGTCACGGAATCGCCGCGGTACCCATTGGATGCAATGTCTTGACGGGGCAGGGGTGGAAAAACCTCAACCACCCGCCATGTTTGCTGAACGGGTAGTATCAAGTCGAATCCTGGTGCAAAATCAATGGCTTGAATACGTCGACGCCAAGGGTGAGAGTATTTGGGAATATAGACGGTCCTTTCGACCGACTTGTTGAACATCTCTGGCCGTTGAACAACAAACATTGGGCCACCGGCTGGAAGCCTTTGTAAAACATCGCCGTCTGAGATTTCGGGGTCGCTACTATCGTATTGCTCAGCGAACTCTCTGCGGTGGCCAAGAAGAAATCCGAGAGACAGGCGGCGTGGGTGTTGTAGCTGAGCTTGTTCTACCTTCTCGAATAGAGTAGCAAAATAGAGAGGAGGGTAATGGTTGCCACATCGCAATATCTTCAACATGATTTTCAGGCCTTTGTTGGTCATCTGAAACGAGTCATGAGTCTCCTGACCGAAGTCTCGTAGCTCCGAGGCACCCGCGAAATAGGCTGGAGTCGGGGCTAGAAGGCTGTCGAATCCGTTTGTTGACCGATACTTGTAGGCGCTTGAGGTTTCAATGATTGGCAGGTCGAAGCCCCAGGAAAAGATGGTGTGGTCGGTCGAGCTCTTCAGAATCTCTTCTTGAAGACGGGTAAACGCGTGCTGCCCTTCGCCGTAAAGTAAGGGCATGTGGACATCGAATATCCCCAGCAGGCAGTATGCCATATCCTCGGAGCGGGTAGTTTCACGCTTGGACGCCCAGGACATGCGATTGCTAATGGAAGCATCGCTGAGCGTCCTATTGTGTCGCAGGTAATCCGGCTGGATTCCGGTGATTTCTTGGATGTGAGATCCAAGGGCAGGGTCGCTCTTTGAGCCTATCCGGTCCCACCCCTTATCAAAGAAGACCACCTCTCTTGGGGCTAGAAGCTCTTGCAAAGTCCAGCCCCTGGCGAACCACCGACTGGGCTGGAGCGCTGCTATTTGAATCGGTCGTGCGAGATCGCATGGAACGTCAGCCAGATACGCGTAGCATATGCTGGCGTTTTGATACCAGCGAAACATAGAGTTGATAGCCTCGGAAAGCTCTGAGCTGCTCGTTTTGTCGATGCAGCAAGTGTCTATCCAAGCCCATCCAGGGGAGTAAGAGCCGGTATTGTTGGAGACGGCCTCGCAGAACCGGATGATCTTTTGGTACCCCTCTCTCTGCTTCAACGCGTCAACCTTGCGGCGTTGGAGGGCGGTGTAGGCGTCATCTTCTGCCGAAGGACGGGCAGCCAGGAGTTCGGGGAGGGAGGCGATGGCTTGCCAGTCCGCAAAGCTGACTTCCTGGTCACCCCATGTGTGTGACAAAATGGCGTAGTTGGGAGCATTGCTGTCAAAGAACTCCTTCATCTCAAGGGTGCCAACATTGATGAGACGCATTTTGCAAGGGCGATGGCTTGCAGGAAGCCCCAACTTTCCAAGTCGCAAGTGATGATGTGTGGGGTTGTTGCTGGACGGCGACGTGATGGGAAAGGACGGGCGCAACGGGCTTTGCCCTTACCCCTCATGCTGGTGCCTGAACATCACGGCTGTCCAATCGCCAGCGATGATTTGGGCCAGGCCCGTTTTGGATCGGCTGAATGGCGCCAAAGTCTCGCAACTACGCGCCTCTTCTTCGGCTGCCAGTATGGATCAAGGTAGGCAATTGGGAGGTTGGGGCTCGAAAGCCCATCGATGAGATACAATGAATGGGGTTTGATTTGCACACACTTTTCGACACCCCAGTCGCGCTTATTCGAGCTGGCAGCCATTCCAGTTCACCCCTCATTTTCCCCCTCGGCAAACTCCAAATATCGATATGAGGGAATGTACGAGATCTCTGCCCCAACTTTCTTCAATCGATGTTGCATGACCAGGCCGACGGCGCCTTCTTCATCTTGTTGGCATTTATCACAGCCCCAGTCAAAGTCTGTCTCATCCTCTCCGCGGATCTGGCTCTGGCCGAAATCGATCATAAAGACTTGGAATTTCGTTGCCTGTTGCTCATGATCGCTGTGGTGGACAATGAAATTGTCGGGTCGCACGTCCCTGTCGAGCACACCGTGGTCTCCCAAAGCATGAACGATGTGGACGGCTTGGTCCACGATATCCTGCCATGAGTCTGGTGGTGCCCGAGAAGCGATATCCGAAAGGCTGAAGCCATGTATGTACTCTAACAGGACCCCCCTTATCTGAAAATTTTCTCGCTGCCGCTCATCCATATCGATCCCTTCTGGAGCGGTATCTAGTTCAACGGCACTGATGAGACGCGGGATCAACTTCCCTTGGATGTCGCTGAGTCGTTCGTACACAGAGGTCTCGGAGCGGTACATGATGCGCGCCTCGTGGGCAAGGGACGCTTCGTTTTGACCATCGTCCCAGTCTTCCTCGGTCTCATCTCTGAAGGTTTGGTCCCCGAGCCGCTCGATAAAGCCGTCGATCTCGTCGCTCACAACCATTTTGATGTACTGCTCTCCAAACTCTTCGGCCCATGGCTCAATTCTGTGATCATTGCGGAGTTGCGAAGTAAAGCGCGAGTCGTAAAGCTTCAAAAAAACAGTGCCTACAGTGTCTTTGGCCTTGTTGCTGCTAGAATTATTTGGCATGTCGATACGGGCAACTATGCCGCAGGAGAGGGTCTATGACCTCTGCGGCTTTTGGATCTCTAGCTTGACTTGTGACGAGTCGCCTACTCGCTGAAGAGTCATCACACCTTTGGCTTCATATGGAGCGAGCCATTTCCTTATAGCTTTTGAATGTGGTCATGGTGGTTACTTCTGGTATGCGAATGCAGTAGTTGGAGGTGTTGGGAAAAGAAACTGAGGTCTTAGGACGATCGTGGTAACGGGGTAATTTTGAGCTCTACCTTTATTTACCAAGGCAGTGGCGACTGGTATTGGCCATCCCTGGCTCGAGACCTCACACCCCGTGCGCTCTCTTGTCCCTGGGCATGGCTACGTAGGTACCTACCAACTGAAGCATCGAGCCTCGTACCTAAGCCTTGAGCACTCTGGAACTCTCCGAAGGTAGCTCACATGCGGGGGCAGCACCGCAACATATGCTGAAGCACCCCCTTATTGAACTCAAGCTCCAGGCGTGCCAACTCGTCACCCGCGCTTTTGCCTTCCCTGGCCTGAACCTCCTGGGACATTTTCTCAAGATCAATCGAGGGAAAATATTTCAGGTCCTCGCAGGGATCTCGCCATAGATCGCCTATCCGGCGATAGTAGCCATGTAGCCCAGATCTGGATTCTCAGTCGCCGTCCCCTCGCGGTAAACACTCAGCGCCTTTCGAAGACGCAATCGCGCCCCCTTCCGAGGGCCCTGGGCCGTCTTATCGGAACCATCCTCCTTTCCACTCGGCCGATTCGAATGTGGGAAGACGAGCGAAATTGTTCTGAGTGACGTCAAGTTGCTCAGCGCCCGCGCGAGACTGTTGAGATCTGAGTCAACGGGACGATCAATCGCTACATGGTGAATCCAAGCGACCCACGCCAATGGCCGAGGGGCCGACGAGAGAAAGGGTTGGGGCCGCAACGTCGGTAAAACGATGGGAGCCGGCACCGCGGCACGTAGATGATGTCGGTGCTGGGACTGTATGCGCGCCGGACGCAAGATTCTAGCGCAACCTGTCGGGCCTCACTGCTGGTAGCGAGCATCGCGGGGCTTCCGGTTTCGAAGACGATGCCATCGTCGGTGGGGTCTTCCGGAAAGATGCAGACGGGCTTGCTGGTCTTGGTGGGCTTCGCAGCGGCGGCGAAACGCCAGATTTCGATGCGCAACTCGGCTGGGAGGCTCGGGAAGCGGTGGAAAGTGGTGGCAGATATGGCGGAGTTTGGATGTGACGATGCAATAATTTCATTTTGGGCAGCGTTGAGATTCGTGGTTTTAGAAGAGAGGCAGGATTGCTCCGATCGGGTATTGTGCCGCCAAAGTCGACATCTACGCCGCCATCAAATTCCGCTTGGTCATCCCCAGCGGCACTGTGATGTACCGCGCCTCTCTCTTCCAGACCCCCGCCTTCTACTGCGTTCCTCAACGACATCTGGCACGGCCTATTCGGCGGGCGCACCCGCGTCAACTCTAGCGAGGATTGCTTCAACTCGCGCTGGGTGATTCGCAACGGGCACGTCAACGCCTCGCAGGCCATGCCTGAGACGCTGGTGACGCGCGTGCCGAAGCGCGCATTCCGGCCGTGGCTGATGCAACTTGTGCGGTAGGAGCGCAGCACGATTCGGTCGTTCCTGCGCAGCACGTGGATGATGCCGCAGGTGCGGCGGGATCCGTTGCTGGCGCGCAAGACGCTCGAGAAAGTGTTCCGCGATGTGTTGGTGGGGATTCACCTGTGGGCGTGGGTTGTGTCGGCGGGGAAGTACAGGATGCTGACGTTTGCGTTGATGAGATATTATGTGTGGAATGTGGTGCAGAGCCAGCGGGCTTTCTTTAGGGAGTATCTGTATATGAGCCGGTATTGGTGGGCGGTGTTGATTGTTGATCGGGCGGGTGTGATTATTGCGCCTTGGGTTTGGCTGACGGTTGGGGTTGATGAGTGGCATATTAGCGAGAAGGCCGCGAGTAAGAAGAACTGACTGACAGCCGTGAAATTTTCTGCCTCGTTTCGGATTGCAGTGAGTAAATTTGGCCTAGGAAGAATGGAAGAGGTCAGTTGCTTTGGGGGGGCGGAGCGAAGATTGGATTGAGCGCGTCACACCAAGCCCAGGGTCGTCTGATGGAAGCTGTCCACGGGAAGCTTGGTCTCGCCCCGTATTGGCTGATGTGCCTACCAAAGCCGCAACTGCTATGTCTTGTCTTATAATAAGATTATCTTATCTTGGGGACACATACTATTTGACCCTATCTTGTGTGAAATAGTTATCCCAATGATATTTTACGTGCCCATGCTGCATCTCTCATCCAAGCTTCTCCAACACAAGATGCACTCCCCCTTTCGGCGTCACCGTAATCGACGGATTCTGCAACCGCGGCATCTCTCCCCCGAGCGCCGTCAGCTCCGGCGTGGGCAAAATACGGAACGACATGAGCAACTCGACCAAAATTGCTTTTAGCTCCATCATGGCAAATACCCTACCCACACAAATGCGCGGGCCGTTCAGAAAGGTCTCAAACGCATACGTGTCCGCCGCGGCACCCTGTAGGTGGTTCCACCGGTCGGGCTTGAACTCCTCGACGTCCTCGCCCCAGATGTCTTTGGAGAGGTTGGCCAGCGAAAAAGAGAAGAAGAGGAGAGTGCCTTTGGGGATAAAGGTGTCGCAAATGGTGATGTCATGGATGGGCTCACGGAACGTGTTGACGACTAAGCGCATGTTAGTGTCCATCTGCGAGGCCCCTGTGCAGGGTGAAAGGCTTACCTGGGGCAAAACGCCTGAGGATCTCCCTGAAAAAATTGTCCAGGGATTGCAACTTATCAACCTCAACTGGGCTCGGACGCTCGCCTGAGTTTCTTGCCACCAGCTCAAAAATATCAGCGCGGAGTTTTTCCTGCAACTCAGGTCGAGTGGCCAGGATGTAGGCCGCCCAAGACATGGTCGTCGCGGACGTCTCATGGCCGCCAGCAAGGAAAGTGAGCACCTGGTTGACCAGCTCATGCTCGGTCAGAAGGTCTTGGAGCTTTTTCTTCCCCCTCTCTTCAACCATCATGGTAAGGAGGTCTTTGCCTATCCCTCCTAGAACAGGAGATTGAAACGTATCACCGCGCTTCATGGCATCATCGTAGTCCGCAATCCTCTGGTCAACACACTCGCGCGTAAGCCTCCAGAGGTTGTTTGTGGCACGAACGAAACCCCTATTTGCTTCGAGGGGAATCCATTTCCGTACGGGCACAGCGGTATTGATACAGCTGATGATGGCACTGAGAAGGGGTGGCTGAAGCAATCGGCGATAACTCGCTCGGAAGCTTTAGCAACCGCAAGACGTCAGCAAAAAGCTCAAAACCTCTCAACAAAGTTAGATATGAACCTGCCTGTTATCCGGATCTTCCTCTCCTCCGAAGTTGTTCATGTTGATGCCCATGACGGCCTTGCCTGCAATATCAAGCGCGACCTTGGAAAAACAGTCCACGCCTAGCAAGAAAGAGAGTCAAAACGGACAAGGTTTCGTCTTGGGGGCAGAGAAAGAATCAGCACTCACTATCAATGACGGTTCTTCCCTGGTTATCCAGATTCCTATGGAAGAAGGCTGCCATTTCCGCCGTCGAGGTCTGGAAAATCGGTGAAATCTTCTTCAGCGATGTCCCAGCGAATAGTCCTGCTGCCAGTCAGTGTTTATCACTCTTCTTGAACGGCGGACTGACCAGCCATAGCTCGTCTCAGCCGCTTGTGCTCCTCTCCCTCGGAGAAAAGCAGACCGCGGCCGCTGATCTCACCGACAAAGCGGTACAGGACCTCGGGCTTCCTGAAAGAGTAGCAATGGGTCTGTAGAATCTCTTTGTGAGCCTCCATGGTGTTGATGACCAAGGTCTCTTCGTTGCCCAGCCCAAAGTAGCGGATGAACGGGGCATCTGGCCAAATATGGTGCCATTTGATATGAAGTGCAATGGGTGATGGGTTAAGAAGGATCTTCAGGAATTGGCCAAAGAAGGGGTGGTTGTCCTGTCCCAAGTTAGCTCTTCTTTCCTGTTGATAGAGGTTCTCATGGGCCGAGGGATGAAAGACTTACTTTTGGGCCCGGAAGATACCTCAACGGAGAGACGAAATGGGGATAAATGACAAAGCGATAAAACTTCAGTGCACCATACTGGACTGAGAAGAAGATGACAAAGTAGCTTAGAATATCCCACAGCGGCAACTCAGCGGGCCTCAGAGTAAATCTCCCCTCAAGCGCTCCCCCTGCCAATAATATCGTTTCAGCGAGGGATAACAGGGTAGCGATTTGGAAATCCATGATGAAGTACTGAAAACACTGGCCCCAGTCTCGGAGCAGAATCCGGGGTGCTGATAAACTACCTCCTCTTTTTCCAGGTTGAAACAGTTGATGGGGCTCATGTAAGCGGGGTCACTGCCTCGTGACGTTTGTATCATGCAATTATCTTATACCAAGAGATAAAGCCATGGATACCTGCCGAAGTCGTGCACCGAACACATCAAGCACTAACCCATCAAGGTGTCCCATACATCCCCCCACAGTCACCAGAATCAACATCGTCTGATGTCCATCATGTACTCATACCAAAGAGAGAGAGGCCACAAGTCACGATGGTCGGATGCAGGCCACGCAGACAAGAACCGGGCTCGGCTTCACAGCGGGCTTTTGTGATCTTCATGATCTTCATGCGGCGGAAATATCGCCATCCGCAATACGTCTCCGGCGTGAGCTTTCCGGTCGCTCTGATACGTTGAGAAAATATCGCTATCCGCGACAGAGACATCCGCCAAGCGGCATGCTCGTCCAGTGTTGAGTCTAGTCTCAAAGGTGCATCAGTGCATGTAATGTAGTACGATGGGAGCATGTAGAAGGTTCTGCAAAAGACCTCTCTGCTGATACCCGTTTTGGTTATCCGGTCGCAATGACGGCAGGTCGGCCCACCCGGTGCGCTCTCCGACAGGACGGTTCGGTCAAGGTGAGTCGCTGAGTTGGACCTATGAAGTGTGAGCAAGTGCCGATCCTACATGGACGCGTATGAATGGGGCGTTTGCTGTCCGACTTCTCGGAGCTTCCCCTCAACTCTCGTGCTTGCGTCGCCATGCAGCAGTGACACCATTCCAGCCCAGCGGAGGCGTAGTAGAGGGTATGCACCTCGTGGCTCCTATCCAGCAGGAGTTGCTAGTTCGCCGTCTAGCTACTAGCTCGCAGACAAGAGTCTGTGCCGCAGGCAGGCAGGCATCTCGGCGTACATGTATGTGCCACTAGCAACGGTGCACAGGAATCCATCATAATGACGCTGGTACTACCCCGCAACGTGTTATCTTCACCATCGCCGAGAAACCGTTGCGGGCTTGAGCATGCTCGTCTCCGGCGCTAGACTGGACGCTTCTGCGGGCCCTGATTGGCAGCACAACGGGCCGAGTCCTAAGGGGGCGGGACTAAGGCGGGCACCTGCAGGATGGCGACCCGCGGTATGCCGGCGAACGTTTTGATAATATTTGGACTGAAATGCCATCCTCACCCCGGCGGGGAAACAGTAAGCGTGGCGACATCGTTGGCCAAAACAGCACGACGATGCACAACGTGCGGGGAGAGAACAGGAACACGTCAATATGTTGCGGGAGCGGGGAGAGACACAGATTCAGAGGAGCAAGACAGGGCAGCAACGACCGAGACCCGAATCCACATCCGAACTGCAACGCATAGCAACGCCTTGGCATTTCGGTTCCAAGGAAGAAAGAAGACAATCGCCATGGCCAACCGAATCACTCCAGTCACCTATTACCTACCTCGCTCGGCGAGCCACAGTACGAAATGGACCGGGGTTCTGGACGCAAAGGCATCGTCGCAAGCATGCTTCGCCATCAGCAGAGATGTCTCAGAAACAGAGCAAAAGAAAAAGAACATCCCGGTCACGTTCATTGCTCGCATCGCCAAGGCAGATAGGTAGGTAAAAAGTATTCCGCGCCATGTCATTACTGTAATCACTAGTAGGTACATGTAAGTGTAACTATTCGGTCAAGAAACGTTCAACGTCGCACCCGACGTTGGGAGAACTTTCTGGGGGTTTTAATACGTGTCATGCCGACATGCCATTCAGGGTCATACCACCACGCCGGTGAAAAGAAGGTTCAGATTGCCGAAACAAGCTGGCTGAGTTGAAGGATAAAAAGAAGGGAGAGCACAGCTCTCACTAGTTGGTACATGCCTTATCTAGGCAAACTTGCCTGGGCGGAAAACGCCCAAAAACGCCAAAGCAATGCTCGAGAACCACGACACAACGTCCTTCCCATCCGATCGGCGGCTGTACCCCTTTCCCGAACCACGCACCAGCCTGCCATACCACCCCCCCTCCCCCCCTTCTCGGGTCTCGGTCGGCACCAACCGGCCGGCATCAATCTGCAGCCCCGCCACATTATTGGTCTCCATCAGCTCCCGAATCATCTCCCCATCCACGCCATCCTTGCCGCCGCCGACAGGAATGCCCGCCCTCGCAATCGCCGCATCCACGCACGGCAGCATCAGCACCTCGCGCGTCTTCTGGATCTGCGGCCCCAACTCGCCGAAATGCCTCTGCCCCTCAAAATGCCAATCATCGCTGCCGCGCACCCACATCGCCAGCCCGTCCACATAGAAGCGCACCTGCTTGGCGACCTCGTCGCCGTACTCCCTGCGTGTGGAGACGTCCACCTGCTCGCGCAGCGCTAGGAACTCCCGCAGGATGTCGTTGTGCCAGTCGTTGAACCACTCGACGGCCTCCTTCACCTGGAGGTTCTTCTCGTACATGGCCACGGTGACGATGTTGTGCAGCGCGTGGCCGCGCGTGCGCTCCACGTTGTAGCTGTAGACGTCGTTGCACCCCGCGATGGAGCGGTTGGCGATTTCGCGCAAGCGCTCTAGTTCTGGCGAGTTGTACAGCTTGTCGGGGAAATCGAGGGTCAGCTCGATGAAGTTGAAGGAGGGCAGGCAGCCGCCAGTGTGGTCGCGGATCTTCCAGTAGTCATCGATGGTGCGGATGCGGTCGGCCTCGCGGTCGACGGCCTGTTCGGTGACGGCGTTGACGTACTGCTGGAAGGTGTCGATGAAGTGGGTTTGTGCCATGGGGGAGGCCACGAGCATGGCTTCGGCCCAGTATTGCCGCGCGAGCTCGGCGATGAGGAACTCGCCTTTGGGCCGCGGCTTGTGCGGGTTGCGCATGGCGTCCATCACGATGGAGGCGATGTGCCCGCTGACCTTGGGGCCTTCGATGTCGGTGAATTCGTCGTAGACGTAGAAGAGGACCATGAGCTTGCAGGCCGAGAGGGCTTGGGCTGTGGGCGGGAGTTAGATACTGGCTCTTGGGAAAGGGGGAAGCTGAGGAGGAGGCTCACCCTTGTTCATGTAGGGGTATGTGAGCATGGCCAGCTTGGAGAAGTCACATCGGTCGAAGGCATCTTGGGACTTCTTGTCGAAGAAGCCAAAGCTGTGAGCCCAGGCGTTGGCCTCGTTCTTGGCTTCCTCGTAGTATGGGTTGAGCGCGCGCGGCCACGGCCAGTAGTCGAGGAAGTCGGGGAGCTTGATCTTGACAGCTGCCATTGTGTGTTCAAGTTTGGTTCTGCGGTGATGGGTTTCTGGTGATTCTCTATGCTTCAAATACTGAATGTTCTACGAGACTTGGATCTACGATAATGTGAAAAACCGCACGATAGATATAAACGACAGGTCTCGTCCGAACTTCCAGCTCGTTGCGGCGTAAGAGCACATAATACCTACCGGCTTGTCTGCCGTCTCCACGATTCGCTGTTTGTCTGTTTGCTTTCCCTATTTGTCTGTTTGCTCGAGATGCCCAGACGTCGGATGAACTTGTCCCAGGATCAAGCTGCCAAGCTGAGGGGTTGCTGACGATAAGGTCCTGATCATCGACCAACATGAAGCTTCTGATGCACCATTCGACTAACCGCAGGCCGGCGTATGCGACGGACAAGTGCGTGCGCATATATCGGACGATGTACTGATGTCTGATCTCGGTGAACATGACGAATGCCATCTTAGTCACGTCCAGTCTGAATGCGCCGTTCCGAATGAGGCCCCATCCGCGCCTGATCCTCCTGTGGGGGTGATCCTCTAGCATAACACGCAGCTAACGCGCCGCCGTTGGATGGAAGAGCACGGATGGATATGCCCCGGCAGGCACGATACGTAACGCCGAGTCTTTGGTTGCACAGCTTGAAACGGCTCTCATCTGAGCGGATTGGTGGTTGCGGAACGCAGTGGATCCCCCACATATCCCGTTTAGGGCGCTCTTGCAGGAACGGCGTCCCCTCCTTCCCGAGCAGACGGATTTGTATCGGTACTTGGCCCCTTCACAGCCGATGTCAACAACACACACGGCAGACACAAGTCTACCAATGCATATGGCAGAATGAAGCCAGTTGGCACAGCAGGCACAATATGCGGGGAGTGCGTTTTCTGCAAGCAGCCGGTGTCACTGAATGGTCGTTCTCCATGTTTCTAGACCTATGGATTACGCACTAGAGTGGAGATCATGCGCAACTCTGGAACCGAGGAACGACGAGCTCCCTCTAGGCTCTCGAGGTGAGTTCCCCTCTCGCCCGCCAAACGACGCACCGCCCACTTCTTCACCGCTCTTCTCCATGTGTCAAGCAGTTGTAAATTCCAATGTTCATCAAGTAATTTGTAGATGGTATCAAAATTTAGTAGCCCAAAATATTCAGTAATCAAGATCTCAGGTCTCATGAACCTGCAAATACTATCTCCAGACCCAACGTACTGCCTCACTAGATAATCAATACCCTAAAGAACATACGGGACAAACCTCGCAGTCTTAGTATGCCACGCCTTCCACTCCGCCCCAAACAGCCCCTCGAGCATCTCCTCCTCCTGTGCAACCCGCCCCCAAATCGCATACACCAGTAGTCCCAACACGACCGGAAGCCCCATAGCTTTCTGAAACACCCTCACAGCGCCATAAACCCTCTCCGGGAACCAGGTGCTCTGCGCGCCATCCGTCCTAAAGAACAGCCACACGAGCGAGCAGCACAGAATAAAAAATGCCGTATACCCTGGGTGCTGAACGTATGCATACACCCCATCGGTAAGCAACCTGTCCGGCTCAGAGAGGGTATAAGTGAAATTCGCGCCGAGAGTAAAGTACGCCGACGCCCGCAGGGGAATCGCCACGAAAATGAGCATCGCCAACGGGACAGCAGTAGACCACGACCAGGTGACGAGATCCGCGTTGAGGCCGTTGGCCTTGCCGTGGCGGAGGAGGGAGGGCGGAATCTTGGGGTAAGTGAGGGCCAGGAGGGCCGTGTAGAGGGCGAGGAAGATTGGCGGAGCAAAGATTATGGCGCTTGCGTTGGGGCGGCCGAGACCCCAATCGCGTAGGAGGTCGCCTGAGGTCGAGGAGGGGACCGAAGCTGGCTCCGGCTGGGGGTTGGGCGGGCACATAACGAGGAAGGATCCCCATGCTGCCGCGAGGATGGTTGTTGCCAAGGAGGCTTGAGAGAAGGACGGCATTGTGAACGGGTGTGACTTGCTTGCCGTGCTGGATGGATGGACGAGATGAGTGTTGTTCAAAAGGATCAAGGAACAGGAGTGCCTAGGTAGGGTAAATAAGTAAGTGACGAGGGCGCAATTGTGGGAAGAGTTCCAGGGTGGTATGTAAGACTCGGTCGTTAATGTGGGGGGTCCGAACCGGCCCTCCTTGACCTGCGTGGTCTAGCTTGAGAGGGGTGACATGGAAATCGCCCCCAGCTGCAGGCGTCGGCCCTCCAGGAGCGAATCAGGCATCTTCAGTACAGTTTGGTGTCTTGAACAGAAAAGCCGCCGTCCCCACCCTTTAACTTTTTCATGATCTCGCCATGCATAATTCCGTGGAGGTACACCTCCCCGATCAACTTGAACCCGTCCAGATGTGGCCGGAGTAGGAACGGCATCTCAGCCCCGATAAGAACCGCAATGACATCGCCATCCTTGGCATCTGCCCTGACGAGCCCGTAATAACCAGCTCTAGAACGCACAAACCGCCATCCCGCCCTGGCAAGGTAGGTCCTGTCCATATCACGGCCCATGACGAGGTGATGCTCAACTATGCCCGCACTACCATCTGCTCCGCGCTTCGGCCTCTTGGCGTTCCACAGCTTTTTCATCGCTTTTCCTTTCACCAAACCACGAAAGAGCGTCGACCAGAACGCCGTAACCAGCGTGTTGTGCTTTTGGTAAGGGTACACCCTATCGTTCTCAGGACAATTGCCACGGTCAGCTCTCAGACCCGCAATACGCAGCCAGGAAGCGAGGCAGTTCTCCCAGGATCGGTAAGAGTTAATGGGCCCGCTAACTGTGTGCAAAGAGTCGTTGATCGTGTCAACGACGATGGCCGATACGCCCAACACCCTGTCCCGTAGACCATTGTGAGGATACAACACCACTTTGTAGCCAGTCGATCCAGAGGCCGTTGGTGCTACCTTATCGTCGCCGCGCACCCGAAACCACAAACTCCCTGGCTGTTGCTTGATGGACCAATCAGAAACCCAAGAGGGGATCTGGGGGCCAGTCTCTTCAGTCCTCTCTTCTGCAAAGGAAAGGATGTTGAGGTCCCGGTGGAATCTGAGGTAGGCGCAGGTGGCCTCAACGTAAACATTGGCTGTTGTCTGGCTCAAGCTGTAGTTCGGGGTGATATCGTAGCCCGGCATCGCGAGACCCAGGTACGCATAGACCTTGTCCAGGGGATCGGTGACCTCCGAGTGCCTGGCGGTCAACATCAACTTATCCATGGTATATCCCTGAATCTCCCCCCACTCCTCGCTGTCTTCGAGCATAAACAGGAAGGGTCCAATATCCATCTCGCGAAGCCATGCTAGTCCTTGCAGCTTGGGAGTGAGCTCGGTCAGCAAATCTGATTCCATGTGGGCGACCGCGCTATCTTTTGGAACGAGCTCGCCGTGTTCAATGTCGAAGCCCCATCGAAGACACAGCCGAATGGTCTCCAGCAACCGCAGAGCCCGTCTTACACCCGCTCTGTCTGTCTCGGACGCGTCGGTGTTGAAGGTCACGTCGCGCGACACAGTGACCTCCTGACAGACCCACCCGCGGAACCAGTACGGGTGCTTGAAGAACTGGTCGACGTTCAACCAGTCGACGCCCATCTTTTGCAACTTATCAACCGCCACGGCGGCCCACATAGAGAAACTCCCGATGTCGCGAGCGTTGGTTGCCGGCTCCTTCCTCTTCTCGTAGTAATTCTCGATTATCTGCTGGATGTGGTCGATCTTTTGCACATCGCGCAGTCCCGCAGTGATTTCGGGAGAAAGGCCCAGCCAGGAATACGCCCAGGCACAAGACTCGTAGATCTCTCGCATCATGCGTACCTGGATAGCTTTCTCCTCGCCGTCACTCTGGTTGATGCAGACCTGATCGGCCCAAATTGACAGCGTCTCCTCCAGTTCCCAGTTGCCGTTCTTCCTCCCGAGGCTCAGCAGGAGGCTGTTGAGGGCGAGACCAAGAGTTTTGAAAACATTGAACTGCCTCCCATCGATCAGGATCGGGACGGTATCGTTAGGGTCTCCTGCGCAATATGACATAGCGATGAAGGCGTGCTGTCCGCCCACGACCATTTTGCATTCGGCCAGCGGCAAGCGCTGCGACATGGTGAATCGGAGGGGGCCATCGGGGTTCGCATCGTCTGGCCTCAGCGCCGTTAGGAGGCGGATATGTTGCTGGCTCTCGTCGAGGTGCTGGTAGACGCCCGATTGATAGAACTCGTCGTTTTCTGGACAATGAAAGCGAACAGCAGGGGCGCCCCCGGCTAGCTGTTCTCGCCCCATCTCCACTCTTTGGTCTCGTCGCGCCCCCTCGTGGACATTCGTCTGATGGTTGACTGATCTCAGAGAAGACAAAATTTCTGCCTAGCAGGACGAGCCCGACCCCGCAGGTGCCAATTCCAGGCAGTTATTGGCTTAGCTGCACGTTATCCCAGCTGCATTCGAGAGCGCGTTTCGGGTCTTGGCATTCGCTCTGGCGGCGAAGGCATATCGAGCAACAAGCACAGACATGGCCTTGTGTGGCGCGCAACGGCACGTTGGCGCCTGCAGTGGAGTTTCCTACGTACAGATGCTCCGGCCAAAAGAGAGGGTCTCCCCAGCCAGTACGACAGCTAACTCCCTTTTCGTCAATGCACGCCATGGGCATTAATGCTGTAGGACGTATCGTTTCCTAGTCTTAAGAATCTAGGTAGGCATGTGAACGTTTCGCTTAGAGCGGTGCAGGGAACGCAGCATCAAGGTCGGCAAAAAGTTGATTCCACCCGTCAGCATCAGGGAGCGCTGCCCCTGCGAGATCAGTCCACTCCAGGCCATCAATGTGTGGTTGGGAACCGCCACTGAGGTCCGAATCCCAGCCTCCGTCCCCCGACGCTGTGCCCGACCCACCAGCAGGCAGCCAGGCTGATAGAAAACCATTGGTTTCAACACTGTCGCCGACAACGGTGGTGGTGTTATCCGAGAGGTAGCCGTTCACTGAATTCGGAGTCGATTTCGAAGCTGCAGCCACAACGCCGCGCTGCTTCAGTACGTCGACCAGCTTCCTAACCAGATTTTCCGTCACCGACGACACCCCAGCAGCTCGCTCCAAAAGCCGGCGTGCACCAGCCAACTCCGCACGGATGCCCTCGACTTCTGAATCCGAGGTATCGTCATCCCCGCCCGTGAACGCCGGGTGCGTGACCAGAACAACACACGCAATGAACAAATGACTGATAACACACCCACTCCATTGCGTGCGAGTGTTTCCCCGTTCCAACCCCTCGGCCACCAGCCCTGATGCAAGCTCCACCACCACGCGAGCAGAGTGGAGACACAATGCCCGGAACTGCTTGAAGCGGGGGTCCAGCTGCTGGTGTGATTTTGAAAGGAGGAAGGGGCGGAAGATGCGGGCGCGGCGAGCATGAAAGCCAAGATGGATCGCGCGGCGCATGAGTCGCACACTTGCCGGTGCGTGGGCTGGTATTATGGTGTCAAGGTCGTAGCAGTGCGGCATAGAAGCGTGTGCATCGTCAAATAAACGGCTAATAGCTAGAACGCGATCGTAGGGGAGGTCGGTGATCTCGCAAGAGCCGAGCGGGAAGGCGTCAGTGACTTTGCGGCAAGTCTCAGCCAAGCGTATACGTAGACAGAAATAGGTCATGTCCGTCATTGCGTTGTCTGGCGGGACGGAGGACAGATCGCTGAAGTTGATATTTGCGGGCATGTTGACCATCATGTGTTGTGGGTTGACGGAATACACACGGTCAAGGGGCCCGCCCATGACACTCAACAGCCAATTGGATGAAGCTATGTGCCACCACACCCTCCGTCTCTCCTCCTTTTGGTGCTCATCCTCTTGTGTTCCGACTCCGTTAGAGGCGGGCTGAGCATCGATGAGATGTAGAGATATTTCCCGGGCGATCGCGAGGGTGCGGTGGTGAAGAGAACGGTACCGCGTCGAACACCCTTCGATGTTGTAGATCAGGTCCGACAGGATCACGTTTGCCTGGACTTCTTCAAAGGACTCGGAACACGGAATGCGCCGCAGCTGATCGAGCAGGTTCCAGGCGGCCCTCAACCACGGGCGTCCCTGGCGCGAAGCATCTTCCTCGGATGGAAACAGCCGACAAATGTCTGCAGCGTTCTTTTCCCAGAAGAAGGCGGCCGTGGCGCAGATGCTGAGGGTCAACCCCGTGCAAGCCATCCTCGCCGTTGGCCGATGGTGAATATCACTTGTCGGGGAGCAAGCTTCTGTGACAATGGATATTGTTGTAGGTTTGTGAAAGATTTGTGGCAGAAAGTGAGATGTTTGGAGAAAGTAGTCGAGGAGTGCCAGGGCATCCTCTTTGGCCGGGAGAGAGACACAGCGAGTCACCACTGCCTCGAAACGCCATTGGGATAGAAATGCAGCGTCGCCAGCGGAAGCACCAACAGCTGCGGGTGCGGCAAACCGAAATGTAAAAGCGTCGCGGTCACCAGGCAACTAGTTGCCAGAAGCAGGTTCCGGTCAGCGTTCTATTCGCTGCGAATGGAGTAATAGAATGGCAAACGCCAGCTTACCACTAAGTCAGGGGCTTCAGGGTAGTTCAAGTCGGCAGAGACAGACCCAGACTCGTCGCGAGGGGGATTGCGGTATTGCAGCTGCGGGCGGGGCAATCCCACGTCCGGGGACGTAGATTCAGAGGGCGCGCCTGCATCTTTGGCCGGAAAGACAGCCTGCTCGAGTCTGCGCAGTCGCTCAAGAATCTCCGACGCGTTTAACGCGGTTGCATCGCTGGGGGTTGCGGGGGGTGCGGGACTGCCCTGACACGGCTGGTTACGCACAACGCAGTTTGGGCAAGGTCGCTCCGTGCCACATTTTAGCTTCTTGTGCCGGCAGAAGTCACACGAGATCTGTGGCTGTCGTGCCCGTCGAGTTGGGCCGGTGGCCGTGTACGAGGCGGGCGAAAGCCTTCGTTTCATTTTTTTTGGGGGGGGGGGGGGGGTGGGGGGAGGGGGGG
>Ga0247760_1001445_pt1 | contig 21972 bp, 21 predicted proteins | sample UWRJL171409R4_FD_179936 | JGI IMG/M metagenome (GOLD analysis project Ga0247760, IMG submission 179936) | Plant litter microbial communities from Arlington Agricultural Research Station in Wisconsin, United States - UWRJ-L171-409R-4 | ecosystem: Environmental > Terrestrial > Plant litter >... | reverse complement strand
CACCACTTTGAGGGTGGGCACGCGGGGCCACAACACCAAGAACACCAAGAACATCAAGTCCCCTTATCACCACTTCTTGGTGTGGTGGATCGCAGATGTGTGGCGTATTGGAAAAGGTAGAGATCACGGCCAAGATGTACCACTTGGATGACGGCTGGCATGTGTGGAACCACTCTTCGCATTCGGCTAGGAAGGGTGCGAGCAAGCCTTGATGAGTGCGTATATGAACCCTCTTATCCAGTGCTGGTGACCCCGACATCTATATTTCTGATGTGCAGACCGGAGATGCTCAACAATAATCCCGAAGCCCCTTAGTACCACAGCCATCTCTCTCTTCCGCTCTATCTGGCCTTCGTAATCTCCTATTGCTAGTCGCCAGTACCGGCTGGCCTAGTTGGATGAGCAGTAGTCAGGCCTTCCAGCTCCACCGTCAATGCACTCCCTGCAGACCTGCTTGAGCCCGATCCAGCCCTTGCCTCCAACGCCGCACGTGAAAAGGCCCTTAGCGATGATAAAGTCGGTGTCGGCCATGGTGGGGTAGGACTTTGGCTTCCTTGAAAGCTCAGCCCATATTTCATCCCTGTAATCGCCTAGATTTGTCAAGTTAGGTCGAATTGGGAGATGTGGGATGGGGAGACGCACCGATGTTGACAAGATTGTATCCGCAGTACTATACTTCAAAGATCTCTTTTTGGGGCTTTGATGCCTGTCAGCCCAAAGGAGACATCCCTGATTTGCATGAGCCATAAAGAACTTTACTTCATGCTTCACCTATATACGAAAAATGCCTCTTCACTTGAAAGAGACTCGGGCATCTTCCAGCCTTGGGAAAGAGGAAGTGATCAAGATCTCATTTTTTACACCGTATATATTCAAAAACGAACTGTCACCGCACTGTACCAGAATCTTTGCTCTTCCCAAACTGCCCTTCTTCAGTCCAACAACCCCGCGATCTTGCCTCTCCTTCCAATCTCGTACCTCAAGCTTCGCAGATTTTACGGTCCTCACTCCCCATCAACCCCCAAGCGCATACCGTAGGTCCATGAATCTCTCCCGAGTTCTAACCAACATGGAAAGCACTGTTTCGACGAAAGCTGACTGTAGCGAATACCGGACACACAAAAAATCATCATGGAGCCGACCGCTGGACCCTCCGCCCCACGCACCACCGCCACTCCGGCCGAGATGGGCCGCCCAGCTCGCGAGGGCTTCTCCGCCACCTCTCCGTTCTCTGCCCCTCGAGGCTTCAACTAGTCGAGAATAAGTTGCCTTCTCATATCACTCTCCTTCCTTCTTCTTGACCTCCCTCGGATACCCTGCCTTCCGTCAAGAACAGGAAGAAACTGGCAGAGAAGGAACCCCGATGCAAAGCCATCACAGTCGGCCTAGACTCTACGTCTGTGACTTGTCTGGCTCCATTTGGTCCAAACCTTGGACGAGACCTCTACCAACTTCCCTGAGATGAAAGCTCACAGCTAACCTGACCTCTCAAACCACACAAAACAACCAATTCGTCGACCGTCCGCCTCCCTTCGAGGCAACCCCGGGCGCCAACTGGGCCCACCCCTCCGAGGAGCACGAGATCCAGCCACTGCCGCCGTCGTACTCGTCGACTGTTCGTTTCCCGCGCGGAGACGAGATCGAGCCCGCCGCTGCTGCAGACCCACGGACCGGAGGAGGCGGCCGTGATGGGCCAGAGGCGCGTCGGCATGCGCGGTTAGGGTTAGGGTAACCCTAGCCCAAACCCTAGAACGCCAATTGTCTTGGTTCTGCATGAACAAGGACAAGAACGTATGGGACAGGGACAACAAGGCGTTAAAAGAGAGCGAAAAGGCGTTTGGGCCAAAAAAAAAGGCATCGGAGGGAAGCGAAAAGGCATTATAGGGCGACAGGGAGGCCTTGGGCCGGAATGAAAAGGCGTGAAGCGGGGAGAAAAACGCCTCGTTGCATCGGAAAGATGCCCCTCGCTGCTCTCACAATGGGTGGCGGAAATTGTGTACTGGATGCGGTGACTTGAATTTCTGTGTGCCGTCCAAGGAATCGCCGCTCCGGACCTCGAAATCCTCATTGCAACTCGTGATAGCATCGCCTTAAACCGCATTGTGCTATTGTACATATCCTCCTCGGCGGTGCCCAAACAAATATACAACCTCCACACTGACTGCCATTACATTTGGTGCTACCTCCTTCCGGCTCTCATCGCTGCTGCTGGTTCGTAGGAATATACTGCCATTGCCTTCCATCGGGCCCAATAACTGGCGGTGGTTGCTGCCCCCCAGCTGGGAATGTCACCGCTCTCCCAATGTTGCTTGTCGAGTTCAACGACGAGTGATTCGACCTAGCGTGATACTCGCTCGTGCTTTGCTGCGGGGCCGGAGCGTCAGCGTAGCTAGGAAACGATGCCACGCGATGAGGCTGGGAATACGACGTGTATGTTGCCGGCTGCTGGGTTGATGACCACGACCCCGTACTTTGGTGGTACTGGGGCTGGTATGATACTGAGCGCGCCGTCTGCTCCTGGACGTTTGGTGCTGCGTTTTGTTGGTATTGGGACTGTTGCGATGTTGAGCGCAGCGCCTCCTCTGGGATACTTGGTTCCGTATGCTGCAGGTATTGAGACTGCTGTGATGTCGACCGCAGTGCTTGCTCCGGGATACTTGGTGCCGCGTTTTGTTGGTACTGGGATTGTTGTGATGTCGACCGTAGTGCCTGCTCTGTGATGCTTGGCGCCGTGTTATTTTGGTACTGGGATAGTTGCGATGTCGAGCGCAGTGTCTCCTCTGGGATGCTTGGAGGTGTCGGGCTATTTTGCCATCGGTTTTGTGGAGGTAGTGGTCCTGCTGCTGGCTGCGTGAGTCCTGCGTCCCAGCGTCCGCTATCCCAGCGCCCAGCTGGTGCGGGTGCTGGGACAGGCGCTGGTGCTGGTGCCGACACCACGATGGGCTGAATATCCGCAGAAGCGGAATGGAAATCCGACGGGACAGCCGAGTACTGGTGGACTTGGACGCTGGCGTTAGGCTTTGACGCTGAGGGTGGCCGGTCTGCCATCGTTATGCTGTCGTCGTCGTCGTCCTTCTCATGAATGACGCCCCCGTAGATGTCAAACTTTCTGTCGGTGTACTTCCAGCATGCTTGAGACAATAGCTGGGCAATGGTGAAGAGGAGCATGACGTTGAGAAAAATCGGTACCAGCTGACCAAATGATGTCGCGTCGTCTTCGGCGCTCTGATTACCCGACTCCATCTTTAACCACCCGGAGTATTTCGCCCAAGTGCGCAATTTGAAGATGTAGGTCGCAGATTGGAACACGGTCCAGCAACTCACGCCAACACCGCCGAGAAGATAGAGGCAGAAGAAGAGGAACACGATGCTACCGATCGAAAAGAATGGCGACTTCGCGTTAGGGTCCTTAGGTTTCGAGCGTCGACCACAGGTTTTCAGCCACCCAACAATACGGCCCCGTTTCCCGGTAGGGTTGGAGAGGGCGCCTCGTCGAAAAGACCGGAGGACGTCGACAAAGGCTGCGACAACGTACAGCAACAAAATGATGAGATAGCTGTTCCAGCCTGGAATTCGGTTACCGGGCGTGCTTCGGAAAAACGCATCTGCGGCAAATGTTGGGTTCAGGGAATGTGTCAGGGTTTCAGGCAGCTGACTGTTGCCCTGTTGAAAGCATGCGGCAGGCATGAGGATGGGATCGTCGGTGGTCGTCAACGACGGCGTAGTGCTGGGGAAGGGGAAGTCCGTCGACGAGTTCTGGTTCGCCAGCAAGATTCCGGTAACAATGAAGACGCCGGTGCAGATCAATGTGCGGAGGATCCCTAGCCAAGGCCACCTCCAGTAGTTTCTGACAATGGTGATGGACATGAGATGCGTGGCACATGTTAGTAGCATCAAGTTCGCTGGTGGATGTCAGCCCATGGCTCTTCCTCGGGACGGGCATCATGCCCGCAGAAACTCGAGGGTGTTGTAAGATTGCCCCTAAGACTTCAATGACGCTGACCAGAATGGGGTGGACTCACCGACAATATCATAATGATACGCAGTGATCGAGCACCCCTTGAAGTATCGCAGGGTCAGGGCATAGGCGCCGCCCGTGAAAATCTGGGTGTCGCTGCAGCTGAGGACGAGGGCTTCGCAAAGCTCTGAGAGGCTGACGTGGCACTGTCGCTTGTGCTTCTTCCTGTGCTTATTCTCGTCGGGGTTGCCCCAAGTCCTTTTCCCGATCATCCAGAGGACAGATATGATGCTCAAGATCAGGGCAAGGGATGTTGTCGCAATGAACGAAGACACGACCTGGGGCGTGACGTGTCAGACTCGACTCGAATGCACGCGGGGGTGAGAGAAGGAAAGGGCCGACATACACCGATTCCCGCTACGTCAGGGTCTGTTGGGATTTCTCTTCGTCCATAGCCCCCTATCGTCGGCGCGGTGCCATTCAACTCGGTAGCGTTTACCTTGTAATCGCAGTTGACAGTGATGTTGTAGTGTGATTGGCACTCGGGCATGGAGACGTAGGCGCCCATTGTGCCGTCTGCTGTGTTGTGTTATGAGCGTCTTGTGAGTCGATAAGGGCAGCGGGGTCAATTGGGCCAGGAAGGCCACCTGGTTCGCGGGCTTATTGCCGGATTTCTTCGGTCCAAGATTGTCCGCCGTCGCATGGCAAACTCGAAAAAAGGCGAGGGGGACAATCGATTGCCAGCGACAAAGACGCCATGGATATATGCAAGCAGCAGATTCGCCAACCTCTCGGGGCGCCGGGGAGGCTCTTCGTGCAGACGCAGCTCGCCGTGACCGCATTCGACTCGATTGATCGCAAATGGTCGCAAGACTGTGAGGAAGTGCGGCACTGTTGGGGTCCGCCCAGCCCCGCTAATGCCGACGCTGCAGACGCAATGCGGAGTCCACCACTCGCGCGGAAGACCTCGCTGCCACCATATGCAGCCATGCCCTATAGGGGGTAGGAAAATATTGGGGCCTAGAGAGTGGGAGTATTCCTGGACCACTCGTCACCCAATGCAGCAGCAGAATGTGGGCCGGCAGCCTCGTAGCTTGAGGGGATTGCAGAGATCAGATGTACGCCGGGTGAAGCAAGCAGGAAGGAGCGCAGGTGGCTGCTTGAGCCCACTTCAAAGTTCCCGTTTTGCTTATCTGCGGCTCAACAGGAGCCAATTACGCCAGGAGTTTGTCAATTTTGCGGGCCTGGTCCTTCCCCCAGACCACGGTCAGGGATTGTTGTGGTGCGGCCGTGAATGGCCCAACTCCAAGTTTTCTCAAGCTGCAGCCATCCAAGTCACCCCCGCGGGGTTCGTTTCGCCGATTCCCTCAAGCAAGACTGACTTGACGATGATGTCCAAGACAGACTCCCCAGAACTTCACCTCCTGCCCATCACTGGAAATTGAGGACTTGAATTCCAGGAGAACGCCCTGCCCGCCCAACACGCGTCGACCTATGACAGACAATGCCGGGCCCCCAGCCCTCGTCGGATATTGTGTCCAATCAGCAGCAACCGTCGGGACGAGCCGCCAATGCCCCAAATCGTCCCCCCAAGCACGGCAGCTTCAGCCCCTCTCACCTTCAGTAATTTTTAATTATTTCGAGCGGTTCCGTCCTTGGCTAACAATTTTGTACGCGGCCCAATGTCACCGTGCTTGGATTGTCTTGGCATTTTTTTGCAGCCATGTTCTCCCTCGCAGATTGTCACACAACGAAGACGTTCTCGACCAGGGGCCGTGGGAAAGTGGCGGTGATCATCTGAGAGCAGAACAAACAAACTGACAGATTTTAGATTGGGGATGCATCAAGCAAGGCGTCGACAACCCAGGTAGATATTTCCCCCTTGATGAATGCGCTGCACCACCAATCCCGCCATGAAGTTCGCAATGCCTCCTATTACATGTACACTGAAGTCAGGACTCGTCAATAGTCAGAACCTCTCCCCTCCCCGCTGCCCGGTGTTGCGCCGCTAGAACCATCTCCATCCTCTCGGACTGCATCAACATCAACCTCGACTGATGTTGGATGTCTTGTTCTTGCTGTTTCATCTGCATCTCACCCTGCACTCGCATCAACCTTGTTCTGTGTTGCGTCTCCTGCTCCTGCTTCTTTCGCCCCATCTCGAGGGTGAGCTGCGCTGTTCGCTGCTGGTGTTGTACCTGCTGCTCCTGCTGCCTCCGTCCCATTTCGAGTGCGAGCTGCGCCTTTCGCTGGGTGTCATCGTACTCTTGGTTCGCCAGTCTCCTCTGCGTATCAAGGGCCTGATTTGCCATGACTTTAGCGTGGTTAGCCTGGAGTCCCTGCGTCTGCTCCAAAGCAGATATCTCAGCCCGCTGCAACTGTTTTTGGGTGTACAGCTGTGTCTCCCCTATTTGCTTGGTATGCACGAGTTCGGTCGAATGCTGCCAAATTATCTGGCGCTGCTGAGCTGCGTTGTGCTGTTCGTCGAGTTCAAGTTTCTTTCTACCCTGAGATTCCAGGTGGAAGAGTGACAGCTGGTTTGCCTCTTCATTGAGCCTCATCTGGTTTCTCGATAACATTTCGGCGCGGCGCATCTCCATATCGTTCTTCCAATCCATTTGCGCCTGCTCTTCAACTTCCCGTTGAAGAGTTTCTGGGAGACCTTGATACCCGTGGGGCTGCTGGCCTGTCTTGGCGTAGTATCGGTCCGTAAATTGGGCCGACTTGAGGAGTGCCGTGAGTTCCGTTCTCTCCCGTTCAGACTTGCCGGGGCAGCGGTGTTTGACGTACATCGTTGGGGAGTAATGTAAACCTGTGGCAAGATCGACATATAAGTACTCGTCGTCCCGACGTGGGTTGTGGACAAGCTTTGAGACCCTGAGGAAGGCGCGGAGAATGGGGACGGCTGAGGTCGGATTGTCGATGATGAGATGCAGGACCGTCCTCCCGCCTTCGAATTTCCAACTGGGACCGAGAAGTGGCGTAAGCTTCCCTATCGTATCCTCGACCAGCCTTTCCCAGCTTAGGCCGGACCCATGAGCCGCATGACATAGCTCAGCCAACGCCGGACGGCCCCCCAGAAGGTCACTTGGCCACTGGGTGTCATGACCGTGTGCCTGAAGTAGCGCAATGCCTTCGGCATGGAGTCTGCGTGAGGCGATTTGTAGGCTGCTGTCATTTGATCTCGCCCCTGCCTTGATAAGAATCTCCATGGCGTTGATATCCCCGGCCAATGTCGCCTCATTGAGCGGCGTAAGTCTTTCCGAATTTTCTAGATGGATATCCATCCCAAGGGCGGTCAAGCGGTTCAAGACCTCAAATTGACCACGGCGTGCTGTCCTGCACACTGCTCGAAACATGATGGCGATATCAGCTCCGCGGAGTTCATCTGAGGGTAGAATTCAGTCTCAGCAAACCATTGAAAGCATATGGTTGGTCTTTGCTTACCCAGTCTTGTCCGAGACAGTAGCTCGAGAATGACGTCAGACGACGCCTCACTTTCTTCAAGTGCCCAGGCAATGTCCTTTCCCGGCTGACATCCGATATCAAGTAGGCGGGCGATGAGGGGGCGGGAGTCCGGGAATCGGTTGATGGCCAGTCTCACAAGGGAGTTCTGATGGAGTGGACTGCCGCCGAGCTGGTTGCTTCGCTCAACACAAAAGTCGAAGCTGTTCACAACGGTCTGCAAACTATGCACTGATCCGATAATGCTTTTGATGGCGATGCCGAGATCAAAGGGCTTTGTTGTCAAGAGCTCCAATAATGTCCGCTCAGCTCTGTTGGCGGCTCTCCCAAACAGGAGGCCCTCCTCGGCGGTTGATTCTGCGCCGTGCTGAATCAAAAGACTGATGAACGCGCTTGGTAGGGGCTCTGTTACCGAACTTCTGCGACAAACACTCACAAGGGCAGCATTGCGAGCTGGCAAAGGAATCCCGGCCCGCAGCAGCGAGGTGGCAACAGAAATGTTGTCGGGGTTGTCCAGGGAAGCCTTACCGACCAGGGCGCTCAAAGCATCAACAGCCAAGTGCTGCATACCTCCGTGACGGATGAGGAGGTCAAGTTCGGGAATGCAGTGATGCTCGGCGGCGTAATGGAACGCTGGAGCTCCGTGTTTCCAGTCGATGTTCCCATGCGCCAACATCAGCTCCAAAAGGGCCGTACCTCGGGACTTAGTGGCGGAAATGAGATGCGTGGATCGTGTATGGACGCTGACACCGTAGGACAAGAGTATCCTGGCGAGAGGCAAACGGATCTCCCTAGGCCGACCAAGCGCAGTTTCGAAAGCCGCTGTCATGGTGGTTTGGTGTGGTGGAGGAACGCGCTGCATGACTGTACGTAACAGCAGCTCGTTATCTCTCTTGACAATCCTGGCTAGCGTTCTGCCATTCTCAAAATCAACAGATGCGTCGTTGTCAAGCAATAAACTGACCAGAAGCAGTCGGTCCTGGGTATTTGGCCCTCGTTCTCCAACCACCCGAAGTAGAGCAGCGGTTTGGCCGATGTGAGAGTTGGATGCACCGAGAATAAGTCTGGCCACGCTGAGCCTGATGGGGTCACGCCGTGAGATGATGGCGATTTCTAGTGCTTTTTCTAGTGAGGATGTGTTGGGTCTCGCTCGGAGCAACTCTTCTAGTCTCACTGGATCCGCCGAAGCTGCCGCGGTGGCAAGGACATGACCGCCACCCGCGTTAATGCTTGCACCGTTTGCTAGAAGCATATCGACTATTTGATCAGCTTTGGGATGCGTGTCGCGAGCTGGGTTGAACATCAGTCGGTCAAGGACATCCTGGTAGCCGTGGCGTTTGGCAGTGCGTGACAAGATGAGCGCCTTCTCGTCCTCGTAGATCCTCGTATTGGCGTACAGGGCATGATCCAGCGCGGTCGCAAGTTCTCCGCTCTTCACAGTCGTGCTGTTGCATATCAATTCGAGTGTCTCTGTCCCAGGTTGCCTGATCACAATATTGACTGCTTTCCCAGCGGTGGTGGAACGTATCACGACCGGTAGCAGTGTTCTCAATATTTCCTCGCTGTTGGGATGAGAAAGCGCCTTGAGCACGATAACGTCAATGGCAGCGCCTCCTGCACCCTGTGCCAGCAAAAGCGACAAGGCTCTCAGGAGGTCGTCCACAGCCCGGTGTTTCAGGCTCTCGAAGGCAAGATCAAGGGCTTCGCTCGCAATCTCACTTGTAGGTCGTGCGAGGCAGAGCTTCTCGACCAGGGGAACATCTCCACGCTGTGCAGCGATGCAAAGAGAGTTTTGGTTTCTATCTTCTTTGTAGCTTGATGTCGCCCCGAGTCGCAACAAGAGGTTAACTAGGTGATGGTGGCTGTCTTGAACCGCTTTCAATAGTAGCCGGCCAAGCGGTGCAGTTGAAGCGCCCTTTTTTGCGAGGGAAGACACAAAGTGCATTTTGTCCCCCTCGGACGCTGTCCTCGGCAGCGTGGCGACTGCAGCGGTGGCAGCATCCGGCGGAATATGGCCCCCAAGAAGCACATCGAAGACGTCCCTGCGCACGTTCTTCACCGCCCACCGCAAGGTGTCGGCATCTGGTTTATAAGGGGGCACGCCGGCTTTAATGAGAAGCTGGACATGGCCAAGACGGCCGCCATTGGCGTCACAACGCAGGCGGTCTCGAAGCTCAGGTGTGTCGGCTCTTGAGCCAGCCGAGAACAGGAAAGCCAAGGTTTTGTATCGCGCTGAATCGTTCACCATTTTCGCCGCTAGCTTTGTTGCCTCGAGTGCCTGGCCCTGGAATTGCCCTCTGTGGGATTGGGTGGCCAGAGAAACGGCCGCGATTGCTTCCAGACGTTCTGCCTTGATTGCGACGAGCAGCAGATCGTAAGCTTCAGATGCCGAAACCCCGATATTGGCGAGGAGCATGGAGAGAGCCGCTCCCATGGCCGCATTCCATGGCGAGGATTGGACTGCTTTCCTGATCACGACCAGAGCAGTTTGGTGGTTTGGCGGTGAATGTGCAGACAGCCACAATCGGAGGAACACTGAGTCCGGGCCAGAAGGCGCTGGTGAAGCCGCTGCCGTGTACAAGGCTTCGTCCGGGGGGAATTGTGACCCATGGCTGACGAGCGCTTTTGCGATGTCATATTTTTTCGTTCGAAGGGCTTTCTCAAGCGCAGCGTCGAGACACTGCTGGGTCATGCCAGATCCGCAAAGGAGGCCAACAGCGGACAGCCTCCCGCACTGCACGGCTTTATCAAGCCACGGACAGGGAACATCCGAGTTGAGGCTGCTCGCTGGCGTCTTTGAGAACAGTCTCTCAATCCCTTTCTTGTCTGGATGCAGGCTGCGTTGCCACAGTTGCTCGGCAGACTCCCCACCTCCCATCGCCAGCAGACCCCTGACAACCTCGACAGACTCCCATGCTTGGCCTTCGAAGACATGTGCCGGACCTCGACCAATTTCGTGAAGAGTGAAGGTCCAGGTATCAGTGTCTGCGAGGGCCTCCTTCTTTCGTTTGCTGCGAAGCAAGCTACGCTTTTGTCGGGCTGGTTCTTTGTAGGAAGGGGCGGCCGTTCTCAGATCGACCAGAACTTGTTGGGCACGTGCATAGTCGGTGGCAGATGCCGGGGGGTTTTCGTCGGGACGCAACGGGGAAAGAGCCTCACCAGGCCTCGTGTTAACTCCCAAGTGAGATATGGGTCAACGGTTGACGCCATTTTTTCTTTCAAGCAGCATCCAGATTAGATGCGCGGACTTGGAATGGTAGCGCCCTTCTATTTCGACATTGTCTGGGCAAAGACTCGGACGTGAGACCACACCGACGCTCGATCATTATGGGGCCTTGGAAATCGCTCAATGGTGTGGGAGGCCGCAATACTCGCTCTCCATGGTCGACAGCAATGTTGACACGGATACCAACCCTGTCTGACCAAAGTGCACTTCCGCCTCACTATCTTTTAGGTACATCCCGACTGCGTTGTGGTGCGGGGTTTCTTGCAGCCACCCGACGGGCAGCGTATCGGAAGCTCTCCCACCACTTCATTCGAGCGTGTTTCACTGAATCGATTTGACAGAGTCTGCCTATGTGGCTGCTTATCAGTCTGCGGGGACTATCAAACGCAAACTTACCTATCCTTCACGGATATCAACGTTTGTCGGCCATTGGATCCCTCTAGATGTCACCCGACCTCACCACTGGCAGGCCGCAATAATGCGCGACCGAGAGCCTTGTGGTCTTAGGCCCGGGAGCTAGCAGATCGGGTCCTCCCTCCCCGCCGTTTAGTGGCGGGGCTCAGACTCGTCCTCTGTGTCCTCATTGTCGTTCATTCCCGCCCCCGCCACCTGCAGGAAACAAAGTTTACACATTTGCCCCGCGGAACAGACACTTTCAGATGGACCCGATTTCCATATGCCTTGGCGTCTGGGCGGCCATATGCGGTACCATCTCTGCGTTCAAGAGCGGCAAAGACCTCTGGCGACAATGGCGACAGAAACGGAAGATGGGGAAGTTGTTGCAATTTGGGTCTGATCACTGGCAGGCCAGGGCCATCGGCAGCGGTTCCATGAACAACGACCCCCTCTCAGCAAACAATCCCTGTATGCAATTCTGACGTGCACCACGAGCGACTACTAACAACTTGGCCTCACGATAGCGACGGTGACGCTCCCTCGACCAGTGTCTATTGACTTCGGCATGGGCTCCGACACCTTAGAAAGCAACCTGTCAACGTCGCCCGTTCGCGTGCAATCCGAATACACTCGACTATCGAACGCGGCTGGTCCGCTCTTTGCAAAGGGCGACAGTACCGCCTTCCAACACATATCGCAAGCCCTGTCGAGGTTTCGGCAGAAGTTGGTCCAAACAATCCACACATCAATTGCCGCCATGAACATGATCGACTTGAACATCGCCAACCTCATGGCAGAGACGAACGCATTCCGAACCAAGAACATCTCGACCATGACGGATCTCTTTCAGCGTGTCAACGTGGTAAGGCCCATTGCGCGGTCACTTCCTGCCGCTGCCAGTGCCGGCCTGGGCAGTTCGACTTCTAGCTGTTGGTGCCAGGCAATAGGAGCCAACTTTAGCTGTGCGTATTGTGGAAGGGCCAGCAGTGTTGCAGGTTAGAACAACAGTACGAAGTAATCCATTACCACCTAGTATCTATACAAACATGGACACAATCAATCGGGAAACTGGGGGGTTCCTACCATGTACGTACATATCGCCACCCTTTCATCTCAACTTGAAATCTTCTGCCTTGTCGTTCAGCTCGTCTTCCGAGAGATCCGCGATAGCCTCACCGTCCATCTGCCCAAGAATGAATGCCTCTCCAACGAGCTGGTAGTGAGAGGGATAGTCCTGGTTTCCGTTTGGATCCCAAACAGGACTCAGAATGCAAGGAACCGAGCAGCCAAAGAGAATGCAGACCAAGTCGTCCGCCCTGGACCCCTCCGGCCCAATCCCCACCAAGGTCTTTTCGGTGTTGGTGTCGGTTTGGTCACACTTGATGAATACTCTGTTCCAACAAACAGCCCGAACGCGCCCCAAGAAGTTCCGCACGAGAACCTCTGTATTCTTTGGGCTTTCTCGGTTCAAGATGCGGTTTGTGTCGAGATTGCCAAATTCCGTGTCGGCTACCAGGCACGTCATGCAGGCCCGGTGGTACCATGCCGGCGGCATCTTCCCGTCCGCGTCGCGGTCGGCGACGAGGGTGCGCCACACTGAGTCAGGGACAACTTCAATTTCGGATCTATCACCGTCATGCCCCAGAGCCTCAAGGACCTGCTTGGGAATGGTACCCTCTGGCATGAAGAAAGCCTCGGCAACACTTCCAATGCACACCCCACGAACTGTCAGTGTGCTTTGTTTTTCCTGGCTTCTTCGAGGACGACGGAACTTCAGGGTTCTGCGACGGGACGGTCGTTGAGGATGCGACAAGATGCCCGATTGTCCTACGTTTAAGTTGTCTGCCGACTGTGTCACCTGCTGGACTGGTGACACTGGATTGTCTCTACCGAAGGACACTATGGGGCTTCGACCCAGAGAGGCGTTATAGTAGCGATTTTCTGGAGTACCGACGAAGCTGTCGCCTGTCCGCCGCCCACCGAGCCCTTTAGTCTGTGGCCCGTACGCCGAATCGCGGACGGTCTTGATCCAAGTTGGCAACTCCACAAGTTTTTGATAAAAGGCGTCTAGGACTTTAGTTATCTCCGGAAGCGCCCAATGTCTGCAGATGATATCCAACGAATCGCTCTCTTTGATACACCATTGTACAAAGTTGGTATATACCTCGAGAAGATCGATGCTATAGTCTGGTACCGGAGGAGGGTTGATCTCTCGCTCCCTCTTTTGTTTCCTGTCCGATGAAAGGTTTATCGTCAGATCCCTTCGTTGGTTTGCGCCCGGAGGCGGGGTAATTGGTGGTACTCCCTGTTGGTCTTGGTCCGGTGGAGGAGTGTTCTGTCGCTTCTTCTGCTGACCCGCATCTCCCGCCGATGTCTCTGCTGTCAGGATCGGTGGCTTGAATGTCTCCTTTGCGAGATTTAGAAGCGTGTAGACAGTGTCACGTGGGTCTGATGTCTCGAAGGTGGAAAGGGATGAGATGAGGCTCTCAAGGCCCTTGCGTGGCGCGTATATGGTCCCATCTGTGCGCCGCTGAAAGGTGTTGGAGAGGACGTCAACAAGAATACGGGCACCGAGCGGCCTGATATCTCGAATTCCATCCAGGGACTCTACGAGGCCAGGTTTCTTTTCGATGATTTCGAGAATGACCTCAAAGTAGAGGACGAGGATGCTGACGGCGTCGGCAAAGTCGTGCCAATTCTTCCTCTTGGAGCCGCAACGGACTTCGGCGCTTTTGGCGAGAGCGAGCTCTTGGATGATCCAACGGCGGGAGAACCACCGACGGCGCATGAGATTCAACAGGTCGGACCAGTGCTGAGCGTAGTCCCCAGTGAGCTTCGTCCCGATGTCGTCGCCCTCCAGGATAGTGCCGATGAAGTCCATGGCTCGATCTGAATTTCTGTCCTCGTCGGCAGGCCCCAGCCATATAGAAACGTTAGATGCGATCGCGTAGATCTTGTGCATCTTGGACACTTGATCTTGCTTCTCTGCATTGCTCTCTTGATTGATGCATATGCGATCGACCCAGAGAGCCACCTCCTGATCCTTCTGTCGGAATTCCTTGAGGAAGGCGTGCAGGTTCGGTTTGACGGCCAGCGTTCTCATGTTTCGACTGAACTGATCCGCCACGGCCATGGTGGCGACATCTACCATAGCGGTGAGAGGCACCTTGCTTGCTTTTGGCTCGGTGGCTGACATATCGACGAGCACTGTTTTTGTCGGCGCTCCATCGCCCCAGTTGTACGAAAGAGCCGTATACTTGTAATCGCCCGGGTGGGCAGCGAGATCTGCTACGGGGTACGTTTTCAGCTCGACAACGATATCGGCTTCGGGGTTGGCGTTCTTCTTGAGAAAAAGCAACCGAATGTGGTCCTTTGGCAAAGGACAGTCGTTGTAGTTGTACACGCGCATGTGCTTTTTTGCGGCTCTCAGAAACGTCTGTTGGACCGTTTCTGTCCTCGTCCCGTGGAAACCATCCATGAATCCGGCGGCACGCCTCCTCTTTGGTGTCGGGCGCGCTGTCTCCACGGTGTTGAATCCCCGCTTCAGGCGGTTGCCGGCGGCATCATTGACATTTGTCGGAGGGGCCATAGGGCCCGGGTGACTAGCATTGTCGTTTGCAGCAATAGCCTGAGTATTACCTCCGTCACCATCACGTGCCGAGCCGCCGTTGGAAACTGGTCCTGGAGACATTGGTCCTGGGGACAACTCAATGCGTCTGTCTAGCACAGTCATTGTCAGAATCGGGGGTCCAGCGTAGGAACAAAAGCACAGCTATAAACCCGAAGGAATTGATGACGGCAAATACCTAGGCCGCAAGGCGGATTGCCGGCCGCGGTAATATATATGCTAGGCGAAGGCAACGAGGGGCGCGAAATGGTTCATTTCAAACTGTCCGAGCCCGCCTCATTCTGCTCCCCAAAATGCTGGAGGGGGGATGTAGGTGTCAAATTACGTAATCGCGCCTTGGCGCCACGGAACCGCAGCGCGGCCGAGCACCAGAGCTTCGCTTGGCTGAGAGGACGGCTCCCTGAATACAACAATACTTGATGGCGGTAATTACTGTGTTCTTGGTTGACTGCGTTGAATTCTACAGTAGGGGGGGCAAGGGCGGCAGCGCTTCCAGCTGAAGGCCGCTTCGCACCTGGCCCCCCTCCTTCAGTGGCTTAGCCGCCTGGAGACGGGTTGCTGGACTAGGGTCCGTTCTGAGAGGTGTGTGCCGCTTTCCCCCTTTTGGGGCAATAGTGGCGGCGCATCCCGGAAAGCCTTTTCCATTTCACCTGCACACAATGCACAGTGGACGTGACAGGCATGTGCTCATTTTGGCCGCACCCAATGGACGCTGTGGAGCTGCAGCCACACATGCAATGTTGAGGGAGGAAGCGTTTCCCTTTGGGCACAGCCCCTTTCATGCTCTAGCCATATATCCCACCTATTCTGCATGACTGTCACGAAATCCCGGCCTCCACCCACCCAACGTCCCAAAACGGACGGCGAGGCTCTGTCCATCGGGCACGGGTCCTCACCCCAAGAATGTGTCGGCCAGGCTCCAATCTGTCCGATGCAACAGTTGCAGCAGGCAGGCCACCATTTCAGCACAAAACGGCCTCTGACAGCGCGCCGCAGTACCAATGTTTGCCAACCCAAGTGGTTTTCCCAGTCATGTTAACTGTTCACGCGCAGCCAGGCGTGCATGTCTGCAAGGTGCAAGCCCCGTTTTCTCGTCCGAGTCACTTTACTCTGACCGAGCAGGCCACTCATGGGTTTTCAATTCCCACGTCTCCCTCATACCTCAGTAGTATTAATAAAAATCATCACCCACTGGCATTGAGCGACATAGTCCATCCAAATCTCACCTTTCCGATACTCAGTATCCTTCACTGGAACAAATTGGAATGCTTACAGCCCACTGGCAGTGACCGACATCAACCTAGAATAGCAGTTTACCTACCTACCTACCTTACCCGCCCATCACCCCGCCCATCACCTACCTATCTTACACCACCCGCAGACAAATGGATCCACTAAGCGTGAGCCTGGGCGTCATGGCATCGCTTCAAGTTGCCTGCTCGGTCTTGACATTCTGCTATGATTTAAGGGCTACTATGCGACGTATACCTTGGTCTTTGATCCAGGTGATTGAAGAGGTAAGAGACCTTCGCAATCTCATAGAGGCGATTTCGACAGTCCTCGATAAAAAGCATCGATGTTCTGGCAAGACCGAATGGATCGGCGTCGAGGATCTAGACGAGCTACCGATGTCCGACAATATCACGTCTGTGCTAGCGACATGCCTGGAAGAGCTTCGGTTTCTTGAATCTCGAGTCCGCCCAGAACATGTGCAGGATGCCCTAGAATCGCGACACAAGGCATTTGTTCAGTCCCTGTCATGGAGAATGAAAGACAACGAAACAAAGGAGTCTATTGTCAGGCTACAGCGGTGTAAAACGGCGCTGAGCCTGGCAATATCAGCGTCAAACTCGTGAGTTCCTAAACACTGCCTGATAACAGCTAGCTCGTGCCTCTGTGCTAAATTCTACTTCTTGGGGTTAGGATCATAATTCAGAACATTGAGCATCTTGTCATATCTCTAGACTCGAAGATCGACTCCTCTTCCCAACATTTGAACACCATTAAGGATGACTTGACCACATCTTTGATCGGTAAGTCGCTCGACTCGTTGTCTTGGAGTATTCTTCTTACAGCTCCCAATAGAGGTTGAGAGGAAGAACATTCTCAACTGGCTCTCGCCCTTGAGTCCAGGGCAAGAGCACATTGATGCTCACACAGCACATAAGCCCAAGACCTCGGAATGGTTCCTCAAGGGTGCGGACTACGGCAAGTGGCTGAATGCCGGAAACCAATTTTTGTGGTTGACTGGACCCCGTAAGTAGCTCACGGCATATTCCCCAGAAAATGGATGAGACAACTTGGAGACTCTGATACACAGAGCGCGTTCGATGACGGATGCTGACCTGAATCCTTCAGCTGGCTCTGGAAAGACTGTTTTGATGTATGTCCCCTACTAATCCTAACGCCCATGTCGCCCGGAGGCTGCCTCGGTGTGTTCGAACTAAGCATTGGTTTTTTATGTAGGAGCCGTGCCATTGAATCGTTTGCTCGAGGCCTCGATTCGAACAAACACGACACAATCTACGCCTTTGCGTACTGTAACTTTCGCGATCCGAATACGCAAAATCCTGTCAACATTCTTGGTGCATTGCTGGCACAGCTGTGCGCACAAGTTGAGCGATTTCCCATAGAGCTTCTTCGGGCCTACGAAAGAGGAGCGGAGCGCAATCAGGGGGCACCCCCAGCCCCCAGCATGATCTTTGAAGCCATCAGAATCCTCTCGGCTGCACGGAATGTACGGATCTTCGTCGACGCCCTGGACGAGGTCAACGATCCCAAGTCACTGGCACGGCAGCTGATGCATTTGACCACAATATCCTCCACAATTAGCGTTTTTTCGACCAGCCGCCGGATAATGGGGATTGAAAGAGTACTCAAGGATGTAAATCATGTCTTGATGGAAGACCACATCCCCGAAATCGACAACGACATACGGACGGTCATCACGGACCACATCCTTGAAGACTCTGACTTGGACTGGCTCTCATCGGAGCTACAGGAAACAGTGACCAGCTCGTTGCTGTCTAAGTCCCAGGGAATGTAAGTCAACTCTTGACATGAGTAATTGAACAACTTGGTCCCATGTGGCCAGGGGGGATCTCAGGCTTGAAGCTAACGCTCTTGTAAACGAACCTAGGTTTCGGTGGGCAACATACCAGCTCAACTCTCTTGGGAATTGCAGAACCGTCCGCGACATCAAGCTGTGTCTCGAGTCACTGCCGACCGGACTGGACGAAACATATGAGAGAATTCTCGCGACGATTTGCCCATCTGATGTCCCGCTCGTCCAGAGGATGCTCATGTGGCTTGCGATTTCGGCTGTCCCAATCACACTGCCACAACTCTGGGAGGCACTTGCTATTGAGAAAGGAAAGGATCACATTGATAACGAAGCCCGACTCCGCAGCCCTCAGGATATTCTGGCACTTGGTAAGGGGCTCGTGGTCATCTCATCGGATGGGTCTATCGCACTGGCCCACCTCTCTGTCCGGGATTACCTCGAGTCCCCTAAGATCCGACAAAACGACATGACCGCGAGATTTGCTCTCCATTGTGGGGTTGGCCACCGAGAGTTAGCCGAGCATTGCCTCACGTATCTGCTCTCTTCGCATTTGACCTCCGGACCGTCCAACAGCCAAGAAGAATACCTGGCCCGACTGAAGCAGTTCCCGCTGCTATCTTATGCATCAAGATACTGGTTCTACCACTCCGGACTCGCAGAGAGCGACGAGAAATTGCAACTGCTAATAACCCGGTTCTTTTCCCCAGAGACTCGGCCATCTTTTATGTCCTGGGTCCAGGTTCTGAATGCAGATGTGCCGTTCAAGTGGGATATCTACCCCCAGCATGCTACATCACTCTACTACGCCTCTTCCCTGGGCCTCGAGGATTCAGTGAATTCTTTACTTCATCTGGGTGTATCCGATATCAGTTCCCCCGGCAGCCGTTTCGGCGGCACCGCCCTCCACGCAGCCACGATCCGAGACCACGTTAGTGTTGTCAAGAAGCTCCTCGATGCGGGGGCGGAGCCGGGGAAGCCTGATTTCAATGGCGTTACCCCCCTTCACAGTGCTGCTAGTCAGGGTAGCCTTCATGTGGTCAGGCTTTTGTTGGAGTATGGAGCCCCCACCGACGCACGGGACGGTATGGAGGGCAGAACACCGTATGAGTGGGCGAGGTTGAGCTGCCAGGACGAGGTTGCAGAGCTCATTGAGCATGGCGTCACAGGCTCAGGCCTGTATGATGAAGGGCCACCGACAACGGCAGACTCGAGAAAAACACAACAAGCAACAGGCATATGGCAGCCGAAGGCTGGATACTTCCCTAGCTACTACGAGCACCGATCGGGGATGGATTCCTCTGCAATACTTCGTATTGAGATCGGTAAGGAGGTGTTGCATTCTGACGGAGAGTATAGCCCACTCACTGACGGGGGCCCTTCTTCTCCTGTCTGGTAGTCTGTAGCGTTTTAGAGATATTTACTTTCCGTACCTTAGCTTGCATCCTTGATCCGCAAAATACACTCCTTCGGCGCCATCACCAAGCTATCATACGTCTCCCAACTCACATACTCCTCTGGTGCATCCTCCAACTCCAGCTCCCAAACCACCAACGCCAGCAAAATCCTCATCTCCAAATACGCCAGCCTCTTCCCCTAGCACCCCCTATTCCTAGCACTAAACCCCAAAAACGGCCCCGCGGCAGCATTATGCCTCACCTTCCCCCCCTCTGCCATCACCAACCACCTCTCCGGCTCGAACTCCGTTGGTTCATCTCCACCCCAGTTCTCCCTCTTCGCCGGCGGTTTGTGTGTCCTGCTGGTTTGACTCCTCGTCTCCTCATCCACCGCAACAGAAGGCATGTTCAGCGACGGCCCCGTCAGGTTGAGAAACACCTGCGTGTCAGCAGGGAGATGATTCCCCAGTACCTGCGTGTCACAGCGGGTGGTCACCATGATCGTAACCACCAGTGCTGAGTCGAAGTACCTCGTCGATGAATGCGTCTAGCACAGGGCTCCGCTCGGCAACCAGCTCCGCTGCAGTGGGGACGCGATTCTCGCTGTATGCGGCGGCGTATTGTACATGTAAATCGGAGTGGATCTTCCGCTGCCATTCTGGGTAGCTGAGCAAATGTCGGATACACCAGATGTTTGCACCAGCCGTGGTGTCCTGTCCAGCTAGAAGGTAGCTATAGGTATTGTCTCTGATACGGGGGTCGGTAAGATTAGGCTGCTGGCCTTCACGAGCGGCTGCAGCGCGCTCACGTTGAACAATATAATCGAGAGCGAATTGGGTTCCTGATCCGTGGTGGAGATGCACGAGGTGATGTATGACTGGGGGGTGTGCCAAGCCTGGCGGACGGAGGGGCGGCATATGTTGAGTGGGTGGTAGAGGCGTGGCCAGGGGATGTAGAAGGCGTTGGTGAGGGACTGGGCGAGATGGGGAGGGAGGGGATTTTGATGGGTGTTTTAGGGGGCGCGTCTACGAAGAAGTCTGGATGTTGGGTCTCGGAGAGGAAGGCGAGCTGGCGCGCAATGTCGCCGCCTTCGGGGTCGAGGCCTAGGGCTGCGGTGAGGATGGCGTCGAAGGGGAATTCGTGGATGTCTGAGGAGACGTCGAAGTAGCGGTCGCCAGCGAGTTGCGCTTTGAGGCGCCAGAGGCGGATGAGGTCGAGGACCACCGCGTGGATGCGTGGGGCGTTGACCTGGGCATAATCAGTACGTAAAATACCTAGCCAGGGAGAAGGAGATGGTCCTACCTTATTCAGAAATGACGGCGTCATGAGGTTCCTTGTGAGATCTCGGCACGGCTTGAACCGCGGATCATATGTTTCCATGGCGGTGAACGAATGGGGGAGAATGCCGGCGAAGACATGGGTCTTCTTTCCGCGTTTAACGTCCACCGCATCCCTGCGGCTTAGAATATCGTTGACCTCGCGGTAGTCGGATATGACAACGGTTGGCTTGGTGAAGGGGTCTAAGAAGACCTGCGAGATGGGCGAGTTGTGTCGTCTGGCCAGAGTGGGAAAGTAGTGGCGAAACTTCCCCTTCTTTTTCCACTCGCTAGTTTCCGACAGGTCCCCCATAATACGTTCCGGGGCGCTATTGTTGTAGGGGATGCCGGGGATTAGTCAGTGGTAGTGTCTGCTAAGCAGGTATCCAATCGCAGCTAAAAGAAGCGCGGTTGTGCATACCGTACCGTACGAGGAATTCTCTGGTATGGCCAACATGTTGGTGAGTGGCCGGGGATCCCAGCAACTGCTACAGTTTTGGGTGTGTGGTCGGTGGTCTAGGGATAGCAACCTCCCGACTCAGATGTTGTACAACCGGTTGACGCCGACAGCTGACTATAGAGAGCGTTCAAAACAAAGGGGCGGCAAGGCCCGACCGAGGAGGGCGCGCCCCGTTGCGGTGGATTGACCGGAATTGGCTTACATTCCACGGACGGGTGGATCCTCTCTCTGTTGTGCTCACTCCCGTCGGACGGAACCGCGTCTTGTCATTGACGGTCCCGGAACCAACAAAAAGAGGCTCACCTCCGCTGCTGTTGTTCCGTGTTACCTTCCTACCTACCTTGGTCATGCCGCATCCGCATTGTTTGTAGAAGTTCCCAAGCCCCGAGTTCCCAAGCCCCGGACTTGGACTTTTTTCTGACAGTGTGCCAAGCCTCAACCCGACTCAATACTTCCGCTTCAGCTGAAAAGGAACACCGTATTCGGTATGGCATGTTCCTGGAAGCTGTGCCAGTGCGCACCTGTTGCGCAACATAGATAGCGACAAGAAACGTTGATTGGTCCAAGGGAGGCGGAAGCGCCCCTGGCGGCCCTAATTGTCTTGGCAGATGCGGCCCGAACGGGAGGTGCATGCGGGAACTAACACACCGGCCTGTCAACATACAGTGTGGTCACACCGTTCTGCATTGCAACCCTCAGAGTCAATGACCAAGTGCTGACCATATCCGCCTGAGCCGACACAATGACAGGACCAAAAGAGCATTTTTGTACAAGACAGCTGCTGCTCGATGCCTTCAGTTTTGAGTCCAAGACAACGAGCACCTCTCAGTCTTGTCCTGACATTTCTGTTCAAATCAACAGCTGACTCTCGCTATCACAAGTTTCTCCTCCGCCCTCACTTCAAACCCTCCCTTGCCACCCTAACCATGTCCGAAGTAGCCACCATCCCCCGCCCAGCTACCGAGAAACCCCCCCTCTCCCAGCAATACGGCGGCCACCACTCCAGCTCCTGGGTCGACCGTCTCCCCCCCTCCTGGACCCCCTACATCCAACTCTCGCGGCTCT
>Ga0247760_1001444_pt1 | contig 21976 bp, 25 predicted proteins | sample UWRJL171409R4_FD_179936 | JGI IMG/M metagenome (GOLD analysis project Ga0247760, IMG submission 179936) | Plant litter microbial communities from Arlington Agricultural Research Station in Wisconsin, United States - UWRJ-L171-409R-4 | ecosystem: Environmental > Terrestrial > Plant litter >... | reverse complement strand
CTACAATCTCCCGCTCACCAATCCCTCGCCGTCCGCATCCTCCTCGGCCTCGGCTTCACATCCCCACAGCTATCGCACCCTTACGCCCTCCTCTCAGGCGGCTTCAAAACCCGGTGCCACCTGACCACCGCCCTCCTTTACCCGTCGTCTCTCCTCCTCCTCGACGAACCCACAAACTACCTCGACCTTTCCGCCATCCTCTACCTCGAATCCCACCTCGTCACCGCCCTCCCGCCCAGCACCACCCTCCTCCTTGTCTCCCACGACCGCTCATTTCTCAACAACGTCTGCTCCGAGCTCGTCATCCTCCAGCACCGGGACCGCTCTCTCTCCTACTTCCCCGGTCCGCTGTCGGCGTATGAGTCCAACCGCGCTGCCCGACGACAGTACATGGCGCGCATGGCGGCTGCGATAGAGCGCCAGAGGGACCACATCCAGGCCACGATCGACAACAATATGCGGGAGGGGCTCCGGACGGGGAACACATCCCGGCTGAGGCAGGCTGTCTCGCGGCAGAAGAAGCTGAGCGAGCGGCATGGCATGCAGGTGAACGAGAAGGGGTTCCGGTTCAAGTTGTCGCGGGACCAGGGGTGTTTGGGTGGGAGTTCGGGGGGGCTGAGGCCGGTGGCGGTGGTGGAAAGGGATGAGAAGGAGGTGGTGTGGGAGATTCCGAGGGCGGGAGAGCTAAGGTTTCCGGGGGGGTTGGTGACCCTTGAGGGGGTTTCGTTCACGTATGGAGGCGGGGAGACTGTGCTGGAGGGGGTTGAGCTTGTAGTGCATATGGGGGATAGAATCGCGATTGTGGGGATGAATGGCGCGGGGAAGTCGACTTTAGTGAGGCTGCTGACGGGGGAGGCGACGCCGGGTGTGGGAAGGGGGACGGTGAGTATGCATCCGAGGCTGAAGATGGGGTATTACTCACAGCATGCGGTGGAGAGGCTGAGAGGGGAGGCCGGGGTTGCCGCGGAGAAGGGGGAACACCCGCTGACGGCGCTGGGCGTGCTGGCGGGGGATACGGCGGGAGCGATGAGCGAGGCCGAGATGAGGGGGCTGTTGGGGAGTTTTGGCCTGTCGGGAAAGGCGGCGAGCGATGTTCCGGTCGGGAGGCTGTCGGGAGGGCAGTTGGTGAGTGTCAAGCTTTCTTTCCTTTTCTCGATCCGAAAATGAATGATAGAGCGTAAGTTGATAACCAACATTGTGTAGGTCCGACTGGCGTTGGTTCGGATCGTGTGGGATCACCCGCATTTGCTCATCCTAGACGAAGTCAGCACCCATCTCGACTTCGACAGTGTCAACGCGCTAAAGGAGGCGTTGGTTGATTATGACGGAGCCGTGGTGCTTGTCTCGCATGATCGGTATCTGGTGCGGTGGGTTGTTGAGGGCGGCGATGGAGAATATAGCGACGACGAAGAGATTGGTGGCGAAACTGAAAGGAGGGGAGACGTGTATTTGCTCCATGATAAAAGTCTGAGAAAGTTGGAAGGGGGTGTTGATGAGCTGGAAGAGGAGCTGTATGTGCGCCTAGAGAGCACGCGAATCTTGCAAGAATCGCAAACTAGTAAGTAGCTGTCAATATTTGTTGTTTTCGGCAATGAGAGAGAAACCTACTCAGGATTCGGCGAAAGAAGGGTCCCCTAGGCAAGCTCGTGCGGAAGATATCTTCCTGCAAGACAGGCCCTGGATTCCAATGCTGCCAATCGGCGTATAGGTATTCTCAGGAGGCCTTTGTACCAATCATCACTCGGAATCGCCGTGTTCATGTCCGGCAGAATCGGAGTCAAGAGTCCCACAGGCAAGCTAGGACGCCCACATCTCAACGGCTCCAAAATAAAGCCTCTGAACTTCCACGAACTTGCACCCATTCCCGTAAAAGACAGCAAAATCGCCGCCCGCGCCCCCATCCGCTTCGTGCAGAAGTTTCGAACAGGGAAGCTGAGGAATGTATCAACAGTTGCCTCTCGCCATTCCAGTTCCAGCTCAAAGGCGATGTTCATGGCGCGGTGGCCGTATGGGGAATCGAGCATGTGCGCAAAGCATCGGAAGAGGTAGTCACAGTCGTTCGTCCCGACGCTGTCCCAGTGGAGCGGACGAAGGCAGAACAGGTCTCTGTCGGGGCACGTAGTGATGATTTGCGTTTTACCGTTGGACATCACGATCCCGTTTGCTGGTACCTTCGCCGGTGCGGTTCTCTCCAAGGCAGCCTGCACCGACCGAGTCAACCTCATGACTGGAGATCCATTGGTGCGGGAACTCCTTGCAGCGCGCCTCCATTCGCTGGTTCGACTCCTTGCATGCTGTCCACAGGGCGCTGTTGTTTATATAGGTGGATGGGTTTGCCACCGTCCAGGAGGGCTCGGACGAGTCGGCTTGAAGGCGCGGTGCTGCCAGCCCCCGATGATATCCACCTATGCCGGCCATCGCGTAGCCTTTCATTTCTTCTCATTCGTCCTCATCCTCTGGATTGATAAGGGTGAAGATATGCACGCCGGGTCGATAGGCTGCATCACAAAGTCCCATATCATCTGTCTGAGCTCTGGCGGGAGCCGCTTCAGAACGCGAAATTTTGCCGGTGCCATGGCCGACGGCGTTGATGGGCCCTGATTGGGCATTCGCTTTTCTTAGGGGGAAGCTTCATTTATACCTTGGAGCAAAGCTGATGAAATATACTTTCTCCTCAAACTACGCCAAGTTCCCAACAAGCCTGAACTCAAAACACACACAAACCTTGAAAGACAGGGAGATCTGGTATTTTTGGGAACTTATGCTTCGGACAAACGAGAGGCATAGGGAAGGCGTATAGATTCCTACTTAGGAACCCCGAAAGAAGCAAGTAGGCTAAACATTCGAGAAGCATACCGTCTGCGATGACCACTCATATCCATGGTTAGTAAGATGCTCTGGGCGTGGCCATCTGCTAGCGATCTTCCAGAATTTGATTACGTCTGCCAAGCAAAAACTGTTTCGATGGCACGAGATGACCGTAACTGCAGCTTGGGAGACGGGGGTTGATTGACTACGCTTAGGCTTAGTCAGACTGTCATCCGTCTTCATATCATGAGCGCTTCATAACAAAGGCGCCGCCAGGAGGATGAGATATTCAGCATCACGACATCAGCTTCAGAATAGCTGGCCCGAACCGCTTGCAGGGCTCATACGTTCCCGATCGTATAATGAAGGCCCCGATCCAAAGGCCACTCGACCACTCGGCCGCGATCCTACTTTCCAAAGGACGAGATCGACGAGACACAAACTGAAAGCTGGATATTACCGGCGTCAACAGTTGCAGGTGAGACCGGCTCAGTCAACCTGACGCAGCAAATACCCGCTGCACGACATGTCGACCCTTGAGCTTCTGCAATATTGGCTGCCGTGCCCTCATGATCTGGAGGGAGATCCTGCCCACCGCTGTACGACTGGACTCACAGCGGCGACGGATCATCAGCGACAGATGCGTTTTTCGTGTCACTGTTGTGCGAGGCGCTGAGGGTTATCTGCCCTAGGAACGAGTTGCGTGCTGGCCATCGGCCTGCGGGCGAGTTCTCTCCTGGTCCTGTGACTGCAACTGTGACCACTGACCTCGTCGGTTAAAACAGCTGGACACGACAAGGACCAGACACCGCCAGTCATGGGATGGTGCGACCATCAGCTGGAGACCACGTGTTCCCGAGGGAGCTGGAAGGGCAGTCCGGGAGTCCACCGTGGTCCCCCGGTGCTCCGAAAGTGGGTGAGTGGCTGGTGTGGTCGCTGTCGGACCCGTCAGGTCGGAAGCGGCGCCACCGCCGAGAACAGCAAGGCCTCGTTTCCCCCCCTGAGGGCCAGTCCCGAACCAGCAAGGTTTCGCTTCTTGAGCGGCGTGAACCCCTGCGAAAAGGAGATGCGGTGTGAAGCACAGAGCCAGCGAGTCTCACAGTGCCCCGCGCATGCGCGCTTCTGTGGAGGGGCAATGACTGCTCTGCTTGCTGCTTGCTGGTCTACTTGCTTTTTGCGACGGGAAAAGGAGGGAGCCCGGCACGTCGGGGGCGCTAGCTCAGGGGGGAGGCCCCCTTGAGGGCGGCCAAGGGGGCGCACACAAATATGTTATTTTTATTGAATGAAAATTTTTGTCGGTGGTTTCTGACAGGAAGGAAGGATCCGACGGGGCCGACTGAGACCTTGGTTGCTTGGGAACCTGGGACATGTCCGTATCCGTCCAGCAAATTGCAAGCCTCACCTCATTTGAAATTTCGCATTTCGATCGTCGGCCACTGGAGGCTGATTGCAAACGGGTTCCCGGGTCGCGTCGCTGGGCGCTGGACGGGTGCCATGCTCTGCAACGCTCGAGCCATGGCAATGTGCGGTAAAGGGTAACTGTAATATCGTAATGTGGTGCTCGGTGGAACGGCCGCGTCCTCGGCGGGCAGGCTGCGGACAGGCTGCCCCGTCTCATCTACCAGAGGGCCTTTGGCATTTGTTCGAGAAAACTTCGACAATGCGTCCGTCCAGCGCTGGCACGTCTTGGGGCCTTCCAAGGAGAACCGAGCACTCATGCAGGCGAACCAAGGTGGGGCACGCCCCTTTTAACCCACCCAAGCCAGTGGTTCGAGGAGCAGCTAGCAACCTTGGAGTGGTGGGGCTTGCCGGAAGCCAGCCGCGGAATCGAGGGTGGGGTTTGCTCGTCCAACCGCGAATATTGTCCCAGGACAGGGGGCTTTCTGGTGCCCTGGCGAGGTCGCCTTGACCCTCGAGCCAGCTGAGGTGGGAACAAACTTGAACGACCAGCTCGTTCGAGGCGAGTGTGAGCTCTCGCAAGCTGCAACGGATGCAATCGCACGAAGGAGGAGCCCGTCATGCAACAGCGACGAAATCGCGGGGCTCTCTTCAAACGCCACTGAGGACAGCAACAGAGGGAATGCCAAGGCGGCATGGAGGCATTGCCGGCTAGGACCGCGAACACCCATAGCGACCCGGCGGCCCCGGATTAGCGCAATTTCGCCGCCAGAACAACGCGACCCAAAGCAGTTCCGGAGCGTTTCTGCGTTAATTTCAGATGCGAACGAGAACCCCTCTACGAAGCAAACGTGGTGCCGAAATAGAGCGGGCACCTGGTCCTGGTCATCTGGTTGACTGACGCGAGCCGCGTCCGCACAGTCATCCAAATCGACGCGTGGGGCAAAGATCGAGATGAGATGAGCCAGCACGAAAAAAGATTCGAGAACGCTGGGCCAGGTGTTGCCGTCCCATTGTCCCTCTCAAATGCGCCAGGTCGAGGAAAATGGCAATCGACAGTGGTGGGTGGACTAGGCAGAAATGGCGTGGATACAGTGCACGTCATCCAGCGCATTCACACTGTCCGCGTCTGCCCCACTTTGGCAAGGAAGAGCTTGCCCGCGTCTCCGATGTCTCCCGTCGCTGCGGGTATGGCAGCACTGGCAGCACGGGCGGCCGTTGCTGCGTCGAGGCAGCGGGAAAGTGCTCGTAGGTATGCAGGCGATCATGTGCCACCGATTATCACAGGTCAGTGGGAGACGGAATGGAATCCAGCAGCTGGGGCGTGGGAGGAGTCTCGAGTCTTGGGCTGTCGCTAGAGCTGCAGAGCAACTGCAGCAGTTGAGGGGCCGAGGGGGCTGCTGCTACCCCTCAGCCGATAGCTTGCACCCCGCGTCTTTTTCGTCATGACTTGCCCCTCCTCGAACTGGAGTTGCCCTGCACGGATAACCAGCCTGGCTGACCAAGGCGAGCCCGGAAAAGCAGAGCATTTGCAGTGCAAGATGTGTCACGAGATATCGGCGGCATTGCCACAAGCAAGACGTTGCTCTCAGCCACTGGTTGACTTTGCGCACGTCGAAAAGCATTGGCTGGGAGTCCCGCCGTCGCAGCCTCATTCCCGCTGCGGCAGCGATGGGCAATGCAGCACAATCATGCAGGTCAGCGACTCTCACTGGGACGCCATGGCCGAGATCGCTATTTTCGGACGAGCTCAACAGCAGCTATCAGCTCGACGAGCCCGCCGTGCCCCGCGAGGACCGGCGATGGGGAACGGACGGATAGCCTACGCTACTGATACGGCCTCCAGCAAGTTCAGTGGTTCCGGGCCCGCAATCCACACCGCGATGCCAACTCATCAGCGTCTGGTGCGCTGCAGTTGGAACCGACATGGAGACCCTGCTCCCTCTCTCCGCAGTAGCTTCACGATGCGAAATCTGGCGGTCAGCTCCCGTTTTCACCCGAGCTGTTCCTCTGTGCAGGTCTCTTGCCCACATTGTAGAGAGGCATATCCATATGCTCCTGAGGCAGCGAGAGGCGTCGACAAACCGCGAAACAGCCAGGCCAATCTGCGAAAGTGAAGGATTGTCGAGTGGTGCCACTATCGACGCTCGGGGTTCGGGCCGTTGTGACAGTGTCTTTGATTGATCACGTTAGGAGGCAAAGTACTCAGGAGACGCGATGCTGCGCGCGCAGCGGGCGGGCGCTGCCAAATGGCCGAGGGGGGGCGACCTGGGTAGCTATCTCGGGCTCGGCCGCTCCCATTGGCTAGTGCTTCCCCTTTCCGCTCGGCTCGCCCCACCTGCACGTAAAGAAGAACAGCTTTCCTCGCGGGGCGAGGGGTTGACACGGTACCGCAGTACCAGCAGTAGTGTACAGGAAGCGTGAGGGGCTGCGTGAACTCACCGCTCTCTCGCAACAGAGACATGTCGCGATGTGCAGATGCCCAGCGGACGAGTCCCACCTGTGCAGAGGCAACTGAAGGAGCCCGCTGCTGCTGGCTGTTTTTTTTTCCGGGCTTGTTCTGAGGTGACTGCAATCCCCCAGCCCGTCGAATTTTGTTAGTGCAGTCTTGTTCGTTTTTTTCTTGGGACGCTAAGCCTGATCTGGACACTCAATTTGGGTGGGGGGCTTTCCAGTTCACAAGGAGGGGCGGAGGGACCAGCACCCACCTTTCAGTTTTCGCTCTCCCCGCTCCGTCGCTCTTTCCCAACTTCCCCCTCTTTCCATCAACACCGCACCACCCCATCATCGCGACGACAACGCTCGACCGCCCCCAGTGCCAACAGTCTTTGCTTCCTTAAGCAAGACGACGACCCCGAGTCGAATTTGGCTATAGGCCATCTAAATCCCACCTCATCGTCGTTTTTCCATGATCATATCACCAATGAGCAGATTCACGTCGCAGAGTCAAGCAGACACCCTTTAAATCCCACGGGAGCGCGTGCGAGCGAGGAGCGAGGAGCGAGGAAGGGACTCAGACGATCTCAACTATCGTGCTGCGAGGGCCGACTATCACTGCCGAGTGCTGCTGTCATTGGCGACGTCGCCGTTAATTTTACTGCAACCGAGCTGTCGAATTCTCCCACCGAGGTGCAGCAAGCGCGATAATCAACAAGATGCCTGGCGCAAGCGTGGCTGTCATGCCATCATCGGCAGCATCAACACCAACCTCTCGGAAGGCCTCACTCGTCCCGGAGAGAAAATACAAGTGCCAGTTCTGCAACCGGGCTTTTAGCAGAAGTGAGCACCGCAGCAGACATGAGCGATCCCGTACGTATTCGGTCCCCCACCCCACCCCTCCTGTTCTCGCCCGGCGATCGCGGTCGCATCCCCGCCAGCCCACCGTCCGTGATTCCATCAGCCCGCTGACCGTCCCAATTGCAGACACAAAAGAGCGGCCGTTCAAGTGCATGAAGTGCAAAAGCACCTTCGTCAGACGCGACCTTCTGCTCCGACACGACCGTACCGTCCATGCCAAGGACGGAGGCGTTCCTCTTCACAGCGATGGCAAGCGTCGCGGCGGCCCCAAGGCGGTCAGAAGCGTCAGCGGCCCTTCCAAGTCGACCATCATCGACACTGGAGCTCTGGAGCAGATCGAAGCTAGCAGCGACGGTATTTTTGACGTGGAAACTGCTGCGATGCTCGTCGCTGACATGCAGCAAAAAGCGTCAGCGGCTGCGCGTGCTAACGGCGCCCACTACGATGGCAGCTCCGAGATGTCCTTCTCTCAAAACAGCACGTCGATGATGGACTCGTCGGTGACATACCCCAACAGCGCGATTGGGCTCTCTCAGTGGGACGGGTTCGTGAACCAAGCGGTGGACAGCAAGGCACATTCTATCAGCTCAGGCGGCTCTGGATCGTTCGACGCGCAGAATGCGAGCCACGGCGGCCTCGTCCCGGTGCTGCAAGCCATGATCAACTCGCTCCCGCCGTCGGGGACTGGTACGCCAACCCCGCAGTCTCCGTACATGGCGAACCGCGCCCACGCCTCGGCCGAGGCAACTCCCGCCCCCATGGGATTCAAGGCGCCCCAAGTCAACAGCGATGATGAGCGGGACATGATTCTGGACAATATCCGCGCCAGCGATAGCGAGCATGCCATCCCAGAAGGCTTCCGCGTACCCAGCCTGTCCTCCATGAACCGCTATCTGGCCACATACTTCGGTCTTTTCCATCACCACCTCCCGTTCCTTCACCCGGGTTCGTTCGAGCCAACACGAGTTGCGCCCCCGCTGCTCCTCGCGGTCCTCTCGATTGGTGCCCTGTACGCGTTTGATCAAGAGCCCGCCTACACCCTCCATATCGGGTCAAAAGTCATGGTCAACCAGTTCCTCCAGAACAAGGAGAACTTTAGCTCTCGCAAGTGTCCTCTCTGGACCATGCAGAGCTCTCTCCTCAACATGATCTTTGCGAGCTGGAGTGGTGATCCGAAGGGTCTGGAATGGGCTTGTTCGATCAAGTCCCTACTCGCCAACATGGTCGCTGGAAACCGGTACGAGCTGAAGCTGCGACAGGAGGGGCGCGATGGGCATCTGCCGACCCGTGCCGAGTGGATTGAGGATGAGGGCTGCAGACGTACTTACTACGCGGTCTACATATTCTTTGGTCTGCTGACTCTGACGTACAACCACACGCCTGCCATGAGCTTCAACGAGTTTGAGGATCTTCAGTTGCCCTCTACGGAGACTCTATGGAACCTGAGAGTTGCGGACGACGCCGCCTGGCACGATCAGTTCAAGGCCACGCCGGGTGTCACCTTTATGGAAGCTCACGACAACCTCTTCCAGGGGGAGACTTTGAAGTACAGCGCCTTCGCAACCCGCGTGATGATCAACGCCCTCTTCCTCGAGGTTTGGTATCACAAGCGCAGCCCCGAAGCTCTGCAAGACGTCGTCACAGAGTACAAGCTTAGACTCGCTCTCGAGACCTGGGAGAAATCCCTAGATCTTGTCGAGCCCGAGGCTGTCACTGTGCCGCTTAGCGCGCCGCACAAGGGTCACCCGCTTCTCTTCAACGCGAAGGCTATGTTCCGCAATGCGCGTGCCAGACTTGAGGTGGACCTGAAGAGCGTTCAAGAGGCGCTTCGGTACCACGACTCGTACGAGGTCGCCGCGGCCATGTCCAATGCCCGTGATCGGGTGAAGCGCTCCAGCGAGATGATCAAGGTCATCCAGGAGTGCTACAACTGTGTCGAGACTGCGGTCCGCCAGGGTGTCCGCTGGGTTGCAAGGACGTCGCCGACGAATTGGAGCATTGAGCATCCGCTGTGCGGAATGGATCTCATGATCATCCTCAGTCTGTGGCTGTATCGTCTGGAACATGACGAGGAGCCCGCGACAGAGGAGGAGTTGGTCATGTACAACCGAGTCCGCCAGCTGTTTGAGAAGGATCTGGACGATCCTTATCAGTCTCAGCTCAGCTCCGTCGTGGCGCGCCTCTGGAGCTCCATATTGGATGAGGTGGTTGTCTGGGGGTAAGTGCTTCTTCTCTGCCGGATGTAACTCGTTGCTAACAAGTCTTGCAGAATCACGCGTCTCATGGGCGAAGCTTTCCGACTTCATTCACAGGCCCTCGTGGGCTACGTGGACGACGTCGCCGTATCCCCGAGTGTGTCTACACCGTCCATGACCTCGCAAGGGGCCGACGAGGACAGTGTGTACTAGTTGTGATGACGTTGACGATTTCCTTTGTCGTCGGTGGGGTGTTAGGGTTTCCGTTCCCAGGCATATACCTCTTAAGCGATTTTCCTTCTCGTTTCCTCTCAGTTGTCAAATTTCCCCATTTCCCTTTCCGCGGAGTGGGTACTCCCTATGGTTAGGTTCCGGCGCGGGGGGCGGTTGGGGTTTACTTTCCTTGCTGATATTGTTTGGCTGCTACCTGTTTACATTTCACGTCTTTGCATCGTCACGGCATCAGGCAATAATGGGGGGCAGGTTTTGGGACAACCAGGTTTCGCATTGGTCCAGCAGGAATTGGGACCAACTCGCGCTCCAGGCGCACAACCTAATAATCTGCAACACACTGTTGGCTGGTCCCATGTGGAGGAAGGAAATTCGAGGGTCTTCTTCTCCTTCTCTCTGTCTCATTAGCTACAGCACCCCTACCGACTTTATTAATGGTCTGTTTTCTTTGTCCGTCAAGGCACTTTGGGATGGGAATATTTCCTCAACTACACTGTCCGTCTCACTATTAACTTTCTCGACTTCGTCTCTCGGATACCTTGTTCGATATACAACCTCGTTTGCCTTTTTTGTCCTTCTCGCATTCGTTCTGGCTTCACTTTCTTTCTCGCTTTTCCTTACCTGTTCTTACTTCTGTACTAGATTATTTGGTCGCGATCTATGGAGGTGGCTTGCGGGGTGGCGGTGTCGGGGAAGGAGGTTGAGGTATTCGGTTGGGCTTTGGCACACGGATTAGCCACGCAAGAGCTCGCTCAACACAAGATTGATAATTTCTGTTATTTCCTTGCTGTTGATATCTCATGAGGTGAGAGGGCGGAGGAGGTCTACCTTGTTATCTGGATCGCGCGACGGTGGTGTAAATATCTCGTTTCTGTCTAGGGAGCAAACCCCCAGTATGAATGAAAGCAAACAATCCACACTCCAACTCTGCGTCTTCATGCCGGGTACCTGCGCCCGTGATTGATCATACCCGTGATACCCGCGGCTTACACACGGCAGCCTCGACACGCGGGATGAGGCGAATCGGGCATCAAGAGCAATATCTAAGCACCCCTGCCACTTGTGGGCCCGGGACGATGCAGATAACTAACACAGGCAGCCTCGCACCAGCCGGCCGTCCACCCGGCCGTTCTTCCTATCTTACACTGTCAGGGTTGCATTTTTTTCGCGACTTGTGCTTCCTGCATCTCGTGTTGCTCGCTGCAGCCCACATTGGAGTTTAGCCTCATGCTGACCTCAAGTTTGGCGTGCTCCTTCCATCAAACGTGCTCCATTCTAGCCGCTGGAGCAGCACTACCCTCTTCCTCTCGTCTTCGCTTCGTTCCTGTCCCTTTTTCGTATCTTTTGCGGGTGAATGGCGTCTTTTTCTTCGCTCTGCAGGTCGGCTCGGCTGCTTGCTTCACGCAACCACTTCGCACGAACAAAGGCTTTTTTTACTTTGCAGAACATTCCCATTGATTGCTTAGAGAAGATATCTTGCTCGCTTGCTTCCATTTATACGTTTCGTTTAGTTTTGGGGGCTATTTGAGCATCCTCCTCCCCGCAACACCATGACCTCCAGGGGATCGGAATGGTGCCGCCCCGTCGCGAGAACCACCAAGTCGTGGGCCCTTCTTCTCTTCCTGTGGTCCGCGCTCTCAGCAGTACCACTAGTGGCCTCATTGGATGAAGCAATGCCAATGGATTGCAGATGCGGCTACACCCTCGATGTGAACGATCGCGCCCTGCTCGAAGACCAGCTATTCTTCACCGACCTCCTCGAGTCGAACTTTGAGAACATGACGAGGATAGACATCGACCAGAACACAGACTGGAGGCGGCAGCAGTTCAACGTTCCCGCCAAAGCGGCGAGAGGGCCGTTTGGGAAGATGATGGATATAAACAATGTCCAGCTTGTGCCTGCCGAGCACAACAGGGAGAAGCGTGTGCTCAGGTTGGCGGTTGGCAGTTCGCCCGTGCAAGACATGATACCGAGTGCGGAAATCAGCACTAGCAGGTTGGACATCAAATACGGCTCGTTCAGAACGTCGATGAAGGTGACGGATGTCCCAGGGACATGTACGGCGTTCTTCTGGGTGCGTTACTTCTCCCCTAGGCTATGGTCTCTGTGCACCGGCTGACTTTTGTGTGGCCGTTAGTACTTCAGTGATACGCAGGAGATCGACATGGAGTTTCTCTCAAAAGACTTTAACAACAGTAACAGTAGCTGGCCGGTCAACTTGGTCTTGCAGTCCCGCGAGGCGGCGATGGAAGGCTACGACGCATCCAAAACGTCCAACTTCCACAGAGTCTATCTGCCATACAACCCTACGGACGGCTTCCATGAGTATCGCATCGACTACCTCGAGCATCGAGTCAGCTTTTACATGGATGACGTTCTGCTTAAACACATGGACGGACCGAACGCCGCCATACCGACCACAAAGGGGCACATCATTCTACAGCACTGGAGCAACGGAGACCCGCTGTGGTCGGGCGGTCCTCCCGTAAAGGAAGCTGTGATGCTGGTCCGATGGGTCAAGGCATACTTCAATTCATCGGAGCCGGGAAGATATTATGACTGGAGAGTGCGGTGCGGCTCCGTGAGTCAGGAACTCCGGGCATTGTCGTTGTGCCAAACGCCAACTTCGAAGCCTGAAGATAAGTTTGGACCAAACTGGTTCTACACCGAACATCCAGGCCTGGCGGATAACCAAATTTTCTTCGGAAATGATTCGCCTGGGGGACGGGGATGGAGTTGGACATGGACCTCAAGTTCACTCCTGGCAGGTGTGTGGGCTTACATTCTACTGTGGTAAGGGTTGAGCTTTAGCGTTAGTGGTTTACCACACTCTTAATGATATAGAGGAACTGGTCTTCCTCCCTAGATGACTATTTCGCACAGTTAGTCTTGCAGCATTGGGTTTAGAGAAAAAGAACACTCTCCGGAGATTAGTGTTGCTTCTCCAAGTCCGAGCTTGTGTTGGGGTTGCGCGGTGTGTTTACCCGGACACGTTATCCCAGTTGCGGTGCTGAACATATTGGATGCAGAAGCGACGTGCAGGAACGAATCGACCAATTTATCCCGCAGCGATAAAAGTATCAGGCGAGGGATGTTCAAGCCGCTTCCAAGGATCTCTGCACAAGGACCGGTAGTCGACTGGGAAGGAGGTCTTGGAGAAGCTCTCGCGGGGGCTTTGACACTATTCCCGTCTGCCTATCCACCTTCACGGGCCAACCAGAAAATGGGACGAAAGCTTTCTCAGAGGCGGGCAGTTAGGCAAACGGGCTTTTGAGAGAGCCAGTGGCCTGCTGGCCGATAAGCAGCGGAAGCCCAGTGCAATGTTATTTGATGGGGGTGCGGGGAACATAAGTAGAAATATGACGGTGATGAATTATGATGAATGTGATTTCCTGACCTGCAGCAGCTCGTGCGGCTTGCTAGGTGGACTGGACTGGACCACATGCCCCCCCTCCCATTGAAGCGGCACACCCTCTTGGGCGTTGGGGGCGGCCCTCATTGGTTGATTGGGGAAGCCACTTCCCGGCAGCTGCTGCATGAAATCCGGGGAAGGGGGAGCGTTGAGACATTGTCACGTTGGAGCACCTGTAGTCAGGGCTGCCAGTCTCTTGTGTTCGTGCAGAGCGTGTCCACTGCTGAGCTGGGGAATTGGGGATGGATGCGAGGGTTTGGGTTTGGGTTTGGGGAGGGGAGGGGAGGCAAGGAGGGAGGGGCTCCACATGACTGGTGGGTTCCAAGTCTTTCAAGCTGGGGGACGTTGAGTTTGAGGTGGGAGGCTTTGAAGATGGGTGCTCCCAAAACACAGCGGCGCCGTGTCAACTCGGATTGTCTCTATCTTGGTTTTGGTGGTCAAGAGTCTGATGCTTGGTTGTATTTTGTCGTTGGGTTAACCTGGAAGACTAGCAGCTTGAAAGGCTCTCGTGGCGGTACTGAACGTCGAACTCCGAGTACAGATAGGCCCAAGCCGCCGAAGAACTTCCCGATGGCAGGGAACACGACCACCGTGCATCACGTCCGGCGAGGCATCTGACCGTTGCACACGCCCTGATGGCACTCGGCTCGGTGCTCACCACCTATCCGGGACCCGGGGGAAACCTCAGGTCAGGCCTCGGTGTTGATCGAGGCCGGGTATTACTTAAGAGGTCGACCGCAGGCGGGTCACAGGTTACCATTCGCTCCGGCTTGCCTCTACACATGCTCCTGCTATCGTAGCATCCAGGGAACCTCACCGTCGAGCAGCAAGTTTTGTTGTTTTGTGTTACTATACGTTTGTTCTATTAATCCTCTCGATGAAGGAGACGTCGCCAGCTCCAGCTTCTGTTGTGAGCAGCGAGTGCTAAGGTTGACGGGCACGACTGTTACACTTTTCTCCTGGTTAGCCGCTGTTCTTACCTATTTTTGCTACTTCTTTTGTATACTTTTTGGTACCGAAGATGTCGACGCTTGAGGAAGTACTTCGTCTTCGGAAGGCTGAAGGCATTCTCCAAGCTCCGACGGGAGACACGAATGTCAACGAAGAAGTCACTTCAGCCACTAACCCGACGTTGCAGATCTCGCTGCAGAACAACACCAACTCTTCAAACGTGTGGGCGTATATCACTGGCCTCGATATCAACAAAGGCAACGCCGTTTTTGTCCTGCGAAGCGACGGCGTGGCCCCTTACTATCCCGACTCACCCGCCAAAACCCTGACGCCTCTTGCCGCAGACTGCCACATCCGGCTCGGCTCACCAGGAAGCACCAGAGTCGTCACCATCCCGCAGCTCGCCGGCGGGCGCATCTGGTTCTGTGTTGACGGCCAGCTCACCTTCCTCGTGAACCCCGGACCGGCCCTGGTCGAGCCATCGGTCATGAACCCCTCGGACCCCAACTACAACCTCCTCTGGAGCTTCGCCGAGTTCACCTACAACACCTTCCAGCTCTTCGCCAACATCACCTACGTCGACTTCGTCAGCATCCCTATATCCCTCGCCCTCACAAGCACCAACCCGGCCACGCCCTCCCAGCGCGTCCTCGGCATCCCCCCCTCAGGCCTCACCACCATCGCCTCCGCTCTCCTTGCGCAGCACGCCCGCGACTCTGCCGACTGGGACAAGCTCATCATCGTCTCCCCATCCACCTCCCTTCCCCTCCGCGCCCTCTCCCCAAATTCCGCCATAAAACTCTTCTCCTCCTCCGGCACCCCCCTCTTCAAGAACTACTACGCCCCCTACGTCTCCGCCGTGTGGTCCAAATACCGCACCACCCCCCTGACCCTAAACACCCAATCCCAATGGGGCACCCTCAACGGCGCCGTCTCCCCGTCCACCAACCGCCTCACGTTCCCCGGCGTCGGCTCCTTCGCACCGCCCGAAACAGAAGACATCTTCTCCTGCTCGACCGGCCCCTTCGCCCCACAGGCTGGGCCTAACGGAGAGGCAATGGGGAATATCTCCGCGCGACTAGCGGCCGCGCTGAATAGGAGTACTCTGCTAAGAAACAGCGTGCAACCCGATGGGGAGCGGGTGAGCGATTACTATCGCGATGGCGTGACGAATCACTATGCGAGGGTTGTACATGAGGCCAGTGTCGATGGGAGGGGGTATGCGTTTCCGTATGACGATGTCAATCCGAGCGGGGGTGATACCGCTGGTGGAGATGCCGCCGGGACGGTGAGTGATGGGAGCCCGGGGGTGTTTGTTGTTTCCGTCGGGGGGCCGGCGGTGCTGGTGGGAGGGAAAGGGATGGGGGAAGGGGGAGGAAGCGATATCGAAAAGGGCGGGAGAGATCTCATTACCCCATACTTCGAGCGACGGCCTGAGATGTTGGTCCCGGCGGCCACGGCGGGTGCGGCGCGGCGGAGGATCGCGGAATGGGCCGAGAGAGCTGCGGATTTGGGGGGGCCGGGGGTGGAAAGGGGGGTCAGGCCGGTGGTGTGGCTTGTCTTTTGGCTTGGGGGGTTCATGGCCCTCTCGACGAGGCTGCTGACCTCCAGGGTGGTGAGCGTGGTGCTTCTGTTGTTGGCCTCGGGGTATCTTGCGGCTTTTGGGCTTGCCGGGGAGGGGGGGCACATTGCTGATCTGAGTTGAGATACGAAGTAGGTCCCGCGGGATGAACCTGGAAGTTGTTTTTCTTGCTGTTGTTTGTTCTAGTCGGTCGTTTTGGAGCGTTCCTAGCATGTTAGCATACGGGGGTAGGATCCGTTCTGGCTTTTGCATTGTTATCTGGAGGTATAGGTAGTTTGTGTGTATGTGTGGTTTTAGCATTCATGGTCATCGATATCAAGCTATCATTAAGTGCTCGTACTAACAATACCTTCAACATGCCTAGGTGTAAGCCCAGGGGCATTCTCAGCTCATGCCCTGATCTCTCAACAGAAATCGCGCGCTGTTCAGTACGATGACGGCACGAAGCCCCAGTTTGAGGGTCGTCCCGTTGTCTACCTTGCAAGTTGCCATCTACCGTCCTCCAGTGCCACAAGGGCTAGCCCACTCAGATCCAAACAGGAATACTCTAGGCTAGGTAAGATAGACCCCAACATAGAGTGATCCGGGTACGCTATACCTCTTGGCCTCAAAGCAAGCCTCGCCAAGAGACACCATTCAGCGCATCAGCGATCCGCGAACCCTCATCTTGGGCGTGCGACGAAGCAAGCCTCAATCTCAAACTGCCACTTCCCGTCGTGTACTACCCGATAGATCAAGCAACACAGACAAAACCGGCTGCTGGCTTTACCGTCTCGCTTCAAAACTCTCGAATTGGCAAGTGGCGACGTCCATGTCTTCGTCCTCCCCCCCGCAGTCGCAGTGCGGAGGAGCGTGAGGGGCACACAACCCCCAAAACAGTGACGTAATGGGGGGTTCTTTGGGGGAGATCGGCCGGCCACCGAAACGTCATAGCCAACCACGAAATAGCGGCAGCCGTCTGATGTCGAAGGGCAGCTTCGAAAGACGAGTGGCAGGGCCTTTGGGTTTTTGGACGGAAAGGCAGAGCCGAAAGCTTGATTTGCCCAGAGACGACGCCCGTCACGGGTTCCCGCTCCGGCGCGGAATGATGGAAGAGCCCTCGAGATCACCTGTAATCGGGAGGCGGCAATAGGCTAGAGATTGGGGGGATCACAGCCTCTGTGGTCTACCCTACACTTGTATTGGCAAGCTTGGTGTGGCCGTTGCGAACGCTACGAGAGCCCCCCTCCTCCTACCTACGTCAGACCCCTTTTGAGTTGGATGTATGGTGAGGTGATGAAGTAGTTGGCCGTCATAAAGAAGAGTCGCACCCCCCCGTATTACACATTTCTTTTCCATCTTTTAGCCAAGAATCTTCTAGTGATGATTGCTATCATCCATCAATAAAACTTACCAAGAATACTTTCCCATGCTGTAGTGCTTAATCATTGATACCAACAAACTCAACCATGGAGTCCATCAATACATTGAAGAACGCAGCCACCAAGGCGATCTGGGGGGACGCCGATGCCCATCAAGAACCTGTCTCTGGCATGTCTGGCGACGTGTCCAAGGGTGAACCGTACGATGCAGGGAATATGGGTGGTATGTAGGCCCCATAAAGTCCCTAGTGGTCCCCAAGCTTACCGTGTCTTTCATAGAGTACCACCGACGTTCTAGTAGTGACCCCTTCTGCTAAACTCAGACCGTCTTGCCAGAGCCGAGCGAAGTGAGCACCAAAAGCACGGCCCCGGGCGAGACTGGCACAGTTCCAGTCGAGACCGAGACAGCACAGCCAAAAGAAGCGCCAACGGAGACCCATGCGACTGCTGTGCCTGAAACAAACCCAGCCGAAGTGAAGGACTCGTCGAAGTTGGCAGGCGATAGCACTAAGGCGCAGAACGATGTCCGCAGTCCATCTGACCCCGAGACACACCATGAGAACGCCGCAGCGAAGGAGAACGTCGACGACTCAGGGAGTGGTATGGATGTGGGTGACAACCCGGACAAGCTAGACGGGCCAGGCCCCAAACCGCTCGAAGTGATTGCCAAAGAGAACGGCGGAGATGCAGGCCAGAGCGGCAGCAACAGCAGCCTCGATAAGGGCAAGAGCAACGAGACAGCAGGCGGTGCCGTGCATCTGCCAGACAGCGACGAGCACCAGGACGGCACAGGGGAGCTGTACGTCAAGTCGTCGGGACTCAAGGCGGACGGTGGCGACTTTGATGCGGCAGCACCTGGTGCCGGGCGCGAGGCCGATCGTAAGTACACCTCCCCCTCCCCTTCTCCATCCCCTATCCGAGCCACGTTCGCGTCGCTGGATGACGGGGGGTTCCTAATCACGCCTTGTTATTGAAACGTTGGATTTGCAGGTTTGCTGGATGTGAAGGGTGTCCACAAGGAGGGACCCAACGGTGCTCTTGTGCAAACGGATAGCAAAGAAGATGTCAACGGCCATGCCAACGGCCACGCCAACGGCCATGCCAACGGTAGCGCATCGGCGACGAAGGAGAAGACGAGCCTGAGGAGCAAGATCAAGGCGAAGCTGCACCGCAACTCGGCGTCGGCGGCCGTCCCAGCTTGAACAGGGGATTGTAACACTTTCTTGGGTAGCCGGTGGGGGTTTATCTCTGTCTTTGGGGGCGCAAAATGACACGGCGTCCCACGTGCGTTGATTTTCGTCTATTCAGCCCATAATCGGCCGGGCACGCTGCAAGATATCAGGGGAGTCGCATAACAGAGAGATTGAAGAATTGAAGACGTGCTTGGTGGCTTACCCCTGTGGCTTCGACTTATCAACGCCATCGCGCCAAGCAGGGATGTGATGTGGTTCGCTTCTCGATGCCCAGCGAGGCTCCGTTGTTAATCGTGACTTCCTCAGGCCTACCGATCAGGAGGTTGGGCCGCGTGGCATAGGTGCGGGTTTTGGTTGGCTCATTCACACATCGCTATCGCATCTCATTGGCCATCCCGCATTCTTTGACTCCAGCACCCCACGACTGCTGCCTTTCAGCTCAATGAGCATGCGGGGGGATGGCTGACGACAACCCAACGGCTATAATGACTCCCCCGTTCCCCAAACCCAGTTCCGTCCTGTGTGTTATGCCGTAATACCTAGCTCCGCTTCGTCCCGTCGAGGGCTCTTAAGCTCTTGAGCCATCATAATACCGCTTTGCTCGTTGCGTTTATCACATTCGCATCCATCAACCATGTGGACCCGCGGGAGCCTCCTCTCGGTACTCAGCATCCTCACACTCACCGCCGATGCCCGCCCACCGCAGCAAGTTGTCTTAACACACGACGAACACCACCACCAACACCACGCAAAGATCCCCGGCTTCGTCGCCCTCGGCGACTCCTACTCCGCCGGCATCGGCACCCCCATCCCGGGCGAGAAAGAAAACAACTGCCGCCAAGGGACAGGCGCCTACCCTTTCCTCCTCGCCTCTGACCTCCTCCTCCCTAACTCCTCCATCACCACCCTCTCCTCCTCAGACAACAGCTCCACCATCCCCTCACCCTTCCAATGGCTCTCCTGCACCGGCTCCCTCACAACCGACCTTCTCACCTCCCCCTCCGGTAAACCCGCCTCTCAAATCGACACGTTCACTCTCACCCCGCACCCTCCCGCCTTCGCCACCCTTTCCATAGGCGGAAACGACCTCGGCTTCTTCGACGTCCTCAACGCCTGCATCTTCCGCTTCTACTCCTTCTACTCCGGCACCTGCGAAGCCGCTCTGGCCGCATCCGACGCAGCCATCCGGGCTCCGGATTTCGAGCTGCGGCTGATGCTGGTGCTGAGGGAGGTGCTGGATAAGGTAAGGTGGGAGGTGCATCCGGGGTTTACCATCACGGTGACGGGGTATGCGCAGTTCTTTGACGCGGAGACGGAGGAGTGTGATGATGTGAGCCTTGGTGTTTGGTGGGGTGGTGCTGGGGTAGTGAGGGGGCCGAAGTTAACCAAGAAACTGAGGAGGAGGGTGAATGAGTTGGTTAAGGGGGTGAACGAGAAGGTGAGGAGGGTTGTGGAGGGTGTGAATGGAGCTTTTGCGGGGATGGAGAGGGTCGTGTTTGTGGATTTTGATAGTGCCTTCGAGGGGCATCGGTTCTGTGAAAAGGGGGTGCAGGAGCCGGATTATGGGAGGGAGGAGACGTGGTTTTTCTTGCCGGGTGGAGTGGATAATGGGCTGGGAGGGGGCAAGGGAAATGAGACAGAGGGGATGTTGAGCGCGGAGGAGGAGATGTTGGTCGAGCCGGAGAAGTGCTTGAGTCCTGCAGAGAGGGGAGGGGACTGGGGTGAAAGGGCGCTCTGTTACATGGCTACGGCGAAGAAGAGGTATCCTGAGCATAAGCTTCTGGATCCGGTTGGGGAGAACTCGTGGCGGGCGCCAACGTACTACGGCAAGACGTTTCATCCGGTAGGTGTTCCTGGTTTGGCGAGATACCGGAATAATCACTGACATGTTGGCAGCGCTCCCTTGGCCACGAGGCTATTCGGGATAGGGTTTATGAGGTGTGGGGCCAGCATGGTATTGAGCTTGGCCCGCGGAAGTAGAGCTTGAGGCACATTGGTACGGAAGAAGCTTGAACAACTGGAAGAAGTATAACATGGCATGGCATGGTGGAGTATACGGGCGTTAGGTCACAACGGTTGTCATCTAGGTATGACGAGGGACATTGGGCCCAACTGCATAACCGGACGATATGGACGATACGGTATAGGTTACTTTGCTCTACTTTTGATACCCTAGCGATGATATTTTCGGTATTTCGAGAACGCAATAATAATGATAAATGGCAGGCCGCCGCGACTAGTAACTTTGTACTAACTTCCGGCAGACGTGTTGGGTTGCAGAAAGCCGTTTAACCAAGGGGCGTAGAAGTTACGTACGACAGATGAGGAGGGCGCTGATGGCGGAGTTCCACGCGAGCAAGGAGGAACTCCGCCGGCTGAACCGTCATCCAATACTCGCAGGCAATTGGCTGCTTGACCAGCCCCCAACCAATCATGGCACAAAGTTTGGATGACAGCCTTTGCAGCCTGGGGGCAAGGATGAATCACATATTAAGGCGTATCTCTCATTGCAGACGGTCTTCAGCTTTTATTCATGCCAGACACGATACCCCGTGCCCACGACACTACGATACTACGGCAACAGCGACAAGAACGACTCTCACAACGTACTCCAAGCTCTCGTCTTTTGGACAGACAACATCAAAATGGCAAACGGGAACAAGCCCAAGCCGGAGATCGGCAGCCTGGCCAAAGACGTTGTCTTCCCAGCGGGGCCTCAAGACACCATCTCGTCGGTCTGCTGGTCCCCCGCGTACAGCCATGTCGCTGCCACCAGCTGGGACGGCAAGGTATACATCTACGATGTCGCCCAGCCCAGCAACATCAGGGGCCTCACCACCATCAACAACCCGACCAACGCGCCCTTCCTCGACTGCGATTTCAACAAGGTAAGCCCGGCTTCGACATGACGACAAAGAAGCGCCAACGAACTGTTTTGTAGGCGAGTAGCCCCCTCCCCTTTTTCTTCTCGGTATACTGACCAACCGCAGGAAGGCACCCTCGTTGCCGCCGCATGCGCCGACATGGCGCTGCACGTCCTCGACGCAGCAACCGGCCAGACTCACACCTGGACCGGCCACACGAAGCCCATCCGCACCGTCCGCTTCGTCTCCATCCCAAACGCCCAGGCGCCCATCGTCGCCACCGGCTCCTGGGACAAGACCCTCCGCTACTGGGATCTCCGCCAGCCGCAGCCCGCAGCCGTTGTGTCCTGCGGAGAGCGGGTCTACGCCATGGACACCACCGACGATCGCCTTGTACTTTCCACGGCCGACAACAACCTCCATGTCTTTGATCTCTCCTCGAACCCGTCCCGCGCGGCGGAGACGCGGAAGGCCCCATGGAAGACACACACGACCTGTCTTGCTGTTTCGAAGGTCAATGCTGCTCGGGTGCCCAATGCCGCCTCTGATGTGAGGATGTTCATTGTCATGGGCGGTATCGAGGGTCGTGCTGCGGTGCAGAGCGCTAAATTCAAGGGTTCTATTGCGAGGTATGCCTTCTCCATTTCCTCATCCCCTCCTCACTCCCCGTCCCCGTTCAAGTC
>Ga0247760_1001442_pt1 | contig 21991 bp, 10 predicted proteins | sample UWRJL171409R4_FD_179936 | JGI IMG/M metagenome (GOLD analysis project Ga0247760, IMG submission 179936) | Plant litter microbial communities from Arlington Agricultural Research Station in Wisconsin, United States - UWRJ-L171-409R-4 | ecosystem: Environmental > Terrestrial > Plant litter >... | reverse complement strand
TTGTCTCGGTGCTGTAGCGGGCCGTTTTAGTCCGAGGTCTTCTCGTGGCAAGTTTCTATTTTAAAAATGGGCCCCTTCTTTTGTATAGCAGGAAAAGGGATTTGACTCAAAATCCTTTAGGAATAAGAGGTAGAGTTAGGGCCTCCATTCCAAGAGATAAGCTAAAGTAATGAAGCCAAGACAAGAGAAATGAACTGAGGTGATGACTAGGCGGACCAGGCGCTTCGGAAGTTTCACAAACCCTATCATCACCTACCTATGCGACGCCCAAGTGAGAAACGGCCATCCTCAACTGGGGTTTACGTAAGTCTGCCGCGTACCCAAAATCACAGCGAAGGCACCTGTTGACCATTTCAAAGAAGCGATATGCTTCATAAGAGAAGAACCCGCAAACTTTACTTGGGCAACCACGCGGGGTTCGGGTGTTTGCCTAGAATTTACTGTCAGTCAAGCAGCTTTCTACAAATTAAGCCCGTAAAAAACCCCCCATCTGCTGAGTAAAAATTCTTACCATCGGAGGTCGTAATCCTCAGAGCGGCAGTGTCATGCTTGTCCACATCAACACCGTACTCGCCCTTGAAGGTGCCGATATCCTTGCCGGTCCACATATTGTGGACGATGAACTGGGTGCTCGAGTTAAACGACTTGAGCGCTGGGATCTCGTTAAACTTGGCCGTCATCTTAGAACTGGTATCCCGGGTATTGAGCATAAAGACGTGCACGCCTGCGATGGACGTGCCGGTCCAGTACTCGGCCGGATGCAGCGTGTCGTAGGTGCCGCCCTTGTTGTATCCCCATTTGTATGGCATGGCCCCGGCGCCGTAGAAGGGGTCCTGGTTGAAGGCGATGAGCTCCCTGTTGGAGAGAATCTCAAGCACCGTCTTTGACATGGAGTGGAGCTTAGCCCCGATAATAAGCGGCGATTTAAAGGCAGCCCACATGGCGAAGTGGCTGCGGTTCTCCTCGGTAGTCAGCGCGCCGTTGCCAACCTCAAGCATGTCCCAGTCGTTGTGACCCCAGAAGTTGGTCGTGTTCCAGAAGAAGGCGGCCTGGTTGATTATGTTGGTGATGCCCCAACTCTGGTGCCATGTATATCTGCCGCTCCACTCTGGTAAGATGTCGCCCGACATGCGCCAGCTGTGGCCCGTGTTGTTGCCCCAAGTGTCGATACGTGCCAAGCCCCAATTACACATGGAGTAAAGGATGGTGCGATTCTGCTGCAGCAAAGCGTCCCGCATAGTTGCATAGCGTTGAGCGGTCTTGGATGTGCTCCAATCATAGCCCTTGGGAGCCGTGGTGGTCATTCCTTCGGGCGTCCATGAGTACTGGTCATTCCAGTTTCCAGGGACATTGCAGTTGTCGTACTTGAGATCTATCCGAGATATTAAAATCAGTTAACTTGGAGGGAGGTAGATTGAAGTCGAGAAGCAAAAAACAAACAAAAACCACTTACAGTCAACACCCCACTTATTAAATGTAGCAGCATCAGTCCCCTCGTTGCCTAGAGAGGCAGGATAACCCTCGCAAGTGGCCGAGCCTGAACAACATCAGTGAGAAAATCATAGAATCATATTTTACTGCAAGCCGGATATAGACTTCGTACCCGCGTCGCTATATATACCGAGCTTTAAGCCGCGGTTGTGTATCTGGGTCGCAAGGCCGCTGATGCCGTTAGGGAAGCGGCGTGCGTCCGGGATGATCTCATTCCTACTGTCGCGCTTCTTATTCTTGTCGGCCCAGCAGTCATCAATGTTGACGTAGACGTAGCCGAGGTCCTTCAGCCCTAGAGATACCAGCTCGCTGGCAGCGGTGAGAAACACGCTCTCATTGATGTTGCACCCGTACTCGTTCCAGGAGTTCCAGCCCATGGCGGGAAGTCGGCCCACATCATCTTTACCGACTAGGGCGGCTGCTGTGCTCCAGAGGACTGCGCCCGCCAACAGCGATTGGGTGCCCATCGTGTTGATTAGTTTGTAAGGTCGGTTGCTGTCGTATAAGCTAGGTTGCTCCTAGCGTTAACGGCGAGCAGAAACGGAGAGTAGTTGTCCACACGGGGGCAGCAGCATCATTTCATCAGGCCCAGGACTTAAGTCTCCGAGAGTCACTCGTTGAAAGTGATTTGCCGCGCAGTTGCGGGGGGATTGTCTTGAGAGACGGGCTGCAATCCCACTCTATGGATCTCAAGGATTGAGCTTGACTCTGTTCATTTAAATCTCAGCATTTCACTCGCGCGTATATCGTTATCTGAGATCTGCGGAGAATTCTCACCCCGAGGAATTCAATAGCCTGTATATGCTAGCCGAGCCAATCACGAGCCACAGATGCCGTTGCTGCGCGTCGGGAACTCAACATTACTTCTCAGATGGCCAGTGTTCAATTATTAGGAAGGGTAAAAAGCTCAAGGTCCGGTCACCCAAGGTTGTAGTAATTACCTGGGCGCTAATTTTGCCCTCAAACAGCGGAGCCGACCAAGCTGCTGGTTCTTTCGGCCAGTGCTCCAAAGCATGTCCAATTGGCACAAATGTGCCTCTTGGGACCTATGCGTCATCAATACTGCTCAAAACACAATCAAGTAAGGTATAAAATAAACCCCTGCATGGGAAGGATCATAGGATGATTGTATAATGATCAGGAGCAGGTCCCAAGACTACCTAGATACGAGTGGTCTAAGCATGGAAAGGTGCGTTGTATCGAAACCCAGAAAGCTTCACGGGAGAGCATGAACTGAGAAGGCACACCGAGGCCAGGCATAAAGCTGGCAGATTTAAGAATTCCATGAGTTGAGACCCTTCGTTAGTCGGAATTCTGCGTGGGGAAACTCCAACCAAACCGCTAAGCGACTGCAAGCACTGCTCGTCGCGCAAGTCGTCTGCTGCATGCTTTAACGACGCCACCCCCTGAGTCGCGCTCATTTTAGGAAGAAGCAATGCCGTATTGGCGAGACGGGTGTGGACTTATCAGAAAATAAGGCAAAGGGGGCGGCGCCTGCCATCGATGAGTGAGTCGAAGTTGTGGATGGTGGAGGTCTTCGTCCCCTTGAATCAGGAAACAGAGGGAGGTTCGTTCGCGAGTGTACCTAGCTTTATCGGTGCTTTCAAAGAAGCTGCGTTCAAGTCCTTGGGAGGTTAAGAAACCCAGAAGGGCATCTGGCAGTAAGGGAAGAGTTGCTTATTCTGTGTGAAGCCAAAGAGCTGCAAGATGGGCTTATGACGTGTCCGGTGGGTGCAGGTTAGCCTGCACTATAAGATGAGAATAATTTCGGATAGGTAGGCCCGAGACCAAAAGCTCGCCCTCAATCATCTTCTTTACCTCCCACTCTCCTCAGTCCGAGACTCACGTGAAGAATTCTCCAAATTACATTCCGCTGCGCCGAGCTCGGTGATGACCTATTTATGTTGTCCCTAGGAAGGAGAACGAACCGGAAGGGGTATACCCGTCTTGGAATCCACTGTTAACAGGAGGTTATGCTGAGCTGCGATGGCGGCAATGGGTGCGCAGAGGGTGAGGTTGTCGGAGAGGGTGAGGGCTTCGCCGGATTTGGAGATGGTTTGGGTGAAGGCGTAGGAGGCGGTGGCGAGGCGCGGCAGCGGGGGTAGGAGGCGACGAGAGAGGCGGAGGAGGGATTGTACACGTTCGCAACGAGGAGAGGGTCGCCTGGTATGTGGAGGGTTTTGAGGGTTTTGGTGCGGGTAGAGGTTTGGGGGATGGAAAGTTCATTTTGGGGGGTTTTGCTGACTAGGCCGGGTTGTTGTTGTGGCTGAGTTTCGTAGGAGAGGGAAGTTATAACCGTAGTTCATGGCTGGTGTGTCTTGGCAAACCTGTCCTGCCAAGGGCATACGGGGGTGTCATCATGGAGCGACGTTCCTCCTTTTCCTCTTCCCGACGGGAAGTTAGAGTTCCTTGCTCTTAAGAAATACTGAACCATTCTTTCGACAATGACCCTTTTATCAATACTTTAGCGAGCTTACCGTTCATTACACCATGGACGTAGCATTCCCGACTAAGATATAAGTACCCCTCGTCGTACTACGCTTTTTTTAACGAAGGATATACGGCGTAAGACACCAGAGTCCTGTGGATTAAGAGTGGTTACTTGAATTCCCAAGGACAGGCGCGGTGGCACTACTCTTTTTAAAGGATCGAGATAACCGGCGCGAAAATAGAAGGCCAAGTACAAGAAAGAGCTAACGGGAAACCAAGGATTTGGTCAGAAAGAAAGAAGGTACGGAATTACCATTCGTAGAAGCTCAGACGCGGCCCAGCATCACTCGTACTCCAACCACCTAGCCTCCAAAGCCGCAATTTCCAGCGCTGTTCCCGGCGCATCGGCTGTGGCAAAACCTGTCTGCATGTTCTGCATGGCCTGCGCTGCTAGAGCCCCCGATTGGGTGGGATGCCATCCTAAGCTGCTGTTTCCATAGGCATATGCGCTCGTTGTCCCGGCCGCGAGCGAGAAGCTTTGCCCGGCGCTGTACATGCTCGCCACGCTGCCCTGGTGGACGGCCGCCATCATCTTCATGTCGCGAATTTGCCGCATCGCCTCGGCTTTTAAAACCGTGTTGGCGTGCGCCAGGGCCCGGGTGTGCGCGTATTCCACGAGCTCGTCGGTGTTGCCCCGGGCGCAGGCGTCAGCGTACATCTGCCGCATCCGCGGCGAGTACATGCTGCACATGGTCGGCCCCGTGACGCGAGCCGCGCGAATCGGCATCGTGTTAACGAGCGTGGTCCCCTCGCAGACCTCGGCGTAACAGGCCGGGCAGATGCCGCAGTCTTGGTAACCGTACCAGATCCGGTCGGGGACGAGCGTTGCCCGGGGGCAGGGAGGCAGGTCGACGCGAGAGGCGAAACGCGAAAAGGGCGACCAGACGCCTGTTTCGATCGCCTCTTGCAGCCGCAAGAAGGACTGGGCGAAGTGGGGAGCCGTGGGATGGAACGCACAGAGACGAGTCTCTGGGTCGGGGCCGCCGTTGTTGGTCTGGACGAAAAAGGGCCCGAGGCCATAGGGTGCGACGAAGCCGGCAAAACAGGCCGTGCAGATCATGAACGAAGAAAAAGGGGCTGCACCGCGGAGGGTGTGCCACTTGCCATTGCGAATTCCATGCTCTGTGCATGCCGGGGAGGACATGATGATTGTTGCCCCGTGGAGAAAAATGGAAAATTCTTGACGCTGGATAGCCGTGTAGAGGAGAATTTGTATCGAAGGAACCTGGGCATGGCAGGATCGGAGTTCTGATCCGTACATCGGGCCGACCAAGGCGTTGATAAGCCGAGACGTCGTTGAGGTCGCAGTCGGCGCTGATGCTGGCACAATTGGCTCAAACTGGTAGCCAAAAGGTGTCATCCCCACTTGGTCGAGGAAACAAGCCTCGCACATGACTATAGCTGGACTTTGGACTCGGAGTCGACGCCAAGTTCGCGAGTCTGCCGCCACGGGAGTTCCGTTGCACATTGGCTGGGCCATCCTTGCTCTGACAGCAGTTATGAACTCCATCCAACCATCGGCCGGCTTGGAAAAGCTTTCGGATAGCAGCCGAACCATGTAGGGCAAGTGCATGTGACAAGGCCCAGCCCCGCCCATCCTTCCCCGAGACTGAAAGTATCCTGCGAACGGCGTACCAACAATGTAGTCTTCGTAACATGCTCCGCATGCTCTGAACCCGGGAACGTGTTCTTCAATTCCGAACCACGCCGTGTCCTCGGTCTGCTCACCAGAACCTCCGGGACAAGGCGGAATTGTCGACCTCTTAATCGCAAAATTTCTAACAGGTTGAATATCCCGGGTCCGGCACGCGTCGGGCCACAAAGATTTGATAACTCGCGGGACATTAAACCGGCAAGTGCCTTGTGATCTTGTCTCGACAAAGGTGGCTTCATGGGCTGTATTGGCAATGTGCTTGGCATGGCACCGAGTGCAGACGAGAAAACCAGGCACATCAGAAATGTGGTACCATGTCGCTGTGTAGTCAACCACGCGCGATGGGCCTGGACAGTCGTATATCACCACGTTCGCTTCGCCATCCTGGCGCATTGCTGGCGGAGCCATGGGGGGTTCTCTGAACGTCAACGGGTGTGTCGGCTGCGCTGGCGATGAAGAGATGGTGATTCCGGTGAGCTGAGAAGACAGACTGTCAACAGCGTGGCTGTGGCTTAGCGCGCCTGGGGAAGATGTGACTCCCCGCTGGGGATAGGAAGGGCCCGGAGGTGCATGGTGCGGCAACGGATAGGTAGGAACAGAACCCTCGCCGGAAACGTTGGGACCAGCGAGGTTTTGAGCCTGCTGAGGAGGGTATGATCCCGGTTGCGGCGCCTGCTGGTAAGTTGACACCGTGGGAGGGGCTGGGGGATACCAGAGTGCTTGATCGCTCCGAGTTTGGCTCGACGGCGGAGGCGCAGGGTTTCCTGCCGGAGGCGGTGGGGGCACCGGATTATAACTAGGATGATACATCCCAGTTTGTGTCTGCCCCGTCGGGCCGTGTGTAGGTCCTGCTGCTGGAGGTGGTGGATGCCCTTGGTTTGTGGGCTGTCCACTCCAGATCGGGTGGCCAGACTGCTGCTGCCCTAATAATGTGGCGGAGTTCTGGACGGAATACCCAGAATGCCAGCCTCCGGAATGTCCGGGAGTGATAGGATTGGCAGGTGGGGCATGATAAGGAGGCGCTGGATTTTGTCTCTCTCGGAATTGTTGAGTTTCGCTTTGCAGTTGCTGGTAAAACTCAGTACCCTGCGCGATGGCCTTTTCCTTAAGTTTCTTGAACGCCGACATGGTGACACAATGTGGTGATCGTGGGAAGAGGATGGCGGGCGGGCAGGCGGGGAAAATCTCCCATTTTATCGTCGCTGACGGTATTTGCGGCTGAAAATTTGAAACTGCCCCGCATCTGTTCGGCCGTTATCATCTTCAGCATGCCATCAGAAGTGGGTCATGCTTGATTCTGTTGCATTACTATCTGCATCTATCGAGTGTTCTAAACGCCCACTACCCACTGTTAAATACAGGGGCGCCGGAGGAGGCCAACGGGATACAATGAAACCCGTGGAAAAAGCCCGCGGGTTGTGAACAAAACCCCTGTCTTCATGTTCAACCAAAGCCAGCCCCCTTCACGAGGTTGTTTTTATCTAGGTAGGAATGTCTTTGTCATTTGAGTTCTCATGCGCACCATTCCAGGATTACTCTGTGTATCAAAGCAACAATCTTATCTTGAGTTGCAGAACGCCTTCTAGCGCTGATTCTAGGCAAAAGTTCTGGAGGGGCCGACGGAGAACTCCTTGCTCATGTGCATTGTGGTCTGTCCGCTTGCATCGGAAAGTTTCTCTCACGACGGAGCCTTATCCAACATCGGCGGATGTGCGCGCCATCTTGACATTTGCCTGACCGGCGGCCCAGGAGGAGAAAGTATCAGTCGCTGCGTCGAAACAGTTGTGGGAATGGGCAGTATCTTGTTACGCGCCGATCCGCCGGGAACTATTAACCCGGCAAAACTGTCAGCGGCCGCGAAAGAGCAGGTAGTGGCCGGATGCCCCGCCATCACTTGGGTTCCCGAACAACCCGAGACGCAGGCTCCTGTTGAATCCATCGCCCCGGGCAGCCTCCCTACAACCGAATTGCCGCCATCTTCCCCCGGCCCAGATATTCCTTGCCTCTCGAGGATATCTTCCGATTGGGATCCCGAAGACGAGATTGTACTGAGGAAGCATCTAAACTACGAGCACGTCTGGTAATAATTTGAACAATCCCTTGCCAGCCGGCCACTCGTACCATCTCGAAGGGGGAGGCTCGTCTCGCATAGCGGATATTTTCGGAGTCAGTTTCTGGGTCCCTCGGAACTGCGTGTCCAACTCGATCCCGACGCCGATCCCGACAGCGTCGTCGTCATCAACAAGGCCAGCACGACGATATTCGATGCCTACCTTCTGAGAGTTGACCTTACGAAAAACCTGAATACCTTTCACCGGCATCAAGTTAGTCAACCTCGAGTTTTCTAGGTGTCCAGCCGGTTCGGCGTTGCTACAAGAAATGCTAATTGGAATTTCCCCCATTCCAGATTGTTTTCGATCTAAAATCTGTCCCAATTCGATTTCGCACCATTTTTCGCGGCAAGACGGGCGTCTCCTGGAGCCATAGGTACGAGCGTCATTCGTTATCCGGCCGGCTTTTTAATTTCGTCGAGCTCGATTACCGCCGCGCATCGGTACTGCGGTCGGGAGCGGCTCGGCGTTATGAAACAGCCGACGCTAACATCCACGAGGACGTGAGAGAGCTGATGGACGCCATGATTTACGGCGCTCCTGCACAGCCAAACGCTGAGGACCGGGGGCAGCTGAGGAGTGTGAGTATACGATGGGAATATACCGCTCCCTACGAGTATCTCAGCGCATGGGCCTGCTTTTTAGGATTGAAAACGCTGCAGTGGATTCACAGATACCTCGAGTCCGGCCGCCCTATCCGCTGGAAGACCATTCTCGCATCATCATCGTCGTATCGGAGCCAGATTCTATTCAGCAGTGGGCACAACCGTCCACCAGTGATATCAGCCTACCGTACTTGTACCAGTATCTAAATATTTTATCTCCTCGATAAAATCCGTTTCAAACCAGTAATGGAAACTTGGGTCATCCTCAGTCACTTTGTGTGACGGCAGGCACGTAATTTACGAAGTTGTACGCGATAGCGTAGCCCAAAAGCGTTAATTGAAAGCTAAAGAGAAAAATGAAAAGAAGAAGAGAATTCGCAGTGTGTGGAATTCCCGAAGTAGGTGGTGGGTCCCCATCGCCCAGGGCGGTGTGGGCTGGCAATTGGCCACCAGCCCAATTGGCCACACTTGTACATTGATGGCCGCACAGGTGGGGCGACCCCAGGTCCCAGTCCCCACACCGCCTGGCTTTTCTGCCATGCTCGCAAGCCACCACGACTGCTATCACGACTGCCATCTCCATCACCATCGCAAAAGCGATTCCAAAGCCAGTTTTTCTCATTTTGCAGCAAAGTTTCATGGCGAAACTGTATTACGATTGATTGCGTAATATAAATCTGCTGCCCTGATTGGTCAGATCTGACCGGCTCTTCAGCCCTGGTGTTGATTGCCCTGGTGTTGGTTGCCCTACCCTGGTGTTTATCGCCCCGGTGCTCTGGATCTTGGAAGCCGTACCCGTGCCTCTGGTAGGCTTGTTGGACGTGCTACCAGCCAATTTACTACTGCTGGCTGTCGCTGCAGTTCGTATCCATCATCATCAAGGACCACGCGCGACTACGCGCACAGGCCTCGTCACAGCTAGCCGTCGCGTAACTAGAATACGGTCAATTAGCGATTGAAAAGAAACCGAAAAAGTGGCTTTTACCTTGAACAGATGGGCGCACCAGGGCGATTGATTTGGCTTGTTTCCAGGATTGATTGAATGGGCTTTGCCTAACAGGCAGTCAAGCGGCGAAAAGCGCCGGTCCGGGCGCAGCTGGTATGCAGCTGTCAAAGCAAATGCGCACGCAGTAAAAATGGGGGTGCGCGCGCAGCAATTGCCTTAACGAAGTACGAATAATAGGCACCCAAAAACAATGGCTTTGCGGGGTATTTTGGCTGCGCAATGGCGAGCTGAAGGATGTGATTTGGAAATTACACAAGAGCCGGGGGAAAACCGGTGCTGGAAGTGCAAGGAAGACTAACCAAGGCTGAAAAAAAGGGGTCAGTACCGAGGCCGTGCGTCTTCCAGATCCGTTCAAACCCACTGGGTTCTGCCTCTCGGGACGAACCATGCATCATCACTAAATGTGAGCCCCTACAACACATTCATGTATTTCACAACTTTATTTCTTCGTAATAGTATGTTTAGGGTATGAACATCCACACTTTTCTATCCTCTACCCTGTATTGAGTTGAAGACCCAAGGCTCCCTGATGGCCGGTCTGTGCTCGCAAGGCAGATTCAGCTGAACGATAATCTCCGCAAAGGCGTTGCGCGTGGTGCCGCCTAAGCCGCTTTGGCTCAAGTCCGATTTGCCACCAGATCACTCTGCATTCCACCGTCGACTGATGGGCTGAGTACGCGATGAGTCTTTTCCTTCGCTCTGCTCTCGGAACGCATGCATACATCACCGCCCCTGACGTATCCTCTTGGTCACGAAACCTGAACATGATCACGGTACACCATGCTTCCCGCTGTGCTGTCAGCAAACAACTACGGACATGGGCTTCATGATAATGCAGATCATGAACCAAGCGAACGAAGACGGGGTCATGTACTGCGGTTGTTCCCCCGCCCTTCTGAAGAGCCCGAACCCCTCTCAATACGTCCATGCCACCAGACAACCACGGCTGCCAACACAAGTAGACCCAACCGCCACACGCCCGGGCTGCGACGCTCAAAGGCTATCAAGCGTCGGAAGACTGCAGTCGAGTCACGTTACGGGATGGCGGTCGAACCAAGCCAAGAGGAAATTATCGATTTATACAGTCACGGCGACGAACCGTGTGACAGCAGTCTGCAACTGTTGGACAACGCAGCAAATCCCAAAGCTCCCGAATTCTCTGGGACTCTCGATGAAAAGGTTGATCTACAGATAGAGATAGAACATGATACCAACCATACCTCTCCTCGGTCAAGCTCACGATCCCCTCGCGAAGCGGCTCCACCAAAAACTCTCCCCGAAAATACACCGACAGCTTTGGATCCACAGCAACCCAACGCTCGGCTGACTTTCCTTCAATACATGCTAACACCTCGAAATATCGTGTTCATGAAAGGCATGGAACGTGGATTGGAGCCGACTTGGGTTTTTCAGCCTTCCAACACAGAGAATGGCCTTAACCAAAAGCTCACATTGGACGAAGCTAGCGAGCTTGCCAAGGCCATTGATGCACGTCCCGGTGTACTGCTGCGTGGCTCGGTATGGCTTATGGCGTGTGACATATGCCATGTTCCAAGATTTCGACGGCTCCTTGGCCTTCCATTCCCTACTCAACAATCTGGATCTACAGCTCTTCCAAAACACACCAGCCAACAACAAGATGCTACGTATGGGCTCCACTACTCACCGCTTGGCTCGACACCGTGTTGCTCGCGGAAGATCTGTGAGAGTTGTTACACAGGTGCGATCACGAAAAGCATCGCTGTGGATTTCTGGCACGACATTGACGCTCGGTATTGGCTCAGCTGCCCCTTTCGAACCTGTCAACTGCGTCTACCACTCTCCCCCAGCATCGAGCTTACCAGCATCCTCGGTCGACTACCGGACTCTCAGGCTGTCCACCACATTATTGCCCAATTCCAGAGAGCTAACCGACTCCGAGCTGCTCTCTGCGCACTAGAGCCCCAGCCAACCTCCGCTGCCCTACAGCGTGCCGCCGAGCTCCACACACATCTTCAGAGGCAGGGCCGCACGATGAGGTTGGACGATTTTCACCAAACCCTGAACGCCAAGATCGAGGTGTTGCCAGTCGACTCGGTCGACGGATCCGAGACGCTTCAGGTCCCCATCTTCGTAGACCTGATCGCGTCCCTTTGGAACAGCCGCGACTGCATCGTGTGCGCCGAAACCATTCCAGATGTCACGGATGGGTCACCTGAACAAGAAAGCCGCTGGGAAGTAGCCATCTCGTTGTTTCCGGGTGACTGGGCACACCTGATCCGTCCCTTCATGCCGCCGTCATCGCTCCCAGTCTGCAGCGCCGCACACGCTCTCGACATTTGCCGCAGCTGCCTCGCCCACCACGTCGAAGCCCAACTCGAGACCCTCGGGCTCGCTATTTCGGGCTCACTCGGCCTTACCTGTCCTTCACTAGGCTGCAGCCACCTCTACACAGACTCGGAATTACGCATCATCACATCGCCCGAGACATTTGCGCGCTACGACAAGCTCCGGCTACTCTCGTATCTGAGCAACCTTGCCGACTTCCGCTGGTGTCTCGGAGAGGGCTGCCACTCCGGCCAAGTGTACGACTTTTCTGTCGCTGCTACTCTACCCAGCTTCGCTACCGACCTACCACTTGGACGGCGCAACCGCGTGGTCTGCGACGAGTGCGGTTTCGCCATGTGCTTCGCCCACCAGACACCGTGGCACGAGGGCCTCGACTGCATCGAGTACGACGCCGAGCGCGGGGATCCTCAGCTGGAAGCCACCCGGGCGTGGATACGCGACAACACCAAGGCCTGTCCCGGCTGCGAAGCCCCTGTGGAAAAGGGAGCCGGCTGCTTCCACATGACGTGCCGGCGGTGTGGCTGGGAATTTTGCTGGGAGTGCCTTGCCAACTGGAAGGAGATTGTCAGTGTGAACCCGACGACGCGGGCCAGAAAGTATCGCAGGGATAAACACGCCGTTGGTTGTTATTTCCGGTCCGCCAGTGCACCTGAGGCGACCATGCTTGCGGGACATACGGTACAACAGGCTTTGGGGCGGTAGAGATCCAATGCCAGCTATCTTGGTGGATAACTGGGTTTGTGCGCAAGATGCTCAAGTGAAGCTTCCCTTTGCAACTGTATATATTCAAGCTGGGGGGCGAATAGACGACACTTTGGCCAACGCACCCCCAAAATGAGCACCGAGGAAGTGGGGTTGGTTTTGTTGATGACGACCCCAGAAGACCCTCGATAGGAGCATCGGTTGCCAGGATCTCACGCACCCGGTGGCCATGGTGGATCTTCAATGACACCGGGCTCTCGCCAACGGCGTGGAACTCCAGCTTCAGCTGCAAGCGTGCGTGCAGATGGATAGCGCCGACCCTTCCACCAGTACCGACTCGCCGTTTATGTGGAGTCTCAATTGAAACCACCGGTCTTAGGCTGAGCAGCGACACGGTCAATGTTTATGTCGGCGTCCAACCACCGGCAGGCGGCGTCGTGACCTTGTTCGCCTCGCAGAACGTGCAAATTACTTCCTTACCGACGGCGGTTATCCGAGAAGAAAGCTTCTTTGATATCGAAGTGCAGACGTTCCATCTCAAAGTGGCGCTGCCATCCATGTCCGAGAATAGAGGTGCTTTTGGAGGATTTAGAGTAGCTGGTGTGCTGTGCCCCCGCTCTTTCCCCGCTTTCCTTCGCCTGGGCGTTGTTCACCTCTAGCTTCCCCCTCAGAGATGCAACATCTAGCATTCAAATGGCAAAGCAACCCTTCCCCTACCAGCCCCTGGCTACGCCCACCGAAACCCGCGTGCTTCAAGTCTCTCCATCGCTCGATAGCAGTGCCGAAATCTCGGCAGCCTTCGAGACCCAGTCGCTCGCCCCCGCTGCATCACCTGAGTACGATGCTCTGTCATATATGTGAAGCGACCAAACACAGCAAACCAACATCTTCATCAACGGCACCCCCTTTTCCATATCTCATCACCTATGTGACGCACTGCGAACCTTACGCGATGCAGCTCGACCGCGACGCCTCTTGGTCGACGCCATATGCATCAACCAGACCGATATCCATGAGAGGAATCAACAGGTGCGGCTGATGCGAACCGTCTATCAGCGGGCCAAAGCCGGAGCGGGCCTATCATTCAAGTCCTCCTTATAAAGGGCGTCCGAGGTGGTAGCAATCGAGGAGCGAGAAGATGAAGATGAGGCGCGCATCTAGATTCGAGATAGAGGAATTGACGAACATGGATATGTGAGGATGCGCTCCCGGTACGAACGGTCGGTCTTTTCGAGGGAGTAAATAGATTCTGCATGGCTCCATAGTTGTCGTTCGGAGGCGGTCCAACGCTTCACTCTTCGCCGACTGCCACAGAACAAAACAATGTTTCAACTGCGCTGTTGGTTGCAGAGAAAGTTACATATCTAACACTAGTGTGTTGTGATTTTAGCTAATGCCTCTTTAGGTACGGGTTGTAATAGCCACCCCCGGTGAGGAACTTGCTCTTGTTCCTCACGCAAGCAATATATTGTTCACGTCTGCAATCTTGCAAGCACCTTCTTCAAGCTCTTTGCAGAACGAACCTATTACCTGTCAAAAGGTTCAGAGATCTGTGTGAGCTTCTGTGTATTCTATGTAACTATCTTCTGTTACCAGCGACGGCCATCTCATCGTCCAAGTAGACTAATCTACCCTGTTTGTCCAACAGATGGAACCGTCCAGACGGAATTCCCACAAAAGCAGGCCCATTCAGTGCCTTTGTTGTCTTGTTGGAATCTTCCTGAGCGACATCCCTTTGTACTGCACGCACGGCGCAGGGCAATAATCTGACATTACCGACGGTGAACGACCTGTCTGGACCTTGCGTAACCTTTATTCCCACACTATCAATTACCCGCAGCGTCCCGCCTCGCAGTCTGACCCGGTGTAGGTTGTAACAAGCTCCCGCTCTTCAGTTAAAAAATAATCAAGCACTTTGCAACCAACTTTTTCCAATGCCTTTTAATCCTGCTGTGTCTTTCAAAAAGTACTCTTTTGATGGAATTGGCTAGAAATTCGGTGACAATTTTCAACGTCTTTAAGCTATGCGTAGTAACCTTAGGGTGTATTGCACGTCGCATTTTCCTTTGGTATAATCTAATATATCCCGTGGACTAGGAGTGTCATCAACATCTGTATTATTATTATTATTAAAGCTATTCTCCTTTCAGAGTCGGCTGCTAATAGGTTAAGATAGAAGGACTACATCTAACAAGAATAAAAACGAAGCAATCCGCTTGGGGAGTGTCTCGGCTTGAGGATGAGATTTTTTCCATCTTCGTGAATGAGGAAAACGGGAATGGAGACCTAATGGGGGACGTAAACTGGGTTTTATGTGACTTGGAGGGGGGATTCTAGTTTTGGGCTACTATGTCCCAAAAACTGGGACCTTGCGAAAAGTTGCCATTCGAATCGCGGTGTACTGCTTACCCGTCTAAACCATGTTTGGAGATTTCTTTGATCATTTCCTGATCAACTCCTGAGCGGTGCCTGAGCAGCATCTGAACAACGTGAGTCGCCCGCCGACGCCGCCTCCGTGATAGAGTCCGGGTAGAACGATCCTGGCTGCCAGTTGAAGAGTTTCAAGTTTCTAGTGTCCATATCAGGATAGTGATGTATCAGCTCATTCGCGCCTAGGTAAGAAGACTACCTTCAGAAACAGCTGTGGTCTGACCAACAAGCTGCTGTTTGTTATTTCTCCACACGGCAATGACTGGTCCTTTGGTGGAGCGGTAGCTCTGATTATAGAGACGAGCTGGCTCAAACTGGATCGGTAAAAGTCGGAGATTTAAGCTCCGTGGTATGAACTCTCGCTATTAGCCTCGATACCGGATTAATTGGCAGCTCTTACCTTTCAACCGGGGACACAATTTTCCGTATCGCTTCCCCGGATTCCACCACACAACTGGACCCGAAGCGTCGGGTTGGTACTCGGCTGTGGGGTAGAGCGCCAAACCTAAAAAGGGCCTTCAACTAGCCTATTGGAAGGCCCGAATACGAGTTGGATGGGTGCGAAATGGACAAGATCTCGATCTAGTAAGCGCCCCAATTAGGGTTCGGCGAACGGGACCGCAAAGAAGTTATATCGTAGTACTTGACGTTTTGCCCAGCCGGAACGGACTCAAGTCCCACGCACACCCTTGCATCAACTCTGATTTTTGACCAGATGTCTCTCAACCTCTCCTTCGGCTTGGTGGCCTTGCAGCTACTACTGGTTCTACCTTTTTTTGTGCAAGCTGCCGAACAACATCCTCCGCTACCGACATGGAAGTGCACAACGTCGGGCGGCTGCGTCCAGCAGAACACATCGATCGTGCTTGACAAAGACTCTAGCAAGTACGCTAAGAATGCAGCCGGCTCGAGAACGATCGCCGACTACGCCGCCATGGGTGTGACAACGTCTGGAAACGCCTTGACCCTCTACCATTACGTCAAGGGCAATTCCGCATCCCCTCGGGTCTACCTCTTGGACAGCAATGGCAAGTATGCCATGCTGAGCCTCCTCAACCAGGAGTTTACTGTCGACGTGGATTACTCGACCCTCCCTTGTGGCGAGAACGGGGCTTTGTACTTGTCGGAGATGGCCGCTGACGGCAGGGGTAACGCCGCCTCCGGCACCGGCTACTGCGATGCACAGTGCCAGTATGTATCCTCCGTGGACCTTTTAATTTTATTTTATTTTTCATTTTATTTCTTACACAAAGCCGTGCTAATGTACGCCAGGGGCTATTGCTGCAACGAAATGGATATACTAGAGGCAAACTCCCGGGCAACGACCATGACGCCTCACCCATGCAAGGGCAACAGCTGCGACAAGTCTGGTTGTTTGCTCAGCCCCTATGCCAATGGACAAAGTAACTTGTGGGGTCTCGGTATGACTGTCGATACGAAATCGCCCGTCACCGTGGTCACGCAGTTCATAGGCAGCGGCGGCAAGTTGACCCAGATCACGCGCAAGTATATCCAGAACGGCCGCACTTCCGAAGGTGGGAAAATCTCCACCTGTGGCAACGAAGGCACCTATGGTGGTTTGACCGGTATGGGCCAGGCTCTGGGCCGTGGCATGGTACTGGCAATGAGCATCTGGAACGATGCAAAAGAGCAGATGCAGTGGATGGACCAGGGGAAGAACGGCCCTTGTCCCAAAGGACAAGGCACACCTGCCAACATTCAATCTCAGAACCCCAACACTCACGTTGTGTTTTCCAACATTCGCTGGGGCGATATCGGGTCGACAACCAAAAACTAGCACCAAGTGATAGCTAGATATGATATCTGATCATCAACATTATCACACGCACGGGTTGCTCTGGACGGCCTAGAACACAGTGCACTTCCCAGCATTGTAAGGCACGACGTCTAATCATCTGGCTCTGTATCATTAAGCCCAAATTGAGGTCCGGGGGCAGGGCTAAGCAGGTGGTACACACATTGAAATATACTGAAATAAAGTGAGGTTCGATTTGTGGACACACTATAAACAGGAAACAGCGCGCGAGCCTTGATGAAACAGCTGCAATGACATCGATGGGGCCTGTTCCAGGTGTCTAGACAGACATGTGCTGATTGTGCGCCAACAACCAATCAATCAGCTTAGGATTGCGACATTGGAAATGGTAAACTTAGCCCTAAAAAGAGAGTTAAAATGCTGGTACGTTAATATATACCATCTAACTTTTAGTTAACATATATTTTAAGTTAACATATGTTTTTAAGTTAGCTTATACTTTAAATTAACATGTACTTCAAATTAACATATACTTCAAGTTAACATATACTTCAAGTTAACTTGTACCTTCCCTCACCACCCTTTCCTACACCTGCCTATTCGTCTCTCCCTGGGTATTTATTCGCGGCTGGGCGGATAGCCAAATCTACCTATCTAGCCTCCCTCCCAACTTTGCCCTCTCCACCCCTGCAGCCTCTCAATCCTGTGGTGGTTTCGCCGTAGTCACCAACCCGCTGGCCTCCTTAGGAATGAAAAGACCGGCTGCGACATGCCACTCCCAGCACTCGCCTTCCACCAAAATATCGACCGCCCCCATTCCTGACACGGTGAACCATAGCACCGTTCCCGTCCCTCCCGCCATCCCCCGCAGCCATGTTTACAAAGCTCTCTCCATCTTGCGGTGTAGCTTGCCACCTTCCGCATCCTCCTATCCGTGCCCCACTCACAAGCAAAAAGACACCCATTGGGCGCGCATCATGGGGGTAGCTGCTGCGTTTCATTGAGGTATGCATCGTGCCCCTCTCGCGCCGAGAACAACTGCCCGAGTAGAGGTGCATATGTATAAAGCCTATGGCCGGCACGTCGCCGAGAATCAAGCCAATGGGAAACACAGCACATGGGGACAAAGATGGATAAAGTTGATGGTATTATCGAGAGGATCCACACACCAGGTTGGTATTGCATCGTCGATAAGGTAGTACTTTCCGCAGGAGGCAGAGTAGGACTCATCCCTAGGAAAGGCATAGGTTGGGTAGGTAGCTCTTACTGATGGCGCTGCGGAGGAAGGCCTCGGCGAGATCAAGGCATGTTTAGAAGGCCCATGGTAGTTGTTGCCTGGATGGGTATTTTGGGCATTGGCAAGCTTTGTTTTTCTCAACCGGCGCCTACATGCACGGGTGCACCCACACCAGCATTGTGATTTGCGACGCGCTTCTGAGCATCGATGTTCCCTTTGTTGAGATCCACGTCTCAAACGTGCACGTACGGGAGGCCTTCCGGAGACTTAGCTAAGTACCTGAGCGACAAGACAGTAGGGGCCATTTGCGGGCTCGGCACATGCGGGCACTGGGTACACGGCGGCTTTGGAGTTTTCCATCTCTCTCACAGGCAAGTACGCCCCTCCCCCCCCTTTGCTGTACTCCCCGTAGAACAGCCGACAGCTCCTCCAAACGTCTTGCATCCACCACTGGAAGAAAGAGGAAGGAGATAGAGCGAAGCATGTGAGTTGTCGGGCGCTTCATGTGCAAGTACAATATGTGCGCAGGCCGTTCCGGATCCCGTCGAGGCATAGGGAAGAGCTCGAGAGAGAGACCCTTACATATAGCATAAATGGGCGCGAAATCACCATCAAGGAGCTGGAGGAAATCGTCGCCCGGAAAAGGGGCGTGCCCTGGCTTCGCCCTGGATTCCACGGCGCACCTGCCCTAGAGCTTGGTGGCCAATGCAAAGATGCAAAGTACCACTTATCCCTGGACGGGTGAGGACATGTATTTGTTGGGGCTGTCTCACTCTGAGGCAACGTCAAAGCTCTGCCATCACATGGCAGCACGACCGCATATGCACATGTCACTTTTTCCATTTTCCTTTGTTGCGACAATTGCATATAATCCCGCCTTTCCTTTGCCACGCTCCCTCATTTGTTTTCCATTTCGCCTAGGCACCAACCAACCAAAAGCACACATATACACACACACACCATGGCAGCCCAGCCCAGCCCTTCTTTCCTCCTCCCCGGTGGCTTCTCTCCTCAGGGCTACCTTACCTCGCCTCCATCCACGGTGCCTTCCAGCCTCTTCGGGACGGAGCTCCCCGAAGACGTAGGAATGCTGTCAGAAGACCAGAAAGCTGTTTTAGATCGGTACCGATCGAGATTCGACAACGGCCCAAAGTATGTGGACCGCTGCCGTCAAGCCATGTGGACCGATGGTCAGCCTGTGGCAGCAGCATCATCATCACCTGTCCACCAAGGGGCGCCCGACACGCGACATTGGCAATACCCCACGTCTCAGCCCCCTCAGCGCCCGCAACACCACAGTCCAGCAACCGTCCACCATTACCGTCCGCCCTACGTGTCAAGCGATGTGGAGTCTTGGTTCGAGAAAACACCAGCGCCCCCCAAGAGCAGTAGTAGCAGCATCTCCATCGTAGCAGCGCCGCCTATACACCAAAAAAGGGTCCACCAACATGAAGCGGCACAAGAAGTACTGCTCCGGGAGCTTGTGGATAAGCTCCATGCCTGCGCTGACAAGGTAGGAGGTTTCGAGGAAAACATTCTGGAAGCGCAACGGAATATCATTAAGTGGGATGCCGAGCGCACTGCCTGTCTCGCGCAATGGCGCGCGATTCAAAATGACATTGTCGCGGCCATGGCCGATGTTAAGGAGGAATAAGAAACTTTCCTATCCGTTTTTTTTTCTCGAGGAATTGCAGTTTACATTCGACGGGGTCGAGTTAGTTTTTTAGTTTCGCTCGTAGATAGGTACGTCCTGTCGTAACATGAAAGTTTGGGGAATTTTTTAAAATGAAATGACAGATACTTACCAGCTCCAGTCAAGACGTGCACTCGACATGGAACAAATCCCAATATCCTACTCCATTAATCCGCGATTCATGACCAAGATGTTTCCAATACACTACGGCCCAAAGGATACGGACTGCTTGTCGCTTCTAATACCAAGGGGGATGGGACTGGTTCGGCTCGATGGGGGTCCCAAGATTGCTTAGTCCCTGTACATCTCCACAACATGAAGGCGATGTGCAAAACAGTTTCCTACTTTGGCACTCCTCTTCTCATGTCTTTCGCGACAATTCACTACATAAAATAGGCTGGGACTGTCTGTCCCGATCAAAGCGTGCATAATGGCATGATCTGTCAAAACGTGGCGCCCTACTGTCAAGTAGAATACGATTGTATCCCTATGTCTTTGGTCGGCGAGCGACATGGTATACGGCCGGGCCAACATGTCCATCGTCGGCGTCTACATATCTGTTAGGCAGCTTCCAGCTAGGCCCAGCCCCGTTACACTGTCAAAGTCCAGTCCCCGGTTGTTACGTTACATGTACCTTAGCAAGGTATGTAGGTATCTAGGGACTCAAAATCTAACCCGAGTCGAAGTGAGATCAATGGCCGACGGCAGCCTTGTGGTGTCACAAGTGGTTTGCTGTAATGCGGATGCTGTTATTACTTTGTGGTCTCAACTCTTTGAAGGACATAACCAGAAGAAGAAAGCCCGAGCGGGGATAGATGCCTGATGTCGATCACACTACCTAGCGCCTTCTTGAAAGGCGACATGACTGCTATCGCCCTGCTCCGTCCCCTGTAGAATAATGATTGGATCTACAGATATCATTAAAGTCCGCCGTCTCCAGTCCTCAGGTGAGGCCATCGAGTTGGAGAACATGGTAGAATTGATAACGAAGATAGCCGTGGTGTAGGTGGTGCGAGATGAGAGGTTGAGGTTGATTTAGTGCAGCGGATGCTGATACCTATGCTGGGGACGCAGCCTTCGTGTAAACCATCGCTCGAGTAATACGGCGCTTTCCACTTGCACGGTTACAGGATTTTCATACATTAAAGATGAGAAATCGATTTTCCCCCCAGGTTAAGTTCACATTTGCACGGTGCCAGCACGACTCCAAAAACCATCAAACCCCCTATAATGTTTTTCACGGTAGGCGCAAGATAGATATGACTTGATATACTGATGCGATATACACAAAACGAGGGATCTGCTCAAGCCACACAACACCCGTCATGGGGTGCTTAGAACGCCCCCAAACTACGTCACGAGAATCGGTTCAAATATCTCACCCTCAAATCTAACAAACTAATACACTCAAATACCACCTCGTAACTTGTCTAGCACGTGATCGGCGCGGGACCAGGTGCTTGGTACGGCTTGCCATTGTTGTCGGGCTTGCCGTTGGCGCCGTAGATGTTTATTGCGATGCCGGAATCGCTGGCTTCTGTAGTAAACGGTCAGTCTTTATTTCATTCTTGGGGGGAGGAACTAGCAACCTACTGTAAGCGCCGGGGAAGCTGACGGTCTCGGATGGAACCTTGGAGCCGGAGCTGTTGAGGTTGATCTGGACGCAAGATTGGTAAAACTGTGCCTCACCCGTCTTGTAGGCCGAGTGAAGAGCCAACGTTTCCACGCGCAGGAGGTAATCGCCGCGAGCAAGGCAGGTCGGCATGTCAAAATACACCCAACCTTGGTTCTTGATCTGGTTATCAACTCCCCAAGTCCTGCTGCCAGGGTCGAACGTATCTTGCCAAATCTTGAACCTAGTTCTAAATTTCAGCTCAATTTTCTAACTTCCGAAAGGGGTAAGCGGTACCATTTCAACCCATTCAACCCCGCGGATGCTGCATTATCCACCTTTGCCATGTAGGCCATGACAGGTCCTTTGTGTGAACTAGCAATCGTGCCATCCTCGTTGGCATACTGCTTGCCACCGATGATATGCCCCCAGTATGTTCCAATCTTATCACCAGCCGAGACCTTCACAACGGTTTGCGACTTGGTTCCAGAGGAGCCGCAAATCATGTCTTGGCTGTTCACATTTTGAACGGGGTTGTTGTTCCTAGGGGCTCGGAATCCCGTGAGTTGCCCCTGATCCTTGCCGTTGACTGAGATCTTCTACAACTAAGTGTTAGGGCCTGTATCATTTGCAAGAGAGGAAGAGGGGGGATCATTGACCTGGAAAATAGCGTGCGCGTCCACCGCAAGCCCATAAACAATGAGGGATAGTAGGGAAAACTTCATGGTGTTTGGTATACTCTCAGAGGTCTCGGTGATGATAGGAAGACGGGGTTGGCCTGCTGAACGTTAGCTGTGACGTTGAGGCGCTAAACATGCATGTCTATATACACGCTGGCTGTGGGTGGGTGATAGG
>Ga0247760_1001441_pt1 | contig 21997 bp, 19 predicted proteins | sample UWRJL171409R4_FD_179936 | JGI IMG/M metagenome (GOLD analysis project Ga0247760, IMG submission 179936) | Plant litter microbial communities from Arlington Agricultural Research Station in Wisconsin, United States - UWRJ-L171-409R-4 | ecosystem: Environmental > Terrestrial > Plant litter >... | reverse complement strand
CCACGATTCGTCCGCCCACGATTCGTCCGCCCACGATTCGTCCGCCCACGATTCGTCCGCCCACGATTCGTCCGCTCACGATTCGTCCGCTCACGATTCGTCCGCTCACGATTCGTCCACGCCACGACTAGCGGCCGGCCTCACGGCGCACTCGAGGGCCAGGGCACCTTTCGCCGATGAATAGTACTCTGTTTACACAGTATGTTTTCGGTCGTGAGGGCTACCCTCGTCGTCGGCGGGCGAGCGTTATTCGAAAACGACGATCAGAGTTGGCGTTACCGCGCGTTCGTGACAGTGCCACGGGGCAAAGATGTGACGAATCGTGACCGTACACGAGTACCAGCTCCACCCAAACGACTCGCCAAGCGAGCGGTACTTCGTGCACGAAGTACCAGCTCCACCCAACAACCGACTCGCCAAGCGAGCGGTACTTCGTACACGAAGTACCAGCTCCACCCAAGCGAGCGGTACCTCGTGCACGAAGTACCAGCTCCACCCAAGCGACTCGCCAAGCGACTCGCGAAGCGAGCGGTACTTCGTGCAGGAAGCATGATCGCGGGGGCGCGGGAGCGGTGCTCGCCGCCGCATGATTTACCTGCCGGGGCGCTCACAAGTCTCGCATCGCAGCTCACGGTGCGCGCTGAGCCTCGTTGCGCGTCCCGAAAGCCCACTTTTTGGCGCCGAAGGCTACGCCGCCCGCGGCGCGAATTCGTGACCATCAAATAAATAAATTTATTCTAGTAATTTCAGCAGCTTATCCCGCACCATTAAATGTACTTTCGAGAGCCATTCGGTGTCGCGAATTTGGCCCCGATCGGCGCTCTATGACATCCGCTGTGACGCACTTCGATAAACAGGAAGCGCGGTCCACATGGTCGTCATCAATCGTACCTGCACCACTTGTAACAACGAGTTCGAACTGCACTTCCGCTATCAGATGGAAGAGCACGTCGAGAAAGACGACCAAGGGGTCGCTCACACTCGTCACACCTTTTACTGCTCGCAGCGCTGCTTAGAGGCGAGCCACCGCGGTCGCACGGACGGCGCGGTGCCTTGCGACGCTTGCGCCACGCGCTTCGAGGTGGAGTTCGCCTCGCAGGTGCTCTTCACCGGCGGACGCCGTCACTATGCCTGCAGTCCGGATTGCCGGACGCGGATCTTGTCTGGGGTGCGTTCGGTGCGCCTCGGGCAGCTGCTCGATCCGGCGTACCCGATCGGTAACGACGAACAGGCTGCCGAGAGTGACGAACCGCCCGTCGTGTTCGGAGCACCCTCGGCCATCTGCGCGCCTAGCTCCGCGCCCGAGCCGAGCAACGACCAGAGCCCGGCTCCGCCTTCGGCGGTCGCGCCAGCCGGAGCGACTCCTGCGTCGCCGATGGCGACCGTCGCCGAGCTGCGCCCGGTCACGAAGCCAGCCGAAATACCGATGCAGAAGCGCGGCGCGGCCAATCCGCGGGTGCTCGCGGTGTTCAACCACAAGGGCGGCACGGGCAAGACGACCACGGCGGTGCACGTCGCCGCGGGCTTGGCGGCGCGCGGCGCCAAGGTGCTGCTCGTCGACGCAGACGGTCAGGGCAACGTCGCGGCCTCGCTCGGGCTCGAGGCCGAGCGCTCGCTCTATCACGTGCTGGTGATGGGCTTGCCGTTCGAGCAAGCGCGCATCGCGGCTCGCCCGAACTTGGACGTGATCGCCGCCAACGAGACGCTGGCGGCGGCTGAGCTGTACATCGCAGGCCAGCGCAATCGCGATCGGGTGATGGCCTCACGCTTGGCGCGAGCACGCGAGGCCTACGACTACGTGATCGTCGATTGCTCGCCGAGCCTCTCGCTCTTGAACCAGAACGCGTTGGTCTTGGCGGACGCGGTGCTGTGCCCCGTGGCTTGCGATTACCTGTCCTTGATCGGGATTCGGCAGGTCGTACGCACGGTCAAGCACGTGAACAAGATCCTGAACCACCCCGTGAATTTTTGGGGTGTCTTGCCGACCTTGTTCGACAGCCGCGCGCGCATCTGCAACGAGGCGCTCGATACCCTGAAAAAGAACTTCCGAGAGGTGTGCCTCGAGCCGATCCATTTTGCGATCAAGGTCAAAGAAGCACCCTCGGTGGGCAAGACCTTGTTCGAGTACGCACCGAATTCGAGCGCTGCCGGAGATTACTGGCGCGTGATCGAACGGTTGATGCAAGTTGAACCAGCTCGCGACGAAGCGGGCCTAGCCGGAGGATTGGGGTGATGAGCGATCGCAACGAACTACGCCAAGCAGCAAGAAAAGTTCTCGACGTGGACGAGGTCGAGGGCGTGCTCTCGAATAGCTTCTACGCGCCGAGCTCGGAAGAGCGGCCGAAGGTGCTGTTTTCGACCGACCCGGTGCAGCAAGAGAAGCCGACTCACTACAAGGTGATCTGCATCTCGATGTACACCGAGGACCTGAAGCGGCTCGACACCATGGTCGACAGCCTGAAGGCGCGCGGCCTGACCAAGGCCAACCGGAGCGCCTTGATTCGCTACGCGCTCTCTGCGATCGACCTGGACAACGTGCCCAAAGGGCTGTGAAACCGTCGGCTGACTGGGCCCGCGAGCTCGGCATCCCGACCGCGGCCGTCGAGCTGTATCGAGCGAGCGACGTGATCGATTTGCACGTCGACTCGTTCATTTGGCAGCGCACGCTCGGCTATGATCTCACCAAGCGGCACCGCGCGCCGCTGTGGGGGGCATTCCTCGGTCAAGTCGACTTTCCTCGTATCCTGGAGGCCGAGATCAGCGGCGCCACCTGGGTGATCACCACGAACCCCGTGCGTGAACCCGCCGATCGCGCGCGCGCGTTCGAGGCCAACCTAGACGAACTGTGTCGCACGTTCGAGCGCGTGCCGAGCCAGTTTCAGGTCGTGACCAACGCGCGCGAATACGACGCGGCGCGCGCCGCCGGCAAGCACGCGGCGTTTCTCGGCGTTCAAGGGGGTAACGCGCTCGACGTGAATTTGAGCGAGGTGGCGCGGTTGTGTGACGGCCGCGTGCTGCGCATCACGCTCGTGCACTTGTCGAGCTCACGCATCGGTTCGACGAGCTCTCCGCTGCGGCTCAGCGACACCGGCCTGAGCGCGTTCGGCGCGCAAATGATCGAGCTCTTGAACGAGCGCAAGGTGTTGGTCGATCTGGCGCACATCAGCGCGAGCGGCTTCTGGGCGGCCTCGGACGCTCACGCCAAAGACGTGCCGTTCGTGGTCACCCACACCGGCGTCTCGGGCGTGCATCGTCACTGGCGCAACTTGGACGACGCTCAGATCCGCGCCGTCGCGCGCTCGGGCGGCGTGGTCGGCATCATGTATCACGCGCCGTTCTTGGGCGATCGCCCGTGGGCCGGGCGTGTCGACACGATCGCCCGGCATATCGTGCACGTCCTTCAGGTGGCGGGCGAAGAGACGCCGGCCTTGGGCAGCGATTGGGACGGCTCGATCATCACGCCACGCGACATGCCCACCTGCCTCGAGCTGCCCCGACTAGTGGCCGCGCTCTCGAAGCGCGGCGTTCAGGAGCGCGTGATTCAGAAGATCTTGGGCTTGAATTTCTTGCGCGTGGTGCGGCAAATTCGCGGCTAGGCAAAAGCTCGCCGTCGATGGCCCGAGCCGAGGGCGGCTACGACTCGATCGCCTCGACGTCGATCACGTTGCCCTTGCCCTGCCCCTCTTCGATGGCGACCGGCTCCGCGGTGGCGCGCTCGACGAGCTCTAGCGTGCGTCGAATCAGCTCCGCCAGCTCACCCTCCACGCTCTTCGGATCGCGGCCATCGGCGGTGATCACGATGCGTGAGGTCATGGCTCGGAGCTGCGACGTGAGCGCGAGCAAGGCGCGGCGCTGCGCGGGCGTGGCTACCGGCGACGGTTGTTCCAGGATTCGCTGCGCCAGCGCGTTCGCGCTGCGAATCACGATCAGAAGCGGGCTGGGCGTGCTGCCCGCGCGGCTCTCTTGCAGGTACCCCACCACGCTGGCAGCGAGCCCGAGTGAACGTCGAGCGAGGTCGCGCGGCTTGACCAGCTTCATTTGACCCGCAGCTTAGCGCGCGGACCCCTCGACGGCACGTCCGCTAGCCATGCGGCGTAGCCCGATCCGAGAGGAGAGCGGGCACGGGCCGTTTACGGGGCCGCGGAGAGCTCAGATCTCCAAAACTGCCACGACGCCGCGGTGCTTCTTCGCGAGCTCGGCTTCTTCGCGCTCTACTTTTTCGAGCTCGTCGTCCTCGGTCTCGTCGTCATCGTACTTGGTGCCGACCATGTCGGCCTTCGAGAGCTGGGGCAGGCGGCGCTTGCCGACCGGGCCCTCGTCGACGAAGTCACGCAGGAAGGACATGTCGCGCAGGGCTTCGAGCTTGGCTAGCGCTTTGACTTCGACTTGGCGAATGCGTTCTCGGGTCAGGTTCATGATTGCTCCCACGTCTTCTAGGGTGGTGCCGCCGCGGTCGGCGACGTCCAACGCGCACGACTCACCGAGCTCCCACACTTCCAGGTCCGGGAAATTCAGCTTGATCGCGCCGGTGCGCGGCGACACGTCGATGAACAGGTGATGCTTGCACGAGACGTACGGGCACGGGCGCGGGCCCTCCGCGCACTCCGCGCGCTGCTTCGGCTTGTAGTAATCCGTCTCGGGATAGAGCAATTTGCCGATCTCGAGCTCGCGCTTGGTCATGCGCTTGACGCTGATCGTGCGCGCGCGCACGTCGCGCTTGCGGCGTGAGCGGCGTTGTTCGCGCGTGATCTCCTCGTCGGGTGAGAGCGCGGTCGCGCCGTCGATGGTAAGCTCGGGTTGTTCGAGCGTCTGAGTGTCTACCGTGCCGAGCTTGTTCGACTCCATGGCTGCCTCGCTTGTCCTCTGCCGTCGTTGATGGCTCGCACGAATACCGATCGCGATCGGACCCTGCCTGGCCGCGCGGTATCGCCGTACGCTAAAACTGCTTGTTTTCGCTTGCGACAGCCTCGACTGACGATCTGGGTCGTCAATCGGACTCTTGCGCCGCAAAACCCCGCAGCACCCTCAGGATGCCGCGACGCTCTCGATCCTGTTTCTCTTCGTCAATTTGTCTTCGATGGCGACCAAGCGCGCCATCAAATCTTTGCTGACACCGCGCGCATCGAGCACATCACGGTGAACTGCCTGTGCGGAGCGCTCTTGCTTGCGTTCTTTGAGCACGCCCTCGAGCTTCTTGAAGATGCGACTCAGCATCTGCTCGAGCTGCTCGATGTCGTTCCGGATGAACAAAAATTCGCGTTTGATCTGCTCGATGGTGTAGCTCTCCGCCATCATCTGCTTAATGAGCAGGATCTGGCGGATCACACTCACGGGGTACACCCCTTGTGAGCCTTGATGCTTACCTTTACGCCCCACCCTCACGCTGCGCGGGAGTAGGCCAATCTGTACGTACTTTCGCAGCGTCGCTTCACTCAACGACACGTCGTGTGAGGCGAACACATCCAAGATCTCCACCGAAGTCAGGCCCGCCGCGTATTCGCGCTCGAGCTGGCTGAGGGTGGGATCGTCGATCACGGGGTTACCAGGTGCGGGCGGGTCAAGGGCGGCCCCTGTCCCAGCGCGTGCGAATATATTCTACTCAGTGGAGTGCGCGAAGGACTTTATGCGCAAATATTTGGGCATGGAACGCAAGAGCTCCATGGAAGCTGTTTGCGATCACAGCTATGACATTTCCTGTCATGTTCAATGGAATGTCCATGGAGCTGATACGTCGTCCATGCGCACATGGAACCACATGCTTTTGGCTGCTAAACGCGGACAGGCGACGAACGCGCAGCGCGCGGCCGCCAGCGCCGCGCACGTCAGCCTTTTGACGAAGCAGCGAGCGTCGCGCTACGCGCGCGAGTTTCTAGCGCTGGCGTCGGCAGCGCACGCGCGAGCGCTGCGCGCACTTCAATAACCGACGGTCCGAGCGTTCGGCCGCGAGCGAGCTTTGTGGTAGCGTGCCGCCGGGATGGCCGGTCCGGTACACCGCGACGTCACCGCAAGCGGCGTTCGCTTGCGGGTCGCCGAAGCAGGCGTAGGCACGCCGGTGATCTTGATTCACGGTTTGTTCGTGGATCACACGAGCTGGGATCGGGTCATGCCCGAGCTGGCCGAATCGTTCCGCGTGATCGCGCCCGATCTGCCGGGCTTCGGCGCCAGCGAGAAGCCGCCGCCCAGTCGCTTCCCCTATGGCATCGAAGCCTTCGCGGAAGCGATCGCCGATCTGTACGCGGGGCTCGAGCTCGGACCGGCAGCAGTCGTGGGGCACGCCCTGGGCGGCGCCGTCGCGCTGACCTTGGCCGCGCGTCACCCGGAGTTGGTTTCGAAGCTCGTGCTGATCGACGCGCTTTGCTACGAGAGCGGTACCGGGCGCTATGGGGAGCTGGCGCTTTTGCCGTTCGTGGGCGGGCTGATCTTGAAGCAGCTGTGGGGGCGCGGCCTGTTTCGGCGCCACTTTCAGGAGACCGTGTTCGGCCCCACCTCCAGCGTGGCGACGCCGCGCATTGACCGCTACTACGACGCATTCAACGCGCCTGCTGCCCGCAGCAGCGCCTTGGCCACGCTGCGCGCCACCGTCGACACGCGCGGCGTGGTCGCGCAGACCACGCGCATTCACGCGCCCACGTTGGTCATCTGGGGTCGCCACGATCGCGTCTGGCCCGCGAGCTTCGGGCAACGGCTGTCGCGCGAGATCCGCGGCTCGGGCTTCGAGCTCTTGGACGCTGGACATTCGCCGCACGAGGAGCGACCCGGAGATCGTGCGTCTCGTGCAGCGCTTCCTCAACGACGAGCGCCGCAGCCGCTTCTGACGTCGCACGAGTTGCCGCGCTAGCTCTCAGGCTCGGGCACGATCAGCACGAATTTGGCCAGCGCGAGCAGCTCTGCCTAACGTGCGCGCATGAGCCAAGCGAAAGCGTTCTGGTTGCTCTCGATTGCCCTCACGGCCTGCGCCGGCGGGAGCGCACAGCAGCCAATGGCGCGAGCCAGCGAGCACGCGGCGCTGACGCCAGCGCGCCTCGCGCCAGCGCGCCTCGGTCCGCCAAGCGCGCGCGGTTTGGGCCTGCGGCGCGTCGATCGACCGGCCGCGGCCGAGCCGCCGCTCGCGCTGTATTGACGCGCGCTGTGGCTCAGAGCGGAAACGCCGCCGTGGGCGGCTTGGTCGTCGCCGGGCGAGGTTCGGGAGCCGGAGTCGGAGTCGGGGTCGGGGTCGTGCCGGGGCGCGTGGCAGCCGCGGGTTTTCCGGGTCGAGACTTCGGTTCGAGCTCAGCCGGCGGCGCGGGCGGCGGTGTCGGTGTCGGACGAGCAGCGGGCGCGGCCGCCGTGGGCGGTGCGGCCTTGGTCGGCTCGGGTGCCTTCGCCGCGGGCTCGGGCGTCTTGGCCGGCTCGGGCGTCGCTTCCGGCGCGGGCGGAGCGGGGATCAGCGCAGTGACCGCCGGCTCGCGCGGATTCTCTGCGGGGCGAGCCAGATCACCCGTGATCGGTGTCGGCGCGGGCGGCACGAACTCCGCCGCGCGGTGCGAGCGCCAGAGCGCGACGCACGCAATCGCCAAACCAACGCCGACCAACCCCGACACCACTTTGATATTGCGCTCACGACGCGCCTCTTGCTCGGGCGTACGGCGGATGACTCGACGCGGGTGACCGGACAGGTCGTCGAAATCATGATCGTGGGCTTCGTCGTGCGCGTCGGGCAGTGCAGAGATGGGACCGCCCACGTAGCTGCCCGCTTCTCCCGCGGAGAAAAACTCATCGTGCGCTTCTTCGACGGAGCTGTGATCCGGGTCCGCGCTCGGGCTAGCCGCCAGCGCGACCGCTGCGCTGGGCTCGGGCGTCGACTGGGGTTCGGGGCGAGGCGCAGGCACGGCCTCCGGTTTGGATACTGGCGCGGCGACCGCGGGCAGATCTGCCGGCGGCCCTGGTGGCGATAGCGTTCGGGCAGCCGCTTGCGTGACCGGCGATGGCTCTTCGATTTCTGGGGGCGAGCTGATGATCGCGGTGGACGTAAAATCCGCGCTGGGGCGCTCAGCGCGAGCCGCCGTCGATTCGCGCTCGGTCGACGTCGGATCCGAAGTGAGCGTGACCATGCCCGCGAGCAGCGCCGCAGGCGCGGGCGGCCCAGAGTGCACGGCATCCGGCAGTGGTGTCGGCGCGGCGGTGGGTGCGGACGCTGCCGCCGGAGTCGGCGTTGCAGCCGGAGCCGGAGCCGGCGCGGGCGCTGCGGGTGCGTCGTGGGCTGCCGCTGCTGCGGCGGCAGATTCGCGGACGGCGTCAGCCAACGAAGGAGCTGGCGCGGGCGGCGACGCGGGCGGTGCGGGCGGCGGAAGCGCGAACTCGACCGCGGCCGGCGGTTGGACGACGGTCGGCCCGGCCGGCTCGTCTTCCTTACGTGCAGCTGGGAAGGGAATTACTTTGCCCTCGACCTCACGCGGAGCCGGCACCTCACGTGAGGTCGCCGGCTGCTCCACTTCACGTGCGGCAACTGCTGCAGCGCGCGTGTCCGGAGCGTCCGTGTGTCCACTCGCGGCGGCGGGCCGCGCGGCAGCGCCTTCCGACCTCGGCGCCAAGGGCCCGAGACCGGAGTGCGTGCGATGCATCGCGCGCGCGTCGAAGGATTGTTCGGGCTCCGGCGCGGGCTCCGTAGCCTGGTGCTGCACCGACGGCATCACCACGCGCGAACGGCCGCCGCGCTCGGCGGGAATGGTCGAGCCGACGTCCGCCGTGCGCAGGCCAGGGATCGTGACGGGCGGCTGGCTCAAGCCTGAAAGCGGCGGCGCCGAAGGGCGCCAGGAGGGCGCCAGCACATCACTCACCGGCATGCGCGGCTCGCTGCTGCGATCGGGAACAACGTCGTCGTAGTCGTACGGCTCGCCCTCGTCTTCGGGCGGCACCGAATCCGGGCGAGCTTCGGCCTCACTCGGCACCACTTCTTCGGGCGCGGCTTGGCCGATCACGAGCAGGCCCTCGAAGTAGAGCTTGGTGATCGTGCTCAGCGTGGAGAGATCCTCGAATGGCGACTCATCCACGACGTGGATCAGCGTGCGCTTGCCGTCGAACAGCCGCAAAATGCCGTTGAGCTCGTCGGGGATCTCGTTCAGACGCTCGACCAGCTGCTCGTGATCGACCTCGAAGATGGTCTTCAGTGAAGGCAGCTGCTCCAGCAAGCGTCCCCACTCATCGACCCGACGCATGCCCTCCATCAGCAAGCCCTGAGTGGAGGTCGGAATGATGTCCTCCCGGGAGACCGGACAGAACTCCACCTCGAACGTGCCGGAGATCCAAATCAACGCGCGATACACGGCTTCTTCACCGCGCAATTGCCCGAGTTCGGCGTCGACCACCTTGCCGTCGCGGAAGTACACGCGCGTTTCGCGGCGGCCGTCGTTGATGCGTGCGATGCCGCTCTTGCGGCTGACCTCGAAGGTCTGCAGCAGATCGACCACGCCCATGTCCTCGAGCGAGCCGCTCAGCCGGGTGCGCCGGCTGGTAGGCATGCTGGTGGCCATTTTCTCTTGGGTGCGACGAGCCAAGAGCAAATTGACGCGCGCGATCAGCTCGCGCACGAAGATCGGCTTGGTCAGATAATCTTCGACGCCCAGCTCGAGGCCGCGGACCTTGTCCTCGACCGATTTCTGGCTGGTCAAGAAGACCACCGGCAGCTGCGCGAACTCAGCGTGCTCTTTCAAGCGACGCACCAGCTCGTAACCGTCGAGCCGAGGTAGACGCGTGTCGGTCAAGATCAAATCAGGGATCGAAAATTCGATCTTGGACAGCGCATCTGCACCATCACTGGCTGTCGTTACGCTGTAGCCAGCTTTCTTGAGGCTGACCTCCAGCACCCGCACGCTTCGGGGATCAGCGTCGACTAGTAGTAGTTGCTTTTTTGCCACGCGAAATCAGCCCACATCCAGTTACGGCGAGTTGCGAGAAGAGTCTCGGGGATGGGCAATGGTGTCAAGCCCGCGCTCTTTGCGCCTCGAGCATTCCACGGTGACCATCTCTCTGAACCTCGTCTCTGAGAAGCAGCCGAATTGCTCCCCCTCCATAGGCATAGCGCACTCGGCGCGCGGCGCCCGTCCCTTTGCGCTACTTGGCCCAAGGGTCGACGATTTCCGAATTGCCCAGCCGCACAGGCTTTTTCTCTGCGGCAGGCGTGGGAGAGGGGTGTGACACCACCGCGCGCGCGGCCGCACGGGGAGGCGGGGCCGCCTGGGCGCGCAAAGCGGGCACTGCCGGCGCGCTCGCTGCGCTGGGCGTGGCCGGAAGAGCGGACAATGCCGCTGAAGCGCTGGAAACCGCTCGGGGCGCGCTGGGCTCGAGCATCGGCGGGACCACCGGAGCCGCCTCGCTGGGCGCTAACGCGGCTTGCTCACCAGCGAGCGCTGCGCTCGCGGCCGCGAGGGCCGGCGTCTGCGCGGCCGGCGGCCGAGCGATAATGAAGGAACGAAAAGCCAACATGCCAGCGATGCCCGCCAGAAACAGTCCACCGACGATCATGATCGGCCCCCACGGCCACGGCTTCAGCAAAGACGCTTCGAGTCGAGCGGCGCGTTCTTCGCGGCTGGGCAGCTCCAGCTCGTCCGCCAGCAGCGAGCGCGGCGTGGGGCGCCGCCTGCGCGCGATCAACGTGCGTGTGCCCGCCGGGTTCAGCGCCAGCTCGAGATCGCCGATCAGCTCACGCAAGGTCCGGTAGCGATGCTCCGGCTTCTTCTCCAAACAACGTAGAATGATGTCCTCGAGCACGCCCAGCTTGTCGATCCCGACGAGCTGGCTGGGCGGCGTGGGGGCCATGTACATGTGCTTGGTCAGCACGCCCATGTAACTGTCCGCCTCGAACGGCACGCGCCCCGTGAACATCTCGTACATCACCACGCCCAGCGCGTAGATGTCCGCGCGATGATCGGTCGGATCCCCCTGGGCCTGCTCGGGGCTCATGTAGTGCGGCGTTCCGAACACCATTCCGGCTCGCGTCAGCCGGCTCGCGCCGACCACCTTGGCCAGGCCGAAGTCCACGATCGTCACGTGGTCGCGTCCGGCAACGCCCGACGAGATGTGAATGTTGTCGGGCTTGAGATCGCGATGCACGATCGAATGCTCGTGAGCGGTGCCCAGCGCGTCCGCGATCTGGCGCACGATTTCGATGCCGCGGGCGGCGGGGATTGGGCCGCCGCGGCGGATCAACTGCGAAAGCGACTGCCCTTCGAGCAGCTCCATCACGAAGAACGGCTGGCCCGTGGGCAGCGTGCCGAAGTCGGTGATCTCCACTAGGCCGGGATGTGAGACGGAAGCGGCGGTGCGCGCCTCTTGCATGAAGCGCGCGGCGATTTCGCGGTCCGTCGCCAGATCTCTGCGCAGCGCCTTGAGCGCGAAGCGTTTGCCCAGTGCCCGGTGACGCGCGGCATACACGACCCCCATGCCGCCCTCGCCGATCACCGACGAAATCTCGTAGCGTTCGTCGACCACGCTGCCGAGCAGCGGATCGGCGTGGGCATCCCAATCGGGCGCGGGGCGCAGCGGTTCGCCGTCGAACGGACAGAAGCGGCCGTCCGCCGAGAAGTGTTGCGCGCATTGCGGGCAGACGGTCGCGCCGCAGCGCGCGCGGGACTCGCCCTGCCCTGCCCCGACGCCCGCCGTGTCTCGGGCGTTACCGAGTTGGATGTCCGTTTCGTCCACGATTCGCGGTAACGCTCAGGCTAGCACCGAGAGGGCTCGGTCCGAGCGCTGAACCGAGCCCCTGTAAAGTTCTAGGGCGTGATCTGACGGCCACACTCCGCGCAGAAGCGGGCGTTGGGCGGGTTGCCCGCGCCGCACGCGGGACAGCGGGCGGCAGCCGCAGGCGGAGCCCCCGCCGACGGGCTATGACCTGACGGGCTATGACCTGACGGGCTATGACCTGACGGGCCATGACCGGCGGCGCTTGGCGGCGGACCGTAGCCGGGGGGCGGGCCGTAACCCGGCGGTGGACCGTAGCCTTGCGGCGGCGGACCGTAGCCTTGCGGCGGACCATAACCGGGAGGCGGACCATAACCGGGAGGCGGACCGTAGCCGGGGGGCGGACCGTAGCCGGGCGGCGGATAGCCGTGCTGCGGAGGGTAACCGGGCGGCCCATAGGTGGCTGCTTGGCGAGCGCCATATTGCAGGCCTGCGCCGAGCGCCATGCCCGAGGCGAGACCCGCGGCGGCCGCGCCCTCACCGCCCTTGGCCATGCCTTGGCCCAAGCCGAGCGTGGCTTCGGCCTGCGCGTATTGTTGGTAGCGACCGACGTCCATTTGATTGACGTAGCGCTGGCGATTCATGAAATCTTGATCGAGCTCGAACTGACGCTGCTGCGCCTGGGCCTCGGCCTGCGAGACGCCAATCTTGGCTTTGCGAGCGTCGACCTTGGCTTGCACGATCTGATCTTGCATCTCGTCGACGCGCGCCTGATCTTCGTCGTTCAAGCTGATGTGGAGCTTGGCGATGGCGGTGACTTTGACGCCGATGTTCGACAAATCCGGGCAATCGTTGACGATCGCGCGGGCCACGTCCGGGCCGCAGCCGCCCACGTCCATGAGCGTCAGTTCGCCCGCCTTAATCATGCGCGTGAGCGTCGACTTCAGGCCCATGAAGAGCATGTCGCGGACCCAGTTCATGCTCTGGTCCACGTTGCCGCCGCCCTGCCCGATGAAGCCGATCACGAACCTCACCGGGTCGACGATGCGGAAGGAATAGGTGCCGAAGGCGCGCGGCGTGACGCGGATGTCCAGCTCGGGATCGCGCATCGAGCCGATCTGATCGCCGAAGGCTTGGTTGAAAATGTCACGGATGGTGACGAAGTACAGCTCACTGATGAAGTAGTTGCCGCCCGTGAACTTGTCGATCAAGCCGCCGATGAACGGGTAGTTGCCGGCTTGCAGCGTGTGTGGCGAGCCCTGCGTGCCGAGCGCTGCGACGTAACTGCCGTTCTTGAAGAACAGCGCGACTTCGTCCGAGTCGACCGTCAGCTGAGTCCAAAACGGGAAGTTCTGGTCCGGGTGCTTGTAGACGATCTTCTGCTTCTCGAGATCCGGGCGCGCGATCATCATTCGCTGCACGCCGCCTTTGACGAAATCCATGATGCCCATGCTCGACTCCTTACACGCGGGTGCTGCTAATCGCCGTAGAACTACGATCAATAGCCTCGCGGGCCGGCGCCGGCAACCGCGCGCTACGCGCCGGCCGGGCGAGGTGCTACGCTGAACCGTTACGCGCGCCCATGCATTCCGACATCGAGCTCGAAACCCTCCCCGTCCCCGTACAACGCGTACTCTCGAAGGAGGCGCCCGGCCCGGTCAAGATGATGGCCGCGCGCGGTGTGATCCCGGGCGCCAAGCCGGGCGACATCGTCATCGTCGTGTCGGTGCTGGCGGGCAGCGAAGATCCCAAGCTGGCGGAGCTGGCGCGCACCACGCTGAGCAAGCTGCCGCCGCCGATCTTGCAAGGCGCGTTGACCGCGGACCTGCCGGGCAGCGTGATTTTGGAGCTGGCTCGCGCCTATCCGAACCAGCACGAGGTGGTGACCTCGCTCTTGCGCTTGCCGCGCATCGGGCAAGAGGCGCTGGAGGCGATGGCCGACGCGGCCGACGAGCGCGCCGGCGAAATCATCGCCACCAACGAAGAGCTGATGCTCAAAAATCCGACGGTGATCGAGAAGCTGTACATGAACAAGCGCGTTCGCATGTCGACCGCGGACCGCTTGGTCGAGCTCGCCGTGCGGCACAATTTGGAGCTGCAGATCCCGGCCTTCGCCGAGGCCGCGCAGGCGATCAAGAACGAGTTGATCCTGGAAGCCGCCGAAGAGCCGTACTTCGACGACGTGCTGTTCAAAGAGGCCAATCACCTCGGCGAGCTATTGAAGATCGACGAGCAGAATCCCGACACGCACGAAATCGACGAAGAAGGTGAGGAAAAACCCAAGAAGGAAGTGGTGCCTCTGTACGCCAAACTGGCGCAGATGACGGTCAGCCAAAAGATCCGCGCCGCCACCTTGGGCAGCGCCGGCGAGCGCCTGATCTTGGTCCGCGATCCAAATCGTCTAGTGGCCACGGCCGCCGTCAAGAGCCCGCTGATGCGCGAAAACGAAGCCGCGCAAATCAGCGCCAGCCGCACCGTCTCCGACGACGTGCTCCGCCAAATCGCGCTCAACCGCGAGTTCACGCGCAGCTACCAAGTGCGCCTCAACTTGGTCATGAACCCGCGCACGCCCCTCACCTTCGCCACCCGCTTCGTGCCGCACTTGCGGGACAGCGATCTGCGCATCTTGTCGAAGAGCAAGAACATCAGCGCCGCGATCGGGCAGCTGGTCCGGCAGCAAATGTCGCGCAAAGAAAAGTAGCTCGCAGCGGCCACGGCTCTCCGTGTTCGCGGCTCCAGAGCGCCGAAGGCGGCAATTACGGCGGCGTTTCGACGATGCGGCGCGACTTCTTCGCTTTCGCGATGCGCAGCGCGCGCTGTTCCTCGGCTTGCTTCACCTTGTCCGGATCGACCAGGAACGGCGAGAGGCGTTCGTTCTTTTCGAACTTGGCTTTGTACTCGGCGGCTTCGAACTTGCTCTTGAACGGGCCGATGCGGACGCGTTGCCACAAGCCGCGCTCGGGGACGTAGGCGGCTTGGCGAAACGCGTGGTGGCCACGCTTGCGCAGATCTTCGACCAAGCGATCGGCGTCGGCTTGGTCGCGGTAGCTCGCCACTTGCAGTTGGTAGCCGCCCTCCATCCCGGAAGAAGCCAGCTCGGCGCCATCGGCCAGCGCGGAGGCCGAGTGCGCCATCTGCGTCAGTGAGTCTTTCGGATCGGTGGTGACGGGCGTCGCGCTGAGCAGCGTGCCGACGGGCAAGGGCACGACCGGCAAGCGATCGCTGGCCGGCGGCGGGCCACTCGGCGCGGCTGCCGGATCCAAGATCGGCTGCTCCACGAGCCGACCGCGGCCGTCTTTGACCGCGGCCAGGGCGGTGGTCGGTGTGCGCGAATCACTCAAGATCCCGGGAAAGGTCACGTCGTGACCGTCGAGGTGCTCGGCCGGCGTGCTGCTATTTTTGGCGCTCTTCACCAGCTCGGCCAGCGGATCGTGCTGGGCGCGGGCGGGCGGCCCGCTGCGCTTGGCCATCACCAGCGCGACCGTGACGAGCGCGGCGCCGCCCAAGGAAGCCAGCAAGAGGGCGCCCAGCCGGGAGGAGCGCGCCGAGCGATCCTCTTCTTGGATCTGCTCGAGATTGCGGACGTTCACGGGTTCCATTGGCTCCGGCTAGGGTTAAACCAGGGCCGGCGATTGGGCTAGTTTTTGGCGACCAGCCCGAGCAAGGCTTCGGCCTTCCACAGCGTTTCTTGGACTTCACGCTCGGGGTCGCTGTCGGCCACGATCCCACCGCCCGCGAAGTAGTGCCCGTGCCCCTCGCGCACGGTCAGGGTGCGGATGGCCATGCCGAGCTCCAGACTGCCGTCGTGAGCGAGGTAGCCGAATGCGCCCGTGTACAGGCCGCGTCGCTCGGCCTCCAATTCGGCGATCAGATCCATGGCTCGCACCTTGGGCGCGCCAGTGACGCTGCCGCTCGGTAACATCCGCTCTAGGATCTCGAGCCGCGTCGGCTCCGCGCGCAGCTCCGCTTGCAGGGTGGCGACGCGATGGAGCACCGTGCCGTGCGCCTCGACGTGCGGCGGTACGGCCAGCCGCACCGTGCCCGGCCGCGCCAAGCGCGCCAAGTCGTTGCGCTCGACGTCCAGCACCATGGTCAGCTCGGCGCGCTCCTTCGGATCCGTGTCGAGCTCGCGCGCCAGCTCGGAGTTCCGCTCGGGGTTCGCCCCACGCGGCCGCGTGCCCTTGATCGGTGACGTCAAGATTGAACCGGAAGTATCTATTTTTATGAATAATTCTGGCGAGACGCTGACCACGTTCAGCGCCCCCCAAGCGAACGCGGCGGCGTGCGGCGGACGCCCGCGTTCGAGCAGCCGAGCGAGCACGTCCACGGCCGAACCACGCACCCGGAACTCGAAGCGCCGGGCCAAATTGACCTGATACAGATCGCCCGCGCGGATGTGTTCGAGCGCGCGACGAATGCGCGCGCGGTGTAGCTCCGGATCTTCGAACGCGCCGAGCGGCGCGAGCTCGACGGGCGCGCCGGAGCCGGCCGGCCCGGGCGCACGCAAGCGAGCGGCGAGCGCCGACACGGCTTCAAAGTCGTCACCGATCACGCGCACGCCGGCCTCGCCGATCTCGGCCAGCGCGGCGTAGCGCAACCAATGCGGTTCACTGACGTGCGGCGCCGCGCGCGAGCCGCCGTGCCCGGCGCGTTCCAAGTCGCGCCGGCATTCGTACGGCAAGAGCCCCACCCAACGCGGCAGCGCACGCTCCGAGCTGCTCGCGGCGAGTCGCAGCGCGGGCTCCGGATCGAGCGCGTGGCTGTGCTCGACCGGGTCGCAGGTCAGGTAGGCAACGCGGCCGCCTTTGGCCCAGAAAAGCGACAGATACGGGCGCTCCGCCAAGCGCCGCGCGAGCAGCAACGGTTCGGCCGGCAGCGCGAGCGATTGCTCAAACATGAACGCTGATCACCAGGCCGCTGGGAGCAACGATGGCATCGCTCAATGGCGCGACCGCGCTGGCCCCCGGGCAAACCACGCAGCGCTCGAGCGCTCCCCGCCCCTGCACCCGCGCGCCCGCGCCGACCAACGCTTGGCGTAGCTCGACTCCCGGTGCGACCTGTGCGCCCGGCCCCTGAAACGAGCCGAGCCCGCGCGCGCCGAGCCAGGCCAAGTTGGCGCCGAGCAAACTGCGCGCATCGCCCGCGTCGGTCCAGGGCGTCGTGACTGCCACGCTGCGCACGATCCCGCCCGCGCGCAGCAGCGGTAGCGCCGCATCGCCGAACAAGCAGCCGCGCTCGGGCAGCGAAGCGAGCACGCCAGCGCCGAGCGCGAGCACCCCCACATAGTCCCCGCCGCTGAGCTCGAGCCCGAAGCGCTCCCCGCGCAGCCGCACCACGCGGCCGTCGGCGCCCAGGCCCACCGTGCCCTCCCCGAGCGGCCGCGGGGCCACGCCCAAGCAGAAAGAGGGGGGCTCCGAGCCTACCAAAAGCTGGGCGATCGGCGGCGCGACCAAAATATCTCCGTTCCAAACCAACACCGGCGCGCTCGACAAATAGCGGCGAGCGCCGGCCACGCCGCCCGCCGTGCCTCGGATCTCGGACTCGACGACCAGCCGAACCGGCGTCGAAAAGCCGGCCAGCGCGCGCTCGAACTGCTCGGCCAAATGATGAACATTGATCACCAGTTCGCTGATCCCGGCCGCGTGCAGGCTGACCAGCGCGTGCGCCAAAATCGAGCGATCCCCCACCGGTACCAGCGGCTTCGGCAATTCGTCCGTCAAGGGCCGGAGGCGCGTGCCGAAGCCCGCGCACAGGATGATCGCCGAAGACACGCGCGCAGCGTAGCCTGCGCGCGCAGCCAAGACGACGCGAAACTCGCCCGCTCGGCGCTGGGCGTGTTAGCCCCGGGCGCATGAGCGTCCTGTCCGTCACCTGCTGCTCGCTGATGTCCGCCGTGTGTGCCTTCACGCTGGTGAGCGCCACGGGCTGCGAAACCGACGCGCGGGGCGTCGATGATTGCCGCACGATCGAGCAAGCGCGCTGCGTCGCCGCCAAGGACTGCGGATTCGTCAGCGACGTGCCCGCCTGCCAGCGCTTTTATCGCGATCAGTGTTTGCACGGTCTGCCCGTGGCCTCGCCCGGCTCGGTCAAGGTCCAGGAGTGCGTGGCCACGATTCGCGCCGCCGGACAGTGCGCCCAGCAAGCCGAAGAGGGCGCGAACACGCTGCTCCAGCAGTGCGATCCGCCGGTGACGCAGGGCGCGCGCGTGCTCACCGCGTGCGGCCTAGTGCAAGAGCCCGAAAAAGCCGTCGAATGCTCGTTCCTCACGCCCGGCGTCGATGCCGGGCCAGACGACGCGAGCAGCGCGGCAGGTAGCGGCAACATGGACGACGACCCGGCTGAGGGTGGCAGCGGCGGCACGGACGGCGGCTGATTCGCTTTTGGCGCCAATTCGGTCGCGTGGCCGCTAGCACTTCTCCGCACGCTGGTGCTATGCGATGCCCGCCGATGCGTTTTGCTCCTCATTTGGTCTGCTTGGGTCTGGCGTTACTCACGCCGTTCGCGTGCAGCAGCACCACGACCACCGCGACCGCGATCGTGCGCCCGCAGCTGGTCGCCGTCGATCCCGAAGATTTTCTGGGCAGCGTTCGCTGCGCGTCCCCGCTCGACGGCGACGCAGGCGACGCTGATCCCGACGCCGCGCGCAGCTACGTGGCGACGCTGTTCGACGTCACGCCGGATGCCGACGGCGGAGTGCCCAACCCAGGGACACCGCTCGCCAGCTCACCACCCACCACGTGCCTAAAACAGGTCACGTTCTCGTACGTCACCGGCGGCCATCGTTACGTGGCAGAGGTCGACGCGTACAACCAGCGCCCCGAAGACCTCGCGCCGATCAGCGCCGGCTCGCGCCTGCTCTCCAACCCGGACGGCACCCGAGCCGTCGCGCGTTGGGTCGCCACCTGCGGCACTTACCCGCCAAGCCGCGCCCCCGACGCGGGCACGGAAGCCGCAGGAGCGCCGGGCACTGAAGGCGAGGAAGCGCGACCGCCCGGTGTCATCTCCTACACCACCATCACCCAGACCCCCCACGATTGCGGCACGGGCCTGCGCGCCACCAACTGATCTATCCCGCAAAAGGAAAGACCTCCGAGGAGAGGGAGAGCGGGCAGGGCATGGGTGGGACAATTCGGTGACACGACGCGACGCGTAGGCACGGGCGCGTTTGCGGGTCAGGAACGATTCAAAGCACGCGAACCCTTGCGGGACGGGGCGCTGGCGGCTACCACCTAAGAGACCCATGCCGACCTACTCCGACGCGCCGTCCGGGATCCCGCGTCCGGGCAGGGTGGTGAAGTTGGCCATGGGCGTGGTGGTCGGGCTGACCCTGGCCTTCGCGGTCGGCATTCACTGGGCCGGCGTCGGCGCGGATGCGTTCGAGTTGTTCTGCGGCAACACGCAGGCGATCTTGCACGGCCAGCTGTGGCGTCTGTTCACGGCCTCGCTGCTGCAAGCGCCGGACAGTTTGTGGCCGCTGCTCAGCTTGCTGATGGCGCTCTACTTCTTCGGCGTTCCACTGGAACAGCAATGGGGCGAGAAGCGCTTCGCGCGCTTGCTGCTTGGCCTAGTGGTCGTGCCCTCGCTGCTTCAAGTGTTGTGTGACGTGGCGCTGCCAGCGAGCGTCATTCGCTTCCTGATCCCGGCGTATTGGTACGGAGGGCTGGCCGTCTCGAGCGGCCTGGCCGTCGCCTGGGCGTTGAACCACCGCGGCGCAGTGGTGCGCCTGTACGGCCTGTTGCCGATCACGCCGCGCACGATCATCCTGCTCGCGGTCGGCACGCCATTCGTCTACTTGCTGTTTCGTACGCTGCCGCCGGAAGGGATCCCCGGCAGCTTGGGCGGTTGCCTCGCGGGCTGGCTGCTCGGAGGCGGCACCCCCTCACCGCTCCGCCGCTACTGGCTCAAGTTCCGTATTGGCCGGCTGGACGCGGAGGTCGCGCGCGAGGCTGCGCAGCGCAAAAAGCGCGTCGAGCGCTCGCGGCTCAAGGTGATCGAAGGCGGCCTGGCCAAGCCGGAGCCGCCCGCCGAAGGCGAAAAAGGCCGCGGCCCTGACGGCCGTTGGCTGAATTGACAGCCGGATAGGCTCGCTCTTCGCCGCGTGCTAGGACGCCGGCCCATGCGAACCTTGCTCGACCCGGAGAGCGTCGCGCGCGGATTGCGTCGCATGGCCGGTGAGATCGTCGAACGGCACGCAGGCGCTTCCGATCTGGTGCTGGTCGCCATTCGCCGCGGCGGCCTGGCCGTGGCCAGCGCGCTCAACCACTGGCTCGGCGAGCTCGAGCAACACTCGCCGCCGCTCGGCAGCCTGGACATCACCCTGTACCGCGACGACGCCTCGACCGCGCTGCCCAACCCGCGCATCGGCCCGAGTCAGATCCCCTGCTCCCTAGACGGACGGCACGTGATCTTGGTCGACGACGTGCTGTACACCGGACGCACCGTGCGCGCGGCGATCGACGCCGTGATGGACTACGGCAGGCCGCGCTTGATCGAACTCGCGGTGCTGGTCGATCGCAACGGTCGTGAGCTGCCGATCCAAGCCAACTACGCGTTGAAGACCGAAACGGTCAGCAGCGACGAACGCATCGACGTGTTCGAAAATGCCGCCGGCATTTACGCGGTAGTTCAGCCCAAGGGCTCGCCCTCGATCCCTCCTGGCGCGCTCCGTCCCGAGGTTCCATGACACAAGAGCGCATTCGCCACCTGCTCGGCATCGATGACATCAACCGCGAGACCGCCGAGCGGCTGCTCGACTTGGCCGAATCGTTCCTGGAAGTCTCGCGTCGCCCCGTGCGCAAGGTCCCAGCGCTGCGCGGCAAGACGATCATCAACGTGTTCTTCGAAGCCTCGACGCGCACGCGCACGAGCTTCGAGCTCGCGGGCAAGCGCCTGTCGGCAGACGTGGTGAACATCGGCGGCTCGTCGTCCAGCACGAGCAAGGGTGAAACCCTGCGGGACACCGTGAACACGCTCGACGCGATGCACGCAGACGTGATCGTGATTCGCCACGCCGCGTCCGGCGCCGCGCACTACGTCGCGCGCTACGCGCGCGCCGGCGTGGTCAACGCGGGCGACGGCATGCACGAACACCCGACCCAAGCGCTACTCGATGCCTTCACCATTCGCCAGCGAAAAGGCCGCGATTTTCAGGGTCTGAAAGTAGCCATCTGCGGCGACATCGCGCACAGCCGCGTGGCGCGCTCCAACGCGCTCCTGCTGCGCATGCTCGGCGCCGACGTCGCGCTGGCAGGCCCGCGCACGCTCTTGCCCAGCGCCGTCGAATCGATGGGCTGCCGCGTCTACGATCGCCTCGAGCCTGCGCTCGACGGCGCCGACGTGGTGATGATGCTGCGCATCCAACGCGAGCGCTTGGGCGCGCCGCTCTTGCCCGCGCTACGCGAGTACGCGCGCTTCTTCGGCTTGAACTCAGCGCGCTTGAAGCTGGCCAAGCCCGACGCGATCGTCATGCACCCAGGCCCGATGAACCGCGGCGTCGAGATCTCGGAAGAGATCGCCGACGGCAGTCACAGCGTGATCTTGAACCAAGTCGAAGCCGGCGTGGCCGTGCGCATGGCCGTGCTCTACCTCGCTGCGAGCGAGCCCGGCGCGCCCACGGACGGCTGAGCGAGCGATGGCCAAGTTTTCGACATAGAAAACTCATATCTGTCACAGAGACACTGTGGTGTGATGTAAGCAGTTCCTCTGTTGCGGAATTCGCGGCGAAATCAGCCCAAAGTGAGGCTAATTTCACCCACTCGAGCCTCTAGACACCAGCACTTAGGTTGGCTAACTCTTCGGTACATGAATTTAAGATTGCTATCGATGGTGGGGTTGGTTGCGCTCACGAGTGCTTTCGCTGTCGCGGGTTGTAGCGACGACGACGGAGTTACGCCGGCTGATGGCGGCGCTGGTGGAACCTCTGGCAAAGCTGGCTCCGCCGGCAAAGGCGGCAGCTCTAGCGCCGGCAAAGGTGGAACCACTGGCTCGGCTGGCAACGGCTCCGCGGGTGAAGATGAAGAAGGCGGCTCTAGCAACGCAGGCGCAGGCAACTCTGCTGGCGCGGGCAACTCGGGCGGCGCGACAGCCGGCTCGGGCGGCACTGCGGGTACTGCTGGTAAGGGCGGCGCGGGCGGTCTTGGCGGCATCGGCGGCCTTGGTGGCATCGGCGGCCTCGGTGGCGCGACCGGTGGTTCTGCCGGCAAGGGCGGCGCTGGCGGCGTTGGTGGTTCGACCGCAGGCAGCGGCGGTACTGGCGGCTCCGCCGGTAAGGGCGGCTCCGGCGGCACGGGCGGCGCAATCGCGGGCGCTGGCGGCACAGGTGGTGCAATCGCGGGTGCTGGCG
>Ga0247760_1001440_pt1 | contig 22005 bp, 14 predicted proteins | sample UWRJL171409R4_FD_179936 | JGI IMG/M metagenome (GOLD analysis project Ga0247760, IMG submission 179936) | Plant litter microbial communities from Arlington Agricultural Research Station in Wisconsin, United States - UWRJ-L171-409R-4 | ecosystem: Environmental > Terrestrial > Plant litter >... | reverse complement strand
GAGCTGGATCTTGGTACTTCCTGCGACCGCCTTGGAGACGTCGTAAATGTCGAGCGTGATCTTGTTGCCCTCCACCACGCGCGTGCCGACGAGCTTCGTCGTGTTGAGCCAAGAATACGAGCCTGAGGTTGGGGCTTCGATGTCCGGTACGATGCGAACGACCTGATCCCCTGCCGCTGCAACGCCGCAGTTTCGCAGGAAGATGCTGGTATTGTCGCTGGCCTTGAAGACGAGAACTTGCTCGAGTTCGATCGTGCCGGTCGATAGCGTGAGTTCGTAGTCGAGGCCTCCGCTGAGCACGGTGCCCTTGAGCTTTTCTCCGCTGATCGTTCCACCTGACACGTCGAGCTGGCGTCGCTTTCCGTATTGCGTGTTTCCGACGTTGTGAGTGGCGCTGACCGTGAGCGAGACGCTGAACACGAGCGTGCCAGTCGTCGGTGACGGAATGCCGTCGGGCATGCCGCAGGTCCAGGAAGGATCAGGGACGATCGTCGTGTTGCCGCTGCCACTGCCAGCGCTGCCACCGTTCGCGGAGCTGCCTCCGTTGCCGCCTTCGCCGACGCCAGAAGTCCCACCGGCGGACGCGCCGCCTGAGCCGCTGCCACCTGCAGTCCCGGAGCTACCACCGGCGTGGTTCGCGCCAGCGCTCGCGGTCGACGCGCCAGCGCTGGCGAACTCGCCGCCGAAGCCATTCGCGCCGCCAGACACCTGAGCGCCCGCTCCAGCAGAGCCCGCGAGCGCGCCGGCTTGTGCCGTCGTCCCCCCGGCGCTGCGTGCACCGGGGTCCGACTGACTGCATCCTGCAAGCCCGCCGAACCCGACGGAAGCGAAGTAGCAAATCAGGACCCTCGCTGTCGAAGGAATCGTAAGCGCCGTCGCGTAGTCACTTGGTACTGAGCGCATCGTATCTCGTGCAGTACTCTCCCTGATCGTCTGAAAAGAGGGGGTAGTTCTGTCCCCCGCTGTCCCCGTCCGTGTCGAGCGATTCAGCGAGCTCGCGCCTCCGGCGTTTCCTGGAACGCCCTCTGTTGAGTGCGCCTAGCTGAGTGCGCGTAGAGCCAGCACACCATTTTCCGCGCTCACGGCTCAAGCGCGCTCAGATCGTGAAAAGCGCGCTTTTACGGACGGAAATCAGCCGCTGCCGCTACTGCTGGTGGACGCGCTGAGAATCGGCAAATGCTCGTTGTTTGGGAGTGCTCGTGAACAGAACGCATCCGCTCGGCTTGACTCGACACTTTGCCCTGGCTCTGACGCCACTGCTCTTGGCGACGGCGGCTTGCAGCGTGTCCGGCGCGGTGGACGATCGCAATAACGGCAACGGCAACGGCACGGCGGGAACACCGAGCAACGGCGCGGGCGGAAGTTCGAGCTCGAGCCCGGGCCAAGCGGGTCAAACGAGCAGCACGGGCCCGCTCGCGATGAGCGGCATGCCTCTCTACAGCCGATTTCTGCGCCTCACGAACAGTCAGTGGGAGAACAGCGTACACGACCTCCTCAAGCTGACCGAGCCCACCGGTCAGTCAGAGCAGTTCCTGCACGCCGTCGCGGGTACCACCGACTTCGACAACAACGAGCGGGTCGTGCTGGTGAACAATGCCAACTGGGCTGATTTTCAAACAGCCGCGGAAGCCGTGGTGGCCAAAGTCACCGCTACGGATCAGGCCCTGAAGGCAGTCGTCAGCACGACCGACCCCGCCACGTTCATCAAGACGTTCGGGCGGCGCGCGTTCCGCCGTGACCTCACTGCAGACGAAGTCAGCACATACACCGCGCTGCACCAGAAGGGCAGTACGTTTTCTGGTTCGCAAAGCGCGTTTACCAAGGGCGCCGCGCTGGTGATCACGACCATGCTGCAGTCCCCCAATTTTCTATACCGCACCGAACTGGGAGACAACGGCGCGCCGCTCTCCGGCTACGAGATGGCAGCCAAGCTCTCACTCTGGCTTTGGAACACGTCCCCGTCCGAAGCGTTGCTCGATGCCGCGAGCCAGGGCGCGCTCGATTCCGCCGACGGCTCGCTCGCGCAAGCGAAAACGATGCTCGAGACGCCCGCAGCGCTGGGCGCGATGCGCGAGATGCACAGCCAGCTCTACAAGATCCCGCTGCTCGAGACGATCACCAAGGACAACGTGCCGGGTTACAGCGATGGCTTGAAGGCCGAGTTCACGACCGCCGCCAGCTCGTTCTTCGACTTCATTTACAGCAAAAATTTGGGAGTCAAAGACATCTTGACCACGGACGTTGGCTTCGCCGGCCCACTCATGGCTGCGCTCTATGGCACGAAACTCAGTGGTTCGGGGATTCAGCAGGTGGCGCTGAGCGATCGCGCTGGCTGGTATTCGCAAGCACCGTTCCTCACCCAGTGGGCGATCAATGACGAGCCGGATTCGATTCACCGTGGGGTGCGTATCAACCTGGATACGCTCTGCCTCGAGATCGGCCCACCATCGACCGTGCTGCCATCCGTGCCAGTGCTGGAACCCAATCAGACCAATCGTCAACGCTACGAAGGGCTCACCAACGGCTGCGGCAAGCCGTGCCACACGGTTTACATCAACCCAATCGGCTTCGCTTTCGAGGATTACGATGGGATCGGGCGTTATCGCAGCAGCGACAACGGGCAACCCGTAGATACCAGCGGCAGCTACCCTTTTTCAGACGGAACGCGCAGCTTCAAGGGCGCACGTGAGCTGATGCAAGTGATCGCGAACGGGCCGCAGGCCCACCAATGCTGGTCGAAGAAGCTCGCGAGCTACGCGCTCGAACGGGACATAGTAGACGCGGAGCGCCCGATCGTGGAGAGCCTCGGAAGCGTGAGCCAGGCCTCGGGCGGCTCGCTCAAACAAGTGATGCTTGCCTTGGTGCAAAGCCAGGCTTTCAGGACGCACGTAGGAGGTGCACCGTGAACCCGCACATCCGCCGTCGCAAGGCCATCAATCGTCGCGCATTCTTGTATGGCGCTGGGACGATCGCGATCGGCCTTCCGTTCCTGGAAGGGTTGCCCGAGCGTTCGGCTTGGGCGGCGAACGCGCAGCCCATCTTCACGTTCTTCTTGTGCGCGGCGTGCGGCGTGGAGCCGAAGCGGTTCTGGCCGGCGAGCACCGGCGCCCTGAGTGGCCTGCTCGCTTCGGGTAAGGCCGTAGACGCGCTGGCGGAGCAGGCCAAAAATTTGCTCATCGTGAAGGGCATCCAATTCCCACTCACTGGACCGACCGGCTGCGGACACGCACAGGGTCTGTCGCAAGCGCTCACCGCCAAGACGCCCACGGGCAATGGCGGCCAAGCGACCGCCACCGGCCCTTCTGTAGACTACGTGATCTCCAAGGCGATCAACGCGGCCAGCACCGACCCGATGACCTTGTACGCCGGCAATTTGCGGAATGGTTTCATCGCCGATCGACTGTCGTTCGACGACTCCGCGCGTGTGCGCGCCTCGGTCGACAATCCGTACAAGCTCTATCAAAAGCTGACGGGGCTGGCGGCACCAGCCGGCGGCGGCAGCACGGGGACCGCCGGAACCGGTGGGACCCCTGCGAACCCGCAGGCAGAAGAGCTGATCGCCAAGCGCAAGAGCGTGAACGACACGATCCGAGCGGAGCTCAGCTCACTCATGCAAAATCCCAAGCTCAGCGCGGCCGACAAGCAGCGCTTGCAGCAGCACTTCGACGCCATCCGCGACACCGAGAAAACGATGACGGACATGGGCACGCAGATGGCGGCCGTCGGTTGTACGTTGGACGGCATCGACACGTCCGTGTATCAGGCGCTGTCTAGCTGGAAATACAACGCGACCAACGTGCCAAACGGCGGCATCGAGAACATCGTCGAGCTGCACATGGGCCTGGTCGCGCTGGCCTTCGCTTGCGATTACAATCGAACCGGCACGCTGCAATGGGGTGACGGAACAGACCACACGGTGTACCAAGTCCCCTCCAATCAGACGCTCGGTAATTGGAATTTGCACTACATCAGCCATCGCACCCAGTCTGACGGCGCGGTCGGCTCGAACTCCACGGCCGAAGCCGCGCACGCCGAGATTGACGCGGTGCGGATGACTACGCTCGCCAAGTCACTCAAGCACTTCGCGGATCGCGGCCTGCAGAACAACGCTATTGTGGTCTGGACCAATCACGTCGCCGAGGGCAATCACACCATGAAGAACGTCCCGTTCATCCTCTGGGGCAACGGTGGCGGGGCACTCAAGCAGGGCCAATACGTGGACGCAGGCGGCGCCAACAACGGACAATTGTTCAATACCATCATCACGGCCGCGACTGGCAACGCGAGTCCGAACTTCGGCGCGAGTAGCGGCAAGGAAATCGCCGCGGTCAAAGCGTAGTCAAGCTCCGAGATCTGTTGCCGAGCTTTCGAGAACCCCATGCGAACCATTGTCGAGGCCTTCGGGTCGAAGCGCGTCGGTCCCTGTCGTCGGCTGGGGCTAGTCGTGGCAGCGGGCGTCTTTGGCGCTCACGCGGTCGGTTGCGCTTCAGACGCGCCCTCGGCTCCAGCGGCTGCGGGCGCCGGTATTGGCGGAGCAAACACGGCGCTCGCGGGCAGCAGCAGCGGTGGGCGCACTGCCAGCGCGGGTTCCGCGGGCACGCAGACCGGCGGAGCGAACACCAGCGCGGGGGCCCCAGCGGGCGAGGCTGGAACGAGCGCCGCAGGGGCGAGCGCCGCGGGAGCAGCCGGTAGCGGAGGCTCCGCTGGAATCGGCGGTGTGGGAGGGCTCTCGGCCAGCGCTGGCGGCGCGGGCGGTGGCAGCTCGGCCACCGCACAGCCGAGCCCCGGTTGTAGCTCCAAAACTCCTCGCCCAGCGGGGGGTCAGGTCCAGGTGGCCAACACGTCTCTCTACCTGTTCCCCGAGAGCTACGACGGAACCAAGCCGTTTCCGCTCTTGATTGCGCTCCACGCCTGCGGCAACCCGAACACCGAGTTCGTGAGCCTGACCAACAATACGGGCTTCGCCACCGAGTATGTGCGTGCCTTTCCGAACACGCCGGACAGCGGCCAATGCTGGAGCAACTATAGCGGCGACGTTGCGCGAGTTACTGCGCAGTACGACGAACTGATGAGCAAATACTGCATCGACCAAGGCCGCGTGTTTGCCACCGCGCACAGCTCTGGCGCTCAGCTGCTGGTCAACATCTTGTCTCACAAGGCCGATGCTCAACACTTGAACCTCAGAGGGATCTCGCCCGTCGCGGCCGACCCTTTCAACGTGGCGCTGCCGATGCCGGTTTTGTACATCGCCGGACAGATGGACAATCAGCGCAGCGCAGACTCCGCAAAAAACACCGTTGCCAAGTTCCGGGCCGCCAATTCCTGCGCGGACAGCTCGAAGCCGTACAGCGCAGTGATGCAGTGCAACAGCACCGACTCGGGGCACCCTCAAGTAAACCCCGGGTGCAACGTGTACGACGGCTGCAGCGTGCCGACGATCTGGTGCGCGCACAACGACCCGAGCTACAGCGGCACCCAACACGGCGTGCCATGCTTCGCCATCAAATCGATGTATGACTTCTTCGGCGGCCTGTAGGGCGCGTCGATCGGGGTCGTCATCTCTTGGGTGACCTGCTGCAGAACGGCGTAGCGTGGTTTGGCTGACGCGCTGACGGGTGTGACATTCGTGGCGCTTCGCCTGAAATGAGGGCAGAACTTGGCCTTTGCCCGAAAAGCCAACGAGCAGATCGGGTTTGATCGATACTTCGCGTCCCCCTGAGGAGGTGGCCGATGCGACTACTGTTCGTTCCGTTGTGTTTGTTGGTTGCGGGCTCTGTGCGTGTCTGTGGCAGCGAAGAAAAGTCGAGCGCCGGAGTCGCTGCGAGCGCCGAAGTGAAGGAGCAGATTGCGGTTGGCGCTGAGGTCAAAGCAGCTTTGCCTCGCGCGCGCATCGGCGGCAGCGTCGCCAGCGCGGGCGATCTTGCGGTCGAGCTGGCGCTGCACGAAGGTGGCCTGATCGAAGCGCTCGTCAGTGACGCGAAGGGGCTCTTGATCAGCGAAGGAGTGAAGCTTTCGGCGTTGGTTCATGCCGGCGGCAAAGCGGACGAAAGAGTCGAGTTGGCCTTCGTTCCTGCGCGGGCTCGCTTCGAAGGGCACACTCAGGCGGGCGTCGAACTCGCGCCGGGTCCCGTAGCTATTTCGCTCGACGTGGGCGGCAAGCTGCGCGCTTGCAAGCTGGACGTCGGTGTCGTGGTGCCGCGGCCGAAGGTCGGCGGCCAGGTGCTGTCGGCGGGAGATTTCAGCGCCGAGGTATTGGTCCACCGCGGCGGCGAGCTGCAGGCCTTCGTGCGCAATAGCGCGGGCGCCGCGGTGAATGGAGAGACCGCTGCGAGCTTCTCGGCGAAATGCCGAGCGAAGGGCGGCGCTACCGAGGAGATTGCGCTGCGCTTCGATGCGCCGCATGCCTGCTTTGCCGGCAAGGCCAAGGCGGGCGTCGAGTTCGAGCCCGGGCCACTCGAGTTCGTGGCGGATGCCAAAGTCGGAGCAGGCGTCGGCGGGCTCGAGCGCCTCGCGCTCACCGTCGACGCCAGTCACGGCGGACAGCTCGTCACCGTCGGAGACTATTCGGTCGAGCTCGTCGCCAAAGGCAACGCAATCAAGGCGTTCGCGTTCGATGCCTCGGGCAAAGCTCAGGCGGCGGGCGATCTGGACTTGAAGCTGGACGTCGGCGCTGGCGCCGGCTCGCGGCTCGCCTTGGCCTGGGATGCGCCGTGCCTTTGCTACCAAGCAAATCTCGCTGGGGGCCTGGATCTCGCGCTGCAGCCCATCCGAGTCTCGCTGCTGGCGGGCGGAAAGGCGTTCTTCGGAGCGGTCGCGTCGCTTTCGGCGGCCGCGAAGGCGGATCTACACGCGGATGCCAGGCTCGACCCAGCCAAGCTCGACACCAACGCCAAGCTCAACTCAGGCGCCAAGGTCGAGGCAAAGGCGGGGGCCAAGCTCGATCCCAAGCTCGACGCCAAAGTGAGCGCCAGCTTGGCCAAGGCGGCCAGCGCGACCGTCAAAGTCACGCCACCCAAGGTCAGCGTGAGCACCAATTCGAACGCGAACGGAGCGGCCAAGGCTGGCGGCGGCGCGAAGGCATCGGCCGGATTCAGCTTCGGCACCAAGTAGCGCTCTCATCCGTCGTTCACCGGCGCGCTCAACGAGCGGTGTCGGTGCTCAAGAAGCGGTCTCAGTGCAGAGGCCGCCTCTTGAGCATGCCGCCCGCCGCGTCGTTGATGTTGTGCTGGATCAGAAACACCTGTGGATCGATGCGAAGCACCTCGCTGCGCACCCGCGGCAACTCGAGGCGGGTGACCACGGTGAACAGGATGTCGATATCGACGCCGGTATCTCCGCGCTTTCCGAAGCCGCGCGCTCCCTTGTAGACGGTGACTCCGCGGCCGAGCACGTCGATCAGCATTCGCCGAATCACCTCATTTTTCTCGGAGACGATGGTTACTCCCATGTATTCCTCGATGCCGCTGACGATGAAGTCGAGCGCCTTGGACGCGGCCACGTAGGTCAGGATGGAATACAGGGCGCGGTTCACGCCCAGTGCGACCGCTGCAGCGGCGAAGATCACGACGTTGAGGAGCAAGATCACATCGCTGACCTTGAGTAACGGCGTGCGTCCGCTGACCAGTACCGCTGCGACCTCCGTTCCGTCGAGCACTGCTCCGCCACGCATCGCAAGGCCGATCCCAGCGCCGATGAATAGGCCCCCGAATACTGCAGTGAGCAAAGGATCAGGCGTGACGTCGGGGAACGGCACTAGGGCGAGGCACAGGGCGAGCGCCCCCATCGCGAGCGTACTCCTGATCGCGAATCCCCGGCCGAGCTCTCGATAGCCGAGCGCGAGGAAGGGCAGATTGATGACCAAGAGCAAGATCGGCAGCGGCCAGCCGAATAGCTGCGCCAGCAACATCGAGATCCCCGTGACACCGCCATCGATGAAGTGACTCGAGAGTAAGAAGCCCTTCAAGCCCATGCTCGCGGACAGGATTCCGAACGCGACGAAAGTCGCGTCGCGGGCTGCCGCGCGTACTTTCGTGCCCGTTGTCTGGGCAGCTGTGATCGACATCGCCGCAGGGTCTCACGCTTGACCCTGGCTTTGGCGAGCCATCTTTGGAAAGCTCGTGAGCGGCCGATTGACAGCAAATCGCGACGCAGCGAAATGCGGGTTCTGCCGATGGTAACCACGGTTCGGTCGTTTTCCGCCATTGGCTCGCTGTTGCTCGGCACGTCGCTCGCGCCGGATGCGAGCGCGCAGCTGCCGCCGCTCGGGGAGATCGGCGCGCAGTACTTGCCCTCGTCGCGCGTGCCGGAAGCCGGCGGGCTCGGGGCGCAGGTCTCGAGCTACGACGCGGCGCTGGCCGTGCCTACTCGACTCGACGCGCGGACGTTCTTCATCGCGGGTCTGCAGTACCACATGGACAGCGTGAGCTACTCGCACGAGCCGCCGGGCTTCACGCCGCTCAATGCCTTGCATGGACTCGATCTCACGCTGCTCCTCGCCCGGCGACTGAACGACCGCTGGGCGCTCGCGTTCCGCGTTTGGCCCGGCATGGCGGGCGACTTGGAGCGGCTGGATTCGGGGGTCTTGCACGCCGGCGCGCTGACCATGCTGACTTGGGCCCCCCAGCCCCGCTTCACACTCGGCGGCGGCGTGTTGGCTAGCTACGCGTTCGGTCAGCTGCTTCCGTTGCCCATGCTGTATGTCGATTGGTCGCCGCGGCCATTTTTTCGGATCGAAGCGAGCTTGCCCTTTTTCGCCAGCGGCGTGTTCCGCTTCGCGAACCGGTTCGAGTTGGGCGTGCTCGGCGACGTGGGCGGCAACGAATACGCCATTCGCAAGCCAGAAATTCGCAAGGTTCATCCTTGCGTGGGTGGCATCGATGACCCGAGCACTCCGGCCAACGAAGGCCGAGCAGACCCCGCGAGCTGCACGGATCACCTGGCCTATTCGATCATCGCTGCCGGAGCGATCGCACGCGTTCGGCTGGTGTCGTCGTTGTGGCTCGGCACGTTCTTCGGTCGCACCCTATTTCGCCGCTACGATCTCAAGAACGTGGGCGGTAATAGCGTGCCCGGAGGAAACGTCGATCTGCCCAACGAGCTGATTTTTCGGCTCGGCCTGATCTTTCGCATTCCCCTGCCGGACAGTGAACCGCCCAAGCAACCTGCACCGTGAGGCTCAGCTCGTCGGTGTGCGGTGTTCGAAATCGATGCGTAAGGCGCTTTCGGTCTCTGGGCTCAGGCCTTGTTCCGAACTCGCTCGGTCGGTGTGACGCCGCGCGTGGCGTTCAGCGGTGAAGCGCTCACGGTGCGTCTGCCACCAAGTGGCGGCGGCCTGAGCATGCCAGCCGGCAGCCTCCGGGCAGGCCAGCAGTGCTTCGCGCAAGGCCAGAGCCGATGGATAACGGGCTGAAGGCTCCTTGGCCAGGCAACGCACAATCACTGCGTCGAGCTCGGCCGAAACGCGGCTCAGCTCCGAGGGCGGGCGAGCTTTCGTGTACAGGTGCGCGGCGCATACTTCGACGATGCTCGAGCCGCTGAACAGCGGTTGCCCCGTGAGTAAGAAGAACGCGACGGCTGCGAGCGAATAGAGATCGCTGGCAGCGCCCACGTCCGCGGGAGACTTGATGCTCTCGGGCGCGATGTACAGCGGCGTGCCTTCGAGCGCCGCGCTCGTCCCAGGAGCGCCCACCGGCTGCGCTTTCAAATCCATCACGAGCCCGAAATCCAAGAGCTTTGCCACGTCGCCCTCCTGGCCACGTTCGCACAAGAGGACGTTGCTCGGCTTGATGTCCCGATGCACCAAGCCGAGCCCGTGAGCCTCGTTGAGCGCGCGACAGACCTGCTCCAAAATCCAAATGACACGACCGGGCTCGAGCGGTCCCGTGTAGGCCACCAGACGCTCCAGGTCACCGCCCTCCAAATACTCCATGGCATAGTAGAAGACGCCATCGGGTGTTCGCCCATAGTCGAACACAGCCACCGTATTTGGGTGGGTGAGTTGCGCGGTGAGCTTGACCTCGCGCTCGAAGCGCAGCAGATCGCCCGCGCTCACGCGGCTCGGCAAGAGCAGCTTGACCGCGGTATCGCGCCGCAACAGCGCGTGCGTTGCGCGGTAGACGACGCCCATGCCGCCCTCGCCGATCTTCTCACGCAGCACGTACTGCCCGACGCGGGCGATCTCGCGGACTTGGCGCCGCAAGCCGTAGATCACGCTCGAAGCCAAAGTAGCCAAGAAGGCCGTCACCGCAAGACTGCGCATGACCACATAGCCTTGCACGAGCCAGTCGCTCGGCCCTGCCGGCTGCGCCAAGCCAGTCACCCGCAGCCAGGTGGCGATCAGCCCGCCTGGCACGAGCGAAAGGACGCATACGGTCAAGGTGCGCCGCGCTGAGCTCGGCAAGAATAGCGCGCGGGCCATCATCACGTACGTGACGCCGAGCATCATCGAGATGGAGGCCTCGTTCGGAGGTCGCACCTTGGTCAGTGAAGCCGCGATCAGCCAGCAAGTGAGCGCGCTCGCGGCGGCATCCAGCAGCCAAAGCTCTGCCAGCTTGCGCCGTCCTCTACGACAGCGGAATGCCAGGGACCAGTGGCCGAGCGCGATGGCCAGCGTGGACAAGCGCAGGGCCACTGATTGGCTCGGTGGCTGCCCGCTGACGAACTCCGCGACGAATGGGCTCACTGCATAGAACGTCGACACGCCGGCCATCACCGTAAACACCAACGCCAGTCGACGCTGCAGATGCTGGCGCGTCTCGTCGTCCTCGAGCTCTGCGGACGTGGAACTGGCTTTGGGAGTAGGCATTCGCCTAGGCCGTTTTTATAGGCAAAGGCCGCACTTTCGTCCAACCAGCGCCCGGGTCACGGCCGCATACGGCTCGATGGTCAGCCGGCTCAGCGTTGCTCGTACGGGTTGCGCGTCGCTCCGGTGCTCTTGATCGGCGCGCTCGGTCGGGCAGACGAAGGCGCGCGCTTTTCGCTGCCTTTCGCGTGGCCACTCGGCGTTGCAGTGGGAGCGGGCGGCGGCGCGGTTTTTGTGGGTGTCTGCGGCACCGCAGAGGGGGCTGCGCTCAAGGAAGCAGTAGGTGCGGGTTCGTGGGCTCGTGGTGGCGCGATGCTCGAGCTCGATGGCAGTGGGCTCGCGCTGATCGAGGGCGGGGAAGGCGCGGACAACGGCGCGCGCCTCCAAAGCACGACGGTCGCCGCGCCCGCAAGCATGAGCCCGAGCATTGCCAGGCTCGCGCGGGTGCGACTCGGGCGAAGCAAAGGCGGCGTGTGAGCAAGCGCGGTAATCGTCTCGAGTTGCTGGGCGCCTTCGCCCCCCCGGATTAAGGCAGCAGCCGCTGCTGGCACTGTGGACGGGGATCGACGTGGCAGTTCACTGAGCTGCGCTGTTTCTACGCCGAGAAGCCGCGCCAGTTCGCCGGCCGCCGCGCCCGCGCTGGTAAAGCGCTGACTCGGATCCCGGTTCACACACTGCGAAAACCAGCGATCGAAGGCGGGCGGGAGCTCTCGAGTCCGGCCGAGCTGCCGCGCACGCTGGCTCGCCGGAACGAGCGGCAGCATTAGAATTTCGGCGAACAGCTGAGCCTCGGTACCGTCTCTTTGCGCGGTCAGCCAATAGCAGCTGCCCGTCAGCAGATTGAAGGCGATCAGCCCGAACGCCCAGATGTCCGTGGCCGGGGAGCTAGGCTCGCCCAAGGCTTGCTCGCTGGCCATGAATAGCGGCGTGCCGTGGACCAGCCCGCTGACCTTGGCCGATTGAGACAGCACTTTGGCCGCGCCAAAATCCAGGATTTTGACTAGCGGCTGGCCATCGTCGCGTGCGCTGAGGAAGATATTGCTGGGCTTGAGATCGCGGTGGACAATTGGAGTCGGTCGACCCTCGCGGTTGAGGTGACCGTGAGCCTTGTCGAGCCCGACGGCGACCTGTCGCATGTATTCGGCAACCTCTTCTGCGGGCAGCGCGCCGTGCGCCATCAGATGCTCGTCGAGTGTCATCCCGCGTAAGAGCTCCATGACCACGAACACGTCGCCGGTGGTCGCGTCGAGGCCAGCATCGATGACCTGAACGATGTGATCGCTCAGGATGCGGGACGTGACGCGCGCTTCGGCTAAGAGCTTATCGACGGAGATGTTGTCCGCGTAGCGCGCCAACACTTTGAGCGCGACCCGGCGCTCAGTGGTCAGCTGCTCTGCGACATAGACGGCGCCAAAACCGCCGCGCGCGATTGGCGCCACGATCTTATAGCGTTCGCCGACAATTGCGCCGTGTGACAGGCTGTTCAGAATCCGACCCTCAATTGGAGTAGGGCGCTCGAGTGCGTGACCTCGCCATGGTACGACCACGCGCTCTGCGGCCTTCCCGAGGGCCTGGTCAGGAGCCAAATGGCGGCGACGCCGACTCCAACGGCGCCGGCCCCGACGCAGACCGTCGCAGCCAAGGCTTGGCCGTTGCGGCGTTCCTGCACTTTCGAGCACTCGGCCTCGTTATTGGGCTGACTGCAGGCGTCGATCGCTTTGGAATCCGACGAGAGCGCGAGGGCACCGAGCACGCCACCGGCCACGAGCGTCGCGGCTCCGACGCCGCCGATCGCCCAGGGCAACACGGTGTTGGTGTCGGACTGCGAGCTCGCCGCGTTCGTCGAGTCGGCGGCGGCTGACGACTCGGATGGTTCGCGGTCGACGACGGCAACCTTGCGTAGGTTCGGAATTTCCAGCACGCGGCGATCCGCTGACGCGCCGATCGTGACCTCTAGCCGAGCCGCTTCGTATCCGGGGGCGCTCGCTTCAATCACCACCAGGCCTGGATCGACCGGCACGGGGGTGGCGAAGCTCGCCGCTAGTACGGGCTGCCCCGCGCGCCGAACCTCGAGACCCTGAGGAGCCGCGGGTGCCAGCAGTGTCAGCGTGGAAAGGCGAGGCTCGAGCTCGCTGGCGCGCCGCTTCGCTTCGCCCGCCTGTTCGGGACGACTCTGATTCTGGGCGAGCCGCTCGGCCGACACGAAATGCGCCCAGGCAGTGGCCGTCTTGCCCTGCTTCAGGCGGCAATCAGCCAGGTTGAGCAGCGTTCCCGAAGAGGCCTCGAGCGCGTTGCTGGCTTCCAGCTTTTCACACGCGGCAGTGAGTTCGCCTCGTTCGAGCAGGGCGCGACCTTCCCTGAACAGCGCCTCCGCAGCGGCTGGGTCCGCGCACGCTTCCGGGCAGTGCAGCATGAGCCAGGTTCCGAGCGTTGAAGCCAGTAAGGGCCGAAGCAACATTGCCCGCAATTGTACACGAGTTACGCTGCTCACTCGGGCTCGCGGCTAGTGTGGACAATGGTACGCAGCTTTTCTGGTACACGATTGCACTTGTACGCTGTTGCACTCCGCAGCGGATGGCGTCGCCTTCGCCTTGGATTCGGGCAAGACCAGGCTATTGTTCGAGTTCCCCATGTTGCATCAGCGGCTTGCGCTCGTGAGCGCGCTCAGCGTCGTCGCCTGCGCCCAAATCGCGGGCTTCGAGCAGCTCAGCAGTCCCACGGTCGATGACCCTGAAGGCGGCAGCAGCACGGCTGGGGCAGGCAGAGCTTCACAAGCCGGCGGCGATGCCGTCGCTGGCAGTGGAGACATCGTCGGAGGTTCTGCGGGAGCAGGTGCCAGCGCAGGAGCGAACAGCCGCGCCGGCAGCGGCGGACAGGTCGCCGGTGGCGGCAGCGCGCCGACAGCTGGCGGAACCACCGGAGGCGCCGCGGGAACCAGTGCAGGCGCGAGCGGCGCCAGCGCGGGCGCGGGCGTTGCGGGCGCGAGCGGCGCTGGGGGCGCGCCAGTGGTCGGTGGCTGCAACGCGCAGCTGCTGAAGAACCCCGACTTCGATGCAGGCCCGTCGGACTGGCGGTTGGATTCGAATGCGCCTGGCGTCTTCGAGCTGTCGGACGTGATCAACAAAGGTACCAACCAAGCCTCGATCATGGCCAACGTCATGCCGCGCTCGGGCGGTCTTTACTTCGCGTCGCTCGGCGGAGTTCTAGACTCCGATAAGGGGACCCATGTGGCCGTCACCCAAGAGGTCGTGATCCCCGCGAAGGTTTCGAAGCTCGTGTTGTCCGGCTGGATCCAGATCAGGACTACGGAACCCGATCCCAACTCGACGACCGATCAGCTCGATCTGGCCCTTCAAGATGACAAGATGTTTTGGTCTTTCCATTTTTGGAAGGGCACCGAGGTGACCAGCGCGTGGAAATCCTTCAACTACCCGGTTGCCGATGGCACGGTGCTCAACGCATTGCGCGGTCGCACGCTGACTTTCGCTGCCGAGGCCCAAGCGGACACCTCAGAGGTGACGAGCTATTGGCTGGACTCACTCAGCTTGTTTGCCGAGTGTCCGTAGTTAGGCTGTTTGCACTCGGCTAGTCACTGGGGAGCCAGCCACACCGGCGCCCGAGTCGTCATGGCACGTGCGTAGCGCGACGTGCCATGACCTTGCTACGGACGTCGTGAGCGGTCTTGCTCACGACGCCATGACAGCCCGAGTCGCCAGCGTTTACTTCGCGATCGACGGTTCGATGGTCACGAACAAGACGCCCGGGGAGCTCAGGCTGAAGGTCTTGCTGAAGGTCGTGCCGCACACGGCGTGGCTCACGGACTCCGCTGGCGAGTCCATGGCGCTGCGCAAAGCCTGCCAATCGCTGGCGGACATGTTGGCCATGGTCTTGCGCCCGGCCGTGTCCCACGCGGCGAACGAGTTGCCTTTGACGTCATCGACTCGATACGCCGTGACGTCGTAAGCCATCGTGGGGTTCATGCCGGTAATGGTGATGCCGACGTCCTGAGCCTTGGCGACCTCGTAGTACTTGTCGTCGCTGAAGCCGCCGCCCGGGTTCTGCCCGTTGTACAGGATGACCTGCAGGCCGGAGTTCTTCGTGTTGCGCGACGCCATGCCGCCCACGTTGCCGCCACCTTCGACCGTGAGCGAAAGCTGCTCGTCACCCATGCCGGCGAGGAACTTGTACGCGTTGTAGGCGGGCTTCTTGACGCTCTCCCGGTTCAACAGGCCCATCGCGCCGATGAACGGGTTCGCTTCTCCCGAGTAGTCCGCCTTGTTCTCGTAACCTTCGTCGAACACGTCCGACAGCGTCCACCAGGCGTACGTGATCGGGAAGCGACGCTTGTCCTTGGCGCAGCGCTGCGCGATGTTGGAGTAAACCTGCGCGACGAACGCGGCGCCTTGGTTCGTTTCCTGCGGCTCCCAGGCGGGCTCGCCCGAACCGCCCAAGAGACCGAACTCCCAAGTGGGCCCGAATTCCGTGACGGCGATCGGCACCGAGGTCTTGCCGAAGCTGTCCAGCAAGTCGAGACCCTGGAAGTAGCCGCCAACGGCGCCGTCGATGAAGGCCCAGGTGTGGTAGCTGAAAAACTCGAGCGTGCCGTTGGTGTCCTTGATGTGTTGGAGGAACTCCTTGCCCTCTTTGCCAAGCTTCTCCGCTTGGCTCGAGACCGGACCGCCGACGCGGCCGTTGGGCAGCGCCGCGTGCACGCCGGCTGCGGCCTTGTCGTACAGCTTGTGGTAGTCAGCCATCGAGCCCGACCAGAACTTGTTCGAGCAACACTCGGGCTCGTTCCAGACCTCGAAGTACCAGGAGCTCACGACCTCTGCGGTGTAGCGCTCGACGCTGTGCTGAACGAACTTCTGCACCAGCGCTTGCCAGCGATCGTAGTCTTTCGGTACCGAAGTGATCATCTTCCAGTCGAAGACGGTCTTCGCCGGATCGGCGGCCAGCGCCGCGGGCATCGACGCGAGCTCGACGATCGGCGCGATCTTGTTCGCGACCAAGAAGTCGAAAATGATGTCGGAGCGCGTGAAGTCGTAGACCGGAGTGCCGTTTTCTTCTTTGTAGATCCCGATGTCGTCGTGGAACAGGCCGTGCGCGCGCACGCTCCTGAGCTCGAGGTTCTTGACGGCATCTACCGTGTGAGCCTTGAGCGCTTCGGACCAGCGGACCCCGTCGTGGTTGAGTTTGTCTTGGCCTTGGAACGCGGCGGGCAGCTGGCTCTGGTTTAGATACAGCCCGAGCCGCCCGAGGCCGAACGTCGTCCAAAAATGCGGTAAGGCGCCCCACGTGTCCTTGCCCGCGTTGACCTTGGCGGCGGCCTTGCTGACGTCTTCCATCGGAAAGGTGCCCTGGCACGCGACGGTCTCGACCATGGTCGCGCCGCCGACGGGCATGAACACGCCGCCGGTATTGAGCGTTCCGCCGCTGCCGCTGGATGATCCGCCGCTGCTACTGATCGTGCCGCCGCTGCCTCCCTTGCTAGCGGGCGCCCCAGCGTTGCCCGTCGCCGACGTTCCGCCAGTGCTCGAGCTGGCGCCGCCGGTGGGGTCCAAGGTGCTGGCGTGTTCGAGGCAACCGCTGCCAGCCAACGCTAGCGGGATCGTGAGAGAGCCAATGGTGCTTTTGCGCAGGCAAGAAAGAATCGTCGAGCGACCGTTCATCGTAAGCTTTTATCGTAACTTCCGCCCGCGGCCACGCCTTTCGCGATCTCGAGCAAAGGGCGATGTATTCATTCGAGACGCGTACGCAAGGAGACTGCAATTTTAGTCGCTCTGTGCATGACCCGTGAGGATAGAGTCTTTCCTCATCCCATGATCGATGGCAGCGCGGCCAGTAAGCAGCTGTGCAGCCCTCAGCACTGAGCCGCCTTCGGGTTTCGTGCGCGAGCTGCGGCGCGCTGACGCTTGTCAGGCTCTCATGAAACGAGCCCTTTACCTGACAAATTTTCTCGATTGCGGGGACTCTCTCCCGCTTCACCGAAGCGCGCCGCCGAAGGCTGGGCCGACGCGCGACGTGCTGCGTGACCATCAACAATCAAGCTCGGCTCGTTCCGTCTCCAGCAGCCGAATCAACGCGTCGATGCCGAAGGCGAACGCCGGAGCAAAGTCGCACAGCGAGAGAAAGGGAGCCATTTCCACGAGATTGGGATAGCGCTCGGCGAGCTCTCGTTGCTCCGGTGCGGTGGGCGGGGTTGGGTCTGAGCGAGCATCCGAGCCCGCGATTTCGGCGAGCAGGGCCCCGTTGCACCAACAACCCACGAGCAAGACCAGCCTGCCCGCTCGCTCCGGCCCGAAGCCGGCGCTGCGCAACGTCGCTGACGCGCCTTCGAGCATGCTGAAGCCCTCCGGGCGATTGACGGGGCGCGTGGCGAGCAAGCTGAACGCGCGCGGGTGCTCGAGGGCGACAGCCCGATAAGAGTAAGCAAAGCCGCGCAAGCGGGCCTGCCACGTGCCCTCGGTCGGCGCGTGGATCTCCGCCATGAGCAGGCCAGCTACGGCGTCCATCACCTCACCGCGGCTCTTCAGGTGATGATAGAGCGACATCGTCTCGCAGCCGAGCAAGGCGCTGAGCTTGTGCATGCTGAACGTCTCCAGGCCGTGGCGATCGATCAATTTGAGCGCTGCCCGAGCAATTCGCTCGGGGGAGAGCGCACGCCGCGGTCGTCGTCCCTTGGGGCCTGCCATGCCTAGCTCCTTACGCCATAAGGCTGTGGACGCCGACATGCCTTATGGCGTAAGGTTATTCGGGGCGCAGAAAAATGCTGGAAAAATCGCGGTTCGCTGGCAGAAAATTCGGGCGCAGCAGGCGTGTGGTGAGCTACTACGGGGCCACCTTTCTGGTCACCCATACGCTGGCAGCGGGCTACCTGTTGGCGGGCGGTTCGTGGCGTCGGCTCGACTCCTTCGCGTTCGCGAACCTGGTGATGCTGGTGCCCGGGCTGGTAGCGGCGTGCACCGCGCGTTGGCTGTTTCGCGAGCCGGTGACGCGCGTGCTCGGGCTTTCGTTGCGCTTCAATCGTTGGTTGGTGCTCGCTTGGCTTTTACCGGTGTTCTTGTCGGGGGCTACCTTGCTCGTGGGTTTGGCGCTGCCCGGCACGGCTTACTCAAGCGAGCTTGCAGGATTAGGCGCGCGCTTCGAGCTGAATCCAGAGCAAAGCAGAGAGCTAGTGCGCTCGATCGGTTCCTTGGCCCCGAGCTGGACGCTGGTCGCACAAGCGCTGATTTTGGGACCGACGCTGTCGGCGCTCGCGGGCTTGGGTGAGGAGGCCGGCTGGCGAGGCCTACTTCACACCGAGCTCAGCGGATTGGGCTTCTGGCGAGAGTCTTGGTGCGTCGGGTTGCTCTGGGGTGTCTGGCACTTGCCCCTGGTGTTCGAAGGCTACGGTTTTCCCAAGCATCCCTTTGCTGGCGCGTGTTTGCTCTTGGCGTTCACCGTGCTCGCGGCCCCGCTGTACACGTTCGTCCGCATTCGGTCCGGCTCCACGCTGGCGTGTGCCGTGCTCCACGGTTCGTTCGGGGCGAGCATGCTGCTCAGCTTCGCTCCCATCGCCGGAGGCAACGAGCTGACCGTCGGCTTATTGGCGGTGCCGGGCGTGCTGATCATGGGCGCGGTCAACGTGGTGCTGGCCTGTCTTCCGCCACGCTATCGCGCTGAAGTGCGCTTGACCCAGGCCCGAGCGCACGCTTAGCGTACGCGCGATGGAGCTCGACGCCGCCTCCCGCGCCGGCGCGGGCATCTCGACCGAGGAGCGTCGGGCGAGGTCGCGCGGTCACCTGATCGCACTGCTGGTGGCGGTCGGGACGTCGGTCTTGATGACCTGGCCGCTTTCGCTCCACGCCGGTCACCAAGTGCTGCGCGCGGCGTACTTCTGGGACGCGTACACCAACGCGATGATCATGGGCAGTCGGGTGGACGCGCTGTTCGGGCGAGGCCCGCTGTCCTTGTACGACAACTATTTCTTCGCGCCGCTGCCGAACTCGATCGCATTCAACGAGAACTTGTTCGGGTTGTCGTTGCTGTTCGCTCCGTTCTACTTGCTCAGCCAGAACCCGCTCTGGGCGTACAACCTCACGCTGCTGGCGTCGCTCGCGCTCTCGGTGCTCCTTTGCTATTTGCTGGTGTTGCGCCTGACGCGGAGCGCTTACGCTGGCCTGATCGCTGGCGTTGGCTTCGCCTTCTGCCCCTTCGTGTTCTTCGAGATTGGGCGAATCCAGCTGGTTGCCACGCAGTGGATCCCTGCCTGCTTTTTATTTTTGCATCGCGCGCTGGAAGGCCAGCGGGCACGCGACGTCGTCGGTTTTTGGCTGTGTATTTTGCTGCAGATCGGCACGTGCCTGTACAACACGATGTTTCTGCTGCCGCTCTTGGCTCTGGCTGGCGTCGCGCTCTTCGTGAGGCAGCGCCCGCCACGGCGCTTCTTCGTTTGGTTCGGCGCCAGCGCCGCTTGTGCCGGACTCGTGGCGCTGGCGATGGTCTATCCGTACTTCACGGTGCGGCACGATTTCAATCTCCAGCGCAGCGCGTCTTTCGCTTCCAGCTACGACGGCAAGCTCGGCTTCTTCGCCAACGTGCACGAAACCAACCGCACGTTGACGGGCATGCACCACTCGGTCACGCAGGTAGGCGCGCACGAGGAGATCGCGTTTCCCGGCTTCTCGGTCCTGCTGCTGGCGCTCGTAGCGCTCGCGGTCCCGGCCTTTCGAGCGCTGCGCCGTGTCGGTCCGAAGCAGGCGCAGGTCACGATCCTGCTCTGGTCGGCGCTCGTGTTCTTTGCTGCCGGCTTCAGCTTGCTCCAGCACAGCATGCTGCCGGGGGCGCTCTTCTTCGGCGCCGGAGCGTGGCTTTTGGCGCGTCGCCGGGTGCTTCAGCCATTCAGCGGGCAGATGGGTGTATATTTCGCGCTGCTCTTGCTGGCGGTCGCGCTGTTTTTGGGACTGCATGCCGCGACCTGGAAGGGCGCCGCCGTACGCGGGCTCTACTATTACTTCTACACTTACGTTCCCGGCTTCGACGGCATCCGCAAGGTGAGCCGGCAAGCGGTGATGACGACCTTCGTCCTGTGTGTGCTCGCGGGCTTCGGAACAAGCTGGCTGTTGTCGAAGTTGCGCCGCCCGCGCGCGCAGGTCCTCGCCTCGACCTTGCTGCTTGCCGCGATCTGCTACGAGCTGCGCTGCTTTCCGCATCCGATCGAAGAGGTGTGGGGCGGCGACGAGGTGCCGGAGGTGCTGCGTTTCGCGGCTTCGCTGCCCGCGCGTGATTTGATTGCGTCGGTTCCTCAGAACACGGGTCGCAACCGTTTTCGCGCGGACGCGGGGTTGACGCTCCACAACTACCTCGCGCTCTATCACCGGCATCGCTTCGTCAACGGGCAATCGAGCTGGCAGCCACCGGTCACCGAGCTTGCCAGACGAGCGCTCGAGCGGCTCCCCGATGACGGCGCACGACGAGCGCTGCTGTCGATGGGCACCCGCCACCTGATCGTCTTCGGCGAGGATCTCAAGCCCGCGCGCGAGGACCTTGCGGCAGAACTCGCCGCGCGGCCCGCGCAGTATCGCCGCATCTTCCAGCAGGGAGCTCACAGCGTATTTACGCTGCTCGATCAGCACGACCCGACCCTCGAGCTGCTGGAACCTCCCGCGCTGCCGGCGTTTGCACGGCTCATTGCCGGGTCCGAGCTGCGTGCTCGGGCCTCGCTTCAGTCGGACCGCGCGGGCTTTGCCGTGGACGGCAATCGGAACAGCTACTGGACGAGCGCTCGCTTTCAGGAGCAGGGTCAATATTTGGAGGTCGAGCTGGAGGAAGCTCGCCCGATCGTCGCGCTCGAGATCGTCGCTCCTGGGCGAGTGATGGACGTTCCCGTGTCGTATCGGCTCAGCGCAGCCAAGGGCGCAGACGAGCTCGGCGTGGTGCTGGAGCAGAACGTGCTTCGCTTTTATCGGGCCCAGATCTTCTCACCCGAGAGCTTCGTATTTCGCTTGGTTTTCCCGCGCCCAATCGTCGCAAATCGGCTCCGGCTCGCCGTGGAGCAGCCGGTCCCTGGGCAATTCTTCTCCGTTCACGAGCTTCGCGTGTACGCCGCGGGCGGAGCTCCCTAGCGCCCGTCGTTTCTGCTACTCAGATGCCGGTGCGTTTCTCAACGTAGCGCGGCGGTCGAGCTCTCTCCGGACCTTGCGCGACGATGGCAGGAAACACTACGCGGGATCTCGAGCCGCGAGAACAGCCAAGCCACGTGGTGCGCACCGCAGAACGCAGCGCTCGCGTCGCGCCAACACGCAACGATGTTGCGTTTGGGTAGCGCTGTTTGTGCCAATGTATCAGCCCAATGGGTGATGAGGTGCTGAGCCCAGTCGGGCGGCTGAAATGATTTGAAACAATGATGAGGTCAGGCGGTTTGCACGAGCCCAGAGCTGGCTCCGAGTGACGGTAAGTAACCCATGCGGGCGCGAAGCCGCCCGTGACATGGGATGCACGGGCCACTGCCAAGTTGTGCCAACTGGGCGCCGGCCAGCGCGAAATCACGCGCTATTTGCTGGGTGAGTTGACGATCGCCCATGGATCGTATTTTGCTCACCCCTAGGGTGAGATGAAGTCGTGGGGTCGTAAGTTACTGGCGACGTATTTCGCCGTGGATCCGCGGAGCTTAGGCTTGTTCCGCGTGGTGTTCGGTTTGGTCCTGCTCTCGGACCTAGTCAGACGCTGGGTCGAGCTTGGCTTCTGGTACACGAATAGCGGGCTCCTGCCGAACCACACGTTGCTCTGGCGACCACCAGCAACCAGCCTGTTCTCGCTCTTCTTCACCGTTTCGAACGTGCGCGAAGCACAGCTCGGGTTCGTGCTGTGCGCGGTCGTGTACACGATGTTCACCGTGGGCTACCGCACGGGCTGGGTCCAAGTGTTGGCCCTGCTCGCTCGGGTCAGCCTCAATAGTCGCCTCGCGGTGCTCGAGAACGGCGGCGACATGGTGATGGACTTGCTTATCTTGTTGACGCTGCCGCTGCCCCTGGGGGCGCGCTTCTCGCTCGACGCGCTAGCGTCCCGCCCACGAGTTTCGGCGCCCTCGGTCGAGACGACGACGGACAAGGCAGATACGGCGGACAAGACAGATACGGCGGACAAGACAGATACGGCGGACAAGACAGATACGGCGGACAAGACAGATACGGCGGACAAGATAGACACGGACGCGAAGCGCGAAA
>Ga0247760_1001439_pt1 | contig 22025 bp, 25 predicted proteins | sample UWRJL171409R4_FD_179936 | JGI IMG/M metagenome (GOLD analysis project Ga0247760, IMG submission 179936) | Plant litter microbial communities from Arlington Agricultural Research Station in Wisconsin, United States - UWRJ-L171-409R-4 | ecosystem: Environmental > Terrestrial > Plant litter >... | reverse complement strand
TTACGCTTGGTCTACAGCGAAGTAACCTTGGAAATCTACCTCCCGGTTAGTATTATTATATCCTAACCAGGCTCCCGTCCTGTGTATTGGCGTTGATATGCTCGCCGCTACCGCTAGTATGCCTATACCGAATGAGGGTGTATTGCTTTGGAGTTGCTGGCCTGGGGTAAGACCTGCGTTCTCGATACTTACGGTTTTTGAAATAGCAACTGGCGCATTTTTCTCTAAAGTCTCTAGTGATTATGAGGGGAGGAGGTTAGAGGCTGTAGGGTACAAGGCATTACTTGGGCTGGCTTGCTGGGATGTGCGCGTGTTTTTAAGACTTAGCGGTGATGATAGGTTACAGTTGTAATATCTACCCACCTGGGAACGTGGGTATAAGTTAGCCAGAGGTTGTTGTATGGGTGGTAAGGGATGACCGGTAAGCGGCGCGTTGTCGCTAGGAGTGTGGAGCTAATTGCTGTCCCTCCGCTGCTGCTTGCTTGGTTCCAATTTTATATATATACTCGATTGCCGGTAGTATTCGCTACTCCTTTTTAATTCGGGTTTCGAGACCAGTATGGTTGCATAGGTATTCATGACTCGCCAGCTTGCAAAGTCATCCTTTTCTTGTTCGGTAGGGCGTACGTTTGAGGATGCACCTCGCCCCGGATCGGGGATATGTTGGGTTATTAGGGGCGTTACTGCTGATTATATAGCTGAAACTGCCTTAAATACGTCTTTAGGGCGGAGGGCGGTATTAAAGGTTGTATTTATGTCTTTGATATTTTAGTCTTTATCAGTATATACAAGGTGTTTCCGAAAGGGTAATATATTACTTAAACTTCCCTTTTTTAAGAAATATAAGTAAAAGAGGAATATTAAAAAAAGAGATAAAGTAGCTAGAGCTCCGCAGATTACGGATTTGTTGTAGCTTCTCGCTGAGTGCCGTTCCGCTTTTGCTATCCTTTGCAAGCGCTTGATATTACCTGATATCCGGTTTATTTGGGGCCCTATATTAGCTGGTTACGGTATTTATTCGTTGTGCATGTCTTACAGAGAAGGAAGAATTTATTTGCACAACTTCCAAGACGTTATCGCAAAGTGTGTGCTACTTTGATAGGTTAAAGAGCCGCTGCTCGTAGCTTTTTTTAGGTGTGCTGCCCCTTTTCCGGAGTCCTCGCCTTCCCCTAGGAGGTTGTTTATATACTTGTTTACATTCTCCAGGGTAACTTTTTCCGTCGTTAGAGCAAGCCGGCAGAGGCATATCTGGAGCAAAATTACGAAATCCTTTACTTGAGTGCTGAACTTGTACCTATGTGAAGGAGGAATGTCACATAGGAAAGAGATAGATTGAGCTACAGCAATTCCCATTGACCTATTCCTTAGCTACTAGGTGTTAAAGTGTGGCTTTCTTGTGCCTTATTTCTTGACCTCGCAAACACACTTCAGCCCCTGACTTAGGGGGGAGGTAAACAACACCTTAAACGATCCACTTAGCGCACGGGCCTTATTTCTTGACCTTGTAAACACACTTAAGCGGGTGACAGAATAAAAGAGGTCTATTTACAAAGGTACAATTTGATTAGAGAGAAAACAGGAAATTCTGTAGGGTTATTGGGCCCAGCAGAGCGTGGAACAAGTTCGCAGTCGTTATGTCACGGCAACCTAAAAAAAAAAACACGGGACAGGGCTACGCGGTAGTTGTGGCAATTGCGTAGAAATTGCAAGGTAAGGAGAAAGAAGAAGAAGAGGAAGGGATGCAGCGGGGTTGCACCTTTGGAGGTGTGGTGCCGGCCCACTGCAGGTCAGGACCCATTGTTGACACGACCCCACAACGCACGGTCCATCTGCACTACGATAACGAGGCGATAACGGGAGGAACCAAAATGCCTCCGCCCAAGGTACGTTTTGTGCGCAATTTCCCTCTCTTAATTACTGGCGACGACCACATTCACGCCCACCATGGATGGCGACGAGGATGCCCGTGATCCCTGCGATACCCGCGGTGCCAGCGATGCCATCGATGCCAGCGATGCCAGCGATGCCAGCGATGCCTTTGGCCCCGGCAGTTTCGAAGATCTGGTGGAGCTGCTCGAGGAGCTGCGCCACGACTCCCCACGCGAGCCTCTCGCCGGAATGGCCTTCACCGTCTCGCCAGCCCAGTACCTGACACTTCTCCAGATGGACTTGCCTTGCGACGTGGGCGCCTCCGACTACAGTTGCAACATCCTCTACTACAAATCGAAAACGAGCTTCATCCACCGCCTCCTCGTCTTCTTCTTCGCTCGGGTCCTTTACGACCAGATGATGAATCTGTCGAGAAAAAATATTACTGCGAAACAGCTTTTAGGCAGCGCCTTTCCCTTTCCCGTCGAGGTTCGCGATGATCACGGTACCCCTACTGTCGACCTGACACCTGATGTGGCTGTTCACTTCCCAAAGCACGATACCGACCTGTTCCGCAGCCCACCTCTTGTCGTTGAGGTTATGTATGCCCACCAGTTTAGCCCCGACGAGGCCGAGAAGCGTTACCAACAATACTTTCGCGCCCACGACCGTGGTGTAAAGGTTGTGGTTTGCCTCTGTCTGTACTATGGCCGTGGTGATGATCGCGCCAAGAAGACGGCCGAAAAGCTGGAGCACTCTGCCGTGAGCATGTGGAGGATGGATAAGAACGGCAGCATCCAAACGGTGATGCGCTAGGTGCCATTGTCGGAGGAGACGGAAAGCATTGCCATCTTTGCTTCGGATCTATTTCCCCATCATGATTTGCCCTCTGAGCTTACTCGTCCGACGTACGTATTCTTCCCTCAGCCCTTGGACTCATTCTCTCTTCCCTCCCTTGGACTCATTCTCTCTTCCTTCCCTTGGACTCGCTTTGCTCACGAGGAAGATACAGGGACGATACCAGCAGAGACATGCAAATCTGTATTCCGTTTGCCAAGATTGTCGAAACGCTTCAAACGGCATGTCAACAGCAGCTTGAGTCGGATAAGACGGCCAGCATGACCAAGAAGCCGCAGGCCAAGAAGAAGATCTTTCACCGGAAGAAGGAGGAGCAGAAGCTGCGTAAGCAACTGCGCAAGCAACTGGGCAAGATGAAGGAGGAACTGCGTACGATGAAGGAGGAGCTACGCAGCAAGGATCGAGAGCTACACAGCAAGGATCGAGAGCTACGCAGCAAGGATCGAGAGCTACGCCTTGCGAACCGTCACTTGTCTTGATGGGAGGGGGGGGGGTTATTACGTCCACTGAGCAGTAGTAGCAGATTGAGCGGTAGCAGCAGATTGAGCAGTAGTAGCAACCTGAGCTCCGTCAACAACTTGGTCAAACGTGTCTGTGTGGAACTCGGCGCATTTACAGGGAACCTGCAGCGAGCGAATCGCCAAGGTAGAAGAGATAGGCGATGGGACGTGATTGATCCGATAAGAAGAGATCGTCAGGGCAATGCGAAGCAAAGCTCCGTTCACGGAATGCGGGGCTGGCGACCGCGGGGTTGCAGTAATTTTTTAGTTTTGCTAACAGCTGCATCACATCTCTTCTCCTTTATTCATCTCTCCTCGTCCTACATCTCGTCTCCTAACACGTGTCTTAGCAAGTTCACATCTCTCTAATCATTGACTCTGCTGTGTAACACCCCGACCACCTTTGCGGAGGCAGCTAGGACACCGACAATAGACGCAGTCAAGCTAAGAGGATCCATGGTGAGGATTCAATGGACAAGGTGTCGAAGCAGCGTCGCAACCCGACGCCGGACGCGGTCCACGGGTAAGGTTGGGCCGAGGCGTAAGGCAGCAGCTATGGTGGGGCCTAGGTGCCTCAGCTGCATCGCGGGAATGCAGACGCGGGGGCTGAGTGAGAGTTAAGCAATCGCGGGGGTTGCACCAAAGTTCGAGCCGCTGCAGATCGCATAGGTACATATGCAGGCATAGGTTGGTACATTGCAAGGGATCTGCGAGCTCTCGCCGCCTGCCGATCTCGCGAACTGTTCTGGAAAGTCTGCACAATCTCGGATCACGCCATGTCTCGCTGGCATGGCGCCAGTCCGCAACACCCCAAGCTTCGCGTGCACGGCACCGTGGCGCATCTTTCGCGCACCCAAGACCGATTCTTAGCTACACTTTTGTCAGCAAATGGTACGCACCCCGCCTGATGGATCCGCGATGCGCTGACCGATGGAGTAGATGACGCCGAAGTAACCTGCGAGACGGGAGAGGATGCCCCCGAATGACCTGCAAGCATCGAGTGGACGGATTGACCTACGAGTATCGAGCAGCCCAATACGGCGCAGGGCAGCATTCACCGACCGATGGACGTTGCGCAACGCATTTTCTCGCGCGTTCCCACCGCCGTGGACGCCGCCGAATGCTGCGATGGATACAATTGGCTCGGACGCGCCCATCGCAAGCCGTGACGGCGCCGTCAAGCCCTGCTCCCATGTCAGCGCCATCACCACCGTCAGTCTTGTCTCGTCGTCGCGGTTCGGTACACGTCGTCTTCGCTTCGCCCGTTGGGCGCACCGTCTCGTCTTCGACCCGTCTCGCAGCTCGCGCATCCCTCTCTTCGACTCTGCTCTCCTCCGTTTCACCATGTCCGTTTCTCCGTTCCAGCATCTCCTCTTCTCGAATCTCCGCACCTTCTCGCCACGGATTCGCCTCACCCCGGATGGCGCCTTATTAACCCGACCACTGCCGAGCGAATGGGCAGTGAGTGGATGGACCTGAGCCCGGGTCCGCCCTCGACAACCCCATCCTTATCCGCGATTCCGAAGGCAGCAGTGACGATTCGGTTCGAGCCTAAGGTCCAGCTCTGCCCCTGTGGTCGCTACTACTATAAGTATCCGTATTACAGGAATTATAGAAACCGCAGGAACAGGAGCAGAACCCAAGGTGGATAACGGTTGGTCATTTGACGGTCCGCAGGCAATAAGACCCCAGGCGGATGACGGCTGGTCATTAGACGGTGCAACGGTGATGAGCGTTGGCTAGCAGGGATACTAGGCATTGGCCAGGAGTCATGGTCGATGGGTTACTGTTTTGAGAAATGAGCAATAGGCATGGGTTAGGAGTTTGGCCAATGGGCATTTTTCGAGGACGGGTCCGCAAGTGTTTCGATGAGTGATTACTTGGAAGAGGACTCATCACCCATCTGCCCTCCGCATCATTCCCCGTCATCACATCACGACATGGAGCGGCATCACGATGTGGAGCGACATCATGACGTTGAGCATTATGATATTGAGCATTATGACATTGAGCATTATGATAGCCTCCTGTCCTGTCTCGGCGCCCGCCTGGATCAGCTCGACATCATGGCGCCCTGACGGCTCGGGTACGATTTTGCGTCCAAGACGGTGCGTCTCGATATGGCCGAGACCAAGCTGCACACCCTGTTTAGCTGACATTCCGGCTTCCGCTCCCTCGAGGCTATCGGTCGGCTGGTCCCTGCTGTCCCCGACGCTGCCGTCCGCCTTCGGCTCAGAAGGTCGTCAACTACGCCGTAAGCCGGTAAAGATCTGTGTCCGTAAAAGCGCCGAGGTAAAGACGCACGCCCAAATTCGTCGAACATTATATAGATAAATAAACCATGACATCAGCGCCTAACTAAGGAAGCCTATGGATAGGTAACTCCCTTCGAACTGACCTAGATGACAGCTCCCCCTTCTGTATCGAGACCGAGTTTGACACCTCCTAGACTGTCTAACCGCTGGACGAAACTTTGTGAACAGCGTGAAGCTGCGCGGCCGAAGCGAGCTCGCTTATCTGAACTGCCTCGGCGGGCAGTTCGCCCCTTGCTCTTAGACTCTCCAGTTCAGCCCCAGAGAGCTCACCAACCTGATGGTTGGGGATGGATGAGATGTCCCGTGCTCGTCAGTTGCCTCTGGATGAGAGCTCCGCCACTGGCCGAGATAATACAGAGGGAAAGGTGCTTACATTGGCGCTGGAATCCAAAGGATTCCAGGGCAACGAGTTGGCTGGGCTGACGTAACAATGGTGCTGGGTCTACCCCTGTAGGCCAAGCCTACAGGTGGTGGGTCCCCGGAACTCCCCGTGGTTGTGGTGACTGCACTTTGCCATAGTGCAGTCGACAGCACTCCCAGGGCAGTAGATCAACTAGGCTACAGCACCCAAGAGTGCTGTAGCTACAGGGCAACTGGGCTATAATTTCAACATATATATATATATATATGTATATAAATTAAGAGATTTACGTATAATTACCAATTAGTTTTTATATAAATAATAAATATAAAAATAAAGTCTATAAATTAATAAAAGCTCTTTATAGCCTAAAACAGGCACCTAGACTATAGTATAAACACCTATCTAAAATACTACTTTAAAGAATGTAACGGCAAGTTAGCCGTTGATTTCAGTGGCTCTTGCCGCTCATTATAGCGGCGCATTAGCTAAAAATCAGCATTGCTCCAAGCCAAGCTGCCCCACTACCCCGCACGGCTAAGGTTTAAGCTGCGCGCAGTTAGGCACGTTAGGTACTTCACATGTATTATAAGTACTAAGCCTTCATCAGGCTCCTCTCTGCAGCTTACTGTAATTTTAGCTGCGGTCGGCCCCTTAAGGCACTACTTACATCTCTACATCACTACAAATAATAAACCAAAATGGAAAGGAATTAATTATTGTAATTTCTTCAGCTAATTACGCACAAAACAGTGCCAAGTGCACCATTTTGGACTATTTGTTCTGTGTCCCTATCTCTAGCAATCGCATCAAAATGAGATACAAAACTTGCGCTGCGCCAGGCGTAGCTCCTCGTCCTTGTTGCCAAACTTCTCACGCAGCTTCCTGCTGTTTTTGCGCATCAAGATGATGTCGGTCAAAATACACAAACAAGACACGGACCTGGACCTCTAGTAAGGCATGGATGTGGTGCAATAAAAGACCTGCAATCTATCTCGCAGCACAAAGCCGCGAGCCTAACAGCTAGTTACCACCTATGTCACCCAGCCAACCAGTAAACTCGCATCCATGGCATCCTCCTCTGTCGACGCTTACCACTTGCGAGGAAGGCGAGCCAAAAGACGGGCCCAAGGAGCCAGGATAGTGGCCTCAGCCGGCTTCGTCATGTGAGTAAAGCGACAAAATACGGTAGACTCCGTCGGAAGCTGGTACGCGTTGCGGCCGCTCGGGACCCGGCTGCCGCCAATATTGCCCAGCATGTTGTTGTTGCCCTCGGCTTCATGGTAGCCCACGAGTGCCGGCATGGTCGATAGGGGTCGCTTGCCACCGCCCCCGAATCTCTTGTGAGCTATGTTGCCGGCTGCAAGAGTAGAAAAGGAGCGCTTGCCGCCGTTGTTGCCGCCGCCGCCGCCGCCACCGCCGGCCTTGAGGCCGTTTCCACCGCTCATGTGAGCGCTACCATCCATGTGGACAATACCAACCTCATACCGCAGGCGGAGCTTGGAGAGGATGGCGGCGTACGAGATGGTCATGTTGGCAGGACGGTTTCTATTTGAATCACGGTTAGGACATAGGGGGTCTCATCGGAAACCCAGAAAGAAGGTTGAACATACTCGTTGTGGAGCGGTCGGGTAAGCTCGTCCGGGAGGCACTCTGCATCATCTCGCTTGACAAAGTCTGAAAACCAAAACTTGATGGCTCCGTCCGGGGTGGATAGCGACTCCCGTTGCACAACGGCCGTCATGGGTCGTCCAACAACGAAGACCGAGACGTGGGAGTGCTTGGCCAGACGTCGCACTTGTCCGTCTGTCTCGAGCTTCATTGGGAGAGCGAGCTGGACCACAGTGATAGTGCGGAGGGATGGATGCTCAGTAACGTAATAGGCGAGTTTGCCTGGGCCCATGTGCTCGTTGGTAGCAGTGAAGATAATGATCGAGGTAGGCGTTTTCGCCTTGGCGAATACCGTCAGGTGATCATGGTCTTCATCGGGTCCATCCTCTTGCCACATACCGCGCGCTAGCGGGCCAATAGGGGCAGGAAGGTGACTGATGAGCTCAAGGCCAGCGGCGATAGCGTGTTGAGTGCTGTACTTGAGTGCCGTCAACGATTTCTGGGGAGACATAGTGGCGAGCTTTCCTGTCGACGGATCGAACGCCTGAGGGAAAAGGCAATTAGTTGGAGAGATAGATTTATTAGAAAATGGGATGGAGGGTGCTAAGGTAGACGTACGAAAGGTATCTCCTTGTTGATAAAGGCCGCGAGCTTCTGTAGCTCAGGGAAGCCGTCAGCAAGGCGGTGGTGATCCTTGCTGTCGACAGTGAACTCAAAGTAGAAGCTTCTTTCTCTTCCCGGCGCAACCTGATAGCAGTGAAGGGCGGCGAGGACTTTGTCGAGAGGCTCAGGCTTGCTTGGGTCAAGGCCGACCCAGAAGGGATGGGTGGAATCTGCCTAGTATTTATCAACCTTGGTCAATTCTTCTCTCTGCCTTGCCGATCAATACCCATTTGTTTCTACTCACCATGGCTGATTGCTATGTACGTCAAAGACGAATTTGGCGTCAAAGGTACGATTTTTGATATGTTGAATGTGAAAGAAGAGCCTAAGTTTTGTGCGATGAGGAGTGAAGAAAAGTAGGAGGAACTGAAAGGTGCTGAGGATCCGTGCGTGCGAACATGGGACGACATTCACACAAAAGTGGCCATGAAGTTGTGAATTCTGTAAATTTTAAGTGACTAATTTCTTGCACCATTGTCTCCTGGTGCCCCTGAGGTGGACACGCAAGCTGTTGCCAAAATAATCGGCACTCGGTACCTTGCAGTAATTTGTTGAACCCTTCAAGTCGCCAGGCTGCCAGGTATTTGCAAGTACTGTCACACCACCGACGGATCTCCTGACGATATCAGACTAACAGCCTCTGGAGCGACACCCGATAATTTCTGTTAGACGTTCATCGTCCGTACAGGCCAAAATCTTTTGCAGTGCCGATTATTTTAGCAACCGCTTGACACGCTAGGCCCTGGGGAAACAGCTAGTGGAATTCGATGACGCAGTTGGGCATCTGGTGCCATTTTGCAGCGGCTACTTGTGGGGGTTCACAAACATGATGTACTGGCTACTGCGTGGCTCATGGCTAAAGCATCTGTGGGCGTCGGAAGCAGGTTCTTGGATTTGGGATCTGGTTGGGCCATATTTGCCGTAGATCTGACCCGCATTCTGGATTCTGGGCTGCATCTGCCTTAACCTGGTCTTGGGAACACTAATTCGGCCTACATTCCGGTTAGGGAATGGCTGCGGCTGAAACGAGCCAAGATAGCGTTGCATTCTCCGTCCTTAACCCAACGACAGGCCATCTCCTCTCAGATCATCGGTCATCTTGGAAACGCCTCTCCTAGGACACCGAGCGGTCTCGTTGCTTCGCCTGTGCGGTGAAATGGCAGCGACCGCAAGCAAAAGCAATCGAAGTCAAACGCTGGCCCCTTCTATACCGCAGCCCCCCATTTTCAACATGGACAAAGTCCCAAACACTTCGTGGCCTCCCAACAGCTCTAGCCTATTTTTGTCACATGGCTCGCTCGTCCAGTTCTCGAAGACTTCTCTGGGTATTAAAAATGACCCAACACGCTGACGGATTGTTCAACGACGAGAGGTCCGCTTAATCCAAAAATTCGACGATCCGCCTCTGGAATGCCTGGGACGCTCTGGCCCCCGGCTTCAAGAGCTAGTTTCAGCCGCATCGCAAATTGCAGTGCCAGAGTTCGGTCGACAGGAATTAAATCATGGACCCCAGATGTCGACAGGATTGGATTCTGAGACTCATCGAAAGGCCAGTTCGTGAACTTGCACCCCCCTGCTCCAGAAGCGCGAAGAAGAGGGTCGTCGGCTCATTCGTGTCGGCCTCATTGGTGCCGGCCGCTACGGCACCAAGTACTTCTCCCAGGCGCGCAACATCCCCGGCATCCTGCGCGCCATCGAGACCGGCAAGCACATCATCATGGTCACCGTCGAGGCGGACGCCCTCGCGGGACCAGCACTCGCCATCCGTGCCGAAAAGGCCGGTGTCGTCTACTCGATGGCCTACGGGGGACCAGCCCGCGCTCATCACCCATCATGGAACTCGTCAGTTGGGCGCGCACCAGCGGCTTTACCGTCGCAGCAGCCGGCAAGGGCTGGGAAAACTGGGAGTTTTCGAAGGAACTCACCGATTCCGGCCAGCTCAATCCATACATGCACACGTCATTCCGCGACGGAACAAAGGCGTCAATCGAGGTGGCCGCAGTCGCCAACGCCGCCGGTCTCGTGCCGTCGGACAATGGGTTCATCTTCACCCCCGGCAACATCGAGGAGATCGCGACCATTACGCGCCCCTCCTCTATCGGCGGCGTTCTCGACCACGACGGCAACGTGGATGTCATGTCGAGCGTTACTCGCGCGGGCGAGTGGATTCCGTTCAACACGTAGGAAGGCGTCTACGTCGTGGCCAAGGCCACAAACGAGTACGTCGCCAGCTGCTTCGTCGAGTGCCCGTGGCACCCGGACCCCACCGGTCAGTACGCAGCGCTGTTCCGCCCGTACCACTACGTAGGTCTCGAGAGCTAAATATCTCGATCGCCAACGCCGCGCTGCGCGGCATCGCGACGGGCTCCCCTGTCGGGTTCTACGGTGACGTGGTTGCGACACTGAAGAAGGACCTCACGGCGGGCGAACACCTCGATGGCGAAGGCCGATACACCGTCTGGGGCAAATTGGTGTCGGCACGCTCGAACGTTGACCGTCACCTTCCAATGACGAAAGGAAAAGCTATGCTTGGAAGCATCCACACATTCGCCGGAGCCGCTACCGCAACCGTCCTTTTGGTCACCCTAGCTAGTTGTACAGCTACCGCCGACGGCGACGCACCCGCAGTAGGAGGCGACAGCGATCTCACCGCACTCGTTGACGCCACAGCCCAAACCCCCCATCGAGGACATCCTCGCATCGCTTGGCGAACCGACGGGCGACGGCGTCACCGTCTGTTACGTCACTGTCCAACGAGTTCTGGGGCTTCGAACGGGATGGCTTCGAAGCCCGCGCCAAGGAACTCGGCGTCGAGTACAAGACGTTCGACGTGACCGACGAGCCCTCGATCACTGAGCAGCTCGACGAGGCCAAGAGCGCCGCCAACTAGGGGCGTGACGCGATTCTCGCCTCGCCGATCTCAGCCACCGGTCTTGAGACAGCATGTTTAGCACCGCGATCTCCAGCGGGGAGATGACTTAAGGCAGCACACTCTTGGGCAGTACACCAGAGGATAAATCTCAACGTATTACCTAGCGTGGCTATGTATCTATACTACGGTGGAGCCACTCGTACATGCTCGGTGATAATCTGCTGCACGGTAGCGGCAAGACGGTGTGAGAGCGTATTATACGGCTCAAATGCGAGCTGGCGATGCAAGACGGCCATTCCGGGGGGCATATCCGGGCTGTCGATGTCGCTGTTATCAGGGCGACGTGAGGGATCATCGAGCTTCCTGAGAAACTGGGGCGAGATGTTGCTGGTGTAGATGTGCAGCCATGTGGTATCGCTGGGATTCGTCACAAGGACTAGACAAGGATGTTGCTGCTCCTGCGCAAGCGCGATGACGAGGGCGACGAGATAGGGGTCTTGGTAGCAGTTGGGGGGCGTGACATGTCGCAGTTGCTTGTTGGGACGGCGGCCCAGGTACGCCTGTCGCTGTCGAGCGAGCTCGGCAAGGTCGACGTAACTGAGCTGTGCGAGCTGTCGACACGAGGGCTGTGGAGAGGACGATAAGACGAGGTGCTTACACGGCAGATGGGCAACGACGCGAGAGGCAAATCGGAATTGGATTTGACTTCGGGAGCTGTATGTCTAGTGTCAGCTTTTTTTTTTTTTTCCTACACCAGAGGAAAGACAAACTTGTAATGCCCAGCCTCTTGCAGCAGGCCAACAAGACTCCACCACTTGCCGTAGAGGCGTTTGCCCGTTGCCAAGCTGCGTGCTTTGCTGGCGTTGCTGAACCTGTCGACCATGTCGCGTTGCACTGCCGTCATTGGGGCAGTGCAACGTGGTGAGGGAGGCATGGCGTAAACGGTCGGAGTAAGAATGCCGCCATCGGTAAAGGTGTAGCCCAAAAGGTGAAACTGTCGCTGCGTCCAGAGGAGCGGATGCACAAACAGGCGCTCGCGGCCATGCATGGCGATCAATTCGGAAATCGAAGATTGTTGGTCAGCGTCGTCAGCGTCATTAGCGGCGTTGGTCATTGTCGCGGCGATGGTCAGCGCATTGGCAGCGTTCAGCGTCATTGTCGGCGTTTGGTTATTGTTTTGTGGAAGAGGGGCCAAATATCGGACCGAAGCTTGGCAGCCCCTTCCTGGCTTTCCACATGAGGCAGAAGCTGCCGGCCGCAAGCGACTGGAGCACCGACGAGCTGTTCGCGAGCCGAGTTGTGGTTAAACGTAGCCGCCCCCGCGCCCTCAAGCTCGGCCAGCCCTTAAGCGCATTCCAACCCGACGCTGAGTTGTCCAAGATCATCGATCCCCTCCCCCTCGACTTGCGAGACCTGACCGAGACCCAATTGATCCATCGCCTGGGAGGCCTCGCAGGCCTGTTCTGGGGAGCGCTCTATCGCTTTACCTCTAGTATTAGCTCCAGTACCAGTACCGATGACGGTAGCGATATGGATCTTGATGTGGCGGATGATCCCGACCTCCCGTTCCTGCCCGTGTCGCGGCTGCAGCGCGTCCGTCCCCCTCGCCAGCCCCCGCTGGGGTACGTAAATAGCGGTACGATGACGTTCGGAAGTAGCAGCCCCCTCGTGCAGAGTAGTTCGCTCGGTAATATGTCGGATGCTAGTTATGTCTTAGCAGGGGGAGCCGAGCCGGAGGATGAGACGGTGCAGCTTGCCTCGGCCTTTTTGCGGTCGGCGCTGGTGCATTGTCCACTACAGCTGGCCGCCGACATAGCTACCATTCCATGTCTTGTCGAGTTCTCTGGACAACATGACGTATCAGGGGGGGGGTGTGGGAAAGGAGCCTGTCATCACCATCTCGGCCACAGATTGGCTTAACCTTGCTGAACACCACGGTCGCAAGATCGCCTGCGAGAACATTACCACGCTTGTACATTGGCAGCAAGAGCATTGGCGATAAATCTGTCTCTAACTTATTTTGGCTCTCCTAGAAGTCGCGACCCCACAACCGATCAACCCCTGTTAGAAGCGCTCCGGCGGTGCCAGGCATCCAGTCCTGACTATATGGCCGGGGACCCCTACTTTCTGACACACCCCCTCAGATTTAATCCTGTGGGTGGAATCTGGACGCTCTTGTTTCTTAGCCCTTTTGGACTTCCAGACCTCCTTTTGCTTCCAGACCTTCCTTGCTTCCAGGTCTTCCTTGCTTCCAGGCCTTCGTTTGCTTCCATTGCTTCGTACGACCGTGGGGACTGTGTAGGCAGTTGGTCCTTCAATCTTGGTAAGCCTCAGTCACGGTTTCTCAGGGGTACTCACCTTTGGCTTTTCTGAAGTCTTTCAACTTTCTTCCAGAGCTTTGGACCATCCAGAGCCTTCTTCACTTTGGCTTGGATTTGATCTCTTGGCTCGAATCCTTCAGGAGCCTTTTCAGGAAAGATATAATAGCATCTTGACAGACGGTGGAACCGGCCGCATGCAGGACATATGCACTCTACTCGAACGGGTTGCTCCTCAAATCATCCAACTGCCGAGAGCTGCCTGCATTGTACACTGCGGAGTGTGGTGGTAACAGCGGAAGTCGCGGCTGGAAAATAATTTCAGTTTGTTGGTTCGTCCAAATGTCGGGGGCTTTACAACCTACTCAAGGTTACGGAGGCCTGGAGCAACTTCACAAGCCGGACCCCCCAACAGAGACAACGACAAATCGCCCACTTTTCATGGAGTCATAAAAGAGTCATAACAAAAGTGCTGTTTCATTCCGAAATGAGTGTTCCCAACGCCACGAGAAGCTCGAAAATGCCATCCGCTGCCTGTCCGCAACCAGATGATGATTTGGACGCATCCCTGTGGCAACGAGACTGATAATAATTCGGACTGGCAAGATTCCTCGTCTTCTGAGCTCACGGATGACGCCGATTCCGACTACCTCGATCAGCCGGCACGAAAAGAATGGGTTGTCTGGCAATAGGAGGACCAAGAGGAATGCCGACCTCGAGGAGCTGCTGCAATTGGACCTGTGCGACATCTGCTCCCGAGTCAACTGGCGCCCCATCCTCCTCGACTGTTGTCCCGACACGCGCGTGGAGCATGAATTTCCGTATCGCTGGGCCGACATCCCCCACGTTTCGTCAAATGGGAGAGCGACGCCAATGCTGCTCATTTTGCAGGCTCTGCTATTCTAGCATGTCGCTGTGCCTTTGCACCACCCCCCAACCTGGGGCCTGTCATTGCAAACCTACCCTTGCAGTTGGTCTACTATGCCAGGAGCATTCGCTACAAAAACGTCCTGAACGAGTCAAGTTGGGAACCGAGGTTGGGGCCGTTGGTCCGCCAAGGACCAGTTTGGTTCTAGGCGCGACAATATCAAGCGCGCCGATGCTATGGGGTTCCGCCTGTTAATCCAAGAAAAGGGCTTTAGGGAGGGAATGCTTCATCTCAATATGTCGTACAGGCCCAGTCCCCCCTCTTTCAGCTCATGACCCTGGCCGAGGAGATGCCCCGCTACCGAAAGCGTCGCTGCGGACAGCGGATCGGGGCCACTGGAGCAGAGCCCACGCTGCTCAGGTCATGGATCAAAAACTGCAAGGAGAAGAAGCATGGGCCAAAGTGCGAGATCGCGTATCACGGTTTCAGAAAGGCGGAATGGGCTCGGTTGGCGCCGCACCTGGGGGCGGCAATTTCGCTTTCGGTTGATAGACGTGCGCCAGAAGAGAATAGTCGAGGCCCCAGAGGGATGCAACTATGTGGCTCTTTCCTACGTCTGGGGTCAAGTCCCAGGCGGGGTCTATCGCGGCAGAAAAAGCGACTTGAAGGCCGACCCAGACCGTTCCAGGAGCAACATATCTGGATGTCCCCGATGCAGGCGCACCAAAGACGGTACTGGACGCCATGCAAACAACGGCATTCTTGATGCGCGAGTATTTATGGGTCGACGCAGCTTTGCATCATACCCAAGACGGCGAGGAAGAGCTATCGGCGATGTTGCGCGCCATGGATATGATTTATGCCCACCGCAGATGTCACCCTAGTTGCTGCAGCGGGTAGCGATGCAACAGCCGGGCTCCCAGGTGCGCTATCGGGGTCGCGGCAAGTGGTTCAGCCAGCTGAGAGAGTTCACCAAGTCACGCTGCTCCTCGAAGCAGCGCCGCTTTCCGTCGTGTTGGCTGCTTCTTGCTGGAGGACGCGCGCCTGGACCTTCCAGGAAGAACACCTCTCCACGAGGTTGCTGGTATTTACTGACAAACATGGGAGACGACGACGTACAGGCCTACTACCTCCTCGAGTCGGGCCCGATAACCAGCGCCATTTGGCTTCGCCCTCCAAACCGGTTCTCGAGTGAGGAAGCATGCAATAGCAATCTGAAAATATGTGCTGGGTTAGGCATGATAAGTGACGGCTAAGGATGGATGAAGAATGAAAGGGGAAGATGGTCTGCAGCCGTGGCTTTTTCACAGCGACTATGGCCCGTGTGCCTTCCTGTCCTTTTAGAGGTGCTCCTTCCAGGCCTGAAAGTTATGTGGGATTGAGGATGTTCTTTTTCTTGAGTAGAACAGATAGCGTAGCACCTGCGTGTCACAATGTGTGTGAGATGTTGGCCTTGTGGTCGATGTATCCACTTGTCGTGGAGGTGGTGTTAGCTTCTCAATCCCGGTGGCTGCTGGATTCTGGATTCGGTGGGTTGAGGACCTGGAAGTCATGGTAAGCCTCGTAGGTAACAATATCGAGGACGGAATTGTTGGGAAAATATGCAATGTAGTTCATGTTGCGTGTAGAGAAGTTTGGAACCTATGTGGGCCAGTGGAGACGCCCAGACTGCTGCTTGGCCGTTGTCATCAAAGTCGGAGAGCATGGAGAATCTGCAGTCCAGACTTTCGGTTGATACTACACAAGAAGGCGTCCATGTGAACCTCCTCCACGTCTTTGATATAGTTCACAGGTATGTTTTCTTCGTCTTCAACACGACAAAGTCCGAGGTGGCCGTAAGCCTTGATTTGTGTCCAGCAATCAACGCGCTCTGTGAAGCAGGTGTCAATAAGCATTCCACTGTAAACGCTGCTCGCAAGTGCTCGAAAACCAGCCCTCGTTTCCGTGACCATGTTAAATGTATGGTGGAATAAGTGGTGAAGCTCGATAAGCATAGGTATGATTACACTACAACGTATTACTCTCTCCTCTTTACAAAACCGTGACTGCTACCCCTTGTCACACATCCTAGGCCGGAGAAACCCGGACTAGTGGATTCTATCAAGGTGTAAATTAAAAAACTCAGTCGCCTATTATCCATTCAAGTTTTCTTCCCATAACATCCCTCTACTGGACAATCTCCGTGCCGTATAAATCTATCCCTAAGACGCTCATGCAACGCAACCCCTCCCTGTACCTCTCCCACGCATACCCCTGTAGCAAGGGAACACGTGTGTGTTCACAGCCTGCTGTATCTCCTTTCGTTTTCTAGAACTCTTAGGCTTCATGACCCTCGCGAAAACAACTTTATCGTTCAAGTGCCTCGGTACTCTGTCGTACCAGTACGCCTCATAGAGAAGCAGAAGGACTTTGATTCGTGGTCTACCATCACCGTCGGCGAGTATCTCGTGGAGCTTTTGAATAAAGCTGATTTCGGGATCCAAGTCAGCATGGACGGCCGCAAGATCTATAATGAGGTAGATTTGTCTTGCTGGAAGGCTTGCCGTAGTCTGCATGAAAATAGAGAGCATCTCCTTCAATGTTTTGGCGTCATTGAACTGATAGCGGCATACCGCCATTTGTTTCTGGGACGGAGCGACGGAGGATCTGTCACTGCTTAGTTTGAGCACTTGGCACGTCAAGTACTTCATCAGTTCCACTGGAGTCAGAGTTTGCGACTTGGACTTGTCAAGGCCTTTTAACGCCCAGACAGTAGGTATTGCTGAAGTTGACAAGGTCTGAATGATGCTAGTGCCAAAGTCCAGGATGGCATGTCGGGAATTGAAGGGTCCTCTGACGATTACGAGCGGGAGTGTGTCCTTGGATGACCATTGTGCGAGTGTCCGGGACAGCCAGAACTGATTGGTTAAGACACTTGCACCTGTTCTCGTTGCCCGCCAGTTTCGGAGGAGTAGGTAATGTCTGTAGGTCTTTTCAGGCTCCTCAAATGAGATCGCAAATGTGGCGAGAACGTCGGTTAGTTGTAGGCGTTGTATTGACTGATTGGTGTCGACGCGGGAGCTCGTCTGGAGATAGTGGTGTGCTGCATCCGTGTTAGCGGACAAGTCAACATAACAAAGAGAGTAGCGCCTACTTTCGGTTTTCGCCAGCAATTCGTTGACAGTCTGGCCAGATGCTTCTAGCAGGGAGAAGACCATGTCCAGTTTCATCTCTAACCTCTCTTCCGATGTTTGCAATCTTGACACAACTCGAGCGAGCCCTTGGAGTTGATGCTCTCGCTCCTTGTTACCAACTTCTAGGGCGTTTAGAATATCCACGAGTTTCCGAGCTTGCGACGTGTGCATGACGCGGATCTCGGTTTGACAGCCAAGAGTGGCTAGCTCCATGACGTTATTCGAACAGTCGGTAATCCTGTCAAGAAGCCGCTGGTACTGAAGCTTGTGAGGTTGTGTAAAACTACGATAAAGATGGCGGAACTTGGATTCGCTGCACCACGAGTGGGCAATGAGGAGGAACTCCAGGATACAAGAATAGAGATTATCAACGGCCTCGCGCATTTTCTTTGTGCTATACAACTGAGAGAGCATCTTAACGCGAGGAAGGCGGTTGGCGATCTCGGTTGTGGACTTGGCAAGCAGCTTGAGTGTCTCTGCATGATTGACCACGCTCTGTTGAAAACGGGTTAGATGACAACAGCTTGAAAAGTAGGTAGATGTTGGCGGAATACTGACTGAGAAGAGCAGCTTGAACGTCCCCCAAACCAGCGACACGTACTCCGGGTTTTGCTGGACGAAAACGTCAAGGACGGTGCCATAGTGGCAGATGGTCTCCGAGGTCCTGAGCAGCCATTTGCGTGTCTTGGACGAATCGCTCTTTGATTCGTACTTGGCCACCAGGCCGGTGACAACTTGTTGGACATCTTCGATGCAGGTTGAACTAGTGATGAGTCTCTTCTCTCGGTCGCTCAGGCTGGTGCTGCGCTCAAAATGAGTCTTGACGGCTTTGAATGAATCGCTCGCAACAGCTGAGTGGTTGCCCTCGCCGTCATCACCGGTCCAGGAAACGAGGGTATCCTGATCTGTGTGGATTCGAAATGCGATGGATTTCAAATCATGTAACGTGGCGTCCATCTCGCCCCCTCGGCCTGAGCGGCAACTGAGTCCACGGAATGTGTTCTCGGATCGTCACCTGCGGCGACTGGAGTTCTCTCCACAGTCAGCTGTGGCTGAGCAGTTGCTTGCATAGGATTGGACATTCGACCAATCAGCGAGAGAACATGAAGAAGGACGCCACCCCCCTCTAGCCGCCAAGGCATCCATGATCAGGCAGCAACCGCCGACGCCAGTTTCATGTTCAGGCCGCACGTCCATCTCCCTCAATTCCCCTCAAACCTTCATCCCCTCACTCCAGGCCTCGCATCTCGATGAACATGAACGCCGTGATGCTGGGCACAGTGACGCGTCCCCCGACGCAACAACAGCGGTCGCCGTCTGCAATGGGCGGATACGACCCGTCCCTCGGACCAGCAATTGGGCCGACTGCCGCAACAAAGTCGGAACCCAAGCCCCCGCGGGCCTCCGGACCCCATGCCTGCCTGGACTATCAGGCGCAGGTCATGCTTCTCGAGCAACAGACCAAAAAGCGCCTCATGATGGCCCGCCAAGAGCAGGAATTCAGTCAACCGTTACCGCCCCCGCAGCAACAACCGTCCACTTCGGAGGAGCCTCTCAGTGATTTTGATTTCGACAGCTTCCTGCACGATGATGGGCCAAACACATTCGGTTCGGCGCTGAACCTGCAACCCGAGATTCCTGCTCGCGAATTCGTTCCGCAACCTCATTACACCATCTCTGAGGATGAAGTGGGCCGTGGTCAGGCCAACAATCTGGCAGCCATTCAGTCCAAGCCGGACCTCAAGAGCCCAAGCCCAGGCAGACATGTCCAGAATGAAGGCTACTCCAGCGCCCAAAAACAAGCCGCTCTGCAGGCTTTACAACAGCAGGCTTCACAACAGCGGGCTGCACAACAGCAGGCTTCACAACTGCGGGCTGCACAACAGCGGGCTTTACAACAGCAGGCTAAACTTGCACAACAGCAGCGAATACTTGCCCAGCAGTGGCAGCAGCAAGCCAGACAAGATGCGCTCATACAAGGTCCACCACAGGGTTTCCAACAAGGAACCATACAAACACCAAACTCACTCCCCCGAATACAATCTCAGTTACAGACACCGTCTACCCAGCAAGCACAACGATCCATCCTCGGAGGCACTTCAGGTGCCCCCTATCCTGCTTTGGACATCACTACCCCCCCCGGGCCGGATCACCTTCATAACATGCTGGAGTATATCCGTACCCTGGAGAATCAGCTCGGAATCGAGCCGGCTGTGCTGACTCTTAACCACCGTTCCGCCATCAACATCCAGGAATTCCATTGTTTGGAAAGTCCCGGCAGTTTGGGCACTAGCTTCTATCTTGCCGAGCCTGAATGGGTTGTGCGCGACGAGGACGTAATGCTGAGAGGCCGCTTCCCGGTGCATGATCCTGAAAGCTACCTCCAAAAGAGGGGAAATATTACGTTCGCGGTATATAAAGACTACAACACGCGCCACCAACAGGAGAAAATCAGCGAGGCAATGAAGGCTAACGAATGCCTGCCAGTCCCAGAGCCTGCCAGTATGTCTTGCTCTCTCATCTCGGCTGAGATGACCGAGGCGGCGAAAGCCTTTATTTCCCTTCACCCCAGCTTCAGCACCGAGTTCCCAGAGCAAGCTTCGGCCGTCAAAAATGGCGGTAAGATATCAGCGCCGTTTATTTGGTGGTATCACTATCGAAAGTCTCACGGCATACGGAACTTACCCCCTCGACAAGCCGAGTTGATGACTGCCCTCACCGAGTGGATTGAAAGAAACTATGGACATTTGTATGACAAGTTTGACGCACAGTTCCGCAGTGGCCGCGTTTCGGCCGAGTCTCTCGAGTATCTCATCCGGCCAGGGCACGTTCTTGTGAAGAAGGAAGGGAAAACACTTCCATTGGGGTTTGTCGCAACTTCCCGACCGGAACTTATGGAAACCCGTGTGCGTGAGCCCCAGGAACATGACAAAAAAAAGTATAACTGGTCGTTCGCTGTCAGGGTTAGGTCCTACCAGTACAATGGAGGATTCTTCCGAAGCAATGACACCGTGGATCTAAACTTCGGGGCCGACGTCAAGGATGGAGAGGTCGATATCCGCAGCATAGACGTTGTACCACTTCAATATGCGGATCTTGAGGTAAAGGAGCTGTTAGCGCGCCGAGGGAAGACGTTCTGGAAATGTCGGAACAAACGTCTCGTTTCCTACGAGGGCAGTCCGAACTCGACAGACCAGAAACACGCGGTATGTGTGCACTTGCAGCAGATTCCATCATCCCAATAGCTAATCCGCGTCACCGGAATAGGGCCAGCGGTTCATGACCGATTTTAGCACATACAAGGAGCTTCACCCCAACAACAAATATGTGCTGAGGTCTACAATAGCCGACGGCGGTAATATATATGCGTCAGCATTCGGCAACGCGGGTCGTAGCAATGTCTCAGCAGAGACAGACAGTTCTTTACCAACCGATGACAGCGAGCCGGAGGCGCCTGAAGTCTATTTATTTCCGACGAGCCTTCCAGGCTTCGATCTTCGCAGAAAGAAATGGGGTATGTGAAACCACCGTTGGGCGTGCTTTACCATCCCACTGACAGTGAGAAGTTGACCTAGAGGTTGATCGAATCCGGGACGTGACTTGGAACGACCAAGCGTTCCAGAGCCTCGTTGCTGATAAAGAGATGAAGCAACTTGTTCTTGCCTTGGTCACCAACCAGCTCGCCACCGAAAGCGCAACAGATCTGATCGACAACAAAGGTAACGGCCTCATCATGCTTCTACACGGCTCTCCCGGCACGGGAAAGACTTTTACCGCCGAGTCGGTGGCGGAGATCGCAAAGAAGCCGTTGTACTCGGTCACCTGTGGCGATATCGGCACCGAGCCGGAGCACGTCGAGAAATACCTCGCCTCTGTCTTCCACCTCGGCAAGATCTGGGACTGCGTGGTGCTCCTGGATGAGGCCGAAGTATTCCTAGAGCAACGAACACTTCAAGATCTGAAGCGCAACGCCCTCGTCTCGGTCTTCCTCCGCGCTCTGGAATACTACGAAGGAATTCTCATCCTGACCACGAATCGCGTCGGCACATTTGACGAGGCATTCAAATCCAGAATTCAACTGGCACTCCGTTACGAGAAACTGCGGGACGGACAGAGAAAACAGATTTGGCGAAACTTTTTGGATCGGCTGCGCAGCCTCGGCGAGGCAGAGAATATTGATTTCAACGATGTGGAGCTTCATCTGGACGAGCTGGCGGCCCACCCAATGAACGGCAGAGAGATCAGGAACTCCATCACCACGGGCAGACAACTAGCAAAGTTTTTGAAAGAGAAGATGACGTATTCGCACCTCAAGAAGGCTATTGGGGTTGCGGAGAAGTTTGATCAGTATTTAGCGGAGGTGAGGGAGGCAGATGTTGATGAATCTGGTGTAATGGGGGTGAATGGGAGGTATACGGATGATTTCTTTGCCAGGCAGGAGCAGTTGAGGTAGTTGGTTGGGTTCAGCCGTATTTAATTCCCTACTTGGTGGGAGCCTGATATTTGACTCTCGGTGGTTTGACGAGAGTTGAATTGTCTGCATGATAGGGAGGATAAGGAGCAAGGCGACTGGATTAAGTTCTTGGCGTTTTGGACCATTCCAAGATTTGATTTGGA
>Ga0247760_1001438_pt1 | contig 22061 bp, 21 predicted proteins | sample UWRJL171409R4_FD_179936 | JGI IMG/M metagenome (GOLD analysis project Ga0247760, IMG submission 179936) | Plant litter microbial communities from Arlington Agricultural Research Station in Wisconsin, United States - UWRJ-L171-409R-4 | ecosystem: Environmental > Terrestrial > Plant litter >... | reverse complement strand
ACCCAGTCCGGTAAATCGCGGCCACTACCCCCCCTCGACGATAAAGACACATCCACCGCCCTAGTTCTCCCCTCACAGACCCAGTCCGGTAAATCGCGGCCACTGCCCCCCCTCGACGATGAAGACACATCCACCGCTCTAGTTCTCCCCTCACAGACCCAGGCCAGTAAATCGTGGACACCGCCTTCCCCAGTAACTGAAGCCACATCCACAGCTCCGCCTCCCCCTCTACAGATCCAGGCCGCATCGCGGACACAGTCTCCCGAGGAACTCCAGGACGATGAAGAATACCACTTATGGGAGGATTTTGACGTGTTTGAACCGAGAAACGATCAGGATCCACCAAGGTCGTTCTGGTGGCAAGATACTGTCAGGGAAATCCTCAATGCACTGAACACGGAAATTAAAAGAGAATGCGATTTCCTACTCACCAATGCAGGTCGGTTCTTGGAAAACCACCCAGACAAATGGGTGGGTGATTATTGGTATTTCGCCTCTAAAGTCCTCCTATTAGATCAGAAGGATGAGTGCTGGGATATCATTAAAGACTTCGTCAAACCAGGAGCAGGGGAATTTGATCCTGGGCGGCAGCACGAAGAGTTCTGGGAGGATTACGACAGGTTATGTGAGCTGAAGCAACGTAGCGTGGATGGTCAGCCCCTGGAAAGCGATTACGAAGAGGAGGAGATGGGAGATGTTGAGCAGCAGAGGAAAATTGCAAGCAAGAAGGCTTTGCAGGCAGATCTCTGGGCATCGCCAGCACACCCCGCCTTACAGACGCGGCGCAAGGCTTTGGAGTCGCTGTCACAGACCGGGCTTAACCGGCGAGCCCTCTACAAGCCGGATCCCCTCGCCAACAGAATTACCGCTAAAATTAGGGAGGTGCAAGCGGGTCGGGCGTCTAACGATGCGCAGCTCGCTCTGTTCCAGCGTCATGGTGGGCAGAAGACGACGTACGATTCCATGCTCAATCGGGTGCCGAGACGCTTTACTTCGCAAGAATACCGTGCTGCAGATCTTATCCCTATGGAAGACCCAATGTATCCAGGCCGGTGGGTTGAAGGGGAGATCTTGGGAATATGCCCTATACGGCCCAGTTTCCTTGCTGTCGCCCTCGATGCGGACCCGGATTGCCAACTTTCCCGGGCATACTATGTTGATTGCCGTGAGGGCACATATAAAAAGGCTCTGGAGATGTATATGGAAGATGGCGCAAACCGTACTATCACGGAGGGGAAGCTATACATACTCCAGAAGTGGTGCCGATCGCCCGAGCAGCTTGAGATAAACTGCGCTCTTTATCTACCGTGGGGTCGGAGGTGGCGTGGTCACGTCTATGCGGCTCCCCGGAATAAGCCAGATCGCCAGTTCATGATGTTCTCGGAAACCACGTTGGGCAAGCATTTCACTAAAGGGGTGGCCAAAGCATTGATCGAAAGAATTGCGAGGATTGCCGGTCAGCAGATACCTATCAACGGCGCTTCGACTGGCGTGCAGCCGACGAGTTGGTGTGTGGGGAACGAGGGAGAAGAGCAGGGTTGGCGTGTGGCGGATGAGGTAGAAGAGGAGCTTTAGCGGTCTCCTACCAGTCGCTTTTGTTAGTAGTACGGGTCACCGGCATTTCCTTCATTCTTGTTGTTATTTTCCTTGCTGCGTATTTCATTGGGTCGTTTGGGCAAATAGCTACTCAGTGCAGGTCACTCGCAGTTCCTTCTGTGCGTGTTATCGTTTACAGTCTGCGTATTTCCTTATCTTTTTAGTTTATATAGAGCTTTTTGGATAACAATGATATTTCACTCTCTACAAGCGCGCAACCTGAGCGAACTGGTGATGTATGGCGTTGCCGAATCTGTGGAAGGAAAGAGGGTGGGGAGGAAGAGGGCTGGCTGGAAAAGACCAGGAGGAGTGGAACCAGGTCCCACCACCATCTCTCTGTTTTCGATCAAACTGAGATTAGTGTTTTCATATGTGATTGGCTGTTTCCCTGGTCGTCCTAATGTAGCTTAGCCAAAAATCCCAAAAACCTATATAATTGGCTACCAATCTGTCGGGTCAGACCCACCCAACATGGCGTAACCACCCCGCCCTGAACGGAACAAAAGTGGTCAAGTCAAGAGCGCATCTACAATGCAGTGAGAAAGAAACGCAATGAAATAGAATTTTATCTGCCTGTATGATATCTTACAAATCAACGACAAAAGAAAACGGCGTATAAATAATCTGTAGTCAGACATAGTTTTAAAACCCCGCTTCTTATCTCACTTGTTTGTGATGCGAGATGCATGACATGACTAGTGTGTCACAACATGTGATGTGTGTGTGATGTGTTTGCATGCAGTGTGTTGCGCTGTGCGATTCCCTTTTTAGTGGACTTGCAGGGACATCGTTGCAGATGATTGCGGGGAAGGCGAAAGATGCAATATCCCAGAGAAAACTGGCCGATTGCCCTTGAGGATGCACAGGGTGTAAGCAGTCAATTCTGACACATTCACACCACCTCAAGCTCGGTCTGAGGGACCGAAGACAGTGGGAACTGCCCGATCACGTTATTGGGCACGCGGAAAATGGTCTGTCTGCCTTGCATGGATTTAGTAACTCGTTCGATTGCTCAGTTATTGCTACAGTCTAATGATGCCGAAAAAAAGCAGCAAATACCAACCTCAAATCCACTAACACATGATGCAACGGCAAAGCATGACATATTTGCAAGCCCTTGTCCCGTATTATTGCCCTAGTCCTCAATAACACATGCGTTGTCTTCGATGCTGCCAACTTCCTCAATCTGCGTGTGCGCGATGTACAAAGCAAAGAACTTTTCCATGCCGTTCTTGATTGTTTCGATCGAGGCTGTAGCACAGCTGTGGTTGTCAAGCGTGGTCTTCAGCTCATTCCGAATCAGCGAAAAGGCAAGCTCCAAACGCGCGATTATCAACTGCATGCGGCCCACTGTTTGCTCCATACACTCGAGGCGTTCCGCTATACCCCTACACACTTTAAATTAGTGGTATCATATAGCTTCCTAGGAAGAGAACGAACCGGTGGTCTAACGATGGTGGCAGCACGATGTTCATCGTTAAAGTCGTACCCTGCTGACTACGATCAAACGGAGTAGCTGACTGATTCAAGCTTACGTCTAAGTCGTTTCCAGTGTGTGGTCTCGAAGCTCCTAAGTGCAAAGAAGGGTCGGGGGTAGCAGGCTTACTGAATGGGTAGTTTTGCAAATCTGCAAAAACGTTGGTGGCAAAGGTGGTGTTATCGACCGCCCCCAGGACCGAGGGATCAATACTAGGTGGTTGGAACGCATGGAGATCGGTGTTCTCGATGCCCGACGCGGCAAAGTTGAAGTCGGGCCACTGCAGAGTGTTAAACATGGTGTTCATGTTAGAGATAGTGAGAATTTGAGATGTTGTTATAGGTTGAAGGAGCTGGTGGGCAGTGTGTGTGGTAATTTGGGGATTGTCTTACGTCGGACGAGTGGATCAGAATCTGCTTCTTAAAGACATGAAGGCGCAGTAAAATCCCCCAAATGTGGGAGGCCCGTGTCCCACGGGAGCAGCACCCGGCATTTCAGTAATCAGGTACCAGAATGCGGGAAGCAGCTTTAGCAGAAAACTCAACTCGGTCATTCTTGCCTTCTTTTACCGCGCGTCTAGTAGCGCAATGGGGGGGGTGGGGGGGGTACATCAGGATACATGTACCTTTGGTACTTTGGCACGTAAATACCTACTTAAGATCAGCAAAAACCCAATCCGTGCTGCTACTGGGAGACATCTTGCCGACTGCTACCCATTTCCATTCCAATCCTTTATCCCTATCGTGACCGACATCAAACTACTGCCTTGACCGTCACTATGAAGCACCATATTGCGATCGGATTCCTCGCCCTCGCCAGGCATTCTGTGGGCCAAGTGTCAAATCTATGCCTCACAAGCCCACCAGTCCAGCTTGACGCTGGGGTGTCAAATGTAACAGCAAGGTATGTGCCACAACCCATCTCGGAACACCCTTCTATCACATCGGACTAGAGCCTAACAGGAATAGTGTTCGCAACCCTCTGGGATTGCGCTGCATTGCCACTTTGACCTTCACGGATGCAGATTTTTTGCCTGTGAGCTATGTGTTCCAGTCACCTCGGTGCCCCAATGAGGAGCTCGAGAGCTTCACGGTGCCCGCTGAAGCGCCGAACGGGTACGCCCACATCACATGGTAAGCTTCTTCACACTCAAGTGGCGCGCATAACTAGCGGTGTCTTACCTCCAGAAATATGCAGGCAGTGTGCAGGAAAGTCCCCAACTTGTAGTCGGGCGATTATTTCGGGTGGTGTCGCCAACAGCAGCCTCGAGCTCCAGAAGAAAGGGGATGTCGTGTGCATCGATCAGGTCCTGCAGACAAGCACAACTCTAAGCACATTCACTCGAGGCACCTCAATTATCGTGGAGACCATCCGGTCCGTCTTTACATCGACGACTACCAATTCCGCGCTAGTCTCGCGAAGCAGCGGCGAACCCGCTCAGCCCTCCGGAACGAGTGGAACGAGTACCACGGTGGCAGTGGTGTTGGGGGCCGGAGTTACTTCGGCTCCTTCCATTTCCCCCGCCACATCCGGGAGCTCCGAGTCGGCACTTGTGCCGGTGGCCAGAACCACAAGCGAGAATTCATCAGGTGCCGGGGAAGCCGTGCCAAAAAATACCGGTACTGCTACCGAGACAGCGCTTGCTAACAGCGCTCCTCCTAATGATTCAAATCCGTTAGCATTCACATCAAGCAACGCAGGTTCGGCAGTCAGGCCTTCTATTATTGCGACGACGATGATCTCGACCATCACAGTTATCCAGACGATGACTGCATTGGCCTCAGCATGCATAAGCGCGTGATTCAGTTCCTGGGCACCTTTCTGATCTGAAGTTTCATTGGACCCTTTCATTGGTGTGGGTGCTGGTCATCCCTGTACTTTTAGCTCCTTTCCTTTCACATCTTTTCCTAGTTCAGAAATACAAATATGATTGGCTTCCACTCTGTCGGGTTCTCACCCTACCTCCACAAAGAGCAACAACTAGTGAGTTGCAACAGGTGACGAGTTGCAAATGCATGCATGCATATCGATTCCGAATCTGGTCTTCTTCGCGGCGCAACAGTCGTGCTTTAATTGGCTCACCTTCCAGTGGCGGTCACTCCATGCATGCTTGCAGACACAAGTGTTTACCGAGGTGTGGCCACCTGTCCGAGGTGCTCGTCTTGTCCAGAGTTCGCAACGCGTCTTCCTGGCGGTACAGCGCTTCGCAACGGCGGTAAAGCGCTTCGCAACGGCGGCAACGGGCGTCGAAGCGCTTCGCAGGTTACAGGATTTAGTTTTCGGTTTACTGGCTCCCGAGGCGCTTGGTGCCGGCGCTATATTGTTGCCGCCTCAAGTGCCATCGAGTATTTTAAGTCCATCTCGGTGCCCCGGTATCCGAAGAAAGTAGCTACGGTTTTGACACTCACTCCACGCATCGCAATTATCCCAAGTCTGAACTACGCTCTTGCTGTCAACAGTACCTGCTTCTACGGAAGATCAATTGTCTTCGTATCTTGGGTTCGCCCTGTGAACGAGAATAATTGTGCTGAAGAGTCAAGCAGTGAAGAGGCAGTAAGGTGAACACCAGACGGGTTTGTTGATGATGGCTGATGATGAGGACCTTTTTGAGAAAGGTGGTACCCTCTTTTACATCCCATTGAAAGAATCTATCGGCGATTACAGCGACACCAGGAATTCCATTTGTTCTACTAGTACTTTGAGGGGTGTTTAAGCAGGATGGCGGCACTTCAAATCGGCAAGAAAAGAGAAAGCCGAGGCGATTTGCGAACAAGCAAACCAGCTGTTCGACGATGGGTGTTACGCAATTAGGGGTTTTTTGACTAGTACGCATGCTGTTTGGCAAGGGTGTTTTTGACAAGTACACTTGCGGGTTTTCACTTGAGGACGTATCTTTGAAACCAGTTAGAAGGGAATTTACTAGTTTAAAATGGTTTTTACTGGTAAAATCGCAGCAGTTGTTTTCCTGTTTTGTTTTTCAACTAGTCAGATTTGAGCCTACTGGTATAAATGGAAATCCTGGAAGGGCAGGCTAGGACTTTACTAGCCAAAACCTTTTTAGCTAGTCAAATCCGGATCGTGTTTTCCGAATCCCACTTACAGTTACCTGAAACCATGAAAACAGCATTAATAAACGTGATACTTGAGATCACGTATATATTAAGACACATTTACTTATCCTTATGGCAGAAACACTCTCTATCTTAGATTAGATTACGATGAGACCTCACCCTGTTCAGGCGATCACCGCCACCCGCCACATGATGGAAATTATTCGGATCTTGATTTCGTTCTTCAAGGCCATCTCAAATCCTGGCCCCTCGCCCCAAGAGCAGAAAGAGAAACTCCGAAAGGAATTGCGGCAAGCTTACCGTGATGGTAAGATATCTGGACGACAAAGAGCGGCCATGGAGCGGAAAATATTTCTGGCAGTAACAGATGAAGATTGTGAGGCCGTATCTCTTAGCTGCCACTTCTGCTTCACACAGCACCAGGCTAACATTTTGCTCGCTAGGGGAATCCGTCCACAGAATGAGACGGCGACCCAATCATGCGTGCCGCTGGGGGGCTTGAACAGGTGGCATAACTCGTTAAGCTAGAGACTGGGAGTGGGCTTTCTGTATTACTTCATTAACTCTCCTAGTCCCAAGACATCACTACTATTTAAGACTCTACTTGAAGACATGCTTACAGATGAAATGAATCGTATAAACTTAGATTATCTAGTACACCATCAAGGAGTTGCGACTCGGTCCAAGATCTCAAACAACTCCCTGACAGCCCCCATCTCATTTCTCTCAAAGGCATCATCGGCTAGCTTATCAGTGTTGCTAAAGTCCAACTTCTGGTCGTGAATCAGTCTAGCAAGCTGATATGGGCAATTGCTGACACTTGTTGCTTTCCCACTCCGTGTGCTCAAGCTGACATTAAGCATAGATGCCATCGATGTCACAGTCATTCGGAGGGGTCTTGAAAACTCATACCTTTTACACCACTCCCACATCTTTGAAGTCACTAGAGGCATCGAGCGTTTTTCTTCCTCCCCACAGTATGTTACTTGGGTATCTTCATCTCGTAGTCGCCCAAGCAAGTCCAACAGCGCGTTTCCCGGTGGTACACGACAGAAGAGGCGAACTTCGATGGTTTCTGAGTGGGTGTAAAACAGGGGGGCTGTAACCAACTCGATGTAGAACAACTGAGCATGAAGCCGTGTGGCTATGCTTCGTAAAAGCCCCTGTTGAAAGGTCCCACCCCCATAGCCAACAGATATGTCTAGGCCAGGAGCAGTTTCGTTACGTGACAGACTTAGTGAGCTACTTTAGAAGTTAGCGTCGTAGTGACCCTTTTGCCTCTTTCGGGGCAATCTTACCTCGTGGCCGTGTCTAAATCTTTGTTTAAGAATGCACGATCGTGAAGTAGAAGAATCACCTCAGGCCCGTTAAAGTCTCTTACAGCTAGTATCTGCCACTTTAACTATTTCCCAAATATCATCTCGTGTTTGGTATAAGTAGCTAAGCGTACCTCGGAAAGTGTTTCTTCACAGCGGTCAAGCGGCCATTTTTCCAAAAAATGGGTCAGGGCGAAGAAAGCACCTGTTTCAGTAAGCATGTGAAGGGAATTTACAACTCAGTACCCATTGCGTGCTTACCACTGTTAGCTCCAATCACCAAGTCAAACTGATCTCGGATAGGGCAGCATCCCAGGCCTGCGAGACGCTGGAGTTCCTTCAAGAACCGCAGCTGCGTGTACCTGCTGGAGATTATCCCATCCAGCTTGAGGATCCTTATTCCAGCCGTGCAAGGTCTCATAGGCAATACAGGTTCGCAGGCCTTATGGCAAAAGGGGCAGTGCGGTAGCCGAAAGCCCCACCGACTATGTGTCTCATCTGGCGCTCTTTTTCCCCACCTCCTAATACATTTGTCGCATAATCGATGGCCGCATGGCAGTCTTGCATTTGGAGGCCGTGCCAAGCATCCCAAGCATGTGGTGTGAGGGTGAATAGTTGCCCAAGATGTCGTAGCCTCGCTAATGAGCTGTAAGTGCTCTCTGTAAGACACCAGGGACCTTCTCTCCAGTGTCAACTTGGAAAACGCGTCGCACACTTTAGTGGGAAAGGATCCGATTCCCAATCGTTTTGCCGCGCGAAGAATGGTGTTCCCATAGAAGTTTTGAAACATAGTCTTAAGGTCAAAGTCTAGGTCCACCGTCAGTGTACTGACACTTAACCTTAGGTAACAAGCCACAGCTGCCACATTTTTCGCCGTAAACTTACTATGCATTCCTGGTGGACAGGCGTCCATATTTAGCGCCGAGGCCAAAATTTTGACCCTGTCAATTTCCAAACCATAAGTCAGGTTCATGAAGTCAACGATACGGTCCTCGATCTGCTCTGGGATAGGGTTAAGTGCCCTTATGGCGCGATAGACATCAAAGGGTCGCCGCCTGCCATCAGGAAATTGTGCGACGGCGTCCTCAAAAAGACGCTTCAAATGCTCAGAGCGGTAGGCGTAACCAGCGGTCAGTCGGTTAGAAAAAGACTTTTCAATATGGGCCGAAATCGACCTCGATGCCGAGGCTGGCAGAGCGTGTATCGCTTCGAAGGCCGTCTTGTAGAGAAAGTCGGCTTGGAAATGGACGGTCTGGTCGAATGGATCCATGGCCAGCAAGGCCGTTTTGATCCGGGCACAGATTTCGGCGCTCATGGATCCCGCGCCAACGTTGGAGGTGCTATCGCCGTCGTGGAGTAAAAGAATCCGCGGTGGTGCATGAACTGGTATGCCGATCGACTGCACAGCCCAAGCCGCGAGAATGCTAAAGACCGTATCCCAGCTCCCAAGATCCTCTTTAAAAAGCAGGACAGTAGATGCAAATGGGATTAGAGCCCACCAGTATAACTCCCAGGAGAATTTGGCTATCTGGGGGCGCCGAGAATTGGTACGCAGGATAATGTGGTGACTTCGGGAGCACTCCGACTCTGGTCCCGCCTTGGCGGGTGAGAGCACCTCGGTGTTGTGTAACTCGCAGTCGAAAGCAATCGTGTTAGGAGCGACTGTTTTCAACCCTATCGCGCTATTTTTGATGTCCATCTCATTGGCGTGTAAGAATCGCCGCTTCGCCCTGCCTCCAATAGCGAGGACTATTCGAGGCGTTCCTGCTGCCTCATCTAACGTTCTGTATGCCGCTCGGTGCTCGAGGAGGAGGGAATGCTGTCCGGGCATTCCGGATTTTAACTCTAGCCAACAACCCGGCTGACTGCCTGGCGCAAGGGGGCGGGGCCATAGGCTGGATTCTGTCTGCATATCTGCTGCGGGTAAGCGAGTAGCCGGAGATCAAAGGTAAAAGAATTGTGTCGGGTGTAAATGGGAACGGCGGAAACCCTGGCCAGCTAAGCCGTAGCCTCATTTTGAGGGGGGCGCATAGTCTAGGTCTAACGTGGCAACGTAGGTAGGTACTTCTGGTGTCAATCCCGGTTACGGGTTCCTGTTCCCAGAAAACTGGTTTAGGGGTGGTTGCTCGGGACCGCCTTACGTAATCCCCGCCATTCGAGGACGAACGAATCTAGGGCCCCAAGAGCCCATAGGCACCCGCACGGTTTATTCTGCGAATACACTGGATGCTGCAGCTTCATGCGCTATCTAACCTGTTCGACTTTTTTCAATTATCAGTGTTAATCATGGATCTGGCCGGCACCGTCATCTGCCCAGTCGACCTTCTCGTGCCATTCGGCCGACAAACGAGACATCCAAACCCAGAGCAAGTCGAACGTCTAACAAGTCGTTTCAAAAAGAGGTGTCGACCAAGAGACCGGGAAAATCATATCCGGGGAGTCGTTACGCGTAGGGAGCTAGATGTGATACTGGCAACACTTCGAATGTCTGAGAATGAGCTGTCGGCGGCCACAAAGAATTCCGACTATCCGCTCCTCGAAGGTCACAAAATTGCTCACCTGGACGGGATCCACAGACTAGCGGCGGTGAAGGCATGCGACGGGCTTAAGCCAGTATGGGCTGTGAAACTTTACATTGTACCAGCCGAGTGGCTTGACTTCCCTCGTCAGCTTACGCCCACAGCGGTCGACAAATGGGCCCAGGGTGAAGCCGAGTACTACTCGCACGAGGCAGGATACCGCGATGCACAGATATTCATCGCTATTTATGAAGCGCGTAAAGATGGAGATACAGACCGCGAGCAGGAGTACTACGATCGGCTGTCCAAGCCGAAGTCGAACAACCTCAGAAGCTTTCTTAGATCAAACCCTACTCTTGCGGACGCGCTGTTTGAAATCAAGCAATTTCCTGGAGTTATCCGGGGGCTACAGCTTGGAAACTTCCACAAGCACCTCGGAGACCTGGAGGAGTTGGTTTTGAATTTTTTCAAACATATACTGTATACATGGCGGGAAATCACAGGAAACGACCCCCGGATTGCAGAACTTATCGATCCGCAGAGCGTTTTGAGCCTCCAGCTTCGAGCTCCTTCTGTATGCTTGAACGACCGCCATGCCATTAGCAATATGTTTTACACAGGAGAGCTTTTCCCCCTTATCAACAACCTCGGAATTCGGAGCCAGCTAGAAGCCAAGATCTTACAACTCGACATAATTATTCCAAGTCTCGAAACATTCCACGCAAACATGTTATTCATGACGATTGGAGCGAAGATATTTCTAAAGTACCTTCTACCGCCTTTACGGAAACCTAGGAATAAACGAAAGCCGACAATTTATGAGCGCCTGAAAAGGAACTGGTCAGTCAGCGGAGCGCCAATTGTCGAGACCGAGGACGGTTCGTTTCTCGCACTAGAGCATCGACAACCATCCGCTGAGCTCTCATTTTTAGTTGGGTTCACGGCCGCCCTCCGACGCTTCCCACAACTCTACAATATTCGGGCGCGTCAAGACCTCAAAGGGGAAGATGAAAGGCGGGAAGCTCTACCCGACTCCATAACGGTTCGATATTTTCTTGACCTTGCTTTGCGAGCCGGTTTTGACAACCCAACCATCCGCCAAAACCTCGAAATATGGGCATCAAACTCTTCAGTTCACGAATTTCACCCAAAGGATGGAGACTGTGCGGAGTGGCGAAGCGGTGTTCCTTTCAACAGAACAGCATTTCAGCTGTACTCCACGGGGTTCTTGCCCACCTTGTCAGCACATCGTCCGCCCGAAGACGCCGAGGTTACGCCAGAGTACGTTCTGCTTTATATGCTGAAGGCATTCTTTGGTAATGGTACCGGGGAAGTTATCGTCGACCTACTTCAAGATCTAAACCAACTTCAAACCGTCCGCGGAGTGGATTCTATGGATTTGGGCAACCAGCGCCCCGAGGCCGATGCTCCGGTACCACCCCCAGGAAGCTGCGCAGAGCCCGAAAGACCGCGCTCAAGGCCGATCACTGCGCATTTTCCGATGGATACAGATCCTTCTGAGGTGAACAAAAATACGGTGGTCGAGGAGGATGTGGCAATGAGGGAGGATACATCAGTTGAGGGCCCTACGCAAATTGAAATTGTAAACATGCAGACGGAGGGCGATGAAGGCGAATCGCAGGCACATGTAGTCGCACTTCTCCCACACGGCCCTGGCCGGCTGGTGCCAATCACAATCGGAAGCCCCGGACCATTGCCAGAAACATCCCTAAGTCGCCTCCATAGCGACTCGGGCCTACTTGAGCCGCCTCAGATCGCACTTGTAGGAGCCTCATCTGAGAGCCATCCCGGAAATGGACTAACACTCCCACCACATATCCTTCCCCCGCGTCTCCCTATGATGCCGGAGGCGCTTCCGTCACTTGAAAATAGAGTTACGGAACTTTCAAGCAACACTAGCAGCGCCAGTAGCCCCCGAGAATTTCCTGAGATGGCCCCAGATGGCATGGAATTGACGCCAGTGGTTCAATCCTTGGTTCAAAGAAATAATGTGCCCACGCAACCGACCTTGGCTGATACGGTGATTGTCCTACAGACTTTACCACTTGAAAACAGGGTCACGGGACTTTCAAGACCTGAGACAGCTCTTGGTGAGATCAAACAGGTACAAGAGGCGCAACCTTCCGCTCCAATGGCAAGTGGAAGTACGCCTAACTACGGCGCCGTGAATTGGGCAACTCATTTAACCCCTCAGGCTGGTCCTAATCAAGGTCGCCAAAATATCTCTCCCGTTTACCGAAAGATCCCTCCCATTCGCCGATTGATGGGACAGCGGCGAGCTCGCCGTCCCGAACCGGATCCCGAACCGGATCCCGGACCGGACCCCGAACTGGATCCCGGACGGGTCATCGGCTCCAAAGCGGAGCGAATTAATGAAGGGAAACAAAGAGATTGGCAGGGGGAAAACTACACTAGAAGAGCCATCGGGTTTAAGGCGAGGCGAATAAGTGGTGTGAGGAGGAAGCTAGAGCTCCCTCCCAAACGGGGCATGCGGCGGGTTCTCGCGGGAGCAAGCGGAGGGGATTCTCAAGTTGGTGAAGCCCAACCTGGAATACCTGAAGTCCAGTTCACATTTCTCCCTCCGGTGGTCCTACGGAGAGAAGAAACGTGGTAATTCATGCGCGGCGCTAGATAATACGCATCTTCACACGATTATGGCTGTCTTCTCCAAGAGAGATCGCACTTGAGCTCCAGTGACCAATCCGCCCAACAGTAGCGGATCCTAGAGGGGGTGGGGGCTGGGCCGCATGCCAAGACGATTTAGCGCTCAGCGATCTTAGGACTGGGGTATACGCCCCGCCACCCTAACTTCTGGCTCCTGCGTTCTGTATTCTGTATTCTGTATTCTGTATTCTGTATTCTGTATTCTGTATTCTGTGTTCTGTATTCGGTCAGGCTGCCTGCCTGAGTCTAGTATAATAACCACTTAGCGTTTGAATAATTAACCTCACCCCTCTAGCAATAGGTCCAGAACCCAGACAGCCAGCCAAAACATCAATCACAACAGCCAATCCGCATTATTAATCTCTTTAACATGGATCTTAAATTGAGGTAGGGCATTTCACCCCTCCTCGGGGACAGCGCTGACAAAGACCTAACAGCGAGATGATTTCCCAGGAGCGGATGCGCGCTGAACGCTTGGGGCAAATGGGGTATCGCTGCAAACCCCACACTTACCCCACCACCCAGATGCCGGTAGCCACCAGCCACAAAACCATCCAGCTGCAACAACAGGACGCTCAGAGACTGCTGCGGAGGAGGCGAAACAAACGCCGGATAACTGTGTTCCGCAAAGCAGACAAGCTGCAACGATGTGGGGCTCGTGTCTACCTGCTTGTGGAGATGGACAAGAAGCGCTACGTTTACAACTCTGACGCTTCCGGCTCCTGGCCCCCTTCTCACGAGAAAATTGTAAAAGCTAAGAATCGATGTATTCACACGTATCTAAGCTAACAAAACAATCCTGTAGCTAGAAGAGAGTTATCCGTTACCCATAGAGTATAGACCGGGTAAGGTACCTAGGTAGCTTTATCAACGTGTCTAGGTCTAGTTACTGGGAAACGATGGTCTAGGAGATGAAGGAGGTAGATTCAGTTATATAACTATAATTACAAACCGGTTCCTTAAATCAACCGTCGCCTTTGGTCTTCAGAAGCTTCCAGCCCTGCAGATCCACTGTAATGCCCCCGGTCAGCCGAGCGATGATTTGATACCAATCTCGTCCTGCTATTGGCGGTTATGCGCAACATTGCGCGCATGCCTGAGAGATTTTAGATTAGGCTCTGGATATTTAGAGGCGTCTTTAGCGACCTGCAGTCTCTGACACGATGTGCTATAGTTATTACCCTACCGACTTCTCAGCTTCGTACAGGCAGCCGTAACACATGAAGTCAACATTAGGTATCCTGTGCGGGTGATTTAGTGTCAGTGATGTAAAGACGCGAACATTACAGAGAGGAGGGGACTCACCTTCCGCAGGACATAGGTGGGCTCAGGTCTAACGGTAGGGCTTCGACTGGGACAATATCATTTAGGGTCGCTTATTTCTGCAGAAGGGCGGCGCTTCAGACCAACAGGAGAAGGGGAAGTGTGCCTCCCCACGGTCAGGATTTCGTCCGTGTACCGTTCGGCAAGGTATATCAACCTCGGGTGGTATGAGAACACGTCGTCTTTCAGGACATGGTAGCGTAAATGGTGTAAGGTGTGCCTCAACAGTTTCACATCGTTCTGCTAACTTCTCTCCTCCCAGTAATCCTTAGAGCGAAGGTCACTCACTGGTTGAAATATTTTTTCTTCCGTTACACGGATCAACCCGCAGTTGTCTTAGATTTCGCCAATATAGTACTGTGTGAAATCGCGGATCATCCTCCGGGCAGGGGACAGCCACGCATCTAAGTTTTACCGATCGTCTTCCCAGGAGATTTGTACAGTGAATTTAGATATTGCTTCTACGGTAGATATATTACCGATAATATCTGAAGAGGATGAAGTGCCGTAGGAGTGCGTACCCGGTATATCAACAACGCTGTCGCCTCACAAGGCATCGGGGACTGTTTTACCGCTGGAGGAAGCTACAACTAGATCAGGTCTCCCCCTTTCTCTTAGTACAGGGGATTCGGGTTCGTCCACGGGTTCCTGCTCGGTCATAATAGGTAGGTAGGTAGGCATTTAGGTCCCAGGGAAGATGAATTTGAAGCAGAATCTTAAACTTCGATGTCTTTAGGAGTGAGGAACTTTAAATAGTGTTAGGGACTGCTAGAGTGTGTGGAGAGGGGTAGATAAGAGGAGTTCGGCCGATATATATCTTGGTGAGCAGGTACTGACTTGAAAGGCGTTGCATGTTCAGGCCTCTCTACAGCTGTATGCCGTAACTAAGTAATTTATATATTAAGTTAGCGCCTAAGCTACGGGGTCCTTGATCTGGCCTAAGGTGGAAATACGTGTTAGAGAATGGGCTGCGTTGCTGCTGTCGGGTCCCTAGTGGGTCTGTGATATCTTGACCAGCAGGAGTAAGCGCCGACCACTTAGTTAGTGTGTATTCACTCCTATCCTATCGTTAGCAAGGGATATTGGCCGGAGATGAGATTGTTCGTCACTACTATGGCCTTTATTGTGATGGCCAGCAGAGGTGGAGCTGGGAGGTCAGGGTCTTAACCGGCGTGACTCCTCGTCGGGGCCACGTCATTTAGGTGTGATGCAAACGCGAAGGGTAATCACACAGTCCCCTTACTAGCCAGTGATGTGATCTAACTAATAGATGAGGCGGAGCGGACTGGAATACGAGTGGGCTGATCAGTTTTCAGCTTAGAACCTGGACTCCTGTCCTTGTATGTCCGGAGAAAGAATGGCCGCCGGATACGGCGGGGAGAACCGGTGAGGTAAACAGCTGGCTAACATCCCTATTCGTGGCATAGGCCTCTATGTTAGGCTGACAGTGTGACGGCCAGCATGAGGAGGGGACGGAGTAAAGTGAGAGATCCCAGGTTCTAGACCCACCGGTGTGATTATGGCCGCCTCGGCCTTTCTGCCTCGCGTCAAATACAGCGTTGACTTCGTCACCGACATTGGCCTCACCCAATAGAGGCCGCGGAAGACGGCCTCGCGTCGCGGAACTAGCGGAACTGTGGGTTAAAACCGGCTCGCTAATTCTAGTATTTTTATACTATCTGTTATTTCTCCCGCACTACTCCATTTATATCATGAAAGTTTCCTTCTGGCCCGAGTCGCCGCTGTTAACGCCTCTTCAAGCGGACCGCTCGACGCCAAGCACAACTATCAGGGGTCGTGGATTCAGGCCAACAACAACTGCGGGACTCGGTGTCCGAGGCTGTGGCGAGCCCCAGGAAGGGGTCCATTTTGAGCGTCGGCCTCCCTGCTACGTAGGTTTCCATGTTGGCTGTGGAAGCGCTCTGCAGGCCCGCGACCCTAGGTCCAGGTACTCCATTTCATGCACGGAGGAACGGGTATCGGGTACATAAGGTAGGAATCTACCTACACACCAACCTAGGCAGTTGGGTGGGACCACGACGGGCATGGAGTCCACCAATCCCACTGTAGGGTCCTCGCCTCGGGATACGGTCACCAAGTTAACTTCGTCACCCGCATTGACCTCCCCCAGTAGAGGGCGCGGAAGACGGCCTTGCGTCGGCGGAACTGGCGAACCCCGAGGGGCAGTGGGAGCTAAGCGATCAAGCACCACATAAATCGACGCCAGCCTCAGACATGCCTCCATGACCCCTTACCATGATGCGTATCACACCAGTCTCACCTTCTGCACAGTATGAATCCGACCAAATCCCGAGACCTGTGGGTGGGAACCGGCTCATTAATTCTGGGACTTTCATGCTATCTTTTATTTCTCTTGTACTACTCCATTTATGTCCTGAAACCTTCCTACAGGTCGCCTGATCTGTCACCCGTCAGCTCCGTGGTGGAGTTAATAACCCCCGGGATAGGCAGCAGACCACAGCCGGAGTCCAGGCGGTCACGACATCGAGACATCGTAAAGATAAAGCTCGCAACACGGAATCGCCGATTTCTACAGTATTACGTCACGGTCTACAGGCTGCTAGGCGTAATCTTTTATGCTCTGGGATAGATGCTCGAACACCCAACGGCGACAGCCTTATTGTTGACTTTGAAGGGTACCGCACTCGCCATGGCGTATTCTATCGAGGTGGGTTCCTCAGGCTCCTACCCACCCGTTCAAGTTACTACTTGGGCATCTGCTTACCGGACCTAAACAGGCAATAGTCGTTCATCGCCGAGTTTTAAAATGCCTCCGGTACTACACTCCGTGTTCTTGGCGACCCAGCACTTAGCGGTCCGGTACTTGGTGGTTTATTGCTCGCACATCACCTGGGATTATTGGTTTCTTGATATGCGCTGGGCTAGGGGTGTTGGAAATAAGGCAAGGCGGCCCAGAACTACTCTGGGCTGCCCCTTCAAGTCTTCAAATCTCTGTCCTCCTCTGCCAACGACCATATAGACAGGGAGAGCTTTCGGAATTTCTTGATCACTATAGGGGGCATATCAGGTTTTGGAGGACGGGAATCTACTCTGTCGCCATTTTGGCTCCTCTGGCGTGCCTAATTTCTAGGGATACTTGGTTCTTGCTCCTGGGCTTTGAGTGCCTTGCCTCGTGTTTGGTTTCTTTCTGGGAAGAAGGCATGACTCGTCTCGTCTTGTCGAAGACCGAGAGTGGTAGCGTAGAGCGTGGTGGCAGCGCAGAGGGCGGTGGTAGGCCAGTGTTGGGCGAGGACATGCAAATGGGTGGAATGGGCGGCCAGTGCGGTCGGGGCAGCCTGAGGGACCACCGTGGCCCGCAAATTTTGGCGGCCAAGTTAAGAAGTTAAGGCCTCCTAGATATTAGGGCTTGTTGTTGTCACCCTAAGCATCAGCCAGAGATACCTTAGGCAGGCTTAGACGGCTCAGACCTGCAGCTCTGAAACCACACTCACCAGATATTCCGGCCAGCGCTTTTCAGGGGGTACTGTGTGTGGGTAAAAGTATTTAACGGGCGTCCCTCCCAGATCCCGAAAACCAGTCTCATCCACTCACACCTCAGACCATCTCTTACTCTTTCTATCTAAGCGGGAATCTTCCCACCGACCTAGGTACCGGGCATTTCTAAGGTATCTACCAGGCAGTACCAAGCCTCTTCTTCTACACCCTATACTAATATCCCAATCAGCATGGCGTCTTCAACAACCCGAGTGCTGGAAGAGATAATTGTGGCATGGCCTCCGCCCTTATCGGATAACGACCTGAAGGAGCCGGAACTAGTTGACGAGTGCAAGCCCGAGGTGTCCGTCCCGGAATCGGATAACGACTGGGAGCCTGAATCGGATGGCTCCGGCATGGAATCAGATGACGAGTGGAGGCCTGAGATGGAGTCCGACACGGAATCGGATGACATGTTGAACGAGCTCGGTGTGGAATCGGATAACGACCCGAAGGGGCCCGATCCAATTGACAATCGGAATGAGGCCAGATCATTTGACTTGGAGGGTTACCGGAAAAGGCTGCGTGAGAAAGGGGGCCGCCTGAAAGGCAAGTTCCTTGAAGCTCGCAGGCCTCAGGTCATGTGTGGGAAGCCTGAGTGCACGAAGGCAATGTGTGGTCGTGGAAGGAAAGAAAGGCTGCGCAAAACCAGACATGCGGGCCTCTTCAGCATGTTGCCCCAGGCAGAGCCAGCAGCAAGAAATCAATGGCTGTCGATGGTGCTAGAGTAGGTATAAGCCTGCCAGTGAGTACCAGCTCTCTGTTCTAGGCGCCTGGCGGCCTGCTTCCGGCGTGGCCAAATAGTTCCTCAGCAACAGTTTAAAATAGTTCAAGTTGGTATAATAACAGCAGTTCCATGGCTGCTATAACAACGACCGGAACTGTTAGAAGTGTTACACGTGGCAACCTAGACGCAGCGAACTGTGTGCCCTTCAAGTCGTTGGAGGGCTCTGATTGGCTGGAATTTAAGGGGCTGGATTTGATTGGACCATTCAGCTCACACATAACCCTTGCCACCGTCTCCAACCCTGGCCGTCAAGTCACACGCCCCTCCCGTTTGTGTGTTCATTCGCATGTATCGGTCGCGGCCCTCGGAGTTCTGTAATTAGAAACAACCCTACTATCAGTATGATTCGAATGCCAGACGTACCGGGGCTGCCAGGCGCCAAGCGTGTGCGGGAGTGTGGGGCCGGGGTCGAAGTTGATCGGTGGTGATGCTGCGTCGTGCGAAGTGGTCGAATATTATATATCGCACGCACCGGGAATCGCTCGCTCACGGACGTCAAGGCCGTGCATCACTTTCTTGCCAAATTTCAACGTGACAAAATGCCGAAGGTTACGCCAGCGTCACGGTGGTCATTGACTGGATGCATCGGGATATTTGTACCTAGAGTTAAAGGTGCCAGCGTCTTGACTGCAGCAAATGGATTTAGTATTCAGGGGCACTACATCCATTTATATTACATTTCCGTGATCAAAGGCGCTGATGTTATCATCCTGATAAATCCGAATTATCTCCTCGGTCCCACTATCCTTGCTAACATCCTCTTGTATCAGCAGACCACCGTGATCAAAGCACTCAGTGAATGCGGCTCTTATTGTATTTGCGAGTCTTGAAATGAAAGCACTTTGATCTTTAAGTCGGCGCCGTAGTTGACGGTTCTCGTGCTCAAGCGATGCAATCGTTTGTGCTGCTATCATCGACTCGGCGGCAAATTTCACACGAAGGTCGGCGATCTCTTTAGCCATCACTTTTTGCGTCTTCATGATCGATGTCATCTCTTTTTGCCTCTCCATGACTGATGAAGGGGCCGGCGGCAATATCTTATTCCTGTCCATAGTGATAACTGGCTTGACGGCTGAATCTCGCTGGGAAATGTGCTAGACGAACTGGGTGGAAGGATTGGAATTTGCGGACTATGGCGTGACGCTGGCCGGTTAGAGCGCAACTAAAAATTTTATACCCTATGAGACAGAAGCAAAACCGAAAGCAGAAAACCGAAAGCAGAAAACCGAAAGCAGAAAACCGAAAGCAGAAATGGAATCCTTTCAGCAATCTGCTTGTGCGATCGGCGGCAATTCCGCCGCCTTAGCGCCGCCCGAGCGCTTCTCAGCTGGGCATTGCAGATTTTAGCGCGGCGCTTCTACGCGTCTCTAGCGGCAAAAATGAGAGCGAATCAGCAGATGACGGAAGCGCGATGATTTGGGATGAGTGTTTTTAGGCGCCTGAAACCCGAATCCAGGAACGGATTTCAAGGTGAGTGTGGGCAGAAGGATAAGATACAAGGCTTCTGTTACCCTGCTTTTTCCCAACAAGTTTTCCACTTCTGCTATACCTCTTACATTACCAACAGTAACTGTTTCCACGGAAGATCGTATGTCCTGTTTTGCTTGGGTATCCCTTGCAGAGCAGTGTCAGACGTGCTGAAGGGTTAAACAGTGAAGAGGTAAAAAGGGACGTATATTGCAGCTACGTGTGGAGAATGGCTGACATTCTTTATGATGGGTATGGAGAAAAGGAATCTCTTATCACCAACGTGCAATATATAGAGCAAGTCGACGATGAGTGTGTGCCACTCCTCCCCTCTTCTCCTTACACCCTCTCTACGGCAAACACCCTCTCTAAGGCAAAAGCCCTCTGCTTTGGATGGCGGTATTTCTTAGCTATAAGGAGGAATATTCGGAACCAAGCGTTTTGCGAATTAGCAAACTTGGTCTTCAAGGGTGTCTGCCATGGGTTGGATAGTGGCCAGCTTTCTGAAGAGCAGTACAGCTATTGGAAAGCAAGGATAATGGTGGCAGTGGAACAGCGAAGCTGTAAGTTCTCTATTACAATAATAGATTTATTTACTAATTAAAATTATAGTGTTTACACTTCTGTGGGTTCAATCCTGCGTTCAAAGGTCTTCCGTGAACTCTGGAATACCCATCACCATTCTCTCATGCTTTGGCTTTCGTTTGGAACTGTTCAAGCACTAGTCACAAAAGCTGCCTACCTTGAGATACCTCTCAGTTATAACGCCCCTCGCTGCTCCAAGGAAGGTGCTTGAACAATGCATTCAGCAGGCTTAAGTAGACATCTTTGTAGTTATTTGATCGCTGTTTACTAAAGAACACGGATTGCTTTTGCTTTTCTGAGAATGATGGAAATTCTGAGCTTGGAGAAGTCTGCTGCGTTGGATGCGATCTCGGACATGATTGGGAATAGCTTCGTTTCACAAGACCGAACAATTCAATTCTTGGTAATATGGCTAAGCTACGCCCCAAAAACAACTCTCGTGAACCAGTAAGAAGCAGGGTTAAGATAAGCATGTTACTTCCCCCACTGTCCATTCCCGCGCCGAAGCCGAAGCCGGCCATGCCAACCCGACTTGACTCGACGGGTTGAGTGCTGAGAGTTGGACATTGGATTCACAGTCTCGCTCGCCGTGGCTGCGTTTTTTGACGAGACAGGCTCCTCGCTCTGGTCTGTCATGTTGACATTCTCTGCGAGACCACTCGCTAGGTGCCTAGTGTAGGCAGCAAGGAAGGCCTTCGGCCCCTTCAATTTCGCAAGCGAGTATTGCAACACTCCCCATGCAGACCAAATGGAAATCCGCGCAAACAAGGCTAATTCTTCTATTTATATAACAGCGGCGCGCGGTGAAACCGGTGTCTGAAGAGTCAATCAAAAGCATCCTCCAACATCTCTCGCGTGTCCTCTGAGCTTATCCAATTCTTCTCAAGCCTTTCTCCGCTTAAGGATACGCTGCAACTGTTTTGCGTTCACATATACTGGCTTTTCTTCCCAACCTTTGATGATGACATCTGTTAATCCGGGCCTCTTCAGCCTCTTTTTAGGTCGCTGCCTTATGGTATAGGTGAAGGGCACACTTCCGTCCGTAACTGGGCTCATATCCTCCAGATGACGCTGGCCGTAATCGGGGAATAATACTGTAGAGACCTCACACTCAATTTCCCCGAACACTGTTTCAGTGGCTACAATATTGCCAGTTTCAGTGTTTTTCGACATGCCAGTCCACCGAGTGCGAGGGTCAGTCACAAGAAGTCTATGGCGACAAACGTGAGACCACTGCATTGGAAGCCCAGGCTTGACCAACGGGACACGAAATGCGTAGTAGGCCTTTTTAGTCTTCCACATCCCGTAGAGATAGCCATCGGTATAGTATATAGTGGGAAGCCGTCTTGCATCCAAACGTATACGGACCTCCTGGTGCTTGGTGGAGATAGGGTGAAAGCGCCATAAGGGGGAGATAGCTTCGTTGGTGATAAGGAATTCGTCGCCAAGGTTGACGAACATATCCCGGCCGCTGACGATCTCTGTAGCGACTTTATTGCCATCCCGGTCATAAGCGATAAGTCGATATATCTGTGTGCTCTGCTCCCCATCCTCAATACCGTCATCCTCGGTGTCGTCATCCTCGGTGTCGTCATCCTCGGTGTCTTCATCCTCGGTGTCGTCATCCTCGGTGTCGTCATCCTCGGTGTCGTCATCCTCGGTGTCTTCATCCTCGGTGTCGTCATCCTCGGTGTCGTCATCCTCGGTGTCGTCATCCTC
>Ga0247760_1001437_pt1 | contig 22077 bp, 22 predicted proteins | sample UWRJL171409R4_FD_179936 | JGI IMG/M metagenome (GOLD analysis project Ga0247760, IMG submission 179936) | Plant litter microbial communities from Arlington Agricultural Research Station in Wisconsin, United States - UWRJ-L171-409R-4 | ecosystem: Environmental > Terrestrial > Plant litter >... | reverse complement strand
TGTGGAAGCGACCGTGAGGTTGATGCGCAGGGTTAGGGTTATGTATGGTAAGAAAAGTGGGCTACTGTACACCGAGGCCGAAGAGTACTGTACCCCTAGACATTCTCTTTAATAAAAAGGTGAGATTTAAGTGGAGGGATAATAATCTTATTAATTTAAGAGTTATAGGTAAGTTAAGAGTTAACCTGACACAACTTTTCAAGATATGATATCCTGTTAGAACAGTTAACTAACTGATGAAAAACTAGTTTTCTGCGAACTTTGAAGCCATGAAACAAAGATCTCCCTACTTGACTTTTCAAGCCCGCACGAAAATGTCCGGCGCTAGCCATAAATTATCTCAAGGCTAACTCGTTGAAGCTCATTTCTATAGTTTTGACTTTCTCTAGGACGAGGCACGGTATGCCCTCGCCTGATAAAGACAATGGACAGCAATGAAATGCAGTTGGTTGTCTGCCAATGCAGTCAATCGTACCCATCCGAGGACGTATAGGGCAGTCTGACTTGTCACAAGCTTAGATATCTACAGTCGGCAGGAGCCGGGCTGCAGTTGTCATCGCTCACCCGCTTGTCGAACCCAATACAGACCTCAAATTGGTATTCACCCTGAGGTTTCTGTGCAGCGTAGGGAATATCATCCAAAAACTGACCTCCCTTAGTAGCAAAAATCAAAACTCCGGTGCAGTTCAGAGCAGCACTCACCTCATAGTAGGCGAAATGTAAATCAAGACGCAGGTCGTAATCCTAACATCCTAAAAAGGCTCACTCCAGGTGAAGCCACGGCGTCCAATAGCGCCCGGGTTCCTGAGGGTAGTATATATATTGCACACTAGCGAGCTAAGACAACGTGGGGGCTTTTACGGGCGTTTGCCCCTAATCCGAACCAGGCTGGTGAACTGCCCACGCAAGACTTCTGACGAAGCACCCCATAGTTGTGCCTCACTAGGAGATAATGGAACAAAGTGTTAAGAGAGGCAGGGCGGGATTAGAGAGCAGAAGATTATACGACAGCAGATCGAAAATTAGGTTAGCCTTATCAGAACCCCTTGAGAAACGCCGAGAAACGTCCAGTGTTAGAATGTATCATCATTCACATGTCAGACCCAGCAAGTAAACTTCGCAGGCTCAGGACCAGCGAGATGAGTTAGCAGTCGCATCTAGTGCTCCTTCCTGCTTTTCGCAGGCCGTTGGCGGCTGCCACACGACTCTAATATGTCTAACATTAGAGTGCCTACAGGTAGCCATATCCCAAAAAACCTGTGACATTCCTGAGTTCTTTGCGAACTAGGCGCAGCTCAGCCGGACTCGCTCGGCAGCTATCAGCCGCCGACAGCGCCATCGTCTATGAGCGCGGCAACTTGGACCACTCCCCGTCCCAGCGCCAGCTCCTCCCGGAGTCAGACAACAACCATTACAACGTTGTAATCAACGTCGTTGCGCTATAATAATTTGCCCATCTTCACGGCGCCGTCTGACCCGGGTGTAGTGAAGATTCCTGCCCCGCGCGCCGACAGCAAGGAATTCGCCAGGGTCTGGCCACTCAACGACTGGCAGGCGGAAGGGCTGTAAGGTAGCGATCAAAAGGCAAAGGGAAAAATGGGCTAATGGGGAAAGTTCCCTTTGGAAGAGGAGGAAAATGCAGCGTATGCAGCATCACTTGGTGTGCTCGAGCTCCCCAGCACAAGCCCCGGGTACCTCCTTGATCAAACCGGTGGGGAGGGAAATCCGCAGTATCTACCCTAATCAAAGCAGGGAAAATACCACCCATCAGAAAGGCAACCGATCATCCTGTGCAATCTCCTGCCCCTTTAGGAGCCTTTTATTTTTATTTTTAGCACTCGGGCTATTTACACTGGAAAGGAGTTTGAGCTAACATTAAACTACTGATATATCTCCCTCAGAAGAGTGCCCAAGTTCCCCAGTCGCAGCAATATTCGCAATCATAACCATACTCTAATGTAACGTCAGCCTTTATCACTTTCATAAAGATCCGTATCGGATGCTCTATTATCTTTAAGTCGTGTGACACGCCTGTAAGGTTCTTAGGCAGCCCTATAAGGAAACGGCGGGTACCTTTCCTCTAGTATCTGTATCCACCAAGCTCCCACTTAAGCGTGCGACCGAGGAAGGCTTTACAGCGCAACTTGAAAATGGTGACAAGGCCCTAAATCAGCTACGGGTTTTCAAGGGGCTTTAAAGGCGGCTTTTCAGGCCTGCGAAAGAATTCACGCATATTTACTTACGCTTGTGCTTCTTACACTTCTTAACGCGGGCTTTATTTTTAAGCAGCATACTCCGTCGCCAATATGAATCTTAAACGAGTTCCACAGGCTAGTGTGGAGCGCACGAGTGACCGGCGTATTGTTACTGCCACTATCGAGACTTGCATACTTTGGGTTATCGCCCTGGTAAAAGATTGGCCGCCATGTGTTATGGTGTTTCTGAGGCACAGGATTGACAAAGAACTGCGCAGCCTGGTTGGGGTCATCATAGCTGAAAAGGTGTTTGCGGCTGAAAGCGAGTCGCCGGTAGAGATTTAAAAAATAGACCAGGGGCTGGTCGGCCAATTTTTGTGGCTGTTGATGGAACCCATCATGGCTTGTTTGGGTGGTGGCTATCTGTTCGTCAATATTGCTGTTGAAATGGCTCCGAGGGTCCGTCATTAGTTCGATCTCGGAAAGACTGTTGGTGAGTGTCACGGCCGCGGAATGTCAAAACTAGCGTCAGCTGCATCGGTCACCGAGGCAAATGCTCAGTGTTAATGCAAATGGTGAGACGGTGAAATAAATCAGCCGAATGCCCGATCTGGTGATTCAGGGTGCCCTGAACCCCTGGCTTTTTGTGTGGCCTGTGGGCTCGCCTGTCAAAAATCTTTCCTTCGCGCGCGCCGCGCGCGCTCTATATCTTACTTCCGGACAATCACCCCATCCACAGTTCGATACCACGCAGTGTGGCCTTCGCACAGTTTTCTGGGTGTGTGCTTTGTTTTGTCGGGCCATGGAAGCCCCTGTTCGCTGGTAAAAATTGCTCCGAACCAGGGGCGATCGGAGGGCAGGGTTATATCTCTTGGCACTCGCTTATTGAAGAAGACAGGCGGGGATGATGATATGATCAAGCAGACAGCAAGTCGAGTCAATAGCGGCTCTAAATCGCGGTCGATTCTGCCTTCAAGGGGAAAAATTCCTCGTCATCAACGGCGGGAACCTGGCTATTGGCTATACAAGCGCTGATCGAGGTGACTGGATCTTCCTGCTTCTCCACAGGCTCATCGCCGTCGTGCAGGGGAGCGACACGCTACAGTCAGACCTGTGTATAAGAATGATGATCCATAGGAATAATCGCTCTGTAGGAATAAAATTCGTGGCCCCGTAAGAATTTGTATGTCAAATAAGAATAACCTGGCAACTGGAAGTCTATCTTATGGTTTCAGCTTAGTCACCCATGCAAATTCCTTTGGACAGGTCGCGAATCCTCCATTTCGGGAAGGAAATTCTAGATTCTTAGGGTACAGAAGAATATTAGGTCTAAGGGTTATGTATGGGCCTGTGATGGTGGGGGTCCGTGCGTCCCCTCTGGTAGGAATAACCCCCTTGTAAGCATAAAATTCCTACGACGAGGGTGATCTTATAGACAGGTCTGACTGCAACCGATGCGCGCAACTGCGTGCTGCTCGACCTATCGTAGCGTTCCGAATTTCAATTCAGCCCCGACCATTTCGCAATTTCACTTTTTTCACACCCTTCCTAGTCGCAGGGTTAGGGTTTTGACCGACATGTTGATGTGAGCCAGCAGTCTACTATGAGGTCCTCCTCTTTTATAGGACTCGGCCAGGGGATGAAATACCCTATAACAGATATATGCGATGTGTAAATGACGGAGAGATCATGTTAGCCATCAACCATGAAATAACTAATGCCAGTTAGTGTGTATCTGATACTAGGAAGGCGTTGGAGAAAGAATCTAAATTTATACGACAGACATGCTACGAAGGAAGTAAACTTTGCTTCAATGAGTACCTGATGCGCCTTGCTGTGCGTACGGCTTATGAATTGGTTAGTTGAGCAGGCGCATATTGATGGTCATCTGGTTCCGCACCGATGGCGGAAGAGGGACGGCAGAGTCGAGTCGCTGAGACACCGGGCGAGAAAACTTCTACCGAAACTGCCACTAACAGTTAAGTGCATGTCCATCGAGGCCGACCACTTAAGTCCCATTAATGTGAAAGCCAAACGGAGCTCAAGCCGGAAAATGCGATTCTGTCGGCGTTGTGGAGTTGGTAAGTGATCGGACTTGATGCACACTCCCCAAAGCGGCTTTTTTATCGGCTGTGACTACCGCGGTGACGGCCTTATTGCTCAGGTTGGAGAAAATAGCGTGATGAGATGCCGGTTGTACTTTTTTGGGAGGAATGATGAGTATAAATAGGTAGGCCACAACTCGCCATAACATAAACGTTTATTCCAGGACATTGTCAATGCTCACCCCTTTCTCTCAAATCTTTTCGTCAACAACCATGTCAGATCTGAGAGCTCTTCCACACTCAAACCAGAATAGTGGAGGCTCAGGGGAGGCACCGGCCCCTGACACCATGGCTCCTCCTTCCTCTGACGAAGGCCGTGACAGGCCCGCAGCCCCAACGGGGTCAAACGTGACGGGATCGTCGTCTGGTAGGTGGGGCATGGGGCAATTGGGTCTACGAAAAAGGAGTGCTAACCGCGAGAATCTAACGCTCTCAGCCGACGGCAGCACCCAGGTGGCAGATCTCGCTGGGATGGGGGCATGGTCTGATGAACCGTTCAAGGAGTGGGAGGCCATGTCCATGTAAATATGGGCAAGATGATCTGATTTTTGGACAGCTCGGGCTTAGCTTGCGTGGTATGGAGTGGTATGGGAAAAAAGCACCAGCTGGCCACGTATCGTGTTATCAATGCCTAAGAATGAGTGTTGGTGGACTGTGTGCCCGAGAGCGGCGAAGGCTGAGCGAAATAGGAAGGGAAGTGGAAAAGGGAGCGGGCCAGTGACCCTCAGCGCAAAGTGAACGGAAACTAGGACTGCCTTGGGAGCTTGTGATCCGATGATCGTTTAAGAAAAAAATAAGATTGTCTTCTACCTAGGCGATCAAGACGTTGCATCAAGCATCAAGCCGTGAATGATGTATCACTTCTTGCTCGGCTGCGAGGGGTATCGGCATTCCTCGATCGTATCCCTCCAGAGGCACATTGAGCAGGGCAACTTCCGGTTGCATCTCTGTTTCCTCCTGGTGCATTCCGTGCATGGGACGTGGCTTTTCCTTGGGTGGGGTGGGAGAAGTGTGCTTTGGGTGGCAGCAGTCGCCGGTTGCTGCACAGTGCCGGTCGTCGTGTTCTGTCCGCGACGAGAAGTGGAAAGCGGTTTTCGACCACGGCCAGTGCCAGTGCCAGTGCCAGTAGCAGGGGCATCTGGCAGGGGCCGCGGCCTCTTTTTTGGCTTCTGTCGGGGAGGAGGCTGGGTATCGAATGCGAGCGCGTCTGCCGACTCATGATCCGGTACTTGGTTGGAAGCCGGGAGCCCGGACTCCAGCCCTGGCGAGGAGGGTGCACTAGACAGCATGGAGGAAATTGTGTCCTGGTCGGGCCAGAGGGAGAGGGGTTGTGGGGACGATGGGGAGGGGGAAAGATGGCGGACTTGGGGGAGGTGGCCACCAGGGTCGTCCGAGGGATGGAATTTGATGGTAAAATCGGCATGTACAAAAGACTCGCGGTCTGGAACACCTAGACACGGCTTTGCCCAGTCCAGCATAACAGCCTCATCTGGGAAGCGCGCCAACAGGTCGTTGAGACAGGCGGTGTACTCGTCGACAAAGCTTCGGTCTGTCCGCAGGTATTCGACAACATGCCTGTGCATCCAAGCACTCATGGCCCTGATGGCGTCGTTTCTTCGCTCCTCTATGCCGTCAAGTGTCGCCTTGATGCGGGCGATATCGGCCGAGGACGTGGCCGTGTTCACAGGGGAGCTGGGAGGAACTTGGGAGGGGCTTTGCGTGGAGTCCATGGTGGGCATTGCGGAAAGCGGAAAGCCAAACAAAGTGCATTGATGCCCGGAAGGAGCCGATCGGAAGTGTTTTGGAGGCTTGGTGGAGATATATGGGTGAGAGGTAAAGCGCGGCCAGCTTGCTGGCTTTTTTCCTTCATCAGGCGTCGGGAATGGATCGAGATGATGGAATTTCATCGCCATACAATGCACCCTGTTTGACCGAAACCAGAACCCTGTGACGGAGTGGAGGAGGGGGGTTGGGTTGACCCGGAAGATAGGTACCCCTGAAGGATGTACTGTGGTTGCGTCGGACTGCCCCACATGAGGATTTTCCGGCCCCACTGGCGCTCCTCTGCCCTGTGCGAACGAACCTTGCGTACCCCCCTGTCGCTACCAGTCCGGGGCGTTATTTTTACCCATCATACCACAGTAGCCCAGTGACGGGATGACCCATTCTTCAGTCAACCTTTGGAACATGATTGCCGCTTTTTGGGTCTTTTTTCCAGTTGTCGGGACTGCCCACCCTCCGCGAGAATGGGACAAGGCTCCCTTTGGCATTTAAGCACAACTTTCCCCCCTCTGTTGCAGAGCGTGAAACTACTTGCTCGTTCAACACCCCCAGTTCCACCCATCTCATTCAGCAACACACGCAGTCTATTGCAGTCGCCGAGGCTTCTTCTTCTACAGTGCGCAAAATGACGAAGATGCCAGCGAGACCTTCCCTTGGCCCTGCCCGACGGCCTCCCGTGCCTTCCCAGAAAACCACCGCACTGCTTGGTTTGACAGAGTAAGTCATTGTTGCACCTAATTCTCGTTCTCCGAGTCGCGGCACTAACACATTCCCAAAGCTGCTGTCTGGGGATCGACATTGGTAGTCACCGCACACGCATCTGCATATGGGCCGACGGGTCTGATACCATCGTCGACAATATGCACAGCTTCTGTCTCGGTGGAGCATCGTACCCCTGCGACTTCCCCTCGGCACTCTACGTGTTCGACGAAGACTCCGCTCTCACTGCCGACAATCTGTACCTCATTGAAGGTGAAGATTCGACGCGGATGTCGGTATCCGCCAAATACGCCTTCTACGCCCTCACCAACATTTCGGATGCCCTGCTTGAGCAGTACCCGCCCGTACACAACCTCATGGCGAGGAGAGAGGACCCCGCGTTTAGGGATAAGCTCCGCCGTGGACTGATCGCACTCCTATCCGTCCTGCGGGATCGCGCCCTGGCCGTGTGCCAAACTAAGAAGCTTCAGGTAGTTAGGATTGGACTGACCATCCCTGTGCAGTGGACCCTTGAGTTTGAGGAAGTGTACCGGGAGCTGGTGTGTAAAGTGTTTAAGGTCGACCAGGACGTTATATACTTCTTTACAGAGACCGAGGCCTTGGCGAGGTATCTGCTCAAGCACAACGCCGATCAGATGGACCCGGATGGCGAGCATAATGCCATCATGTTTTTCGATTTTGGAGGCCATAACATGGTATGTCTGACTTCGCTAATGGCTAGTGCTGCTGGGTGCTGACGGCATGATCAACAGAATGGTTGTGCCTTTGGAATTGCTCGTGACGTGGACAGTCCAGAAAGAAACAGCTTTTACCGCGTTGGGAAAAAGTTTGGTGAGAGCACTTCCTACTATTCCCCCTTGCGCTTGCTTGTCCATTTCGAGTCCTTTTCCACCATTGTGACCCTTTGCAGGTATAATCACAGCACTGACATGATCCTGCAGGTGCTGGAGGTGGCTCAGAGCAGTGGGAGTACTACATCGACGAATGGTTCAAGAAATCCTGGCACGGCATGTTCCGTGATATGCCACCGCCGCAGCACTGCGAGGAATTTTTAGCCCGTTTCCGGATGCAAAAGGGAAAGAAGACGGAGTCGCGCCAGGAACTCACAATAGGCTTCACGCCCTCCAACGGTGCCCCATTCCGAACCACCCTGACGCAGGCCAATATTGAAGCCGCCTGGAGAAAGGCGTTGAATCGGCCACTCGAGACGGCTCGACGTGAAGTCGCGAGGCTGGCTAGCATGGTTGAGGGCGGGTGCGTGACGTCTCCCCTTGTGGTAGTCAGTGGCGGGACGTGCCGGAACCCGGCCGTCAAGTCCAGCATGAAATCCCTGTGCAAAGAGGCGGGTGTCCCTGTCGTGTTCACTGAGGACTTCAAGCTCGGCATTACGTATGAGTGAGTGACCTTTCTGCTCCTCCCCCGTATGCGCCCTCATGGGTTGCAACACTTCCGTTCGTTCCCCCTTTGTGTCTGTACTCCCAACGATGCAAGGATCAAGCCTAACAAGGGGCAATTCCCAACAACCCACAGCCCTGCCAGGGTCGCAAAGGCGGCGTCATATGTTGTGAGCGAAACTCTCACCCTCGGACAGTTTTTCGACCGTGGTGCAGCTATCGGAATCCAAATGAAGCAGTCGCCTGTTCAAGGCAAACCGAAGCACTTGCCTAGACACTGGGACGATTTGGGGTACTTGCTACTCGACCTTGTAAGTCTCGCGAGTTGAACCCAGCTGGTGGTGAAATGCTTTCAGCTATACATGGACAAGGTTGGGCACTAATGAAGCCTTTTCACTCCGTAGCACGACCAACGGGAAGTTACACTTGCTGTGCGGTATCTCGACGAGTTCAAGCTGATCTGCGACCCCTTCTTCGAGCGCAGCCGCCTCTCGCCTAAGCCTAACGAGTATCCTATGGTGGCTGCAAGGGATAGTTACGATCTTGTCTATCTGGGAAAGAGAGAACAAGGAACATGGACCTTCAAATTGTTGCTCGAGGGCTCCGGCGATAAAATGGAGCTTGTGCTTTTGCAGTCTTACAGGAGGAGACGTGTGCTTAGACCGGAGGCGAAGAGAACCTTGCGCCTGCCTCTGTATTATGATGGCAACAGCGGGTGCATTCACGTCGGTGAGAGGAACAAAGCCCTCGACGAGCTGAACCTTCGTCTCCCGCCTCAACCAAATGAAATGGGTGAGGTGGACAGCGATGCCACAGACGAGTCGGAGGGGGAATCCAATGAGGATTCGATTTCGGTCATGGCTCCAGACATCGCCTCACGCACCCCTATTGAGGGCTCCGTGACTGGGTGCTCGACCCCTGGAGAGGGTGGGTCGTTTTCAACCTCAACCTTCTCGGTAGCAGACCCTTGGGCACTTCCAGACGAAGAGGAGGCGAGCCACAACCATGTCCAGCAAGCCAGGGGCAGCCCCATCTTCCATGGACTGCCCGCACCCTCGCCACGGAGAGGGGTGGGGGGTGTGGCGAAAGCAAGTCGTCGCTTGGAACCCTATGGGCGAGCCTGGGTGCAAAAAAGGGCCCAAACCGGTTTCTGCGCTAGGTAGCTAAGTCAGGGGGCCTGCTTTTGGAACACCATGTATTTGGAACAGGATTTGTCATCAGTGACTCACTACTCGCCACCCGGCTCACCTATTTCAATCGCCAACATCTTAACCAAATCTGCTTTAATCCTTTTCCTGTCTTCTTCATTCGATTGAAAATTGAACAATGAAGCGATATACTACGTTAGATTTGCACAATGCGCTGTTAGAGTACGCTGAAACTGGCTTACTCCGCAGCTCTGCTGAAAACCATGGCATACCCCCTACTACTCTCTTTAATCGGGTTCGCGGTTCCGATCCAGCCTCCAGGGCCTAAATTACCAATCAAAACCTCTCTCCGGCCATGGAAGAACGTTTAACAGAATAGATTTTATTCCAGGGATCGCTTAGTCACCCTCTAACCCTCGCCCGAATTTGGAAACTGGTTATAAGAATACTCAAAGAAAACTAGAACCTCAGAAAACGTTAGACCTGCTGGTTTTTAGTTAAAAACCCCTTTATTTCAACTAAAAGGCTTTAGAAAATTCACGCTAACCGTGCTAATCGAGCCTATAAGGCCGTTATTCGGCCCTAATTTAACTACTTAAAGCTTCTAAACGTAAAGGCTATTTTAGCTAAGTATAGGTATAATATAGACAAAACTAACATTACTTTTAATATTAGAGATAATAGCTTAGTTGTTAGATTAAAGAAAAGAAAGAAATTCCAGAAAAAGAAGAAAGGAGACCGAATTTAGATTTTGATTATTAAGTATATCTTTACTAACGGCTGGTATTTAAACCTGGTCGTTATTTTCAAAGGTGGAAGCCTTTAATAATAGTGGTATCCGTATAATTTACGGCCATTTAAGGGCTGGAAGTGGAAAACCACTGAAAACGGCTAGTCTGATAATAATACTGCCGTTACCTGGCTCCGTAATATCTTTCTTCCAGAGACTTAGCCAGCTACTTAGAGAAACGCCTCCTTATTTTAGATAGCTATAGTAACTATACCATTAAAGAATTTATGTAGTTAGCCTTTTCGAATAACGTACAGTTATTATTTCTACCAGCTTACACCTCTTACGTTCTCCAGCCCCTGGATTTATCTATTTTTAGCCCTTTAAAGGCCTGGTATAGAGCTAAACATAATAAGGTTATTTCTAGCTTTAACGAAGGTACTGTTACTGAAAAAAGGGCCTTTCTAAAATGCTACCGGTAAGCTAAGGTCTATAAAATAACTGAGTCTAACATTAAAGCCAGTTAGAAAGTTACAGGCTTTTAGCCGGTTAGCTTTAAATAGCCCCTAAATAACGGCTTATTATTAAGAAACAGTAACGTCAGTTAGGTAACCTCTACAGTTTCTGTAAGCCTTTAGGGGGACTATACACTTATTCTAGGTAAGAATTCAGAGAACTAGCTTATGTGGTTTACCCTTAAAAAGCCAAAGGATTTCCGTGTTCAGGGGCAGGTTTTTCTAGCCAGTCAGAAACGGACCGCTAGCGACCGGATTTTCATACGCAAGGCCGTAAAAGCCTTTAATAACGTGGTTTTTCAACTGGTAACTACAATGCATTAATTAGAGGCTGCAGAAAAAAGCCTGGAACGTATAAGAGGCCGAAAGAGAAGGAAGGTCCAAGTCGACCCTAACACGCAGTTCGCTGGAATTGAGGAGGTTCGTGCCTCACAAAGAGAGGCTAGCAGGGATGACCTTAGTGATTCTGAAACAGAAGAACTAGGCAATTCTGATATTGAAGACTATATTATCGTAGCTACGTAATTGACGAAGTTGTGGGCAATTGAAGTTCGTGGTGTTGTGCGGGGTCCGACTCAGGGGCTGTTCCAAAAACAGGGTGTTCCAAAAGCAGGCCCCCTGACTTACCGAACCAACAATGCAATCTCTCACTGATGATTATCTGCGCCTGTTTGCCTGTCATTGTGCCAATCGTTAGCACTGAGAGCGGTACTTCGCGGCCATGTACCTGCGGAAAACTCCCTGTCGCTCCAATGCGATGGTCGGCTGTTGGACACTTCATCCGCGGTGTGAAAACTGGGGATTGAGCCGGCAAGGCTTTGTGCATCCCCGTTTCAAGCAGGTCTACTCTGAGCAAATCATCACTTACATGCCCCACCAACCACTGACTCGGCTCGGGCGTCACGGCTGGGGGACAATCCTCAACTCCCAGTCGTTGCGTGCCGACATCTGCAATGAAAGCAATCACGCATGGCAAAAATGCAGGAATGACTCATAATTTTAGGCTAGAAAACCCGTAAGCGGAACGCTGCATGAAAATCAGGTCGGGGATGCAGCCACCACTCGGTGAGCATGTGGAAACAAGGCCTTGAAGCCGAGTCGGAGGCCGAGAAGTGCAGCCTGAACCGTGTATCACACAAATGGCCGCCGGAGATATACCCTTGTTATCAGCTACGCTGTTTTATGGCTTGCCTCACAGTGGGCGACGAGTCACTCACATATCTGTGTGAATGATTGGCTGAGGACCGTGAACCCTTATTGCGGCGATTCGAAGGATCAAAGAAATGGACTTCCACTAACCCCACAGTCCCGGCTCTGGCCACGGCGTTTCAGCTGTGGAAGCGACTGTCGGAGAGCATGAGGGGAAGTGGAGTCTGCATTTTGTGCTGGTGTATCTGTGAGAAGTGAGGAACTAGCGGTCAGCAGCGGAGGATCTCGTTGCGTAAAATGTATGCAAGGGAGACCGAATAGTAACAGTGTAGGCCTCATCGATGAGGGGCCCCTGATCCCCCCTCGTTATCATTGGGCCACATGGCTCTGGTGAAGGGCGGGAGGAGAGAGCGTGTTTGCCGCCGAGAATGCCACATGGGCTCAATGCTCCATTTTTTTCAACCCAGAGACCTGTCAGTGGTTGACCACGACACCAGTGGTCAAAGAAATGCTCCTCCAGACCCCCCAGAAAGTCATGAGAACAATTAATACGCAGTCAGTGTTACGGGGCTAGAACCATTTAGGTTAGTCTTGGCTGCAAGCCAAGACCAGCCCTCTCTCTTTATAGAAATCACAATTGATTATTCTGCTGGTTAGACCTCCTCCAGGGTAATAAACGTTAGTTCGGTACATGCCCTACTAAATGCCATCACAGGTTTAGAGACGGCTTCAAGAGCGGCGCCTCTAGCTCTTTCAGGTAAGGCACAGGAATGAAAAGTCCAGACTTACCAGAAATAGCAGAGGACAAGTGAATTGATATCTTGGGAGGTACCGGCCAGTAGAAACTGCTAGAAAGAATATATCTAATCTATAGCGCTAATAGCGTTCATAAAAAGGGTACTGTGGTATGATGGGTAAAAGGAATGTCCCAGTCTGGTATAGCAGGGGTTTGCGCCAGGGCCGCACAGGGCAGAAAGACGCCCGTGAGGCCGGAAAAACCTCTGGTGGGCCAGTTTGAAGATACCTGACAGGGATATTTTATTTTTGCTCGCAACCACAGTATAGCTGGTGGGGCATGTATGGTCCTTCCCTGACTGGCCCCTCACACTCAGTGGCACTAGCCCCCTAGACTCCATTTAAATGCAGCTGTAGTTTTGGTTGGTCAGCTTCCTCGAGGACAGGGGATTGGTTATACCAAACATTCCCCCGTTTCACGGACTCCATCCATTGGCTTTCTGCTGTTTCTCGACCTACCCCACACTGACGACGATGTTGCGATAACGACTATATACCCGATACCTTACTATAAGGTAATCCACTACATGACCATCTCCCAAATACATAAACTGTGTACAAGGGAGTGTTGAGACGTGTGGGGCACTGCCCCATCGCTTTGGCTAGTATTTCAGCCAGCTTTAGCCTTCAGAAGCCTTGTTCCTGCACCCACGCAACAATCTACAATATTCTTACTATCCATCTCCATTGCTCCAGAACAGGGAGCGGTGGTAGTATAGAGAGATTGCACTCACTAAATAATACAGTATCAGTTGTGATCAGTGTGTCAGAGTCGTGAAAACTTAACAGATGCGAAGCAAGCGGTGATTGGATTTCGGGAATGAGCCGTTCACTAATATTGTGATAAACACAACTCACTCTGAGAGAAGAAGCAATTGGTAAAGGGATTAAATGCATTGTTACGGGTATATCTATAAGACCCCAGCGTGCATGAGAGGTCAGTCGGCCCCGAGTGAATTCAATGTGTAAAAGTCCTTTCTGGTTTAAATTAAAGATCCTCACGCCATACTGTAGCCCCTATTTTACAACAGCTAATAGCCACCACCAGCAACCGTCAGCAACCGCCAGCAACCCGCCAGCAACCCGCCAGCAACCCGCCAGCAACCCGCCAGCAACCGCCAGCCTCCACCAGCAACCGTCAGCAACCGTCAGCAACCGCCAGCCTTTTTTAGCGTGCTCAACCTCCCATGTCGCCTGGAATCCAACCTCTACCATTACAAAAAGGTATTTAGGCACCAGACGTTGTAAAGGCTGTGGAGGTAGTGCCTCAGGAGCTATTCAGGAGGCTGTTCCCAAGAACGCTGTTAACACCATAAAGCAGTCGGCAGGGGCTACATCTCAGGGATTATAGCACAATAGCATTCGCTGCACCCTATTGACATGGGAGGGCATAGGACTGGGGAGGAGCCAGACGACAGTTTCCCTTATTGGGGACGGTATGCTTGTATCTACCAATACCTTCGGTAGGCCTGCAGCCTTCCATATAGCATTTTTAACCTTATTAACAGCAATGGCAATAGAAGACAGCTCTGAAATACTGCGCCACGAAGAGGCATTCGCAAACCCGAAGGGCCCTTATCTGCCGTCTTGCCCGTGGGCATAAAGAGGCACAGCCAGGAGACCATTATTAAAAGGGGGCTTTCTCTCCAACATCCATCCCATGTTTAACCATGGAAATTGTCGCCGCCGCAATTGGGGTTTCCAATGTCACTGCGCGGGTCAGTTCGAAGATATGGTGCCTTTGTGAGCCTTGGGAAGACGCACCGCAAGATGTTTATCAGCTCCGCGACAAGCTCGTTTCGCGCAGGCCGATTCTTCGCGGCCCTGCATTACGGCATGCGGCACTCGTTTCCAATCACCATTTTGGCGTTAACCTTGGAGGAAATTGTATGTTTGCTTGAGAAAGGCCGGTACATTATCGTCACGGTGCAAATATTCCTCAACGAGGTCCTAAGCGCCAAAGAAGAGTTTGAAGTTGTTCACCACAGCGGATGGGTCGCTGAACTTGGTGAAAACGAGGAGGTTACCTTAGATGAAAAGACGGAACAAGATAAATTGTACTGCGGCAGGCAATCGAGCAGATAGGGCTTTACCTGTCACAGTTCAACATCTAAGCCCCTTTTCCCACTCCGATGAGGACATTTCACTGCTTGGGTCCAAATAGCGCAATGTCAACTCAAAAGACAACATACACCAGTCAACTATAAGCCCATACCTCAATGCTCGAAATAAATCCGCCATACGCCTCATCACATCAAAATCCAGCTCCCGTATGCGCGGACGATCGAAGAATGACCTTGGCGAAACCGTGGGTGATGCTAAGCTTCATCTCGTCTCTGCCTTACGGACCTTGAAGCGAGGCGTCATTGAGGGCATTGGTAGCAAACTTCATTATCAGAACCGTGAACTGGATGAGCTGAGGGATTGGTGTAGCGGATTGACGGCGAATCTCAATCGCCAGTTATAGTGGTCTGATAAGCCTCCGTTTCTCATTAACAGCGCGACAGGCACGACCTAGCTATCGCTTCCGTTATGAATGTATATGCCATCTAAGGTTTAACGGCAAATAATGGCAGACACTGGGTTTGTCCTTTTGTTTGTTTGGTTATTTTTAATTTACCTTTTTAACAGTCCAGCTTTAGCACTGTAACAACTTAAGTTGTAAATCAATTTACGGAAACGATAGAAGAAGGGTGTATCGCTTGTTAGCGCTAAAATACAGTCTCCTAAGCTAATTATCCCACGCTATGGTATCCGTCTGCATTAGCGATCCAGGCGAACCCGAGCTCTTACTTTATGTCTCCCGAGTGTATGACTGGCCTGGTCTGATCGGCAAGTCTATCGTCCCAGAACGACGACGTTAATAGGGGTTAAGTCTGCGATTTAGGCTCACCCATCCTGCGTCTACAATATTGCTATTAATATCGGTAACATGTTCCAACCGGTTGGCTGCACGGAGCTGTGCCCAGGCGCGCGCACATGTAACTGCACGTGCGTAGGGCAACTCCTTAATACCTTTATGGTATTACAAACTCTCGCGGCATCACTAACTCTATTACCCTCGGAGGCTTACGGGCGTCGCAATGACGCACACGGCTGTGGAGTCACATAGCCTCCGGTAATGTGAAAACCTTAAAGATATTAAGCCGAGACAATATACTGGTATAAGATGGGTCTAACCAGAAGCCTCTCGCTCCCAGTTATCCTTTCTCCAATACATTACTGCATACTGAGACTATAATAGCATAAGAAATCAATCCATTACTCTATTCCTCAATTAAACCGGTAAGTTATATAAAGCTAGTAAGTCCACTTAATTGCTAACGATTTATATATGTTAGGCCCGATAGCGGAAATACGAGCGCTAGTCTAGCGCGGCGACGAAATCACAACTAAGTCAGCCACGTTAGTATTTATCTCCCTGAGTCGAGTCCGACAGTTCGATACGTTAAATGGTTATTGGCTCCTTCTGTTCAAGGAGCTTAACGATAAGTAGATAAAGGGTGTGTTATGGCTGGGGTGGGAGCTGTCTGGCTTATCCTCCGACGAGAGCAATGCCTTAATTATGACAGCTAAGGACCTATATAACAACGACGCCAGTGTGAAGCGCTGGTTCAATTAATTCTTGAAGGCGAGTAAGTGGCTAACGAGTGTGAAGTGAGGTAGTTATGGAAGGGAGAGGGTGGAGGGTAGTTATATATGTTTATAGCTGGTGAATCCTGGTGTATTAATAGAAGAATGACATCACTGCTTCTAAGTCCTGTGTCAAGTCCTGTGTGGTGTCCTGTGTGGTGTCCTGTCGAAGAAGAAAAGAAAAGGTCCTGTCTATGTCAGATCCGATTATAATCCAGTGCCGACCCCTATTGCAGAAGCTGCTTTGGGATATTGCTGCTGTTAGTGACGACCTGCGAATTTTCAGCTGGCGTGCCTGCTGCAAAAGGGTACTGTGATCTCCTGTCGTTTGCGGACCTAGCTGAAGAAGACCAGTTTACCGATCTCCACACGGTGGTTCCCTGGATGTTGTTATCTGGTTTGGAAAGAAAACTTAGAGATTTAATGATTAGTTCTAGGAGACAGCTGATGGCATATAGCACTACAGGTTATATACCGATTTATCTTGCTGCGACTGCTAGAGATGCTGAGGCCTTTGAAATCTGTGCTGGCGCGAATCCAGAAGGATGTTCTAACCAGCTTCAACCACTTGCAAATGCTATTGGAAGAGTGAACCTGCAGAAAAATCTACGGATGATGGAAGTTCTCATGGCCTTAGGGGCTTTGCCGACATCTGTTGCGCTATGCAGAATGACACTTCTCTACTATTGATGCTATAACTACGTGATTCTCCTGATGATTCTCTGGGGGTTTTTGATGAGGTCCTCACGCTGTACTGTACCCCACCTTACGCTGCACTGTAGCCCCTATTTCTGACAGCTGCTGGCGACCCGCTAGCGGCTGTCAGCTTTTATCACCGCGACTTTACTGTGCCATTTAATCGTCAATTATCGTGCCTATAACTAGAGGCTGTAGAACCAATTCTGGCCCACTCAGCTAGAGTTGAAGCAATTCACCATGCTGTGGCGCAGCCTGCCGAAAATGGTAATCAGGGTGAGCAAGCCTGAGCCGGGGTGAGCAATGTCACGTGGGCGAGGTACGAAAAAGGAAATTTCGTGAGCCGAGATTCGTCTCACATAACACAGAACTTCGCTATTCCCGGTTCTTGGCAATTCTATACGCACGTGAGTCAGGCCGCGCCGTGCAGGCGACGAAGGTGCGTGGTTGTCACACCGATTATCTCCGAATTTCTGGCGGGGAAACAGCGGGGGTTACATCCAAAGATCAACCTGGCTAAGTACCTATTTAATCCAGTCATTCGCGTGCCTCAAACCCCAAACTCTCCAAACCTTCCATCAACTTACCGTCCCCAGACCTCATCGGTTCACCCCCTTTACCACCAACCTACAACCAACGACCAATTCACAACCAACCACTACCATGGCCGAAACCATTCCCGCCAACCTCAAAGACCGCCTCAAAGCCTCCTACGACACCATCGCCCCCGCCTACAACGACTGGACCGCCTACACCACCTCTCTCCGCACCTCCTACCTCAACCGCCTCCTCGACCTCCTCCCCTCCCCTGCCACCGCCCCAAGCACCCCCATCCGCGCCCTCGAGCTCGGCTGCGGCGCCGGCACCCCAATCACCTCCACCCTCCTCACCTCCCCGCGCGGAATCCCCTTCCACGTAACTGCCAACGACCTCTCGGAAACCCAACTCTCCATTGCCAAAGCCAACCTCGGTTCTGACCCCGCCAAAGTCACCTGGCTCCAGGGGGACATGATGACCCTGTCCTTCCCGCCTGCCTCCTTTGACGTGATTATCGCGCTATACAGCGTGATTCACCTGCCTAGGGAGGAGCAAACTGCGCTAATCGGCAAAATTGCAAAGTGGCTGAAGCCGGGGGGATTGATGCTCGTGAACTTTGGCGCGGAGGAGAGTACGGGGACGGAGATGAAGGATTGGCTGGGGGGATGGATGTATTGGAGTGGGTGGGGAGCGGAGAAGAGTTTGGAGGTGGTAAAGGGGGCGGGGGTGGAGGTGGTGATGGAGGAGGTTGCGCCGGAGGATGGGGTTGATGCGAGTTTTTTGTGGGTTATTGGACGGGGGAAGGGTGAGTGAGTGAGAAGTGGGAGTAGGTTGTGATGGTGCGATGGTGATGCTCGAGCACCTAGGTAGTAGGGATTCGAAGTTTTCGATGTGGAAAGTAGCGGCATAGTAACATTGAGGCTCTTTGGACTGGCACCTGCTCGGTGATCCGGTTCTTTCTCTCACGCTCCGTCTAGTCCATGCGACAGCGTGGGCGGAGCTGTACCTAAGGCAAAAACGAATCTCCCCAGAACATTTAGGCTGTCTGTTGTTTAGTGCTGCGCCGCAGACTATTCCCTAACAGTGGGCTATAAATCCCTCCCTCGTCCGACTTGGGATAAGTTCCTCGGGAGAATTCATCCCCTAACAACCGCCATCCCTCACACCCCATCAAACCATGACCTACCTAGACGAGATCGGCTACTCCCAAGAGGACTGCATCGCCTCCATCCGCTCCTACTACCACTTCCTCACCCAGCTCTACCTCCCCTCCTCCACCGTCGTCTCCCCGCCCCCATCCGGATGGCCCAGCATCACCTCCTCCACACTAGCCCCCTTGAACAAAACCCCCACCGTCCTCTCCCTCCTCCAACATCTCCCCTACATCGAACAGCCAAGAGACGGAGACCTCACCACCGTGGGCGCCCCCCGATGCTTCTTCGCCGACTGGGCTACAATCTGTTCTGACGGGTCACTAGCCACCCCCGAAGGCGTTGAGGATGTGAAGGTCATGTCGGAGAACCTCCAGATCCTCGGTATCGATTACGAAGAACAGCTCAAGCTGATCCCGCCACATGTCATCGGACTTACCTACGGAGCAAGGGATAACTCCACCATCCTACTTGACACGGAATCAGGGGTAATCTACTGGGTTGGCTGTCCGGGACGGATCGAAAGCGCAAGGGATCGTCCGGCGTGGTATTATGAGGGGGATGCCTTTGAGTATGAGGGTGAAGAGGGGGGGTTAGAGTGGCGAAGTAGTCCAGCCTGGCCCGTTGCGGAGTTCTTTGAGATGCTGAAGCGGGAGTTTGTGGAGATGAGGTTTATTCCGACGGGGGTGACGGAGGTCGGGGATGTGGTGGAGCTGGAGCTTTCGAAAGGGCAGTATGGGGAGGAGGTGGTGGGTGTGTTAAGGGGGATTTATCGGCGGTATGGGTGGCCGGATTTGGAGCGGTATCGGAAAGGGGAGTGTCTGGAGGAGGTTGGAAGGGTGTTGGAGGAGCGTTGGCGTGACCAGCGGGCGAGAATGCTGGCTGGAGAGCAAGTGTCGGATAGGTAACTTGAGTGTTGAGTGAGAGGGGCCCCACCCTCGGTCTGGCAACCCTCTTTTTTATCCTAGTTACCAAGCTGGGAATTCTCAACCGATGTGATTACTTCGCGCTCTGGGGAGGGGTGCCCGTGATGCTCCCGGAAGTTCCACAGGTGAAGGAGGTGCTAATGCGGCGCATCGCGGGGGAATCGCCGGCTGTCACGTTTTGGTGGATTGGTTTGGAGATGGGGAGATGTGTGGGCATTTGGTGGTGGCATCGGAGGGTGTGCCGGAGTGAGGCTGATGGTAGGGAGTAAAGGTACAACACATCGCTACTGCGGTAGGGCCTCAATATGTATAATTGGCAGGGCCAGTTGTGCTGAGTTGAAATCGCCTTGGGCAATATGGTCGTGTAACCCCACGTGCAGTTCCCATATATGTTGGGGGCGGAACCCTCGGTGACCGCGATAAAGCATATTCGATGTGCGCCGCCAAGATCTTATATATTCTGTTTAATATTGCAATGCGGAAATCAGTTCATTTACTGCGGACTTTGGTAGATGTCCGCTCTTCAACGTTATTTGTACCTACTAGCAGAAATAGGGAGCGCGCCAACACTTCATGGATCTTTTGAACGACGCCGATCACCCTTGGGCACCTGAATGTACTATTTCCACAACCTTTGTGGATGCCCGTTTCCCTCTTCTATCACTAGGCACCGTATGCAGCTACCAGAACACTCTCGCGCCAGAGGGGCCCGGATAATGGAGTACGGGCAGGAAAATCTACCACCACTTGAGATCCCGGACTCGTTATAAACTGGAAGACAGTCAAGTTTGAAGGGCCACAACGCTGCCAATAGCGCCGTCCCTGACCGAGTCAACAACATACCAGCCGAGGAAGATATTACGGCTTTTAGCACCCCATTGGCCCGACTAACAATCGGGGGGACCCGCGGGACTGAGAAGCTCCTAGTATCACAATCCCTCCATGGCGTCGAATCCACGAGAGCGTCCTCGGTGTACACCAACGAGCTGCCAAACGCAAAGCTCTCAAGAAGTTCCACCGAGCCTGTTCCCCGTGAGATGCCGAATGATAAACCAATCCCCATTCGATGGCCTTTTCAAGTGGCGTTGCTCCCGTTCATCGCAGGGCTGCTCGCTTTCTTCGAATATGAGGCGCACGATCTTCCTCCAAAGCACTTCAAGCTGCTTCAGTTTGACGAACCAGAGCAAGTGCCACGAAAGAAGAGGCAAATTTGGACACGCAGCCCACGCCCCTGAGCACCAGCCTCATCCTGGCCGCTGCTGCAGCCCATACATCGGTCACAGTGCCATTCTCGAAGCGTGCCAGCCAAGTGGCGAACCCAATACCAGAACCAAGTCCAAAGCCCACGCCAGAGCCGGAGCCACGGCCTCCGGAATCGAGATATCCGGTGACAGCCACAGCTGAGACAACTCGTTGTAGTTGGGGTCCACCACAGCTGATTCTGTACGAGGAAGCCGACCCCGGTGCATCAATACTGGTTTGGCGAATCAATCGCGGTCTTCAAAACCGACGATCCGTCCTGGTGCGCCTGTAGCATGGTGTGGGCAAACGTCCCCGTGCCCGACGGCGACGATGAAGTCATTATCGTTATCGAGTCAGACGACGAAGGGTGTAACAGCGCCCTAAGGGCCATCAGTTCTTATAACAAGGCGCATCAAACCCTGTTCTAGGAAACAAGCATCTCGTCTATCGACGACACTTGGTCGACGATGTACCTGGTTATTACGGCCTTGGATAGCTTCATATTCCGGGACCAGATGGGATGGCCGATTGCTTCGACCGGCCAAGATAGCCATGTCATACTTCCTCTGGAGATCAGGACACTAGATCCGAGTTCAGCTAAGGGGTCTAATGTGGCTCACGACATCTTCGGACATACCGTCAGGGCACCGGACTATACCGGCCTTTACCCTACCATGTTTCCATCGATGGGCGTAGGCATGCCAACAACTAGCCTCAGCACTATCTGGTGGGATCTTGCTTTATCTGACCTCTTGACCCATGCATCTGCCACCACCACCACCACCACCACCACCAGCAGCTCCGGTACTGCTTCCGGTAGTGGCCCTGACGAAACAAGCCCCTAGTCTGCGAAGCCCGCAAGCCGGAAACCCGATAATGAGATTCCACTCACTTTTGGAGTTTTGCCCTCCACCACGGACAGCCGATTACCAACTTCCGCCGAGAAATCGAGCAGCACCGCAGAAGACATCAAAACACCGATATCCTCTGGCCCACCGAAGACAACACAGAGGCGGCTATTAGTCTCAATATCTCCAACACTCACCGCCGAAGGCGTATCCAGCACATATCCAGAAACCAAGAGCATTCCATCTCCAGAAATAGGCCATGTATCAAGCTTCAGCTCCAGCCAAGTACGCGTGACCGTCATCACAACAATAACCACACAGGACCCAAGCAGCTCAGCCATCATCACCACCACAACAACCTACATCACCCCCCTGCCCGCTCCAGAACCCAGCTCCACTACCAGCAGCAACAGCAGTAACAATAACAACCCCGAGCCAGACGCATCCACCAACACCCCAACCGCCCCAGCATCATCAACCTGGACCCCAGCATCAACCCAGACCCCCTCCC